>Ga0265316_10000154_pt1 | contig 76008 bp, 60 predicted proteins | sample 4522metaG_FD_202092 | JGI IMG/M metagenome (GOLD analysis project Ga0265316, IMG submission 202092) | Rhizosphere microbial communities from Carex aquatilis grown in University of Washington, Seatle, WA, United States - 4-5-22 metaG | ecosystem: Host-associated > Plants > Roots > Rhizosphere >... | reverse complement strand
GGAATTCTCAGACCTTTTGCCGCCGGGCGCGCTCGTCGTCGTCAACGACACGCGGGTCATCCCCGCGCGGCTTCTCGGTCGGCGGCGGGAGACCGGCGGCCGGGTCGAAGTGCTACTCGTGCGGCACGCGGGCCAGCGTGAAATCGAAGTGGCCCCGGGCCTGGTTCGCCCGGTCGAGGTGTGGAGCGCTCTCGGAAAGGGCAGCAAGCCGATCAAGTTCGGGGCGGACATCGAGGTCGGGGCGCCGCCCGGGCGCGACCAAGACCTGCTCATCCGGCCGCTCCGCCGAACCGAGGACGACGGACTGCTCGAGGTCGCGCTCTGGACGAAGTCCGGCGGACCGGTGGACGCGGCGGTGCGCGATTGCGGGTCGGTTCCACTGCCCCCCTACATCAAACGCGAAGCGGAGCCGCAAGACGCCGAACGCTATCAGACCGTCTATGCCCGCCATGACGGGGCGGTCGCCGCGCCGACCGCCGGCCTGCATCTCACCAACGGCATAATCGGCAAGCTGGCCGTCCACGGCTGCCCGATGGCGAGCGTCACCCTCCACGTCGGCCTCGGGACATTTCGCCCGGTCACCGTCGAAGATCTCGATTCGCATCGGATGCACACCGAGCGGTACGTCGTCTCGGCGTCGACCGCCGATGCGGTGGCGGGCGCTCGCTCCCGCGGCGCTCCCGTCGTGGCTGTAGGAACGACGACCGTGCGCGCGCTCGAGAGCGCAGCCGACCCGCAGCACGCCGGGTTCGTCATTCCGACGACCGGTGAAACGCGACTACTCGTCCAGCCAGGGTATCGGTGGCGGGTGGTCGACGGGCTCCTCACGAACTTCCACCTGCCGCGCTCGACGCTGATGGCGCTCGTTTGTGCCTTTGGAGGCACCGAGCGTGTGCTCGAGGCCTATCGCCAGGCAGTCCGTGAGGATTACCGATTTTTCTCGTACGGGGACGCGATGTTGCTTTGGAGACAGGGGTGATTCCGCGCTCCGAGGGATTCCGGTTCCGCGTCGTCGCGCGCGACGGTGAGGCCCGGCGGGCGGTGCTGACGACACCCCACGGCGACGTCGAGACGCCGTCCTTCATGCCCGTCGGCACGCAGGGAAGCGTGAAGACGCTGACGCCCGAGGAAGTGGCGTCCACGGGCGCGCGCATCGTGCTCGGCAACACGTACCACTTGATGCTGAGGCCCGGCGCCGAGACCATCGCGCGGCTGGGCGGGCTCCACGCGTTCACCCGGTGGTCGCATCCGATGCTGACCGACTCCGGCGGCTTTCAAGCCTATTCGCTCTCTGCGGGCGTCAAAGGATCGCTGGTCGATGTGGCCGAGGACGGGTTTACGTTCAAGTCCCACCTCGATGGATCCACGCACCTTCTCACCCCTGAGCACGCCGTGCGCGTTCAGGCGCTCATCGGTGCCGACATCCAAATGCAGCTCGACGTCTGTCCGCCCGCGGAGTCGACCCGCGCCGCCATCGAGGCCGCGGTGGCACGAACGACGCGATGGGCGAAGCGCGCCCTCGCCGAGCCCCGCCCCGAGGGCCAGGCGCTCTTCGGCATCGTGCAGGGCGGGTGCCATGCCGACTTGAGGCGGGCCCACGCGGAAGAGCTGGGGTCCCTGCCTCTCGACGGGCTCGCTCTCGGGGGCTTCTCGGTGGGGGAGCCCATCGATGCCATGTACGAAACGCTCCACGAGGTCGCCTCGGCGCTCGACCCGGAACGACCGCGCTACTTGATGGGCCTTGGTACACCACGCGATCTCCTCGCCGCCATCGGCGCCGGAGTCGACATGTTCGACTGCGTGCTGCCGACGCGCAACGCACGCAACGGTCAGGCGATCACCCGCGCGGGCACAGTGGTCGTCAAGCAGGCACGGTGGAAGGAAGACGCCCGTCCGATCGACGAACGCTGTTCTTGCGCGTGCTGTCGAGGCGGGTATTCGCGCGCCTACCTTCGGCATCTGTACCTGTCCGGCGAGATCTTGTGCTTGCGCCTTCTCTCGCTCCACAACCTGCATTGGTACGGTGAGCTGATGTCCGGAGCGCGCGATGCGATCGCGCGAGGGGACTACACGCGTTGGGCGCGAGAAACGGCTTCGTTGGCGGTTGGAGGAGGCGATACCGAGTCCGCTTGAGAAGTGTGGCGGCGGCTACCGCCCGCGCAAGTGTGCCGGCACTCCGCGCTTTACCGCGGTGTCGATTGCGAGCTTGGCATCCGTTTCGGGGTAGTCGCTCGTGAAATGGAGCCCCCGGCTCTCATGACGACTGGCGGCGCACTCGACGATGAGCTGCGCCACGGTGGCGATGTTGCGAAGCTCGAGGAGGTCCCGCGTCACGAAGTACTTCCAATAGTATTCGACGATCTCCTCCTGTAAGAGTGCGATCCGGCGCGCCGCGCGTCGCAGACGCGTGTTCGAACGGACGATGCCGACGTAGTTCCACATGAGCCGGCGGACTTCGTCCCAGTTGTGCGTGATGACCACCGCCTCTTCGCTCGGCGTGGCGCTCCCGACTTCCCACTCCGGCACGTCCGGCCACACCCTGCTGCGGTCGAGCGTCGAGGTGAGCGCCTGCGCCGCCCGGTGAGCCATCACCAATCCCTCGAGGAGCGAGTTGCTGGCGAGGCGATTGGCCCCGTGCAGTCCGGTGCAAGCGCACTCGCCGATCGCCCACAGCCCTGGAATCGTCGTCCTCCCTTCGAGGTTCGTCGTGATGCCCCCGCACATGAAGTGTGCGGCAGGAACGACGGGAATCGGCTGGCGCGTGATGTCGATTCCCCAGCGCAGGCACTCTTCGTGGATGCCCGGAAAGCGCTCTCGGATGAAGTCCGGCTTCTTGTCGGTGATGTCGAGCAGCACGTGCTCGGCGCCCGTCTTCTTCATTTCGAAGTCGATCGCTCGCGCCACGACGTCGCGCGGCGCCAAGTCTCCGCGTGGATCGTGGCCCTTCATGAACGGGGTCCCGTCGATGCGCCGCAGGACCGCCCCTTCGCCGCGCATCGCCTCGGTGATGAGAAAGCGCCGCGCCTGCGGGTGATAGAGGCAAGTCGGGTGAAATTGATAAAACTCCATGTTGGCGACCTCGGCGCCCGCGCGGAACGCCATCGCCACGCCGTCGCCGGTCGCCACGTCCGGGTTCGTCGTGTAGAGGTAGACCTTTCCGGCGCCGCCCGAAGCCAACACCACGGCGCGCGCGAGAATGGTGAGCACCTTGCCGCTGGCGTCATCGAGCACGTAAGCGCCCGCGCACACCTCCGGCCCGCCGTATTTCGCCATCGTAATGAGGTCGACCGCGGTGTGGCCCTCGAGCATGCGTACCCGCGGCGAGCGCGCGACGGCAGCGAGAAGCGCGCGCTCCACTTCGCGGCCGGTCATATCTGCCGAGTGCGCCACCCGTCGCGCGCTGTGCCCTCCTTCGAGGTGAAGGTCGAGATCCGGGTCGCCGTTCACAGGAGTCTCGGCGCGGTCGAACCGAGCGCCGATGTCCTGCAACATCCGAATGCGCGCCGGGCCTTCTTTGACGCAGACCTCCACCGCGAGCTCGTGGCACAGACCCGCGCCCGCCTGGAGCGTATCGGAGATGTGCGACGCGAATGAATCTGCAGCGCTGAGGACGGCGGCGATGCCCCCTTGGGCGTACTTCGTGTTCGACTCCTCGGCGCTGCGCTTCGTCACGATCAGCACGTCGCCGTGGGCTGCGGCCTCGATGGCAAACGACAGGCCGGCAACTCCACTTCCGATGACTAGATAGTCGGTGGTGATGGGCATCGCGAAGAGGTTCGTAGCGCCTGGACGCCGTCTTGTCAGACCCATCCCCCGGAACGCCGACTGCCCGTGCGGAGCGGCAGGCTACTCGGCAAAGTCACATCCTTTGCCGAGCCGTGCTCGATCGCACCTTCGAGCCCTTCTACTTGCACATGCCGTTTTGGCACGTCGACGGAGCGACGCACACCGTCCCGCAGCTCCCGCAGTCCGCGTTGCTGGTGGTGGTGTCCACGCAGGTCCCGGCGCAGTCGGTGTACGGCGGCGCGCAGGTGCACGTGCTGTTCACGCAGGTGAGGTTGCCCCCGCAGTTCGCTCCGCAGAAGCCGCAGTTTCCCTTGCTGCTCGTGAGGTCGACGCAGTTGTTGCCGCACTGCGCCTGGCCCGAGAGGCACGTGATGACGCACGTGCCCATGGAGCATCGCGGTGTCGCGCCCGGGCAGCGCAATCCACACGTGCTGCAGTTCGTGTTGCTCTGCTGGAGGTCGACGCAGAGACCCCGTCCCATGAACGCGCCGCCTGCGCACTGCGTGTTCCCCGCCGCGCAGGTGCACGTCCCGTCGACGCAGGTCGAACCGACGTCGCATGCGACGCCGCACGCTCCGCAGTTGGCGGCGCTCGTGCTCAGGTCGACGCAGGTCGTCGCCATCATCATCATGCCCATCGGTCCGCGGGCCGGCGCGGTGCAGGCGGTGAGGCCGCCCGTCCCGCAGCCGGCGGCGCATGCGCCGTTCTGGCAGGTCGTGTTCGGTCCGCAGCGCATCCCGCACGCGCCGCAGTTGGCATCGTCGGCGTTCGTGTTCGTGCAGGTGGTGCCGCACAGGGTGTCGCCCCCGCCGCACGTGCAGATGCCGCTCACGCAGCTCCCCCCGATGGCGCACTGCTTGTTGCAAGCGCTGCAATTGATGTTGTCGGTCGTCAGGTCGACGCAGGCTCCGTTGCAGTTGGTCAGCGATTGGCCGGCGTCCGTGCCGGTGCACGTCGTGACGCATGCACCGCTATTGCAAACCTGTCCGGCGGCGCACGCGACGCCGCATCCACCGCAGTTGAGCGGGTCGCTCTGCACGGCGGTGCACGCTCCGCCGTTGCACGCGATCCCACCGTTCGGACACTCGCACTGGCCGGCGACGCACTGCCGTCCGGCCGCGCAGCGCGCGTTGCACCCGCCGCAATTCGCGTTGTCGCTCTGGACGTCGATGCACGCGCCGCTGCATTCGACGTTGCCGTTCGGGCAGACGCACGTGCCGGCGGTGCAGGACTGGCCTGGGGCGCACTTCGCCCCGCACGCACCGCAGTTGTTCGGATCGGCCACGACCGAGAGACAGGTGCCATTGCAGTAGACCGTGCCCGCGGGGCAAACGCACGTCCCGCCGGTACACGTCGATGGAGCGCCGCAAGCGTTGCCGCACGTGCCGCAGTTGAAGTTGTCGCCCGTCAGGTTGACGCAGGCGTTGTTGCAATTGGTCAGTGGCGCGCACACGAGGGTGCAGGCTCCCGCGTTGCACACTTGGTTGGCCGCGCATGCGGTCCCGCAGGCACCGCAGTTCGCGGGGTTCTGCGTGAGGTTGACGCACTGGCCGTTGCAAAGCGTCTGGCCCGCCGGGCAGGCGCACATACTCGCCGTGCATTGCTGGCCGCCCGTGCACGTCTTGCCACACGCGCCGCAGTTGTTCTGGTCGGCCTGGAGGTTCACGCAAGCGTTGTTGCAATTGGTCAGAGCCGCACCGGCGTCGCTGGCGCAGCTCAGGGTACACTGGCCGAGCAAGCAGACGAGACCCCCTTGGCACGCCGTGCCGCACCCTCCACAGTTGTTCGGATCGGTGAGAACGTTGACGCAGGTCGCGCCGCACATCGTCGTCGCGGGCGGCCGACACCCCGGGCCGCTCTCGGTCGGTGCATCCGCGACCACGTCGGCATGCACGTCCGTCACGACGTCGCGTGTATTCACGTCCGCGCCCGTCGGCGCGTCGACCCCCGTCGCCGTGTCCCCGGTCCGATCGGCGAGAACCACGTCCGCGAGCACGTCGGGCCGAGTCGAGTCGGCTGCCGGCGACGATCCGTCGACCAACGGCGTAGTTCCGTCGAACCGTGGAGCAGCTCCGTCGAGCGTCGGAAGCGCTCCGTCGGGCAGCGCCAGCGACTCGGAAATGTCGAGATCGGTCCTCCCGCAGCCCGAGCCTGCGGCAGCGAAAGCAAGGAAAAGAGAGAACGCACAAAAAAGGAAGGCACCGCGCATCGCTTTCATAACACCTCACCTAACCAAAAGAAGGATCCCGCCCGCGCAATGTAGCACCCTCGCCAAGGCGGAAAAGTGAGAAAAGGTGTCGGAAAGTTCTACTCTGCGCGCTCGACCCCGGTTGACGCAGCACGCTGGCGCTTCTATCCGGCTCTGGGCTCCGCGCGAGCCGCCTGGTCTCACAGGCGTTCAGGGCGGCAAGACAGATGAATGCGAAGTCCTCACTATCCACTCTCGGTCACTCGCTGAATTGAAGTCATTCACCCAACGAGCAAAGGACGCACAGTGAAGATTCTCGTCGCCGTCAAACGGGTCGCTGACCCGGAGAACTTGAACAAGATTCGTCTCTCCGCGCAGGGCAAGATCGACACCACGGGTCTTGAACCCAAGCCGAGCCCCTACGACGAATATGCGCTCGAAGCGGCGCTTCGCCTCACGGAAAACGGGGCGAACCCCAAGCAGCGGCTCGGCGAGGTGGTCGTCGTGACGTTCGGGCCCAAGGAAGCCGACTCCATGCTGCGGGCCATGCTTGGAACCGGCGCCGATCGAGCCATTCGGGTCGATGCGACGGACGATGGCCTCGACAGCGATGTGGTCGCTCGCGGCTTGGCGGCCATCGTCGGGGAAGAGAAGCCGGACCTGGTTCTGCTCGGCTACCAGCAGGCGGAACACGAATCGAATGCCGTGGGTCAAATGCTGGCCGAGCACCTCGGGTGGCCGCAGGCGACATTCGCGGGATCCATCCAAAGCGAGGACGACAAGGCACTCGTCGTCGGCAGGGAGGTGGAAGGCGCGACCGCGCAGGTGCGCGTGACACTACCCGCGGTCGTGACCGTGATCGACAAGATCGTTCATCCGAAGAGCGTACGATCCAAGACCACGGCGTCGGCGCACGCGTACGCCGACGGCGTTCGCTTTGCGGCGCTCATGGCAATCATGGCGGCGAAAAAGAAGCCACTCACGGAGAAGAAGCTCGCCGACGTGGCTGCGGGCGCGACGCCGGGGGTAAGGTACGCGGCGGCCGAGCTTCCGCCGAAGCGCGCCGCGGGAGTGAAGGTCAAGGACGTGAAAGATCTCGTGGGCAGACTCAGGACGGAAGCGAAGGTGATCGGATGACTCGCACCCTCGTCGTGGCAGAAATCGTGGAAGGCAAAGTTCGAAAGTCGACCTACAGCGCCATCGCGTTCGCCAGGCAGCTCGGCGCTCCCTTTTCGATTCTCGCGCTCGGCGCCGGCGCGCAGAGTGCCAGCCGGGAGTTGACGCCGTTCGGGGCCGAGAAGGTGTTCGTTTGCGACGACCCGTCGCTTTCAAATTACGTGTGCGAGAGGTACGCACCGACCGTAGCGAAAGTCTTTCGAGACGACGGTTTCGACACCGTTGCGGTGACTGCCAGCGCATTCGGCAAGGATCTCGCGCCGCGCCTCGCGGCGAAGCTCGGCGCCGGTTATGCGTCGGACATCAATATGGTCAAGGTCGAAGGCGCGAAGCGGAGCTATCGCCGCCCGATGTACGCCGGGAACGCATTCGGATGGGTGGAGATTCTCACGCCCGCACAGGTCGTGAGCGTTCGACAGACCGAGTTTGCCGCGGCGGCGCCGAGCGGTGGCGAGAGTGCGGTCCAGAGTGTCGCGCCGGCGGCGGACGAACCAGCGGCCGCGCGCGTGGAGTTCCTCAAGCTCGAGGCGAGCAAAAGCGAACGGCCTGACCTCGGTGAGGCTCGGGTCGTCGTCTCCGGAGGCCGGGCGCTGAAAGAGCAATTCAATCAGGTTCTCGAACCGCTGGCGGACGCACTCGGGGCGGCTCTGGGTGCCAGCCGCGCGGCTTGCGATGCCGGCTATGCCCCGCCGGAGCTCCAAGTCGGGCAGACCGGGCGCACCGTCGCGCCCCAACTCTACGTCGCGATCGGCATCTCCGGTGCGATCCAGCACATCGCCGGAATGAAGGCGTCGAAGGTGATCGTCGCGATCAACAAGGACGGCGATGCCCCCATCTTCCAAATCGCCGACTACGGGCTCGTCGCAGACCTATTCGTTGCCGTCCCCGAGCTCGTCCAAGAGCTCAGGCGGCCGAGTTGAGGGCGACACTCGCATTCCTGCCTCGCGCGTTGTAAGCGCTAGGGCGCGTGAGCTACCTGGTCCTCGCCCGGAAGTATCGCCCTCAGACCTTCGACGACCTCGTCGGCCAAGATCACGTCGCCCGGACCCTCGCCAACGCGATCGCCACGGGTCGCGTGGCGCACGCCTTTCTCTTCACGGGCGTGAGGGGCGTCGGCAAGACGACCAGCGCGCGACTCCTCGCGAAGTGCCTGAACTGCGTCGGCTTCGACGGCCGCCAGACCGGTCCTACGGCGAAGCCGTGCAACCAGTGCGCTCCGTGCCGCGAGATCACGGCGGGCAACGATCTGGACGTCCAGGAGATCGACGGAGCCAGTTACAACGGCGTCGACGAGGTACGTCGGCTCCAGGAGGGTATGACGTTTCGCCCGGCCCGCGACCGCTTCAAAATCTACATCGTCGACGAAGTGCACATGCTCTCGAGCGCGGCGTGGAACGCGTTTCTGAAGACGCTCGAAGAGCCGCCGCCGCACGTGAAGTTCATTTTCGCGACCACCGAGGCGAACAAAGTTCCCGTCACCATCTTGAGCCGGTGCCAGCGCTACGACTTCAAGCTGATCCCGACGCAGATGATCGCGGCGCGGCTCGAGCAAGTGCTGGCACGAGAAAGCATCGAGGCCGAAGCCTCCGCGATCCAGATTCTGGCGCGCGAGGCCGCGGGGTCGATGCGCGACGCGATGAGTTTGCTCGATCAAGTCATCGCGTTCAGCGGAGAAAAGGTCTCGGGCGACGGCGTTACGCGTGTGTTGGGCGTTGCGGATCGACAGGTCCTCCACGAGCTGGCGAAGTCGCTGGTCGGCGGTGATGCCGCGGCTTGCTTGGGCGTCGTCGAGCAGCTGGCCCGCCAAGGGTTCGACTTGGTGCACGTCACCCGGGACGTTCTGCGCCACCTGCGCAATCTCGTCGTCGCGAAGACGTGCACCGATGCCCGCGCGGCGCAGGCGAGCAGCGGACCAAGTCTGCAAGAGATGCTCGATTTGGCCGACGAGGAGGTGCGCGACGTCGTGGCGCTTGCGTCCCGCGCCGATGCCGACGATCTGTCGCGCTGCTTCCAGGGCTTTTCGAACGCCTTCGACGGCATCGTTCGAAGCAATCAGCCACGGATGGCTCTCGAGATGGCGCTCGTTCGTTTGGCGCGCCGTCCGCCGCTCTTGCCGCTCGACGAATTGCTCGCGCGGGTGGGCGATCTCGAACGCCGCCTCGGCGGTGCGCCCCCCCCGGGGTCCGTGCCACGAGGTGGTGCGGGGGGGGCCGGTGGGCGGCCCGTGCCGACGGGATCGGCGCCCCCGTCGGAGGCCGCGGGAAGCACGCGGACGCGGGGGGCGCTGGCGCTCGCCGCCGAGAGCGCCCCTCCCGCGCCTCCGGTGCGGGGTCAACATCTGTCGGTGGTTCCGGCCGCAGCCCGTCCTTCGGCCGAAATGGACGCCTGGCGCACCATCCTCGAGCGCGTGCGCAGCGCGCGACCCGGGGTTGCCTCGGCTCTCGAGCACGCTATCCCGCTGGAAATCAGTGCCGCGCGGGTCGCTGTGGGCTTCGAACCGGCGGCGGGCTTCGTCGCGGGGCGTGCCAGTGACAGCGAAGCGCTCGAGGTCCTCACGCGCGAAGCACGTGCCCACTTTGGACCCGCGACGCAAGTCGTGATCGATGCCGCGGCCAAGTCGTCGAACGGAGCGCGTACGATCGCCGCGGTCGACGCCGAGCGCCGTTCAGCCGAGCTGTCGCAGGCGCGCGCGGCGATTCAGACTCACCCGCTGGTCGAGGAGGCGATCCGCCTCTTCGGCGCGAAAGTTCTGGATGTGAAGCTGCCGGGCGCGGATGGATAGGGTAGAAAGACAACGATGCAGTTTCGCGGCGGAATGAACGAGCTGATGCGGCAAGCCGCTCGGATGCAGCGGAAGATCGATCGGGCGAGGGACGAGCTCAAAGATCGCGAGCTCACGACAGAAGGCCTCGGAGGCAAGGTCAAAGTGGTCGTCACGCTCGGGCGGAGCCTGAAGCGCATCGAGATCGACAAGGCAACGCTGGCCGCCGAAGAGACGGAACTCGTGCTCGATGCCGTGTGCGCGGCGGTCAATCAGGCAATCGAGCGGGCCGACAAGGAAATGGAGGTCGAGCTGGAAAAGGTTACTGGGGGCGTGAAGATTCCCGGGCTGGTGTAGGCCGTGTCTTCCAAGCGTCGCGCAGCAGCTTGGAAGACAAGGCCTAGCTTCGTTGCCGGGACGGTGTCGCGGTGACCCCGAAGGTCTGCCGGATCACCAAGCTGTTCGGCCGCCTCCCTGGGGTAGGGGAAAAGACCGCGCACAGGTTCGTGCTTTGGCTGCTCACAGCCGACAAAGCGATTTCGCGAGAGCTCGGGGCGGAGCTCGCGACTTTGAGAGACGAGCTCGGACCGTGCGAGCGGTGCGGCAATGTTGCCGAGATCCAGGACGGTCATGCCGTGTGCGATGTGTGCTCCGATACGAAACGCGACGCGAACGTGCTCTGTGTCGTCGCGCGCGTGCACGATCTACTCGCCATCGAGCGCGCTGCGGCGATGCGCGGCCGTTATTTCGTACTAGGGCGATTGCTCTCGCCGCTCGAAGGTATCGGGCCGGAAGACCTTCCGATCGCGAAGCTGATCGAGCGAATCCACACCGACGGGGTAAGAGAAGTCATCGTAGCGACGCCCCCGAGCGTCGATGGGGAGGCGACCGCGCTGCTCTTGAAGCGCGACCTCGAGCCGCTGGGTCTCAAGATGACGCGTATCGCCAGCGGGGTTCCCCACGGGGGGGACCTCGAGTTCGCGGACCCGATCACAATGGCGCGAGCTCTCGCCGGGCGTCAGCGGTTGTAAGCTGCGCGCCGTGCGCAATGCGACAGCCACGGCGAGAAAGTAGGATCTACCGATGAAGGAAGCGATCACCGCAAAGGACGCCCCCGGCGCAATCGGCCCGTATTCTCAAGCCGTACGTTCGGGTGGCCTGGTTTTCGTGAGCGGGCAAATCCCGCTGGACCCCGAAACGGGACAAGTCGTCGGCGGCGATATTGCCGCACAGACCGAGCGAGTCATGAAAAACCTCGGCGCGATCCTCGCCAGCGCTGGGTTGGGCTTCGATGACGTCGTCCGGACCACGATTTACGTGGTCGATCTTGGCCACTTCGCGGTCGTCAACGAAGTCTACGGCCGCATCTTTCGCGCGCCGTACCCCGCACGAAGCACGGTTCAGGTCGCGGCACTCCCGCGCGGAGTGAGCATCGAGATCGACGCGCTGGCGGTGGGGCGCTGAAGAGAAAGACGCATCGTCGGACTTGAGCCCCGGCCGCACCGAAAGATCGAAGGGGCTTTGCAGCCGTTCAAGCCGCCCTAGCTCGCACATCCGCATTCAGCTGCACGAGCGCGCGGTCTAGTTCTGCCCGGGCATCGACCAAGGTGGAGCCGGTCGGGTCGATGGGCTGGCCGAGAACTACTTCGACGCGGGTGAACGGCCAGGCTAGGGCGAAGCGATCCCACGTTCGCCTGAGCACGACGCCCTGTCGAATCGCCCCTGCCATCGGGACTATGAGGCCCCCTGCGGCTCGCGCCGCAACGACCGCTCCCGCCTTCGCCACGCCGCAGGGGCCCCGCGGGCCGTCGACCGCAAATGCGGCGTCCGCAGCCCACCGTTTCATCGCGCGCACCAGGGCCGCGAGCCCTCTGGCGCCGCCGCGGGAGCTGGACCCACGTACGACCGAGAACCCGAGGATTGTGAGCGCACGAGCCTGCATCGCGCCATCCCGCGACAGGCTGACCAGGACTACCGTGCGCCTGCGTCTGTGCCACGCCAGAAGAGGCCACTGCGTCCCGTGCCAGAAGGCGAGCACCCACGGCCGTCCTCGGACGTCCGCGAGAGCGGGGTGCTCGACGACCCGCACGCGGAGCGTCGCGAGCCAAAGACGCGCGACGAGCCCCAGCGCAATCCCGAGAATTCGCGTCCGCACGCTGCTGCGGTCACCCTTTGAGCTCGGTGAGCTTTGCGCGCGCGCGATCGAGCGCTGGATCATTTTCGATGGCGCGCTCGAACATCTGCATCGCTTTGGCCTTGTCGCCCTGTTTCGCGCTGATTTCGCCGAGATAGTAGAAAACCTCTCCCTTCGAGATCCCCGCCTTGGGATCGAGCCGCTGCAGGAGCAGCGCGCGGAAGGTCTTTTGGGCGCGATCGAGATCGTTGGTCTCGAATGCCAGTACGCCGAGATCCCGCAATACGCTGACCGACCCGGGGTCGATCTTGAAGGCCATGTCGAGTTGCGTGAGCGCGACGTCCTTGTCGCCGAGCTGCGCCAGTGCCTGCCCCAAGCGGTGATGGTAGAGAGCGAGCTCCTTGGTCCGCCTGCTTCCAAACGACGCGATGACCTTTTCGAGTACGTGGGCAGCGTCCCGCCCACGTTGCGCTGCGCTGTACGCGTCGCAAAGCGCGAGCAGGAGCTCTCTGTCGTGCGGAACGAGCTGCGCCGCGCGCTCGTAAATCTCGATTGCATCGTCGGGGCGCTTGCGCCGAAACACGTGAATCTCGGCCGCGGCTCGCAAGAGCTTTACCTGCTCTAGGACCGGACCTGCGAGGGTAGGCATCGCCGAGGTGGCCCCCGACGTCACGGCGCGTCGAGGCGAAGCGGCGCCTTTTCCGTCGCGTGAGTCGTCCGCACCCGGCGCGTACGTCGCGGCAATCAGGTCCGCGTCTCCGACGAGCAACTCGGCAAGGTCCGCCCACTTTTCGGCCCGTTCCCAGCGCAGCCGCAACATGGCTCGAAGGCCCGCATTGGTCGGATCGAGCGCAAGCCCCTGCTGGAGCGCGGCCTCGGCACCATCCGAATCCCCCATTTTCTCCCGCACTTCTGCAAGGCGAAGCGCCCACGGGACGCCGCTTGCGTCCCTCGACAGTTCGATCAGTCTTGTGAGTGCTGCGGCCGCCCGCTCCCAGTCGGCCCGCTTCTCGCTCATCCTCGCGATCGCCTCCAGCGCGGCACGGTGCGTTGGCTCCCGTTCCAGCACCTCCTCGTAGGTGTGCTGCGCCGCCGTGGCGTCGTTGAGACGTCGCTCCTGCACTTCACCCAGTCGGACCAAGAGGGAAAGCTCCGTCGCCATGTCCGCTCGGTCTTGCGCGGCGTTGAGCTGGGACCTCAGCAAGTCGGCAAGCTCGGCATCGCGCCCCGTCAGCTCGTAGAGCTGCGAGAGACGGATGGCGGCTTCGCCGTGGCTCGGGTCCTCGTCCAAGATGGCTCGCAGCGTTTCGATCGCGTCTTCGGGCGACTGGAAGCGACCGTCGTAGAGTTCCGCCAACTCGAGGCGTAACGTCGTGCGCGCGGCTTGGCCGGTGGCAACATCGATAAGGCGAGCCAAGAACTTGGCGAGGTCTCTGTATTGGCCGGCCTCCACGTATAGCTTTCTCAACGCGTCGGCTGCCGGTCCATCGGTCGGGTCGGCGTCCAGGATTTCCTCGTAGACCCCGATTGCACCCGCCGCGTCGTGGAGTTCGTGCACGAGGACCCGAGCAGCCTCGTGTTTGAGAGCGAGCGCCCGACCGCTGTCGGCCGCAAGCTCGGCACGACGAGAGAGCAGCCGTATCACTTCGGCGTGGTCGCCGGCTGCCTCGCGAAGCTTCGTCAGTTCCTCGAGCGCCCACTGATCGCCGTCGTCTTGCGCAACGAGATCGCGCAAGGTGTCTTCGGCGAGCTGTCGATCACCGACCGCGTGTTCGGCAAGCTCTTTGGCTTCGTGCAAGAGCGCCCGCTTCGCCGATTCGCCGGCCTCGACACGCGCGCGCGCTCGAAGTGTCTCCACGAGTTCGCGCTCCCGTCCTGGGGCGCGCCTGATGTCTTCGAGGGCGCGCAGAACGTCGATGTTCTCCGGCTCGATCGCCAGGGCCTTCGCATACGCGTCTTCGGCTTTGCGCGCGTCCCGCATCCTGTCGCGGCACCAGCCGGCCAGTCGGACCCAGAGCTCCGTGCGCGTCGTCGCGGGAAGATCGAGCGTGCGGTCAATCGCAGCCCAGAGCGCGCTGCACGCGTGCTCCCAGCTTCCGCTGACCGCTGCCAGGCGCTCGAGCTCAGACAGCGCCTCTTCGTCAGAGGGGTCTTCCGCCAGGGCGGCCTCCACCACTTGCTGAGCGCGCGCGCGATCGCCGACCGTGTCTTCCAAGATGCGCGCGAGATTCAACCGCGCGCGCGTTCGGTCGACGATCGTTTGCCCGCGGAACACGCGCCGCTCGTGGAGTCTTGCGAGGTCCTCGCCGCGCCGGAGCGTCCGGTGCACGAATTCCAAGGCGTCGAACGCATCGTCGAAGAGGGCGTCGTCCTCGAGTAGCGTCTCCAGGGTCTCTCGGCTCGGAACGTGGTCCGTAGCGAGTTCGATCGCATGTCGAAGCGTTGCGAGTCCTCTGGACGACTCACCGAACTCTCGGATCTGAAGGTTCGCCAGACGGTGGAGCAGATCTGCCCGGTCGTTGGGGTGGGTTTCCACCGCAGTCCGCCTCTCGAGAATGTCGGCCGAGGCGCGGGTATCGCCGAGGCGCGTAAAGAGTCGGTCGAGGCTCACGAGCGAGGAGGGAGTGTCTCCCGAGCGCTCTACGGCTGCTGCGTATGCCTTGGCTGCTCGCGGCGCATCGTCGAGCTTGTATTCGCTGACTTCGGCGAGCCGCACGAAAAGATCCGCGGCAACACTCGCGTCGAGAAGCCCAGCGGCTCGCTCTTGGAGCGCATCCGCGTAGCGCCGCCAGCCCTCGACTCCCGCGCGCTCTGCCAGCCTCTCGATGTGTCCGTGCAACGATGCATCGTGAGGTTCCTCGGCCAGCGCGCGCAGCAGTGCGGTCTGCGCCCGCTCGTAGTCCGCCAGAGGTTGCTCGAGAACGTCGGCGAGGACGCGGAGGGTGTGCGCGCGATCCGCAGGATCGGTCTGCGACCGCAACCGCAGCTCGAGCACCGAAGCGAGCTCCGCGTGTTTGCCAGCTGCGCGCAAGACCGGCTCCAGGACATCCGCAGCGTCTCCTCGAAGTTCGTCGTGGGCTTCGCCGATGCTCTCGATTGCCGCGACCGCTTCCGCGTCGAAGCCGGCGGACAGGACTTCGCGGTACGCCTCGAGCGCAGATTGCGGGTCCCGGAGCTCCAACATGTAAAGGCCGGCGACCCTCTTCTTGAGGGTTCGCGCAGCCTCCACATCCGTGGCGACGCTCGCCTGAACCTTCAAGTTGTCCAGGAGTTCCGGCCACATTCGCTGGTGTGCGTAGAGGCTATCGAGTCGGCGGAGCACCTCTGCGTTGTCGGGAGAGACGGCGAGCGCCTGCACGAGGCATTCGATCGCTTCGCGCCGGTCCCCCAGCTCGTTCTCGAGGAGCGTTGCGGAGTCGACCAGCAGCCGGAATCTGAGGTCTCCCTCGCCCGCGTCGCACAGCTCGACCCGTCGGCGGTAGAGCTCCACGAGCGGGCCAGCACTCCGACGCTGCTGATGGAGCGAAATGAGCTCGTCGATCGTGTGGGTGCTGTTCGGCTCGAGCTCCAGCGCGCGCTCGTACGCTTCGATCGCCCCGCCGGGGTCCTCGAGCATGTCGCGCTTGGCCTCGCCGATGCGCCGCCAAGTGCTCGCCCGCGTCTCGTCGTCAGCAACGAGTTCGGTCTTCTTGGTGAGCACGTGCACGAGCGTCGTCCAGTCGCTGAGGAGCGTCGCGAGCGCATCCATTTCCTCGAGCGGTTGCAGCTCGCTCTCGTCGAGCGCGAAAAGGCGCCCCCAGGCCGCCAGGGCGCTGCGGGGATCGTCGCGACGCTTGTCGTGGAGCTGTGCCAAAGCCGCGAGAAGCTCGCGCTTCGTCATCCCTTCGGTCAGGGAGATCGTCTCTTCGTAGGCCTCAGCCAGCTCGTTCCATCGGTTCGTCACCCCCGTCAGTCGCTCGAGCTGCTCGCGCGCATCTCGATCCTCGGGGTCGAGCCTCCATGCCCGCCGCGTTGCATCGAACGCTTTGCCCGGGTCGCTGCCGCGCTCTTCCCAAAGGGTCGCATTTTCGCGCAAAATCGAGATTCGCTCGCCGTCGTCGGTTGCCAGCGCAATGCGCTCGTCGTTGAGCGATACGAGTCGTCGCCACTCGTCGGTGCGCTCGTAGATTGGCCTCAGAATGTCGACCACGCGGCCTTTGTGGTCGGCCGTATGCAGCATCTGTTCGAGGGCTTCGACCGCCTCCGCTACCGGGCCTCCGGATCCCGCGGGGATCAGTTCGACGACCGTTTGAAGTTCATCGACGGCCGCGGAAGGGTCATCGAGCTTCTGGAGAAGGAGCTTGGCCAGGTCCATGCGGAAGCGCGCTTCGTCCTCGGGAAGCGCGCTCTGCTCGGCCCGCCGCCGCGTCAACTCCGCGAGATCGCGCCACCGACTCGCTCGCGCGTAAAGCCGCGAGAGGGCGTCGAGTGCGTGGTAGTCCCCCTCGTCCGCGTCGAGTGCGGCGCGGTACGTCTCGATTGCCGCCGCATCGTCACGAAGCTCCGTTTCTTCAAGGTGTGCGATGGTGTGGAGTGCGGCCAGGCGTTCTCGCGGGTCGCGGATGTAGTCCAGGGCGTCGCGATAGAGCTTCACGCGATCTTGGTGCCGGCCCGAGGCGCGAAGCAGCCGGTCGATCGCGTCGAACGTGCCGTCTTTGGCCTCGGGGTCGAAGGCGTACGTTCGCCGGTAGAAGGAGAGGGCTCCCTCGACGTCGTTCTGCGCTTCAAGCAGCTCGCCCGTTCGTCTCGCAAGGCTGGCGGTGGCGGGCTCGTCGGACGTTATCTTCGCGAGTTCGCCGGCGTAAATCTCCGCGAGCCGCGGCTCCGCGTTGGCCACGCGCGCGAGCCGTTCGAGCTCGCTCCAGGTCGCCTGGTCGGTCGGGTCCTCCGCCAGGAGCTTCGCGGTGGTCTCCAGCGCAGCTTCGTAGTTCTCCTCTTGCTCTTCGTGCATCTTCGCGAGACGCCGCAAGAGACTCCGCCGCTCGTCCGGGTCCTGGCTGGCGCCAAGACGCGCTTCGAGCGTCGAAAGAACGCGCCGTCCGTCGAGTCGTGCCAGGTATACCGGTTCGAGCATCTCCGCCGCGCGCGCCGCGTAGTCTCGCTGCGCCATCAGGACCTCGAGCGACGCGACCGTCTGCGGATGCAAGGGGTCGATCGTCAACGCCGTGGCGTATTCGTCGAAGGCCCTGTCGACCTCGTGCATGTGCTTTTCGAGCACGGCTCCCATGGCGTGGTGGAGCGCCGCCTTGCGCTCCTTCGAGGTGCTCGTCGCCCCGACCTGGCGCTCGTAGAGCGACATGAGGTCGTCCCAGCGATCCGACCGCGCGTAAAGACGCTCGAGGGCAGAAACCGCCTCCGTGTCGAGGCCCATGTCGAGGACGCGCTCATAGACGCCGATCGCGCCTCGCGCATCCCCGAGCTTCTCGTCGCAGAGCCGCGCTTCCTTGAAGAGAAGCTGTTTGCGAGCAGCGTCGTTTTCCGCAACGTCGGCACGTCGTTTGATGACGTCGAGCAGGGCCGCATAGTCCCTCGTCTCTTCGTAGAGCGATTCCAGCGCCGTCAGCGCGCGTCGATCGTCGCTCCGAAGGTCGAGCGCACGGGCGTAGTATCGTCTGGCAAGCGCCGAGTCGCCGAGACGCGATCGCGCTGTCTCGGCAATCCGAAGCGTGACCTCGAGCTGAAGCTCGCCGTCGAGAATCTCTTCCACGACCGATTGCAGCAGTTTGGAGAGTTCCGCGTGCTTTCCGGTTGCGCCGGCCAGCCGCTCGGCGCGCTCGATCCACTTTGGCAGCTGGGGTTCCGTGCACGCCTCGCGCAACCCACGAGCGGCAAACGAGAACGCGAGGACCGGGTCGCCGAGCGGACCCTCCGCCACGTCGGCCGCCTCGGCGACGACCTCGAGTTTCTCGTAAACCGACTGGGCGTATTCCGCTTCTATCTCCAGCACCTTGAGGAGCTTCTGGTGGTGGCCGTCGGCCTCGTAGAGCGGCCGAAGGATAGCCGCCGCCTCTCGCCGAGCGCTCTGGCTGTCGAGCATGGTCTCGAGCGCCTGCCTGCAAGCAGCGTGTGACGGGTCGATTGCGAGCGCTTGCCGGTAGGCGGCGATCGCGGCTTCGACGTCGCCCAGCTTTCCTTCCTGCACGGCACCCAGGCGCACCAGGATTGCGAGCTTGTCTTCGCGAAGATCGGCGAGCGCCAGGTCCGCTTCCAGGGTCGCGGCCACGTCATGCCATCGCTCCGCGCGTTCGTAGAGAGTCGCAAGCGAGGCGAGCGAGGAGCGGTCTGCTCCGAAATCGTCGACCACGGCGCGACACGCCGCGATCGCGTCGTGGACGTCCGCCAGCTTGTCCGCGAGGATCGTGGCGATTCGCACGAGAAAAGCTCGGCGCTCGGCAGCCTGGTCCGCCAGGCGCTCGCGCGCTCGGAGCACCGCCACGAGCTCCTTCCAATTCTGCGTGCGCTCGTAGAGTCGGTCGAGCGCGGCGAGAGCCTGCGCGTCGTTCGGATCGTCTTCCAAACGCGCGCTCCACGCGGCGATCGCTCCGGCGTCGTCGCCGAGTGCCGTTTCGGAGAGCTCTCCGAGGCGGCCGCGAAGCTGGCGCCGCCGCTCGGAGTCCTCCTCCAGCCTGATCTCGAGACGCAGAATCTCGCAGAGCTGCAGGTTGGCGTTCGAGGCGGAGTAGATGAGCTCGAGCGACCGACAAGCCGCAAGCGCAATGGCAGGATCGTCGGGCGCGAGCTGGAGGACTTCGCGGTACGCGGCGTCGGCTCGAACGATGTCGTCGAGGTCCCGCTCGTAGAGACGCGCGAGGTCGGTCAGAATTTCTGCTCGGGGTAACGGCGCGTCCGCGGCGGCCGCGGTTGCCGCAAGAACGCCCGCAGCGCGCGCCTGCTCTTTCACGCGCCGCGCGATCTCGAGCATCCGCTGGCGCGCACGGGCGTCGTTGGGGTCGAGCGGCAGGAGTCTGGCGAACGCCTCGAGCGCGCTCGGGTCGTCGCGCAACCGCTCGTCGCGAAGCTCGGCAACGCGCCGGAGCAAATCTCGCCTTTCGCTCGCTTCCTTCGCGAACTCGAGTCGAATCTCCAGCACCCGCACCAGATCTTGCACCTCGTCGCGGCCTGCGTAGACCGCTTCGAGCACGATCGCCGCGCGCGACCGCAGATCGGGAAGCTCCAGCATTTGCTCCACGACCTGCCGGGCTTCAATCGAAAAAGGCCGATCACCCAACACCCGCTCGAGGTAGTCAAGGGCCGCAGGTGGATTCGCCAATCTCGCAAAGAGGAGCGTGCCCAAGCGCTGCTCGAGACCGATCCGCTCGTCTCCCACCGCCCCCGACAACCTCCGCTCGAGAAGCTGCACCAGGCGGTCCCAGCGCTGCTCGGAGGCATACAGGCCGTCGAGCGCGCGCGTGGCCCGGTCGTGCGCAGGGTCGAGCTCCAAGATGCGCTCGTAGTAGGCGATCGCCCGGGGCCGTTCGCCCATCACGTCTTCGGCCAACAGCGCCACCTCGGCCAAGAGCTCGGTCCGGCGCAGCGGTTCGGAAGTCGCGGCGATGATGCGCTCGTAGAGCGACGCGAGTTGCGACCATTGCTCGCGGGTCGTGAGGATCTGTTTCAGGCGCTCGAACGCCGCCTCATGACCGGGCCGCCGATCGAGCACCCGCTCCAGGTACGGGCGGGCCCGGTCGACGTCCCCGAGTTTCTCTTCGTACACGGCCGCTGCCCGTTCGGCGAGTTCGAGCTCGACGGTCTCGGGCAGGCCCGTTCGTCCCATCGGCGGAACGACCGCGGCGATGGCATCGACGAGCGCCTGATCTCTCCCGGCTTTCGCCGAGAGTTCCGATAGTCGGTCCCACAAGGACAGTTCGCTCGGCAGCTCGCTTGCAGCACGCGCGACCACTTCGAACGCCGCACCGGCATCGGCAAGCTTGAACTCGTGCACGTCGGCCAAGCGCGCGTAGAGCGCGAGTCGATCGCTGTGCGCGGCCGTCGTCCCGATGAGCACTTCGAGGGCCTCGGCTTGGCGCCGTGGTGCCCCCGTTTCGGCGTAGACCCGTTCGAGAATCGCGGCCGCGGCGGCGCGCGTCTCGGGCACCGCGAGAAGCTGTTCGATGACATCGACCGCCCGCGCGTCGTTGGGCACGAGTTCCATCGCGCGGAGGCACGCGGCGAGCGCGTCGGCATACTTGCGCAAGGGGTCGGCAAGCAAACGGGCGAGCTCGACTTCGCGCGCGGCCCGGTCGGCACCCTGACGTTGGTCTCGGTCGAGCGCGATGACTTCGACTGCACCTTCGGCATCACCTTGGTTTCGAAGCAATCGCGCGAGCGCCCGAAGGGCTCCGCCGTGGTGCGGAACGATCTGGACCATCCTGCGATAGAGCTCGATTGCGCGTTCCGGAGCGGCGAACGCTTCCTCTTCGAGCATCGCCCACTCTTCCAGCAGGTCCAGCTTCATCGCCGTGTTCGCGCGTTCGACCCGGATGCTGAACAGCCATCGGAGGTCCTCGTGGCGATCGGCCTCACGGAGAATCCGGTCGAGCGTCTGCACGGCCAGATCGTCGCCGTCGTCTTCCTCCACCAAAGTCCGGTAGGTCGCTACCGCTTCGTCGGTGCGGCCCATTTCGAGCGCATACACTTCCGCGAGTTTCGCGCGAAGCGCTCGAACCTCTCCGCGGCGCCCGGCGTCCCCGTTCTCCCGCTGTTTCTTCTTCTTCTTGCCCGATCGCCCCGTTGTCTCGGCCGACGGCTCGATGGCCGAGAGGCGAGCGTGAAGCGCCCCGACGAATCCGGGCCACTGGTCCGAAAGGCGGGCTGCCGCCTCGAACGCTGCCAGCCCGTTCTCCCGCGCGGGCGCGAGCTCGTAGGCTTTGCGCGCCCAGGCAAAAGCACCGGCGCGGTCTTGAAGCTGATGCCCGCAGACCTCGACGAGTTTGTCCAGAATCGCGAGCTTTTCTTCGACCTCGTTCGCACCGCCGAGCAGGATCTCGTAGAGCACGGGCAGCCTGCCCCACTTTTCGTCCTTCTCGTAGAGGGGCACGAGCGCCGCTGCCGCTCGAGCATCGTCCGAGCGCACCGAGAGGACTCGCTCGTAGCTTCGAAATGCGCGCTCGGGGGCACCCAGGCGATCGACGAAAATGCTCGCGCAGCGAAAGCTCAGATCGATTTTCAGCTGCGGAGCCGTCGCCTTGTCGGCGGCGCCCGAGAGAACCTCGACCAGCCCTTCCCAGTCTGCATGCTGAGCGTAAAGGTCCGTCAGTCCGTCGTAGTCGCCGACCGCGAGGTAGCTGTCTCGGAGCACCCGGAGCGCCTTCGCGTGTCCGGGCTGGATCGAGAGCACGCGCCGCCACGCCGACATGGCTCTCGCATGGTCGCGTAGGCGGTCGGAGTAGATGCTCCCCAGCTTTTGTAAGACGGTGAGGCGGGTCGCATCCGACGCGGCGATGGACACGCGGCGCTCGAGCACTTCCGCGACGGTCGCGAAGTCCTTGTCCCGCTCGGCCTGCTTTTCGAGCGCATCGAGCGAGGCGCCCGAGGTGGGATCCTCGTCGAGAATCCGCTTGTACAACGCTATGGCGCGCGCACCCATGTCGAGGCGCTCGGAGGCGAGCCTGGCCAGCTCGCCCCATAGCTCCCTCCGCTCCGGGCCGGGTGGCATGGAGTCGGAGAACTCGGTGAGAAGGTCGTTCAGCGGCTTGTAGGCCCGCCTCTTCACGTAGAGCTCTCTGAGCCGGTCGATCGCCTCTCGGTCGCTCGGATCCACGGCGTGCAGCTTTTCGTAGGCCTCTACGGCGTTTTGCACGTTGGAGAACTGCTCGAGCCAGCGCCGGCCAATCTCCCGCCAAAGGCTGGCTTTCACCTTCGGATCCGGCTCGAGCTCCGCCTGCCGCGCCTGCATCGTGAGTAGGTCACGCCAGCGTTGCAGCCCTTCGAACGCGCGAACCAGGTCGCGAACGCTTGCCAGGTCGCTCGGATCGAGTGTGACGATCTGCGTCAGGACACTGATGAGCGCAGAGTCGCTCCTCAAGTTGTCCCGGTACACGCCCGCAAGCTCGCGGAGGACCGAAAGCCGACCTGAAACGTCGTCAGGGGAAAGCCTGTCGATCTCCTGGCGCAGCTGATCGGCGAGCGCGTTGTAGCTACCGAGTTGCCGATAGATGCGCTTGAGCCCTTCCCGCGCCTCGGCGTTGCCGGCGTCTTGACGCAAGACCGCTCGCCAATGCTCGACAGCCTTCTGGGAGTTGGCCCCTTCTTCCGCGAGTTTGGCGATCTCGGAGACCAAAGTGGTACGTTCAGGTCCGTCCGGCATTGCTCGCTGGGCTTCGGTAAGAATCGTCACCAGGCGCGTGCCCTCGCCGTGACTTCCGCACCACTCCCTGAAGAACGCGAGCATTCCCGGGTGCGAGGGATCGAGCTTGCGCAGTCTGTCGAAGAAGGGCTCTGCCGCCTCTGGCTTGCCCCGCATCCGCCAGTGGACCATGGCGATTTGCAGAAGAACGCCAAGCTCTTCGTCGCGGCTTCGGAGCGCACCTCGCGAGAGTTGCGCGTCGTACAGCGCGACCAAGTGGTCCCACATCCCGTTGGCGTTGAATAGGTCGGCCAAGAAATTCGACGCTTCGGGGTGCCCCGGCGCGACGTCGAGCGCCCGCTCGTACGCTGCGGCGGCGCGCTCCGGCGATTTGAGCTTCTTGGCGAGCACCCGAGCGAGGCGCACCCAGCTCGCGACTTTCTCCTCCTTGGGTGCCCCGAGAGCAAACCGCTCAATTGCGGCGGCCAGGTCGTTCCAGCGCTCCTGATGGCGCAGCACGCGCTCCAGCAACATTTCGGCGCGGCGGCTCTTCGCGTCGAGCGCCAGCGCTTCCTCGAGAAGCGCTAGAATCCGTTCGACTTGGGGGCCCTCGAGTTCGTTGCTCTCGCTGCGGCCGAATCGGTACGCCACCTCGGCGGCCCCGACGATGAGCGACGCGCGGAACGATGGGTCGGTCGTTTCCCGCGCTTCCTGAACGTACCGGTTCACGAGATCGTTCCATCGCGAACGCTTCGCGGCGCTGCGCTCGATGGCCTCGGCGGGGTGCGGGTCGTTGGGCCGCAGGCCCCGAAGCCGTTCGTACGCGCCAAGCGCGGCTCGATCGTCCAAGAGGTCCTCGTCAAGGACGCGCGCGAGCTCGGCGAGAAGCGCTGATTCGCGAGGAGTGCCCTTGGTTGCCTCGATTTCGATCTGGAGCAGGCTCGCGACCGCCTCAGCTTCCCGGCGGCCCTCGTGTGCTCGACGCGCTGCGTCGAGGAGGTTCGCGAGATCGTCGGCGCTCATGTCGTTCGAGCTGCCCAGGTTGTTGCGAAGTTCGGTCCACGCCCCGCTGTGGTCCGGATCGTCTTGTAGCTGTCCGAGTGCGCTCTTGATGGTCTTCGCGCTCATCCATCACCCTGAGAATGGTCCCGGCGCCGGAATCGGAAAAGGCGTCCGCGCCGGCGACTGGAACGCATTGTACGAAAGCCAACCGCTTTCGCCCCGAAACCATCGAAATCCCGCGCAGAAATCGCAGGCCTCGACCCCCGCCATGCTACGGACCCCATAACCCGATAGCAAGGGTTGGCGCTTCGGGACGACAAGGGGCTCAGCAGGAAGTCCCGTCGGCGCAAAGGGTCCAGTCCGCGAAAGGCCGGCCGGCTCAAACGCAGAGCATCCGAGAGCGCTTCGTGTTACCTCAACCCTTGCGTGGATGCGCCCGGCCCGCAAGTCGCTTTCGATATCGCTACGCAATATCTACGAGACCTTGGCCATCAGCCTGCCGACGGTCATCGAGGCCCTGCAGGGGCGCGTCAGGAAGGAAGTGTGCGACGAGCGCCTCGCCCGATGGGGACGCGCGGTCATCCGCAACGCGAGCATCGACCTCGACGTGGTGGGCCGGGAGAACTTGAGACCCGGCGAAACCTACCTCGTTATGAGCAATCATCAGTCGCTCTACGACATCCCGGTGCTGTTCCAGGTCGTCGGGCCGAACGTGCGGATGATCGCCAAGCGCGAGCTCTTCGGCGTGCCGATCTTCGGAGGGGCGCTCCAGGCATCCGGTTTCGTGGCGATTGACCGAAGCGACCGCAACGAAGCGATTCGGAGCCTGGATCGTGCGCGCGCCGTGCTCCAGGGGGGAACCCACGTGTGGATCGCCCCTGAGGGAACCCGGAGCCGCACCGGGAAGCTTCTCCCGTTCAAGAAAGGGGCGTTCTATCTCGCCTTCGAGGCTGGACTACCCATCCTCCCGGTCACGCTGCGCGGTACGCGCGACGCGCTCCCCGCCAAAGGACTGCGCTCGATTCCCGGCGCGAAAGTCCTGGTTACCATTCATCCGCACGTCGATCCACGGCCGTACTCCGCTCGGGGGAAGACGGGGCGACAGGAGCTCATGGACGAAGTTCGGAACACGATAGAAAGCGCCCTTTGACGAGCGCGTCGCCCGCGGCTTCGCCATGGCAGGCTCCCAGCGATGGCGCCGCCGGCTTCGGGCTCGCCGTACTGGTGAACGCCAACGCAAAGCGGGGAGGCCGGCGCCTTGCCGTTCAGATTGCACGCGCGCTTCCCGGGGCCACGGTTCGGCTCACGAAGACCGCCGGTGAGATCGACGCGTGGCTCCGCACGATCCCAAGCCCGCGTGCCCTCTTTGCGGCCGGCGGGGACGGAACGGCCGTCGCCCTGGTCAACGCGCTGGCACGAGTAACGGCCGCGTCCGCACCTGGACCGGCCGTGGGCATCCTTCCAGTGGGCACGGGCAACGGATGGGCGCACGCGCTCGGAGCACCAAAGCTGCATCGCTGTCTCGAACTGCTCGCCGCGACGTCCGGCCCATTTCCGACGAGGCGCTACGGTCTGCTCGAGGTGGAGGGGACGCTCGCTCACTTTGCGGGCTCGGGCTGGGACGCCATGATTCTCGATGACTACAAGCGCCAGCTCGACGCCACCAAGGGCCCGGGCCGGCGCTTGACGAAGAGCGTTTACGGCTACCTCGCCGCGACTCTCCTTCGCACGGCGCCCAAAGTTGCGCTCGTCGGCAACCCCCACCTTCTCATCGAGAACCTGGGGGACGAAGTGTTCGTCGTCGATGGCGAGGGCAAGCCTCGTCTACTCGAAGGCGCCGGCCGCGGAGCCGTGCTTTACGACGCTCCCGCCGGCGCGGCAGCCGCCGGCACGTGCCCGGAATTCGGCTATCGCTTCAAGGCGATCCCTTTTGCCGAGCGGATGCCCGGGTTTATCAGCGTTCGAGTGTACGACAGGGGTGCGCTCAGAGCGATTGCGGCGATTCCGTCGCTCTGGAGAGGAACGCATCCTATCGGGGGGATGCACGATTGGCTCGTGAAGAGCGTAAGGCTCACGTTCTCGCGACCGGTCTCTCTTCAGATCGGCGGCGATGCGTTCGGGAAGCGTCGCACGATCGAATTTCGGGCGGCCGATCGCGAAGTCAGGATGGTCGACTGGCGACGCCTTCTCTGCGTGTAGGCGCTTTAGCGCTATCCAGCTCCGCTCGAGCCGAACAATGGCTCGACCAGAGCGAACGCCACGCTCGCCGCAAGCCGGTACCTGGTTCGACCGTACTCGCCGGCGTCGCGAACGCGCTCGATGGCGGTGGGGTCCCCAAGCAAATCGCGCACGCGCGAGATGAGCACGCGAACTCGATGCTCGGCGTCGGCGCTCTCCGGTCCGGGACCGCCGGCGGCGCGGAGAATCTCGTCGGCGCTGAGCCCTTCTTTGGCGCGCCGAAGAAGCTGCACCACCAGCGGTTCCAGGGCGCGCCGGCGCTCGAGCGACACCTCGCGGTCGTCTACGCGCAGGTGGTGAGCCAACGTATCGACGACCAAGGTCGCACCCTGGGTTGCCTTGGACAGTTCGCTCGCGGGGATGCGAGTCACGCCTTGAGGCGTCGTCACGTAGAGGAGCGTTTCCCCCTCGGGCGGATCGGAGATGGGCTCTACCGCTTCGCTCGAGGGCGGCATACTCGGATACGTCGGCGGGGGGCGCACCGAAGGCGCGGGCGATGCGGGCCCAGCCGAGCACCCGGCTTCCACGAGTGCGATCATGCGCTCCGCATAGCGAACCACCCGGCTGTCGCCGCTTCTCAGTGCAAGCTCCCAGAGCGGAAGCGACACTCGTCGGTCGGGGAAGACCCACCCGTGCTTCTCTCCGGAGAGTGCCGCGCGTTCGACGGCGGCGCGGGCCGCGGAATCGTCGCCCACGGCAATCGCGCACCGTCCGACGACCAAGTTGAGCGATCCGGTCACGAACGCTTCCTGAAGCCTTCCGGTGTGAGGGAGGCTCTGCTCCAACGCTTCGCCGTGCTGTCCACAGGCCTCGAGCACCCGCGCACGAGTCGCCACGAGATCCAGCTCATCCATGTCGTCGACTACGGCAAGGTCCGCTCGGAGCCGCTCGGCTTTCCCCAGCCACTGCCGCGCCGTCTGAGGTTTGTCGAGCATGGCGAGGGCCCACGCGCGGTGCTCGGCCAGCTGGTAGCGCAACGTCGGCTGATCGATCTCGCCGAGCACGACGAGGGCCTCGTCGATCGCCTGGATGGCGGCAAGCGGGCGATCCGCAGCGATCTCGACGATCGCGAGCACATCGTAGGAGTCGGCGTGGCGCCACCCCATGGCGATGTCGTGCGCCACGCCGATGGCTTGCGTGGCGTGGTGACGCCCCTCTTCGAACCGGCCGATGCTGCCCAAGGCGATGGCGACGTTTCCGTGCCCGCTCATGGCCGCCGCCCCCCGCGCCGTCGCGCGGCCGAGCGCTGTCAGATAGTGCCTGACCGCAGTTCTGGGGTCTGCCAAACGCATCGAAAGATGCCCGAGAGTCATCGCCACGGGGGCGCGCCACGGTCCGTCTTCGAGTCGTTCGGAACAGTGCTCGGCGAGCCGGAGGACGCTCGCCGCGTTGGCGGCCCGATTGAGCTTCAGCTCGAGCTGCGTCTGCGCCAGGTGAAGGTCGAGTTGCTCGCGCAGTCCAGTTCCCTTCGGCGCCGATGCGAGCGCTCGCGCCGCCAATCGCAATTCGGCATCCGCATGATCGCTTCGGCAATCGATGGTCGCCAGGATGGCGCGCTCGATGGCGAGACGAGCGCCGTCCAGGGGACTCCACGATGCCGGCGCGGCAGGAAGCGATGCGGCGAGGTCGCGCGCCCGGTCGATACGGCCGGTCTCGCGGTATGCACGCAGGAGGCGCACGGCCAATGTGGGGTCGCTGCGCAGTCGGCCAGACAAAATGCTCTCGATCCACGTAGCGATGAACGGTGCTTCGTCCGCCGCGGCAAGCCGGTCGAGGAGCTGCGAGCATGCCGCGATCGAAACGCCGTCTGACCCGGGGAGGGCGGCCGGTGCCAGGGACCGGCGCGACTCGGGCAGGTTTCCAGAACCGGGGGCGGAAGGAGACGACGGGCGAGGGGGCGGAACGGACGCGGGCGGCGGAGAGCTTTGCCGCATGCCTAGCGAAGCGAGAGCGGATGTTCTTGCCGCCAGGGCGGCTCCCGAACGCGATGAGGCCGATTCCGTCGCGAAAGACGGGGGCGGTACGAAGGCACGCCGCGCCATTGAGCTCGCTTATAGTAGCGCCGAATGACCCGAGCGTCTTCTTGGTGACCCGAATTCTCACCGCGAGCGGCCGGGCTTGCCCGAATCCGACAACCACCCGCCGGCATGAGCGGGCAATCGCGCCCGAAATGCGGCGCGCGCTCGATTTTCGAATCCTGCCTTGGGGACTCGTTTTGGTTCTCCGTCGCGTCCCTCTCGGGCTACGCTCGGTGCCGCGCATCATGGATACGTTCGCTTCGCGGTCGCAGCCGCCGCCGGGCGACCCGCGCGACGGCGAGTCGCTCGACCCTTCGCGGCAAGCGTTGCCCTCTCCGGAGCTGGCCGTGGCTCTCTACGAGCACATGGTGGTCGCCCGCGTCCTGGATGAAAAGGTCGTAAGCCTTCGAGCCCGTGGGGTCGTGACCGATTACGAGAGCTCTGCCGGCGAGGAAGCGACGATAGTGGGCGCAGTTGCGGGGATGAACGACGAAGACTTTGTTTTCCTTCGTTCCCGCGATGTTGCCGGAGCGCTTTGGCGTGGCGTGCCCCTATCGGCTTGTGCCCATCGGGTCGTCCGAACCGCACCCGACTCCGCCAGGGGCCGGAGCTCTTCGGACCCGCATTGCTGGAAGGCAGCGCGCGTTGCCAGCGCAAGCCCGCTCGCGGCAACCCACATCTCTCACGCGGTCGGCTTCGCCTGGGCCGCTCGACTGCGAGCGGCGGACATCGCGTCGCTCGTCTTGTTCGGCGAGGATGCGACGAGGTGCGCCGACTATCATTGCGGACTCAACTTCGCGGGAGTCTCGCGCGCACCGGTGGTGGCGGTGAGCCGGGCCTCCGGTCCACCGACCTCGAGCCTCGACGTCGCTACCCAGTCCGTTGCGTATGGGCTGACGGGCTTCCGCGTCGACGGCGGCGACGTAATCGCCGTGTGGAACGCGGTCCGCGAGGCACGGAGGCGAGCCGCTGGAGGTCTGGGGGGGACGCTCGTGGAGGCGACTCGGTCGAACCCCGACCTCGATCTATACGCCGACATCGATCCCGTCTTGCGAATGCGCGGGCACGTGGAGCGACTCGGCCTTTGGAACGACGACCGCGAGCGTCACCTCCAATCCGATGTACGAGCCGACGTCGATCGGGCCTTCATGGACGTCGCCGCCGCACGTCGGCCGGCATGGGAAACCCAATTCGAAGACGTGTACGCGGAGCTTCCCTGGCATTTACGCGAGCAGCGGGACGGCTAAGGGCCGCCAATGCAACTCAACCTCGTGCAGGCCATAAACGATGCTCTCCGCCTGGAGATGCGGCGCGACGAACGCGTTGTCGTTCTCGGGGAGGACGTCGCCCGCGTCGGGGGTGTCTTCCGCGTGACGCAGGGTTTGTGGGACGAGTTTGGCGACGCCCGAGTCGTGGACACCCCGCTGTCCGAGGGCGGAATCGTGGGCACCGCGATAGGCATGGCCCTCTACGGTCTCGTTCCCGTGGCGGAGATTCAGTTCGCCGATTTCATCTACCCCGCCTACGACCAGATCGTCAGCGAGCTCGCAAAGATGCGCTGGCGCTCGGGGGGCGAATACACCGCCAAGATGGTCGTGCGCGCGCCCGTCGGTGGCGGCATTCGCGGGGGCCTGTATCACTCGCAGTCGCCGGAATCGCCCTTCATCCACGTGGCGGGGCTCAAGATCGTATGTCCGAGTAACCCCCACGATGCGAAGGGGCTGCTGCTGGCCGCCATCCGAGACCCAGACCCCGTCCTTTTCTTCGAGCCCAAGCGCATCTATCGGGCCGCGAAGGGCGAGGTACCGGACGGGGACTACACCGTACCTCTCGGAAAGGCGGCAATCGTGCGCGAGGGGAAAGACGTGACGGTGCTCGCCTGGGGCGCCATGTTGTACGAGGCTGTCGCGGCGGCAGACGAAGTGGAGAAACAGGGCATCGATTGCGAAGTCGTCGATCTGCGAACGCTTTGGCCCGTGGATATCGAAGCGATTGTCTCAAGTGTGACGAGGACGGGGCGAGTGGTGGTGGTGCACGAGGCGCCGAAGACCTGCGGCTTCGGCGCCGAGCTCGTCGCCCTGATCAACGAGCGAGCGTTCTTGCAGCTGGAGGCACCTCCCCGTCGCGTTTGCGGCTTCGACACGCCGTTCCCCTACGCGCTGGAGATGGAATACCTGCCGCTCGCGCGTCGCATCGTGCCCGCACTGGTCGAGACAGCGAGATATTGAGGAGACGATTCCAATGGCGCGCTGGGAGTTCAAACTGCCGGACATCGGTGAGGGGATCACCGAGGGGGAGATCGTAAGCTGGTTGGTAAAGCCCGGCGACGCCGTAAAGGACGACCAACCGATGGTCGAAGTAATGACCGACAAGGCGACCGTGACCATCACGGCTCCCAAGGCGGGAACGGTGGTCGAGATCCGCGGAAAAGTAGGCGAGATCGTGCCCGTTCATACCGTGCTCGTCGTGTTCGAGCTCGAAGGGGAGGCGGTTGACTCGGCCACCCGGTCGAAATCCCATGCGGTCAACGGCGCGACGGGTCGCGAGGAGGGCCCAGCGGCGAGCGCCGTCGGCGATCTCAGAGAGTCTCTGCCCGGATTGGGAGCGCCTCTCGCCGCCGCCCCGGGCAAGTCGGCCTACTTCAACGAGAAACCTCTGGCCACGCCCGCGACCCGCAAGCTGGCGCGCGATCGCGACATCGATTTGCGGCGCGTAGCTCCGACGGGTCCGCAAGGTCGAGTGACCAAAGTGGACGTCGAGGCGTTCGCGCGAGCGCCGGCGATCGCCGGTGCGCCGTCGCCTTCATCAGGCCCAGCTCTGCGGTCGAGCGAGCGAAGCGCCGTGCGTGTGCCGGGCGGACCGTTGCAGGAGCGAATCCCATTCGCGGGGCTGCGCCGAAAGATCGCGCAGAAAATGGCGCTGTCGAAGCAGACGGCGGCGCACTTCACGTTCGTAGAGGAGTGCGACGTCGGCGAGCTCAAGGCGATGCGCGCGCGCCTGATGGGTGCCGCCGAGGCCGAGGGCGTGAAGCTCTCGTACTTGCCGTTCATCGTGAAGGCGACTGTCGCCGCCCTCAAGCGGCATCCGATCCTCAATTCGGCGCTCGACGAGTCGACCAACGAGCTCGTCTTCCGTAAGTACTTCCACATTGGCATTGCGACCGCGACGGATGCGGGCCTCGTCGTTCCAGTCGTCAAAGACGCGGACAAAAAGAGCATTCTCGACATCGCGCGGGAGATCGACCGCCTTTCCGCCCAAGCGCGGGCCGGCCAAGCGAGGCTCGACGATTTGCAGGGTTCGACGTTCACGATTACGTCACCGGGGGTCCAAGGAGGCTACTTCGCGACGCCGATCATCAACTTTCCGGAGGTCGCGATCCTTGGGGTCCATCGGATGAAGCGCAGACCGGTCGTCAGGAACGAACAGATCGTCATTGGCGACGTGATGCTCCTTTCGCTCTCCTTCGACCACCGCATCGTCGATGGCCTGGTCGGCGCAGCCTTCGCGTACGAGATCATCGGCTACCTCGAACAGCCCGACCGGTTGATGCTCGAGATGGCGTGATATCCTCTCCGATGGGAGCGCAGCCGCTCCCGCGAGAATCCTCAGCCAGAACCACCGTGGCGCGCCTACATCTTCGCTCGCGCATCGTTGCGTGCGCCGGCCTTGCGCTCGCCGTCGCGTGCGCCTCGACGCGCGGCGGGCCGCTCGAGCCGCGCTTCGTCGCCGTTCACAACGCACTGGCCGCGATGGGCCTTGCGCAGGTAGGTCCGATCCATCAGGGGGTGCTCGCCGAGGGTCGCGAGGTCCGAATTCCGTTGGAACTGGCAGCTGGCTGTACGACGATCGCCGCGGTCGGCGGCGACGGGGTCCGTGACGTGGATGCGACCCTACTGGACTCGCAAGGCCGTCCGATCGCGCACGACACGACGAACGAGCCCCAAGCCGTGTTCCGGGCGTGCCTCGATGCCGATGCGTACGTGCTCGTCGTGAAGATTGCATCCGGCGGAGGTGCGTGGCTAGCGGCGAGCTGGCAGGGAGGGTCCCCCGGCGCCCTCTCGTCGAGCTCCCCTGAATCGGTTGGCTCGAAGGGGCGCGAGCCGAACGGCACCTGCGACGCCCCCTTGCCCCTCGGGCCTGGAACCGTGGTGGGGTCGACCACACACGGCGAGAAAGAAAACACCGGCTCGTGCGACCAAAACGACTCTCGCGAGCTCGTATACAAACTTGAGATAGTCCAGCGCGAACGGGTCACTGTGGAGGTGGAGGCCCAATTCGATTCCGTCCTTTATGTCCGCAAAGACGATTGCACGGATCCGAACGCCGAAGTGGACTGCAACGACGATGCTCCGGATCGCACGCATTCAAGGATTGAGCGCGTGCTCGAGCCAGGGACGTATTTCGTCTTCGTGGACGGATACGCGCGGGACGCAGGTTCGTTCAAGATGACGGTTACGACCACCGACGTGCCGGCCCTCACCGACGTCTGCCGGCGCGCGCCCCTGCTTGCCCTGGGCTCGCCGACGATCAGCACGACCGTGTCGATGGGTAATGACGCCGAGGCGAGTTGCGGGGGCGGCGCCCAGGGGGCTGACGCCCCATGGCGAGTCGACCTGCCCTCTCGGTCGCGCGTTCGCATCGTCGACCACTCCGACGAGGTGACCCCCGTCGTGCATCTGCGACACTCATGCGTCGACGAGCAGAGCGAGGTTTCTTGCGGCGAGGCTGCAGGTGCAGGCGGCGACGCCGTGATCACGGGAGTGTTCGACGCGGGGACGTACACGGTCTTCGCCGATGCGCGCGATCGCGACGCCGCCGGGCGTTACTCTCTCGAAGTCGCCATCGCGCCTCCCGGAGGCAACGGGACGGCTGGCGATGTCTGCGCCGACGCCATTCCGCTCGGCATAGGGCCCGCTGTCTCGGGCGACACGTTCGAAGCCCGGGACGACCTTTCGGGAAGCTGCGGGGGAGCCTCCGCGGCAGACGTCGTCTATCGCCTGGACGTCTCGAGGCGGTCACGTTTCGTGGCGGGGATCCAGGCGGAAGAGGCGCCGCACGTGCTCGTCCTTTGGCATCGGTGCGGTGACCGCTCGGGTGAGCTCGCCTGCGGGCGCGACCTCGATGAGATCCTGGCGCCCGGCAGTTACTTCATCGCCGTCGACGGTGCATCCGAGGACGCGCTCGGGCGGTTCACGCTCGCGTGGTCGGCCCAAGACCTCACGGCCCAGACCGGCGCGTGTCTGGGAGCGCCCGTGCTGGTCGACGGGGCGACGGTCGCAGGCACGACGGCGGGTGCGAGCGACAAGTTCGCGGTGTCGTGCTCGGGTGGGGACGGAACGGCCAGCGGTCCTGACCGCGTGTACAGAATCGTCCTTTCGAGGCGTGGGCACGTACACCTCGAACTCAGCGCGCCGTCGTTTGACGCGGCGATCGCTTTGCGGAAGGCGTGCGCAGACGCAACGGGCGGACCGAGGGCCGCAGAGCTCCAATGCGAGGGAGACTCCGACGCCGGGCACCGCACAGTGGTGGATCGGACGCTGGAGCCGGGACAGTACTGGGTCGTCGTCGACGGGCAAGGCCCGACCGACGAGGGACCGTTCAGCCTCGAGTACCGGTTGCTGAGATGATTCCCTCCCGGGCGAGTCCATCGAGCAGGTCGATGGTCTCCCCGATTTCGAGCCCGCACCGCGCCGAGATCATGGCCAGGGAGTCGCGGCCATTGACATGAGGAAGGACTCGCCGCGCGCGCGGCGATAGGTCGAACCAATCCAGATCGCCCCCCGCCACTGCCGGCGCTGGGACCGCATCGGCGTCCAGAGCGACGGGCTGCGACCAGGGCATCGTGACGAGGTCTGCCGGGTACTCCGGCAAGCCCGCTGGAGGCGGCATCGTCGGAGGCAACGGCGGAGCGGTCGCTCCCTCCGCGAGACGAATGCCTGATTCGGCATTGCGCGCGAATTCTTGGGGATCAAACGGGGGCCGAACGGTGACGGAGTCACCCCCGGATGCATGTGCCGTGGCGGCACCAGGTTGAGGCTTCCTACGCTGCTCGTTCACGTGAAAAGAAGGTGCACGCCCTTCTCCGTCAAGAAAGCATAACGCCGGTCACGAGGTAGGAGGCAAGGCGCGACGAACGCGGAGACGCAGCATGCTAGCGTCGGCGATCCGATTGATGACCAAGGGCGACCTTCAGCGGAGTCTCCTCGATTGGTATGCCCGAGAGCGACGAGACCTGCCCTGGCGCCGGGTCCGCGATCCGTACGCCACGTTGGTGAGCGAGACGATGCTCCAGCAGACGCGCATCCAAACCGTGCTGCCCTACTACGAGCGATTCATGCGCGAGCTCCCTACCATATACGCCCTCGCGGAGGCGCCGGAGGAGCGCGTGCTCGCACTCTGGAGCGGGCTTGGCTACTACCGTCGCGCGCGCATGCTTCAAGCTGCGGCCAAGTGCGTGGCAGCCGTTCATGGCGGACGAATTCCCCAGGAAACGAGCGACCTACGCGAACTCGAAGGCGTCGGCGCCTACACCGCCGGCGCGATTGCGAGCATCGCTTTCGGCCGGCGGGCGGCGCTCGTGGACGGAAACGTCGCGCGTGTGCTGGCCCGGCTGTTCCTGATCGAGGAAGACATCAAGAGCACGCGCGCCAAGGCCCTTCTCTGGAAGCTCGCCGAAAAGCTCGTTACGACGGCGGACGGCCATCCCGGCGATTGGAACCAGGCGCTCATGGAGTTGGGGGCGACTGTTTGTTCGCCACGTGATCCCCGTTGCGGGGCGTGCCCTGTGCGCGACCATTGCAAGGCGCTCGAGCGCGGGTTGGTCGCTACACTTCCACGCAGCGAGGCCAGGCCTAGACCCCGTCTGATCCGCCGTGTCGCAGTCGTCCTCGCCTCGTCCGTGGCAGTCTTGCTGGCACGCCGTCGTACGGACTCCATGATGGGAGGTCTGTGGGAGCCGCCGAGTGGAGAGGGCGACATCGACGTTCTGGCCTCGCGGCTCGGCGTCCACCCGCGAAGTCTGCAGTCTGCCGGCGAAGTCGTACATGTGCTCACGCATCGGCGCATGCGTGTAGAAGTCGCGAGAGGCGCACTCCCGCGTAGGAAGCGCTGGGCTTTGCCTGGCACCGACTACGACGCAATCGAGCGGGTCGCGCTCGAGGACCTCGCGTCGCTTGCCCACTCTTCTCTGGCCCGCAAGGTCCTGATTGTGGCCAATGTGCCCTTGCGCGGTTTACCCTGGAAGGAGTGAGCGCCCCCAGCATACGCCCCGGCTCAGCGCAAACGCTGAGCGCAGCACCCCCGCCTCCGTCTGTCGACGCCGGGGCCGTACACGTTCTCATTGTGGACGACGAACCGGCCTTGTGCCGGAGCGTGGCGCGTGTGCTCGAGACGCGCGGAATGAAAGTCGGCATCGCCGACGACGGGCGTGCGGCGTTGGAATATATGGAGCGAACGCCGCCCGACGTAGCGCTCGTTGACATGATGATGCCCGGGCTCGGCGGCCTGGAGTTGCTCTCACACGTGAAGACCTCGGACATTCCAGTGGAGATAATTTTGATGACCGCATTCGCTGACGTCGATTCTGCAGTCGCCGCGATGAAAGCGGGCGCTTATCACTTTCTGACCAAACCGTTCCACTCGAACGACGCAGTCGCTCACGCCGTGGTCAAGGCTGCGGAGCACAGACGCCTCGCGGACCGCGCGAAGGAGCTCGAGCAGGTGCTCCTCTCGAAGGAGCGGTTCGGCGAGATCATCGGCGCCTCGCAGCGAATGTTGGAAGTATTCCGTTTGATTGGCGGAGTTGCTCCGACGTCGTCGACGGTTCTCATTCTGGGCGAGAGCGGCACCGGCAAAGAGTTGGTCGCGCGCGCGATCCACCAAATGAGCCCCCGCGCAAAGAAGTCGTTCGTGGCCGTGAACTGCGGGGCCATTCCGAAGGAACTCGTCGAATCGGAGCTTTTTGGTCACGTACGGGGCGCGTTCACGGGGGCACAGAGCTCGCGAGCGGGCCTCTTCGAGACGGCTGATGGCGGAACAATCCTGCTCGACGAAGTCGGCGATCTGCCGCTCGCCGCGCAGGTGAAACTTCTGCGAGTGCTGCAGGACGGGGAGATCAAGCGCGTAGGCGCCGACGAGACGCGCACCGTGGACGTCCGCCTGCTCGCGGCCACCAACGTGGACCTCCTGAGCCGCATTCAGGCAGCCCAGTTTCGCCGGGACCTTTACTACCGGCTCAACGTTATCGCCATCGAACTGCCGCCGCTTCGCGAGCGGGGCGACGACGTCTTGCTGCTCGCGAACCACTACCTCCAAAAGTTCGGGCGGAGCATGCATCGCGAACCCAAGCACCTCTCATCGGATGCCGTGCGGGCGCTTCGCGAATACGAATGGCCGGGGAACGTCCGTGAGCTCGAGCACGCGATCGAGCACGCCATGGTGTTGTCGCAGAAGGACATCATTTGCGCGTCCGACCTTCCCTTCGTTCGCCCCTCCGGGACGTTCCGCGAACTGGCCGTCGCATCGACCGTGGGTCCGGAGCGATCGAACCTCCGACCGCCCGGCGAGGTGCAAGGCGGTGCCGTGGCGAACGCCGTTCTCTCAGACTTGGCCGAGCTTCCCTACGCGGAAGCCAAGCGACGGCTCGTGGCACGCTTCGACGAGACCTACACCGGGGAAATCTTGCGTCGAACGAGCGGCAACATGTCTGAAGCGGCTCGCCGTGCCGGCTTGGATCGTTCGAATTTCCGTCGTCTTTTGAAGCGTCACAAAGAGGAAGACTGAGCGGGGGGCATCCGCAAGACGGCGGGTGACCAGCGAGGCGCGCCGGCGCTATAACGTCGCGCTTGGACATGCTCCGTAAATGGCGCTTGCCGCTCCTCATCGTCGCGGCATCCGCGGCGCGCACGCCGGCTGCGCTCGCCGAAGGCCCGTGGTCCCCCCGGGAGGCATTGACCACAGCGGCGCCCGACGGCGATGGCCTCTCCCCGGACGACCCTTCGACTGCACGCGCGACCATTCGCCCGCATCAGCACACGCTCGCCGAGTGTCTGGCTCTGGCTGACAGGAACTTTCCGAATCTTTGGGCCGCCCGGGCGCGGCTCGCGTACACCCACGCGCAGCTCGAAGAAGCGCGCTGGACGCCATGGTTTCAGTGGTCGGCCCAGTCGACGTTCGGCGTTTTGCCTCCACTGCAAGGCACCGTCCTCTACCCCCAGAGCCCAACCGGCTCGACAACGCTCTCTTCCCGCAACATCACGGGCCTGGGCAACCTGCAACCATTCTTCGGGTTTGGAATCAGCGGGGTCTTGCCGCTGTACACGTTCGGCAAGATCGAGACGGCGCTCGAAGCCGCTGACGCCAACGTACGCGTCTCCGAGTGGGATATGGAAAAGTGGCGCCAGCAAATGCGTATGGATGTGCGACGCGCGTACTACGGTTTGCAGCTCGCGCGCGACGCAAAGTACGTAGTCGAGGACGCGAAAGACCGCCTCGACAAGGGGATTCAGGGAGTCCGAGACAAGATCGCTCGTGGCGACCCGAACGTCGGCGACGTCGATCGCCTGCGCCTCGAGACGTTCCGCCAGGAGATCACGGCGCAGTCGCTTCAGGCCCCGAAGAACGAGGCTTACGCGCTTGCCGCCCTCCGCTTCATAACCGGCGTTCCGACGAATTTCGACATCGTCGACGAACCCTTGAAGCTTCCCGACAGGCCGCTCGTGGCGATTGTCCAGTACCTCGAAGCGGCGCGCATTCTTCGCGCCGACGTCAACATGGCGCGCGCCGGCGTCGTGGCGCGAAAGCGGCTGGTCGAGTACAACCGCGCGAAGCTGTTTCCAGATTTCGGGCTGGGCCTCGGCGCTGATTTTCTGTCGACGCCGAGCGCCCAACCACAGCAGAACGCGTGGGCCAGCGACCCGTTCAACCATTTTTATTACTACTTCGGTTTTGGTCTCAAGTGGAGCCTCGACCTTTTGCCGCAGGCGGCCCGAACGCAACAGGCCGAGGCGCAGCTCGAAGAAACCCGTGCCCTCGAGCGGGCCGCGCTCGGCAACGCGATGTTCGAGGTCGAAAAGGCGTACGCCGATGCTGTCGAAGCCAAGACACGCGTCGAGACGTGGGACAAGGCGGAGCATGAGACCAAGGAGTGGATTTCAATCGTTCAGGACCACATCGACCTCGGAACGTGGGACGAACGGTCTCTCATGGAGCCGCTTCGCGCGTACGGCAATGCTCGCGTCCAGCACCTCTACGCGCTCATGGATTACAACATCGCGATGAGCAACCTGGCGCTCGCGAGCGGCTGGGATAGCGCAGCGCCGAGCGGAGCTTAGGCCTCACCACGGGCAGGTGGCGAGCGCCAGCACGGCTAGAACTCGTGCCTTGACGACGCCAAAGTCCTGTAGGGCGAGGTTCAGCTCGGCCTGGCGATGCGCCTCGGACGCGGTGACGAGCTCGAGGCTCGTCCCCTGTCCGGCCATGTACGCCGTCTGCGTCATCTGGTCGTTCTGCGCGGCGAGGTCCCGTTGCTCGCGCGCCACCCGATCCGTCGTTTCGGCGACGACCAGCTGCCGTTGCGCTTGCTCCACTTGAATGATGGCCTGTCTGCGGAGTGCTTCGAGCTGCTGCGCCGCGGTGTCTTCGGCCGCGCGAGCACTCATCAGCAATCCGTATCGGTTGCCGCCGTCCCATATCGGCACCGACAGGACGCCTTGGATGTTCCAAGTCGGATTCGGGTAGCCGACGATTGGGTTCCCGGTCGCATATAACGTGCTCTGCGCGCCGAGCGTGGGGAGGAACTGGAAATAGACATTTCGCAAGTTGCGCTTGGCGACTTCGAGCTTCGTGCGGGAGGCGGCGACATCGGCGCGATCCTCGAGCCGCTGGACGGCGCGGCAAGAGCTCAGCGCACTCTCCGCGAGCCCGTTGACGTTGACGTCGGGGGCGACGCCGGTCTCCTCCGGAATGCCGAGGGTCAGACCGAGCGCCTCACGCGCTTCGCGCAGCGATTCGTCGCCGGTGACAAGGGTGGCCCGCGCATTGGCCGCGTTCTGATCGGCCCGCACGACGTCGAGCCCGTTGGCGGCTCCCAGAGCCTGTTTGCGTTTGGTGATTTCCGCTTGCTCGAGGGCAACTTTGAGCCCGACGCGATTGATCTCGGCACTGCGTTCCGCCGTGACGACGGCGACGATCTGGTTGGCCATTGAGAGGGCAAGAGTGCGCTTCTCGTCGTCGACCGACAGTTTCGCGGCGTCCGTACCGAGCTCGTTGATGCTGATCTGGTCGAACGCCTGCACGTTGATGAGCGCCTGCTGGAGCTGGAAGTTGCCGTTGACCGTATCGGGAAGCGGCACTCGTTGCGTGAGGGGAGTCGCGCCTGGAATGCTGGTCACGAGAGCGTTCGTGAGAAGATTGTGGGTGTACGTGCCGGTGCCGACAATCGTTGGCAGATAAGCTGCGAGTGCGATGCGCGTCTGCGACTCGGCTTGTAGGACCTGGTCGATCGCGATTCGCAGGTCGGTAGAGCGCGCGCGCAAGTACGTGATCGCTTCCTGCCACGAAGACAGAACCCGCTTGGGAGGGGGCACGGGCGCGAGCATTGGGTCGCTGACGACGGGCGGAGGGGGCAACGGGGGCTGCGCTACAGTCCCGGCCGCTGGCTGCAGTGGTTGGGCGATCGCCGCCGTGTTTGTGGTCGAGACAGCCAGGAGAAGTTGGAGGAGGTGAGCCTTGCGCATTGATGGCTGGCCCCCCTATAGCCTCGGACGGAGGCGGACGCGCGATCGAGCGAGGCCGCTGGGAGACTTGGCCCCCGCAGCATGTCTACCGGCGACGGAACGTCGCGTACCTCTCGTCGCCGGGCATCAGGTCGAGGTGCGTTCGCAGTTCGCCGAAGCGCCCGCGGAGACTGGCAACGCCGACTCGAAAAGACGCTGCCACCTCTGCCTGCGTAAGGGGAACGTGATCGACGTAAACGATTGCGTACGCGATCGCCGCCGCAACTGCCTGGACCGCGGCGTCGCCGCGGGCGCCTGCGGGGCGGGAGAAGTGATTCATCGCGTCGCGCGCCAACGACTTTGCCCGGGCGCGTTGCTTTGCGTCGAGGGGAAGGCTGGCGAGGCCCCGCGCGAGCACCTCATCGAGTTCCGTTAGGACCAAGGATCGTCGCGACGCGTTCGCCTCCTCGTCTTGTTTCGCCCGAACACGGCGCGGGGTGGCGTCGCCGCTCCGGCTGAAGGTCGAGATCGCGTGCACGGGGGCTGGGCGGGGAAGGGGATGATCTTTGTCCGCCGGCGCTCCTTGCTCGAGCCATCTGAGGAGAGCCGCGTGTTCTCGCGAGGCCGTGCGCTTCATGGCTCTCGTGAGGACGTTGCGCGCCTCGCTCAGCCGGCCGGTACGCGCGAGCGCGTGCGCATAGCTGGCGGCCAGCTCGCCGCTGTTGCCCGCGCTCCGGTACGCTCGCTCCAGCCACGGTATCGCGTCTCCCGCTCGACCGAGGGCCACGTCGAGCAAGTGTCCGAGGTTGTGCGCGTACCACGGGTTCTTCGGCGCGCTCGCTATGGCCTGATGATAGGCACTCGCTGCGAACTTGTAGTTCCCCAGGAGGGTTTGGCAGAGGGCGAGCGTGGCCCAGACCCGGTCGTCGGCGGGGCGGTGTCGTAGAACGCGACGGGCGTAGAGCGCGGCACGCCATGGGTCTCGCTCGACGAGAAGCTCTGCGAGCCGCAGGTGAGCGAACACGCTCTCGTCGGAGCCGTCGTCCGCCACGCGCGAGAGCCTGTGGAGCATTGGCAGGACGTCGCTCGGGTCCACCGCGCGCGCGAGCGTCCACTCGATTTGGCGGCGTAGCTCCTGCGCTTGTTGTCGGCGCGCGTCCATTTCGTTCTCTATCGGTGTAGCTTCCTCTTTTGGCATGCGCAACGCGCAAAACCGCCACGGTGCACCAGCATTTGAGCCACCCGACTTTATGACTTGCGCTCCGCGGTTTCCGGGTTAGTGGCGGTCCGCGGAGAGGCGTAACCCCTCAGCGAAACGATACGATTTTCTGTTGCACGAGCTCGTGCAGAATGCGTAGGGCATCGAGCTTCGGCATCCCGGACACGTCTAGAATCATATCGACGGACGACGATCCGTCGATGAGAGAGAGGACGAAGCCGGCGCGGTGGTCCATCGACAGCCACCGCATTTGGGCGCGAGGCACGAGCACCGTGGGCACCCGTTCCAGCGGCCCAAGGCGCGCGGCATACATGTTCTCGAGCACCGTTCGGCAATTCTCTCCACATTCGGTCGCATCGACGTGGTCGGGATCCTCGGCGAGGATGAGCTCCGACATTTCGAGTGCTCCCGTATAGTCTCCCAGCGAAAAGCGCTCACGCATTTCCGCGACTGGATCGTCGATGGTGCGCTCGGTAATCTCGGGGGGCGACGACTCGCCGATGGCATCGCGGACTGCGGCTTCGATGCTCGACGCGGCCTCGCCGGGCCCACCCGCTGCCGGGTCGACCGGGGCGACATGGGGGGAGCTCGAGGCTCGGGCGTTCGCGATGGACAGCACGCTCGAAGTGACTGTGCGCACGGGTTTTCGTCCAGACAATGCGCGCGCTCTCTCCTGTTCGACTTCGCTGGTCAGCGAGATGCGGGCCGTTCGCGCTTCGGGACCGAACTCGGGGTCCCAGTGGGGTGCCGGAGGGCGATTCGTCGGCGCGTCCGAGGTTGCGCCCGGCTGATCGGATGGGGATGACGCTGCGCGCGCAAAAGCCTCGAGATCGAAGGGAGGGTTGATGGTCGGTCGTTCGTTCGCGCCCGCATCGTCCGGTGAATCCGGGGACGGCGTATCGCTGGTCTTGGAAGGCTTGTCGGTCAATGTGTAGGCCCTTCAACCCGTCAGTGAGTTTTGGCCACCACGCCCTTGAACATCCGATGCGTTCTCGACAGACCCTCGATCTCTCCCTTGACCGTGGCGATGTCGCGCTTCGCGATGGCGGACCGAGCTTTGGTGACGATACTGCGCGCCTTGTCGATCGCATCGCGTCCGAAGTCGCTTGCGGCGACGATCTGCTCCACCTGCGGTAGCAAACGCTCGATTTCACCGACGAAGCGCTCCGCCTCCTGCTTGGCGGCCTCGAACTCCTCCGTGGTGCGACGCTCGACCATGTAATCCTTCGCGCCCTCCATCATGTCCCTGATCTCGTCACGGGTTAGACCGCTCGACGCCGTGACCTCGATCGATTGCTCTTTGCTCGTTTCAAGGTCCTTTGCATGAACGCTGACGATTCCGTCGGCGTTGATCTCGAAGTTGACCTCGATCTCCACCGTTCCCTTCTGGGCACGACGGAGGCCGGTCAGGATGAATTCTCCAAGGAGCTCGTCTTCCTCCGCGCGTTCGCTTTCTCCCTGCATGACGACGATCTTGACGGCCGTTTGGTTGTCCCGGCTCGTCGTGAAGATCTTCGTCCGATGGGTAGGTACCGTTGTATTCTGCGGGATGAGCTCCTCGAAGTAACCGCCCTGCGTCATGATCCCAAGGGCGTGCGGCGTCACGTCTAGCAGGACCATGTCGTGCTTGTCGCCGACGAGCGCCGAGCCCTGGATTCCCGCGCCGAGCGCCACGCTCTCGTCGGGGTGCACACCCTTGCACGGCTCGCGCTCGAAGAATTCGGCAACTGCGAGCTGGATCTTCGGCATCCGTGTCATTCCGCCGACGAGGAGCACTTCTTCGATGTCCTCCTTCTCGAGCCGAGCGTCGGCAAGGGTCTGACGGCAAATGTCGATCGTGCGCTCTACGAGGTCGTTCGACAGTCCCTCGAGGGTCTGCCTATCGATCGTGCGCTGCAAGTGCAGAGCCTCGTTCCTGCCGCTCGAGATGATGAACGGCAGGTTGACCTCGGTTTCACGCACGGTCGAGAGCTCGCATTTTGCTTTCTCCGCGGCGTCCTTGAGGCGCTGGAGCGCCATCCGGTCTTGGCGAAGGTCCATCCCGTGCTCTTCACGGAACCCCTGAACGAGCCAGTCGATCACCCGAGCGTCGACGTCTTCGCCGCCCAGGAACGTATCACCGGCGGTGGCGATGACTTTGAATACGCCGCTGGAACCGATCTCCAAAATGGAGATATCGAACGTCCCTCCGCCGAAGTCGTACACCGCGATGGTCTTTTCGACGTTCTTGCCGAATCCATAGGACAGCGCGGCCGCCGTCGGTTCGTTGATGATTCGAATGACGTCGAGGCCCGCGATCTCGCCGGCATCCTTGGTTGCTTGTCGCTGGTTGTCATTGAAATAGGCGGGGACGGTGATCACGGCCTTGCCCACCTCGGCGCCGAGATAGTCTTCGGCGATGAGCTTCATCTCTTGGAGCACCATCGCGCTGACCTCGGGGACGCTGTACTCCTTCTCGCGGAGCACGATGCGTACGTCGTTGTGCGGACCCTGGACAATCCGATAGCTCGACGTCGCCACGGAGTTCTTGACTTGGGGAGAGTTCCACTTGCGGCCGATGAGGCGCTTGGCCGCGTAGACGGTGTTCTCGGCGTTCGTGATCGCCTGTCGTTTTGCGATGTGTCCGACGAGGCGCTTCCCGGCCTCCGTAACAGCCACCATGGAAGGGGTGGTCTTGTAACCGCCGCGGTTCGGTATGACCGTGGGGATTCCGTTTTCGACGATCGCCACGCACGAGTTGGTCGTCCCAAGGTCGATCCCAATCACCTTGTCCATCTCATCTCCTCGCAGACTCCAAAATCAAAGAATGGCTCAACATGCGACGCGGGCTGAGCCGTCCGACTCACGTCTTCGAACCAGCTCTCCTCATCATCGCAACAATCGTATCATCATGCGGCGCGAGTTGCGCGGCCGCATCGAGCTCGCGCCGGGCGTTGAGTGCGAGGCCCGCCGCCAGGTAGACCGTGGCGAGCGCCACGCGATATCGCGCAGTTCTCGGCGACAGCGTGCACGCGCGCTCTGCGAGTCGCGCCGCTTCGTGAAGATCGCCGCCAGCCTTGACGATGGCATTTGCAGCGTGCTCGTGTGCGTCGGCATCGTTCGGGCGGGCCTTGCACACGCGTGTCCAGGAGCGGGCTGCTCCTGCCCATTGGCCGGTCTTTTCCTCGTAGGCGGCCTGCTTGGCGTACGTCTCGCTCAAGACGACATCGGCCTTCGCTTGCGCGTCGTGTGCGGCCTTCTCGAGTGCGGCGTCACCGGGAACGAGGCTCAGGGCCACGCGAAAGGCATTGGCGGCGGAGATCGCGTCGCCGCTCGCAAGGGCGAGTTCGCCGTTGGCAATATAGCGACGCGCCTGCGAAGCCCTGGCGCTGGCGAGGCGCTCTTCGTAGCGGCGCCGCAGGGCACCCATGGCGTCCGCTACCGAGGGCACGGGTGGAGGGACAACCGATACGCGCGGAGGGGGAGCGCTTGAAGACGTGTGGGGGCGCCCACCGAGAAGGCGCCGTGCAAGAGCGTCCCGGCGCGTTGCGAGGTCGACGTTCGGCGGTGGCGGAGAGGCCAGCTTAGCGCCGGGCGGCGACGGCCGGGCGGCCGAGACCTCCGAGCCCGAAACCGGTTGGGGCGGGGGAACCGAAGAGGCGGGCGGAGCCGCGAGAGGAGCCTGCGCGCGCACTTCGCGCTCGATCGTCTCCTCGGCCCGTCGGGCTTCGTCGAGGGCCTCGGCGAGAAGACTCTCGATTCCCTGCGACCGGCGCTGCTCTGCGAGATACGCATCGTACTCCGAGCGACTTTCCTTGTTCGACACCGTTTCGTGCGCGAGGGTCAGTCGCCCGAAGATTGTTTCCATGCGCGCCTTGAAGGAACCGAGGTTCTTGCGGAAGTAACGATCAGGATGGAACCTCGCCGCGAGTTCGAAGTAAGCGCGCTGGAGTGTCTTTCTGTCCGCCGTATGGGCTACGCCGAGCAGTGTGTAGTGGTCGAGTCGATTGAGAGCGCCGTGCATCTCGAGAACCTGGCGCCGCATGTCGATGTCGAGATCGACGTCTTCCGCGAGCGCGGTATGCTCGGGAGGGACGGGAGGCCGTCCGGGGGATGACGTAGAGACTTGCGTGCGAATGCGCGCGTCGGACACGAGCCCTCCTTGCCTGCAGCGATCATACTCCCGTTTCCGTTCGCCATCGCTCGTGCATCCATGGCCAGGAGTGCGGGAGAGCGAGGATACGGTGCGACAGCTCGCGGTTGATGCGACTCGTGAGCTCAATGACTCCGCTTAGCCCCGGCGGCAAGTCCTTCGTAGGGATGCGAGTCGCCGTAATCACCAGATCGGCGGTCTCGGTTCGGTCCGGCGGTGGCGAAGTCGCGTTCTTCCGGAGAGGCGGGCGCGCCGGTGCCGCCGTGCCGACGACCACGGCCGCTCCCGTGCGAAGGGCGAGGCGCGCCGCGCCCGTGGCCGTAGGCGCAGGACGACCGAGAAACGGCGCGTCCAATGACGGGACGCGTGCGCGAAGGTCCATGGGCACGCCGAGAACGCCGCCGGAGCGCAGCGTTCGCACGATGCGTAACGCCGCTCCCGGCGTCCCGCGCCAGACGACTCGGACTCCCTGCGCCGAGCGCAGAGCCTCGTACATCCGCGAGAAACGGGGGTCGTAGCTCTCGCGCGCAACCGTGACCAGCGGTACGCCCGCCGATACGAGCGAGGCTGCGACGCGCTCCCAGGGGCCGAGGTGAGCCGATGCGAAGACGATCCCTTGCCGTTCTCCGCCGGTTTCTCCGAGAAGACGCCGCGCTTCGTCGGAAAGCGGCAGCGGCGGCGGTCCTCCGCGCGGCTTCATGAGCGCGATGGTCTCCCCCAGGAGCTCTCCGAGGGTCTCGAAGTTGCGCCGCACGAACGCCCGTCGCTGACGGTCGTCGAGCTCCGGGAAGACCATGGCGACGTTCGAGAGCGCGATGTGGCGCGCTCGCACGGCGACCAAGTGAGCAGCGGCCCCCAGCGCGCGGCCGAGCCTCAGGAGCAAAGGCATGGGCAGCCGGCGGGTCGATTCGAGCGAGAGCGCAGCGATCGACCACAAGGCTTGGTTTTTGGCGCGCTGAAGATGCGTCCAGGCGCCTCCTTCGCGCAGGTCCGACGCGTCGAGGGCTGTCTCGCGAGGTCGCTGCATCCCGCAACCCTTACACGGCAGGCAAAATCCTGTCCCCGGCTGCTCGGGTAGCCACGGAAGGGCCAGCCGGGTAAACCCTTTGGTCGAGCCGGCATGAAGCCGATCCGCATTCTCAGTTACAACGTCCGTTACTTCGGTCACGCCACGCGTGGTCTGGCCAGCACTGGGGCGGCAATGCGTCGCATCGCCGAGGCGATTGCCGCGCTGGAGCCGTCGCCGGGTATCGTTTGCTTGCAAGAGGTGGAAACGCGATCGCTGCGCTCGACGGTCGCCCATCGGGGGGAAGACACACAGCTCGAGCGCTTCGCCCAGATGCTTTCCGGCGCGTTCGCGGCGGTCGGCAAGCCGGACGCCTACGAGGCTTACTATTTTCCGGCGCACGCCTACCGGCTTTCGGCGAGAACCCACGTGTACACGACCGGGCTCGCGATCCTCGCCCACCGGGACTTCGAGGTCGACCATCACAACGCGGAAATGCCGCACGACATTACCCATCGCCAAACGCACGCGGTCCGGCGCTTCAAGCAAACGCGCATTTGTGCGCACGTCCGCTTTCGCGACCATTCCGAAAACGCGCACGGCCCCATCGACGTCTTCAACACGCACCTGAGCTTGCCGACCGCGCTGGCGCGCGCGTTCTGGACCCAGCCGCGCAGACTCGGTTGGGGCCAGAATCAACTTAGAGAAGCGGAGAACCTGGTGCGATTCGTCGAACAAGAGCGCAAGAGCGACCGCTTCCTCGTCGTGGGGGACTTCAACGCATTGCCGGGTTCCCCCGTGTATCGGCGACTCGTCGAGCGGCAAGGATGGGTCGATGCGTTCGCGCAGCGCTACCGGCTTACCCAAGAAGAGCTGACGACGTGGCCGACAGCGGGTTTCATGCGGATGCGCATGCATCTCGACCACGTGTTCGCCGGTCGCGGTTTGCGCTGGCTGGACTTCGAGGAAACCCATCCCTTTGGAGATCGAACGGCTCGTTTTCACGGGCTGTCTGACCACATGCCGATGGTAGCCCGGTGCCGGACGGCCCGAGGCGACACCGTTCCGCCGAGATGAACGTCGCGGGCTCCGGGATAGTCATGCTAGGGGGTAATCGAGAACGAGGGACCCATGACCGCACAGCCGACCTCGACCGCCGTCACGGAGGGCGTCCGCGTCGCCGTGCGCAGCGCGTACGTCGCAGATCAATCGCTTCCGGTGGCGAAACGATACGTCTTTGCGTACACCGTTCGCATCGCGAACGAGGGAGCGGAACCCGCGCAGCTTCGAACGCGGCACTGGATTATCACCGACGGGGACGGCAACGTGGAGGAGGTTCGCGGGCCGGGGGTGGTCGGACAGGAGCCGTACCTCAAGCCCGGTGAGCACTTCGAGTACACGAGTGGATGCGTTCTCCAGACGCCGCGTGGTGAGATGCGTGGAACGTACCAGATGCATCGACCGAACGGCCGCGTGTTCGACGCGATTATCGCGCCTTTCTTGCTGGCGCTACCACACTCGCTGAATTGAGCGCAAAATGGACGAGAGCACATATCAAAAGCTGGCCGACCAGGCATTCCGTGCGATCGGCGACGCCTTCGAAGACGTCGATCCGGACGTCGTCGATTGCGAGTCGTCGGGGGACGTCGTGACCCTCACGCTGCGCGGCGGCGGCAAGTGCATCGTGAATACGCAGCGTCCGGCGCGTCAGATCTGGCTTGCCGCGACCGCCCGCGCTTGGCATTTCTCGTGGGACGAGCAAGGTCGGCGCTGGGTCGACGACAAGGGCAGCGGCGACGAGCTCTTTTCGACGATCGTGCGGGTGGTGAGGCAGACGACGGGTACGGACGTAACCTTTGGATGACGACCCCTTACGAGGCGATTGGCGGGGAGGCGAAAGTACGCGACGTGTTGCGTGTGCTTTACGACAGGCTCTTCGAGGACCCCATGGTGGGCTTCTTGTTCGAGGGGCGGGACAAGGGTCACATCGTCGAGGCACAGGTTTCATTCACATGTGGCTTCCTCGGCGGACCGCAGAAGTACACGGGAAGGTCTCTCCCTGAAGCGCACGCAAAGTTGCCTCTTTTGCCTGGCCACTTCGATCGCCGCCACCGCCTCCTCGAGGAGGTGCTGAGAGCCGAGGGTGTGCCGGACGGAGTGACGAACGTATGGCTCCGAATCGACGAAACTCTTCGGCCGAGCGTCCTCGCGGCAGGTGAGGGAGCGAGGCGCGTCGCGCGCCAGCCGACGTGACAACCGCAGTATTTCGATTTGCACTTCTTGGCAATCGGCATCAAGCTAAGCGTTGAAGTGGCAAAAGTCTCAACTGAACGAATTTCGAAAGGTGAAACTCGCTGGTCATGAACGAGGCCAACGCGCGGTCCGGTCCAAGTCCGGCAGAAACCAATGGTGGACACCTTGCAGGTGCTCACGACGAGCACCTACCCACGACCCGTCTCCCGCCGATTTCGTCGCCGCCGGTGAGCCGCAGCGGTCGACCGGGCGCTCCGCTCGCTCCTCCGTCGCCGCCGGCTTCGTTCGGAACCGCGCTCGACAGGGAGCCGCCGAGCTCCCAGCCGTATTCAAGCCCCATCGCCCCAGGCGCACTTGGTCTCGCGGATCCGGGCACCGGGGAGGAGCAGCGGCTCCGCCGGTTGATTGGTGGCGCCTGCGCCGTTCTGGGTCTGGCGCTCGGCATCGCAGGACTTGCGGTGGGGCTCGTCGTGGGGATTTGGGGTGGAATCTCGGCCGAGGGGTCTCCCGCCACAGCCGTCGCCGTGGCGCTTGTCGTAACCCGCGGGACCATCGTCATGGGAATGCTCGCGTTTGGCTGTGGCCTTCTGTTCTTCGGCACGAGACTCATCCTCGGTCGCGCTCTCCAGGCCGACGGCTAGAGCACCGCCATGACCAATCGCTTACGGTGGTGATTGCGCTCGCCTCGCGAGGGGGCGGCGCACTAGTTTTTCCCTTGGGTGCCGCCCCAACCAGAACTCGGTTCGAGTGGCGGTGACTCGCGGAGGACCGCGAGCGCATCCAGGTCGTTGGTGACCTACCGTCGAACCAGCTCGACAGGAGAGATTTGAACGCGACTTGATGTGTGGCGGCCCCCTTGCGCAAACTCGTACCCCAACGTAAGACTGCTGGGTGAGAGTTTGAGGGAGCATGCCCGATCATCATCGACTGCCGTTGATTCAACCGCCCGATGGCGCCGTTCTGCGCTCACTGGAAGAGGCGCGCGAACGGCGTGATTTGATGCAGATCGGTGATCTCGCACGCGAAACGGGCAAGACCGTGCGGGCGATCCACCTTTACGAGGAGCTCGGACTGCTTACCCCGGCAGCCCGTTCGAAGGGCCGCTTCCGGCTTTATGGTCGTGAGGCGCTCGTCCGCATCCGCTGGATTGGCAAGCTCCAAGAAATGGCGTTCAGCCTCGGCGACATCCAGACCATCGTACGGGAGTGGGAGGAAGTCGAAGGCGCCCCGAGCGCGATGAAACGGATGCGCGAAGTGTACGCGCGCAAGCTCGAGGAGACCCGAGAACAGCGCCGGCGGTTCGAGGCGCTCGAGCGAGAACTTCAGGCGAGCTTGAGATACCTCGACACGTGCGATGTATGCGATCCACAGCGGCTCTTATCCGAATGCGATTGCTGTGACTTGCACGACAAGGAAGCCGATGTGCCCGAGCTGGTGCTTGGCTTTCGAGCGCGTTAGCGGGCGAAAGAAGAGGCAGGCAAATGGCCGTCAAGCTACCGATCTTCATGGACAATCACTCGACGACGCCGGTCGACCCTCGCGTTCTCGAGGAGATGCTGCCGTACTTCACCACCAAGTTTGGCAACGCAGCGAGCCGCAGCCACCAGTTCGGCTGGGAAGCCGAGGAGGCGGTCGACCACGCACGCGAACGCATCGCGCGGCTGCTCGGCGCAAAGGACAGCAAAGAGATCGTCTTCACCAGCGGCGCGACGGAAAGCAACAACCTCGCGATCAAGGGTGTGGCCGAGTTCTACAAAGACAGGGGCAACCACATCATTACGACGGTGACCGAGCACAAGGCGGTGCTCGATACGTGCAAACGACTCGAGAAGCAGGGCTACGAAGTGACGTATCTCGGCGTCGGCAAGGATGGACGTGTCGATCCGGACGACGTGCGGAGGGCGATCCACGCGAAGACCATCCTGGTCAGCGTCATGTTGGCGAACAACGAGATCGGCACGGTGCAGCCGATCGGCGACATCGGCGCGATCACGCGCGACCGGGGGGTGCTCCTGCATTCGGACGCCGTGCAAGGAGTCGGCAAAGTCGACTTCGACGTGCAGAAGATGAATGTCGACCTCGCTTCTGTGACCGCACACAAGCTCTACGGGCCCAAGGGCATCGGGGCGCTCTATGTGCGCCGCAGCAAGCCGCGCGTGCGCATTGTCGCGCAGATGGACGGAGGGGGTCACGAGCGCGGGATGCGGTCGGGGACGTTGCCGGTCCCGCTCATCGCCGGGTTCGGAAAGGCGTGCGACGTCCTCTTCCACGAGGGGAAGGCGGAGAGCGCGCGCCTGTTCGTCCTTCGAGAGCGGCTTAGGGACCGGATGATGGGGCGTCTCGACGAGGTGTACATCAACGGATCACTCGAGCATCGGTTGCCCGGCAATCTCAACATCAGCTTCAACTTCGTGGAGGGCGAAGGGCTGATGATGGCCATAAAGGACGTCGCGGTGAGCTCCGGGTCCGCATGCACGTCGGCGAGCTTGGAGCCGAGCTACGTGCTCCGGGCGCTCGGCGTCGGCGACGAGCTAGCGCACTCGAGCATCCGATTCGGTCTCGGTCGCTTCAACACCCAGGAGGAAGTCGACTACGTGGCCGATCTTTTGGTCGACAAGGTGAAACGGTTGCGCGAAATGTCGCCGCTCTGGGAAATGCACCAGGAAGGCATCGATCTGAAGAGCATCGCGTGGGCTGCCCACTAATCGTATTCGAACCTCCCAACCAACGAATGAGCCATGGCATATAGCACCAAAGTCATCGAGCACTACGATAACCCCCGCAACGTCGGGACCCTCGACAAGGGCGATCCCGACGTCGGCACCGGGCTCGTCGGCGCGCCGGCGTGCGGCGACGTGATGCGGCTCCAGATCCGAGTCAACGAGCAGGGCGTCATCGAGGACGCCAAATTCAAGACGTTCGGCTGCGGGTCGGCCATTGCGAGCTCTTCGCTCGCGACCGAGTGGATCAAGGGCAAGACGATCGACGAGGCCGAGACGATCAAGAACTCGCAGATCGTAGAGGAGTTGAACCTGCCGCCGGTAAAGATCCACTGCTCGGTTCTCGCCGAGGACGCGATCAAGAGCGCGATTGCAGACTACCGAAAGAAGCAGAGCGAGAGGCGCGCAATCGCGAGCGGTGACGGCAGCGGAAAGTGATGGTCATGGAAACGATGGGTGAAGGCGCGCCGACGAGGGCGCCTAGTATCGCGGTATCTCCCCAAGCGGTGGAAGCCATCGCCCGTCAGCTGAAGAAGCGCGGAACGCCGGAGGGTAGCCTTCGGCTCGGGCTCCGAGGGGGCGGATGCTCTGGATTCACCTATGTGATCGAGTTTCATGATGGTCCTCCGCATGCTCGCGATCGGGTCTTCGACTACCTCGCCGGCGACGGGACGGCCGTGCGCGTGGTCGTGGATCCGAAGAGCCTCCTCTACCTGAACGGTACGGTGCTCGAGTGGGAGCAGACCCTTATGCGTCAGGGCTTCAAGTTCGCCAACCCCAACGAAAAGAGTGGCTGCGGCTGCGGAAGTAGCTTCAGCGTCTGACATGGATCCGTTTGCCGCGCTCGGCATTCCTCGAAGTTTCGACGTCGACCTCGCCTCCGCCGAACGGGCGCATCGCGAGCTTTCGCGCGCGCTTCACCCCGACAAGTTCATCGGTACGGGCTCGAGCGAGAGAAGGGCGGCGCTCGGAAAGGCGGTCGAGGTGAACGAGGCCTGGCGCGTGGTGCGCGATCCCATCCGGCGCGCGGAGGCGCTCTTCAGGCTTGCCGGAGTGCCGACTGGTGAAAGCGACGCGCCGCAGCCAGCTCCTGACTTCCTGATGGAAATGATCGAGCAGCGCGAGGCCCTCAGCGAGGCGAAGCGGGCGCGCGACCGCGACGCGGTGCGAGCGATGGCGAAGGCAATCGACGCTCGAGCACGCGAAGTCGAGCGTTCCCTCGCAGCCGGATTCGCCCGAGGCGAGGCGGTCGCGCTCGTCGGACGGCTCGGCGAACTGAGATTCTACCGGCGCTTTCTCGACGAGGTCAGCGTCATCGAGGACGAGTTGGACGCAGCCTGAGGCGACGCGGCCCGGATGGCGGGACCCCAGTTCGGCGGCAACGGACCCGAAAGCACGAGACAATGGCCCTTTTCGAGATCTTCGATCCCAAGTCCCCGCCCCGTCCGATCGGCATCGACCTCGGAACGACGAATTCGCTCGTTGCCTACGTCAAGAACGAGCGCCCCGTCGCGATAGCGGATTGCGATCTCCAGGTGCTCGTACCCAGCGTCGTGACGTACCTGTCGGACCGACGGGTCATCGTCGGGCGGGCCGCCCTCGATCTGGCCAGTGAGCACCCGCGCGACACGATTGTCAGCGCAAAGCGTTTCATGGGGCGCGGGGCAGACGATCCTGAAACGCGCCGCCTCGGACCGTACGCCTTCGTCGATCCCAAACCGGGGGAGCCCAATACCGTTCGTTTTCGAGTGGCAGGGGACCGTGAGGTGACTCCCGTCGAGGTCAGCGCCGAGATTCTTCGTTTGCTGAAGTCGCAGGCAGAGGACCAGCTACGCAGCGTCGGCGGCGCGGTCATCACCGTGCCGGCCTATTTCGACGACGCGCAGCGCCAGGCTACCAAGGATGCGGCGCGCCTCGCGGGGCTCGAGGTGCTCCGGCTGATAAGCGAGCCCACCGCGGCCGCGCTCGCGTATGGGCTCGAGAAAAAGACGAACGGAACCTTCGCCGTGTACGATCTCGGCGGCGGCACGTTCGACGTCACCGTTCTCGTTCTCGACGACGGCGTCTTCCAGGTGCGCTCCACGGGTGGGGACAGCCAGCTCGGCGGCGACGATATGGATCGGGCGCTCGCCCACGACCTGCTGGCGCAGCTCGGCTTCGAAGAAACGCGGCAAACTCCGCAGCTCGTGAGGCTCGTCCTCGACGAGGCGCGCAAGGCCAAACACGCGCTCACCGAGCGAACTTCGGTCCAAGCCGAAGTTCGCGGCCAGCGGAGCGTGACGATCACCCGCGCCCGCTTCGAGGAGCTGATCCGGCCGCTTCTCGAGCGAACCGGTATCGCGTCGCGCCGTGCCCTCAAAGACGCCGGCGTCAAACCGCAAGAGCTGGACGGCGTCATTCTCGTCGGGGGCGCTACGCGCGTTCCCGCCGTGCGCAAGTACGTCGCCGAGCTCTTCGGCCAGCAAGCGCTGGGCGATATCGATCCCGATCAAGTCGTCGCGTTGGGCGCCGCCGTACAGGCCGATTTGTTGGCCGGGGAGGGGAGAAGCGAAGACGTCCTGCTCCTCGACGTCACCCCTCTTTCGCTCGGGATCGAGGTCGGCGGAGGCGTCGTCGACAAGCTGTTGCCCCGCAATTCCACCATTCCGTGCTCGGTGCGGGCGACCTACACGACACAAGAGGACAACCAGACCGGGTTCGAAATTCACGTGCTCCAAGGGGAGCGGGAAATGGTCCCCGACAACCGGAGCCTGGCGCGCTTCACCCTCAAGGGAATCCCCCCCATGCCGGCGGGAATGGCTCGCCTCGAAGTGAGCCTTCACGTGGACGCCGACGGCCTCCTCAGCGTTCATGCCAAGGAGGTCACGACCGGGATCGAACAGACGGTGAGCGTCAAGCCGAGCTACGGCCTCGACGACGCCGCGGTCGAGCAGATGCTCCTCGACGCCTTCGACCACGGCGAGGGTGACTTGATGACGCGGCGATTGGCCGAGAACCGCGTCGAAGCGAGTCGCATTCTCGCGGCGACGGGCAAGGGCCTCTCGGCCGACGCGGACTTGCTCGAAGTCGGGGAACGGGAGGGCATCGAGCGAGCGTGCGCGGCGCTCAGCGCCGCGGTGGACGGCCGCGATCCTTCGTCGATCCACGCGTGCATCGAGTCGCTCGACGAGGCAACGAAGGCGTTTGCAGGGCGGAGGATGAACCGCGCTATCGCACGCGCCATCGAAGGCAGACGGGTCGAATTGGTCGAAGAGCGCGTCAAGCACGCGATGGGGGTCGACGCGGCGCACGGTGTCGGTGCGTCAGCGCGTGCGGGCGATGCCCCTCGCGAGCGGGTTGGAGGTGGGCGCTGATGGCCGTCGTCCGCTTCAAGGGCTACGGCGAAATCGAGGTGCCCGTGGGGACGTCGATCCTGCAGGCGGCCACGATGGCGCACGTTCCGGAGGGCAGTGCATGCGGAGGCGTATGCGCGTGCTCGACGTGTCACGTGTACGTGACCAGGGGCGCCGAGCTGCTGAGCGATCAAGGCGATGACGAGGCGGATATTCTCGACAAGGCGTTCGACGTTCGAGAGGTCTCGCGCCTCGGATGTCAATCGCGGATCGCAAGAGACGGTTCGGTCGAGGTGGAGCTTACCCGCGAGAGCATTGAGGCTTACGAGAACGAGCACCCTGCGGAGCGCGGCAAGTACACCCAGAAGCCCGGCGCTTTTCGCCGATAGCGGCGCGATCCCGGCGTCGAGCGTGCTCGCGTACGGTCGTACGCTCCGCGCGCTCGCCGCCGGCCTCGCTTGCTCTCGGCGAAAAGCGCCGGGCTTCTGGCCACGACAGGATTACACGAGGCCTTCGGGAGCCTCGCATGGGTTACTACAAGCTGCCGGGGCCTGGGTTGGAGACGTCCAGGGAGAGTGCTCCGGTCTTGGCGTTCGCTACCACGTGTTGGCGCGGTCCGATTTTAAGCCAGGTGTTCGCCGAAGGACCCTCGACGGTTGCTGAGCCGTCGTGAAGCATGAGTTCGAGTTGCTGCGTTTCGGCATTCCACGTCAGGTCGAGCTGTCCGCCGCCAAGGTGAACGACGTACGGTCCGGCGTCGAGATTCCAACTGCCGGGAAGTGGGGGATGCGCATTCACGTGCACCGCTCCCCCCTCGAGCATCACTCGAGCCCCGCGCACCTGGAGATCCGAGATACGCAGTCGCGTTCCGGGCTCGAGGACCAGATCCGAGCGATCGGAAAAGCGAACGATAGCTTCCGCGGCTCCCGACGACACGTAGCCCCCATCGCTAACCCGGCCGCTGACAACCTGAAACGTCACCGCCCGCTCTCGGACCAGATAGGCCCCCGCGAGCGCCCCCAGCGCCGCGGGCAGCAGGAGCCAAGCGAGCCGGAACGGCGCACGCGGAACAGGCGGCGTCGGATCGCGGGGGACGATGCGCTCCGGAAACCGGAGAAGGCGCCCGCCAACATCCGCGGGGGCGCCGCCCGAGACGCGGCGTTCTCCGGTTGCGTCGCTCACAGAAGGAAGTGACTCCGGTGGGGACGACTGGCTCAAATATCTGCCTACGGCATTTTCAGACCCGCAGTCCGGGCGCCGGGTACTTGGCGCAGAGCTCCCTCACCTCCGCGGCTATCTTCGATAGGTTTACATCGTCCCCGGGCGCGACCGCCACGCGATCGATCCACTCCGCGATTCGCAACATGACGTCCGTCCCCATTCCGCGCGTTGTGGCCGCTGGCGTGCCGATCCGCACGCCGGACGGGTCGAACGGCTTCCGGGGATCGAACGGTATGGCGTTGCAGTTGACCACCAGTCCGGCGCGGTCGAGGGCCTGCGCGAGCTGCTTGCCGGTGACCCCGCGGCTCGTGACGTCGACGAGCATCAGGTGATTGTCCGTGCCGCCGGTGACGACGCCGAAGCCGCGATCGGCGAGCGCGCCGGCCAGAGCGCGTGCGTTCTCGACGACGTGGCCCGCGTACGCGCGAAACTCAGGGCGCGCTGCCTCCTTGGCGGCCACCGCGATCGCGGCAGTCACATGGTTGTGTGGCCCCCCCTGGAGCCCAGGGAATACGGCCTTGTCGATCGCCGCCGCGTGCTCCTTCTTGCAAAATATCATTCCGCCTCGCGGGCCCCGAAACGTCTTGTGCGTGGTCGACGTCACGACGTCTGCGATGCCGACCGGGGACGGGTGTTGAAGTCCGCAAACGAGCCCCGCGATGTGGGCCATGTCGACGACCAGGGGGGCCCCGACCTCGTCGGCAATCGCTCGGAACGCCGGGAAGTCGAGCGTTCGTGAGTACGCCGACGTCCCGCACCAGAGGAGCTTCGGGCGGTGTTGGCGCGCCAGGGTGCGCACCTCATCCATGTCGAGCCGCTGATCGGACTTGCGCACGCCGTACTGAATGCTCTTGAAGTACTTGCCCGTGATGGAAACGCCGTGTCCGTGCGTCAGGTGCCCGCCGGCGGGCAGCGACATGCCCATCACGGTGTCGCCGGGCTGACAGAAGGCGAAATACACGGCAAGATTTGCCGGGCTGCCCGAGTACGGCTGCACATTGACGTGGTCCGCTCCGAAGAGGCTTTTCAAGCGGGCGATGGCGATCTCTTCGACTTGGTCGATGACCTGCTGGCCCTCGTAGTACCGCTTGTGCGCGTACCCCTCGGAGTACTTGTTGGTGAGGACCGACCCCGTAGCCTCCATGACGGCGCGCGACGCGTAGTTCTCGCTGGCAATGAGGCGAATCTTTTCGTGCTCCAGGCGGCTTTCGTCGGCGATGAGGCGAGAGATCTCGGGATCCGATTCGGCGATCGAGGGGTCGAAGGCGGGCATCGCGTGCTTTCTTACCAGAGAGTGCCGGCCTGCGCGACGCTGTGCCTGTGCTAGCCTGCGGCGCCCGTGCTCCCGCTGCTTTTGGCCTTGTCCACGTTGACCTCCGGGCAGCCAGCCGCGGTTCCGACGGGCACGCTCGAATCGGTCAACGAGCTCGACGCGCCGCACAGATTTCGCGGCGGTCTGGTGATCGGCGCGACGGTTGGGGCGGGCCTGATGGGCGCGAGTGGATATCCAAACAACGTCACCCAAATCGGAGACCCGAGTTACTACTCGGCGAGCGCCTGGATGGGCGGTACCGCAGAGACCCTTTTCGTCATGGGGGCGCTCACCGATTACTTGAGCTTCGGCTTTTGGTTCGGTCACTCCAGCGCTTCGAACCGCGATTGGCACTCCAGCGGCGATGGCGGCGGGCTGCGAGTGGAGGTGTTTCCGCTCGCCGGGCTGGTGCCGAGCCTCGAAGGCTGGGGCGTCCTGGGACAATTCGGGCTGGGTAGCGCAAAGCTGACGTCGACGCGTCCGGGACTCCCCGAGGCGAGTGGAACCCAGTCGTTCGTCGGCGCCGGAACGTTTTACGAGTGGTCGTTCGGTCACTTCCTGGGCGGACACTTCGGAGTGGGTCCGAACGTGGAGTTCGACGCGATCTGGTCCCAGGCGGTCGAGCGCCACGGGCTCACGGTGAGCGCCCGGTTGGTATTTTACGGCGGAGGCGGTTGACCTGAATCGTGGAAATCGCCGAGCACCTTTGGAAGTGCGAGACCGTCGACGAAATGCAGTACCGGCTACGTGATGTAGTACGGAGGGGAACGCGCAGGGGGAAGGGCGGAGGTGAGTGATGTCTTGGCGAGTCCGCTGGTTCGGCTTTGTGCCCGTGCTCCTTCTTTCGGCCTGCGCGAGCATTTGGGATTTCGACGAGTTCCATGCCACCGACGCCGCATCCGGTGGCGACGCGAGCGACGCGAGCGACGCGAGCGACGCGACAGTGGCCGACGCCAACGAGGGCGAGGGCGAAGCGGGCGACGACCGCTCCGTTTCCGATGTCGGCGCGGGTCCGTTGGACGGGCGGATTGACTCCGGCGACTCGAGTGACGCGGCAGCGTCCGTCGACGCGATCGTCGATGCGGCTCCCCCGCCGCCGATGGTCGATGCGGCCTGTCCCGGCCCCTGTCCGACCGGTGCGATCTGCGAAAACGGGATGTGCGTGTGCAGCACCGCGCCCGACTTGTGTCCTGCTGGATGCGTGGACTTCCAGACCGACCCCAGCAACTGCGGCGCTTGCGGTCGGGTTTGCCCGAGCGGAGCCAACTGCACGGCCGGTGCGTGCACCTGCCCCACTGCGGAGCCGCTCGCTTGTCAGAGCAGTTGTGTGGACTCGAAAACGGACCATTCGAATTGCGGGGGGTGCGGGGCGACATGCGACGCCGGCTCCGCGTGCCACGAAGGCGCGTGCACTGTTTGCGGAAGCTCTCCCTCCGATCAGAAGTGCTCGGGCGTGTGCGTCGATGTCTCGGCAGACGTCACGAACTGCGGTGCCTGCGGTCACCGGTGTCCCGAAAATTCCACGTGCATGAACGGCGTTTGCGGCTGCCCGGCCGGGGACCCGACCATGTGCAGCGTGAAGGACGCGGGCGCGTGCGTCGATACGCAGACCGATCACGCCAATTGCGGGGGCTGCGGCAATCTGTGCAAGCTGCCGCACGCGACTTCGGGTTGCAAGGCGGGCAGCTGCACGCTTCTTTCGTGCGTGGCGGGGTATACCCAATGCAACAGCACAGCTCTCGACGGATGCGAAACATACATCGCCGGTGACCCGAACAATTGCGGCGGGTGCGGGAGGATCTGCACTTTGGCCCACGCCGTGTCCGGCTGCAGTAACTCGACCTGTTACCCGGCGTCGTGCGCGACCGGTTTTGGAAACTGCGACGGCATCGCGGCGAACGGGTGCGAGTCGGACACTCGAACCGACTCGAACAACTGCGGGGCGTGCAGCACCGCCGCTGCATCTCACGCTTGCACCGGCGGAAAGGTTTGCGTCGCTTCGGCCTGCGCTTGCCCGTCGGGGACCCACGCCTGCTCGGGAACGTGCATCAGCGACACGTCCACGTCCCTCACGTCGTGCGGAACTTCCTGCAAGGCATGCACGGCGCCGACGCATGGCGGGGCCACCTGCACCGGGTCGCCCCCGGTTTGCGGCGATTCTTGCGGCCAGGCCGCGTATCCGACGCTCTGCGGTACCGCGTGCGTCAACACCATGAACGACCCGAGCAACTGCGGCGGCTGCGGCGCGACGTTCGCTTGCACTTCCGGAGAAACGTGTTTCGCCGGAGTCTGCACCCCGGGAGCCGACGGGGGCGGCAACGAGGCCTCGACCGCCGACGCCAGCGACGCGACCACGAACGACGCCCTCACCGGCGACAACGCCGACGGGGCGGATGCCGCGACAGACGAGTGAAAGGACCAGTCGTCCTCGGGGCCCCATCGCACCGCAGGCACACGTCGGGCGAAAGCCTACACGGCACGGATGGCGTACATACCTGATATCCTCGCGGCGTGATTGCCTCCGACCCCTTCGGGCTCTGCGGCCAGGTGCTCGATGGACAGTTCCGCATCGAGAGCCATGTTGGAGAAGGAGGGTTCAGCGTCGTGTATCGGGGCACCCACGTCGGCTTGAGCGAACCCATCGCCATCAAGTGCCTGAAGCTTCCCCCGGCCCTCGGCTCGGCCCTGGTCGAGTCCTTCATCCGGCGCTTTCGCGACGAGAGTCGAATCCATTACAAACTCTCGCAGGGACACCTCCACATCGCCCGCTGTATCGCGAGCGGAACGACCGTCGCCCCGACGACCAGCGCGCTCGTGCCGTATACCGTACTCGAGTGGCTCGACGGGCATTCGCTGGCGCAGGAATTCGAAGAGCGCCGCGCGAATGGGAAAACGGGGCGCCCGCTCTCGGACGTGATCAAGCTGCTCGACTCGGCGATCGACGCGCTTGCCTACGCGCATGCGCAAGGCGTCGTCCACCGCGACCTCAACCCGGGCAATTTTTTCCTGGCCAAGACCCCTTCGGGGACGAAGCTCAAAGTGCTCGACTTCGGAGTGGCGAAAGTCTTGGCTGACTCGGCGCTCGCGATGGGCGCCGCCGTGCGAACGATGGGCAACGTCAGAATTTTCACGCCGGCGTACGCCGCCCCTGAGCAGTTCGACGAAGGCATCGGCGCGATTGGCCCGTGGACCGACGTGTACGCGATAGCCCTGGTCGTGCTCGAGGCCTTGACAGACCGCACGGTCATGGAGGGCGAGCACATCGGCGAGCTAGCCGCCAAGGCGATCGACCCCAACCAACGCCCGACGCCCCGTGCCCTCGGCATCCAGACGGGCCACGAGGTGGAGGCCGCGCTTGCGCGGGCCGTCGCCCTCTCGCCGGCTGACCGGCCGCGGGACGCCGGTGAACTGTGGGGTATGCTCAAACACGCAATGGCGGAAGACCGGGCAGTTGGGTTCGAGACCGGCGCCGCAATGGGGGACGCGAGCGCGCCCGTCGTCGAAGTCGCTTTCCTCGGGGCTACGCGTCCCCTCAATCCGCCGGGTCTCGGCGGGACGCTCCGAATGTCGAACGCACCTCGCGCAAGCCTATCGCCCATGGCTGCAGTTTCTTCGACCCCGGGCTCCGCGGAGCTCACGCCCGTTTCCATAGGGCCTCGCGTCGGCGGAACCCGAATGCCGGTCTACATCGCCGTCGCGCTCGCCCTCCTCCTAGGCGCGCTGGGGGCGGCGTGGCTCCTCTTGTCGCGAGCTCATGCCGCGGCCGATGCGTCGGCCGCCGAGGAGGTGTGCTGACGCCATGACCGATGCCATTTCTCGTTCGCTCTTCGAGCGAGCCAGCCGCGTCATCCCGGGCGGTGTGAACAGCCCCGTACGAGCCTTCCGCGCCGTGGGAGGGTCGCCGATCTTCGTGTCCCGCGCGGAAGGAGCATTCCTCTATGGGGCCGACGGTCGCCGCTACATCGATTACGTTGGCTCATGGGGACCGATGATACTCGGGCATGCCCACCCTGACGTGGTCGGGGCGATCACCGCAGCGGCTCGCCAGGGAACGAGCTATGGCGCGCCCACCGAGCTCGAAGTGCGTTTCGCCGAGGAATTGTGCGCGATCTATCCCTCGATGGAAATGGTGCGCGCAGTCTCGAGTGGTACCGAGGCCACAATGAGCGCCCTTCGCGTCGCCCGAGGGTTCACGGGTCGAGACGTCATCGTCAAATTCGAAGGCTGCTACCACGGCCACGCCGACCTTCTGCTCGTGAAGGCGGGGAGCGGAGCGGCGACCTTCGGTGTTCCCGACTCGGCCGGCGTCCCCGCCGCCACCGTCGCGGCAACGGCGACTCTCGCGTACAACGACACGCGAGCCCTGAACGACCTTTTTGCGTCGCGGGGCGGCGAAATCGCAGCGGTGATCGTCGAGCCGGTCGTGGGCAACATGGGCGTGGTTCCGCCCAGCCCCGGGTTCCTCGAAGCCATCGTGGACGGCTGCGCCAAGCACGGAGCCGTGTCGATATTCGACGAGGTCATGACCGGTTGCCGCGTCGCTCGCGGGGGCATGCAAGAGCGCGCGGGCTTGCGCCCGGACCTGACTTGTTTGGGCAAGATTGTGGGCGGCGGATTGCCCCTAGCCGCGTACGGCGGCAAGCGAGCGATCATGGAGCGAGTCGCTCCGCTCGGGCCCGTGTACCAGGCAGGAACCCTCAGCGGCAATCCGGTGGCTGTCAGCGCGGGGCTCGCGACGCTCGCGCGCCTTGACAGCGCACTCTACGCTCGACTCGATGTGCTGTCGGCCCGTTTGGAACGAGGGCTCGCTGCCGCGATCGCAGCACGCTGCGCGACGGCGCGCGTCCAGCGCGTCGGGTCGATGATCAGTCTCTTCTTTTCGGAGCGCCCCATCCGCTCGTGGAGCGACGCGAAGACATGCGACACTGCGCGCTTTGCGGGGTGGCATGCTGGAATGGTCGAGCGCGGCGTCTATTGGCCGCCGGCCCAGTTCGAGGCGGCTTTCGTGAGCGCCGCCCACACCGAGGGCCTCATCGACGAGACGGTGCAGGCGGCGCAACAATCCCTGTGAGATCGGGGCTGCCTACTTGCCTTGGATGACCTCGACGTCGATCTCGAAATCCACCTTGTCGCCGACGAGCAGACCTCCGGTCTCCAGCGTCTGATTCCATTTCAGGCCGAAGTCGTTGCGGTTGATTGACCCCTTCGCCGAAAAAATAATCCGATCGTTTCCCCACGGATCCTTGCCCCGCCCCAGCTCCTCGGCGTCCAGCGCCGTCTCGCGCGTCACCCCGTGGACGGCGAGGTCGCCGACCACCTTGTAGCGCTTGTCGCCCGTGGCCTCGACGCGACGGCTCTTGAACGTGATCTTCGGGTACTTTTCGGCGTCGAGGAAGTCGGCCGACTTCAAGTGTGCGTCCCGCTGCGCCTCGCGCGTATCGATGCTCGCAACGTCGATGCTGACGTCGAGCGTCGATTTGCTCGGTTCGCTGGCGTCGAACGAGACCTGGGCCGTCCACTTCGTGAAGTGGCCGCGCACCTTGGCGAAGACCATGTGACGGACGCTGAAAGCAATATCCGAGTGCGCATTGTCGACGTTGTAGCTGGCCATGAGGATCCCTCCGAGGCGCCCACCATACGGACAAACCGGGCGCGACGCACTACAGATGCGGTCTTCGGGCTCCCCGTTTCGGTGTCATCGAGTCCCCGCCGATGTCGGTCTCCGGACGTTCGCCAAACGGTCGGCGCTCAGCTCAGAAGCGGAGTGCGCTCCTCTTCCGCCAGCCCAACGATGCGATTGGCGGCGTCCACGTGCACGATGCGCGGGCGCCGCTGTGCGGCGTCCTGCTCGGTCATCCACCCGTAGTTCGCGAGGATGACCAAGTCATCGCGCTTGACCAGGTGGGCAGCCGCCCCATTGATGCCGATCTCACCCGAGCCGCGCTTGCCTGGGATGACATAGGTGGACAGCCGCGCGCCGTTGGTCACGTCGTAGATGTCGATCCTCTCGTTCTCGATGAAACCTGCCGCCTCGATGAGTGCGGCGTCGATGGTGATGGATCCCACGTAGTCGAGGTCCGCGCGCGTGACGGTCGCGCGGTGGATCTTGCCGAGCAAGAAATGACGTAGCATTTTGGCCTCCGGTCCGGGCCGCCGCAGTGTGGCGGTCCCGGCCTTGCCCTTGAAAGATGGAGCCATGTCGGCCGGGGGTCAATAGGGGGCGGGCTCAGGCGTCGTTCGAACCGTTCTCGACCCCTCGATGGCCACCGCTCCGGCAAGGGGGTGGAGGCCGGAAAGTCGGCGGGCGCTACACTTCGAGTCGTGCGGGTCGAGTGCCCTCGTTGTCACCAGGCCATCGCCGGGGTCGATGTCGATCTCGCGTCCCAACTTGCAGTGTGCCGTCCGTGTGGCGAAGTGGTGTTCCTCACCGCCGCGCTGGCCGCAAATCCCACGGACGCGCTCACGATTGCCGCGCCTTCGCGCGCCGCCGTTCTCCTCTACCGACCGACGGACCTTTCGTGGTCCGAGGGGGTCTCGGACGCGGGAATCGGGCGGGTGACGGTCGTGCCTCCCCGGAGGGCGGCGGCTCCGCTGATCGCTTCCGCGCTGTTTTGGGATGCTCTTTTCTTGTGTTGGTTGCCGATGCTCGTCGACCAGCCGCCGGCTGTCTTTCTCATGTTCCCCTTCGTGCACCTTCTCGTCGCGATGCTCGTAACCCACCGCGCGTTCTGTGCGCTCATCAACCGAACGACCGTGAGTTTCGAGGCAGGCGAGTTTGCGTTCGTGCGACGGCCGATCCGGCAGGAGGGCGACGTTCGCGAGCCCATCGCCAACATCGTCGGATTCGAGGCGGTCTCGGCGGTCGCGCGGGCCTACGGGAACGCGCCGCGAACGCGCTGGGGTTTGCACCTATTGACGCGTGACGGTCGCGCGGTTCCTCTTCGCTTCGACTTCGCCGACGCGTTCCACGCGCGATATGCCGCCGCGCGGCTCACGCAAATGCTCGCCGATGCGCAGCGCGGCGACGCGCCCTACCGAGGGTAACGCGCCCCGTCACCCCAACTTCGAAAAGTCCGCAATTCTCATCATCGACTCCGCTCCGTGCGCGAGTGTTTCGAGGCGGGTCTTCGTGAGAGCGTCCGACGGGTCGTTGACGAGTGTTTCGACGAAGACGCGATCGAGCTCGGTCGCGAAGCGACCCATCGCTACGAGGGCCGATCGCATGGCCTGCTCACTCGTGAGTCTCCTCGCGATCTCGTTCAAGTCGCGGACGAGTTTCTGTATGACCACATCGTCCGCCTTCTTGCTCGAAGCAAAGGCCGGGGCCTCGTGCAGCGTGGGCGTGGCCTCGCGACTGATGCCGGCCAATCGCTTGGCGACGGTCTTTGCCTTCTCCAGCCACGGCTCGTTTGCGTCGACGACCCCCTGAAGCGCTCGCACCCGGGCTTGAACCGCCACGACGTTCCGGAGCGCCGCCGGTCCGCTCCCCGAAAGTACGGCGTCAGCGACCGGGTTGCTGGCGGCGCTCGACAGGAGGCCACGGAGGCGCTCGGTCGCGAACTCCTCGAGCTTCGCGATAGTCTCGACCTTGGACAAGTCGAGCTTGCCCGCGGGAAGCCCGTCGTACGCCAGCGCAACGACTTCGCTGAAGGCGAGCGCCGCATAGCCGCGGTCGAGCATGGTCCGCAGCACACCGATGCACGCCCGGCGGAGCGCAAACGGGTCGGCCGCGCCGGTCGGCGCCAGTCCGATGGCAAAGCAACCGACCAGCGTGTCGAAGCGGTCGGCCAGAGCGATCGCGGCAGAGACGTCGTCGCGGGCGACGTCGTCTTGGGCTCCGACCGGCTTGTAGTGATCGCGTATCGCGTCAGCGACCTCGCGTGCCTCGTTCTGCGCAATCGCGTAGGCGCGTCCCATGTGCCCCTGGAGCTCCGGGAACTCGCCGACCATCAACGTGAGGAGGTCGCATTTGCAGAGCCGGGCGGCTCGTACGATCTCCGCCTTGCGAACTCCGTCCAAGTCGAGGGCGTCGCCGATCCGCGCGGCAAGACGCTCAATGCGCTCTACTTTCTCTCGGATGGAGCCGAGGCGGTGCTGAAACACGATCCCGCCGAGCTTGTCGTACCGCGCGTCGAGTGGCGTCTTCCTGTCTTCGTCCCAGAAGAAGCGCGCGTCTGCGAGCCGCGCGCGCATCACTCGGTCGGTCCCTTTCGTGATGAGGTCCGGTCGATTGCACGTATTGACCACGGCGAGATAGTTCGGCAATAGCTCGTCACTGCTGCGCTCCACGCAGAAGTACTTCTGGTGGCCGCGTGCGACAGCGCGGATGACCGCCGACGGAAGAGCGAGGAGCGCTCGATCGAACGTTCCCGCGACCACGTAAGGCTCTTCGACGAGCGACGCGTTCTCGCTCACGAGCATGGGCTCTTTGTCGTAGGTTCCTCCGAGCGCGAGCGCAGCCGCGTCGATGCGTTGGATCATCGTGCGCGTGCGCTCGTCGGGATCGACGAGAACGTGACGCGCCCGGAGCTGTTCGACGTAGCTTTCTGGGCTCTCGACTTCGAAACTCTGGGGAGCGAGGAAGCGGTGGCCCCGTGAGCCGCGGCCGGCCCGAACCCCGGCGAACGTGAACGGCACCACCTCGGCTCCGAGCAGTGCGACCAGCCATTGCACCGGCCGGCCGAACGTCGTGTCGAGATCGCCCCACCGCATCGATTTCTTGAACGGAACCTTGGCGCATACAATCTCGAGCACGCCGCCGACGAGCTCGACCGCGGGCCGGCCTCGCTCCACCCGCCGAGCTACGACGTACCGACCCGGCTTCTGCTTGGGACCGGCCGGCCGTTCGATGACGGTGAGGGATTCGACCGGAACACCGATCTTTCCCGCGAATGCTTCGGCGGCTTTCGTCGGACGGCCGTCTTTGAATGCGGCCGCCTCTGGAGGGCCGACGACTTCTTCGTCGAGGTCCAGCTGCCTATTCTGCACGTCGCGAACCAGAACGGCGAGCCGTCGTGGGGTGCCGAGCGCTCGAATTACGCCGTGCTCCAGGCGGGCCTGCGCCAGCTCGTCGCCTACGATCTTCGGAAGTGCTGCCAGGGCGGCGTCGACGAAAGAAGAGGGGAGCTCCTCGGCGCCGATTTCGAGGAGAAGCGGGAGGGTGGAGGACATGGGGCGGCCGGAGGATTAGTGCGGATGAACGGCCCGGTCGAGACCGTCCTCGCGGTTGCACTCGCTGTCCGCACGCGAACCAAGGTCGAATCGCCGAACGATGGACTTCGTCAAAACCTGCCGCTCATCGTGGCGACGCCGCCCCCGGGACGAGGCGTGAAGTCGAAAGCGGCCGGAGGAGGCTGGCTCGCCGGCCGGGGACCTAGGAAGAAATACGCGGCGAAGCACGCAGAAACGACCCCGACGCCCAGCGATACGTCGGCAATCGCAAATTGCGTGCGGATGGAGCCTACCTCCGACGACTTGCAGTGGGGTGCGCAGCTGCCCGGGCCAGTCCCCTTATCCTGGTTGTATTGGTTGGTCCCTGCGAGACCGAAGTACGTCTCGCTCGCGAACGCGGCGACCGCGACCCCCGTGAAGATCCAGGCTCCCAGCGGGATCCCGCCACCGGCGTGCGGGGTTCCTGACGGCGCGGCCGGAGCGACTGGACCGGCGGAGGGCGCGCTCGAAACGAAGCGCACTTTCAGAACACGGTTCTTCTCGCCCGATCGGATGACGACGTGCTCTTCGACAGGCGCGAAGCCAGCGGCGTCGTAATGAAAGACGTGCTCGCCGCCGTCCACGGCTAGAGGTAGGCCGTCGAGTTTCGCGACGACATCCGTGCCGTCCACGCTCAACTTGACGCTTACCAAGTCGTTTCCCTTGTCGTCGGTGGCATCGATCACCACCGTCGGCGTCTTCGCGTCGAGGTCCACGAGCCACTGTCCGCACTCCTGCCGGACGATTCCCGGGCACGTCGCCCTCGAGCATCGCGTGAACGCCTCGCGGGCGAGTTTGAACTTGCCGTCGTCGCGAAGCTGCTGACCTTGATCGGAGGCCGCGATGCACTGGGTTTTCTCGTCGGGGTCGGCGGCATTCGCGCGGCTGATCGAAAAAAGGCCCGCCAACAGGGCGGCCGAAACAAGGGCGCGCGCTTGATCCCGCATGGTTTGAGTCTCCCCTCGAAGTAGAATACAAATCAATCCCGTTGCCGATCCGGATCGTGCCGGACGGGCACTTCTCTCGAGGTTTCCCACATCTCCACCCACCCCCTGACGGCGTCGAGCTTCGCCTTCTCCGCCATTGGCGTCGTGCGGTCTCCGTTTGCGCAGCGCGCCGAAGCGCCGAGACAGGCGTCCCTCGCGATCGACGTTCCGGCAACCATCGAGCTCTATCCGGGCCGTGGATACGAACACGCGCTCGAGGGGCTCGACGCCTGGGAGTACGCGTGGGTCGTCTTCGTCTTCCACAAGAACGTAGAAGAGGGGCGGGGCTGGAAGGGCAAGGTGCTTCCCCCGCGCAGCGGGTTCAAGCGCGGCGTCTTCGGAACGCGCTCGCCCCATCGGCCGAATCCGATCGGTCTCAGCGCGGTCCGGATCGATCGCGTCGAAGGCTGCGTCGTGCACGTGCGCAACGTCGACCTTCTCGACGGAACGCCAGTGCTGGACCTCAAACCGTACGTGGCGTACGCGGACGCCCACCCCGGAGCTCGCTCCGGCTGGCTCGAAGCACCGGACCCCCTGCCCGCCTGGGAGGTCTCCTTCTCCTCCGAAGCGCAAGCCCAGATCGGCTGGCTCGCCGAGCGCCGGATTGAACTCCGGGCGGCCATCGAGACGACCCTCGCGCTCGGCCCTCAACCGCACCCGTACCGCCGAATCCGCCCGCGCGGCACCGGGATGCGGCTGGCTCTCAAAGACTGGCGCGTGGACTTCCAAGTCGAGGATCGCCGCATCGTGGTGCGCGCCCTTTCCACGGGGTACCGTGCGAAGCAATTGGCGCTCGAGCCAGGGCTGGACGTTCACCGAGACTTTACCGCCAAATGGGGCGAGGCTCGGTAGCGTGGTCTCGTTTACGCGCTTCCCGCCGCAACCACCTGCGTAACGTCAGCTTCCACCTCGGTGGCGCAGGCGTCGCAGCGAGCCACCATCGGGCCGAGCGAAAGCTTCACCCGCAGCTGTGCAGTGCACTCGGGGCAGGATACGACGGCGTACCAGCGCCCGCGCCGTTTGAAGATGGACGATGCGGCCGCACATGGCGGCGGGACGTAGTCGGGCGCGTTCATCGACGGCACGCTCGCTAGCGCCTGCGCTTGGCGTTCGGATGGGGCACTTTCTCCCCCCATGCACCGCGCGTGCGCGGCAGGCGCAGCCGTGCTCCGTTCGCCGTCCCTTGGGCTCGGGGCGCTCCGATACTGGTTCGCGCGGGCAATCAAGCGATCCAAGGAAACATCGGCTAGCCTCGGGGCACAATGACATCATCGATCCAACGCGAGCTCACCGAGTTGCTCGAGCTCGGAGACGGCATTCTGCGCATGGCTCTCGACCGAGGCGGACGTGATCTCGTCGCCGAGTGTGTCCTCCGTTCGGGCGCCGAATTGTCGGCTCGGATACGGAAAGGTGAGCCGGAGCTCGTCGAGGAGGCGGGTACGAGAGCGGCCGGGCTCCGGGTCATTCAGGGCAGGCGCGTCGCGTCCACCTCCACCAGTGATCTCACGGAAGCGGGGATCGAGCGCTTCGTCTCCGATGCCATCGAGCTCGTCGAGCTATCGCAAGAGGATCCCTTTGCCGGGCCGGCCGATGCGAAGCTTTTGTGCGACCCCTCCGCTCTGCCGGATCTCGACCTCTACGATCCAGCGGGTGGCGGCGTCGGCGCCGAGCGGGCCATCTCCATCGCAAAGGAAGCCGAGGCGGCTGCGTTCGCGTTCGACCCGCGCATCACGAACAGCGAAGGGGCGACCTTCGGCCGCACCGCGGGCGGCGTCGCGATGCTGCTGTCGAGCGGCTTTCGCGCGGCGTACGCCGGATCGTATCAGTCGTTGAGCGTCGCTGCGGTGGCGGCCGACGACGGCGGGAAAAATCGGCGCGGGCACCACTGGACCGCGCGGCGGCACCTCGCCGAGCTCGATCCGCCGGCCGACGTGGGCCGGGAGGCTGCGCGCCGCACGCTCCGGAAGCTCGGCGCGCGCACGGTGCGTACGTGCGAGGCAGCCGTGGTTTTCGACCCGGACGCTGCACGGTCGATTCTCGGCCTTCTCGCAGGCTGCATCGTGGGCAGCGCGATTTGGCGCAAGTCGAGCTACCTCGTCGATCGCGAAGGCACACGTGTGGCGAGCGACCTCGTGACGGTCGTCGACGATCCGCTCCTCCCGCGCGCCCCCGGTTCGCGCTCGTTCGACGGCGAGGGCTTGGCCAGTCGAAGGAACGTCGTCGTCGAAAAGGGGATTCTCCAAACTTACTTGTGCGACAGCTACTCGGCGCGCAAACTTGGCCGTGCGAGCACGGCGAGCGCGGCGCGCGGGGGAGGTGCAGGGGTGGGCCCCGGAACCTCGAATTTCGTTCTCCAGCCCGGCAGCGACTCGAACGAGGCCATCGTAAAGAGCACTCGGAGCGGCCTCTATGTGACCGAAATGATGGGCTTCGGCTTCAACTCGGTCACCGGAGACTTCTCCCGCGGCGCGTCGGGTTTTTGGATCGAAGGGGGCGAGCTCGTTTATCCGGTGAGCGAAGTGACCATTTCGCTCAACGTAGACGACCTATGGCACCGGATCGACGCGATCGGAAACGATCTCGACATGCGCACCGCAACGGCGTCCCCTACGATTCGAGTCGCGAAGATGACGGTCGCGGGCGGAGCGGCCCCGTGACGCCGGAGGAATTGAAGGAGGTTCGCAAAGAACTCTCCTGCACGGCCAAGGAGCTCGCGGCGGCGCTCGGGGTGGATCAGGCGACCGTCCTTGCGTGGGAGAGAGCAGAACTTTTTCCCACGAAGGCGTTCGTCGATCGCATCACCCATCTGCGGGCGAAAGGCCCTACAGCCATTCCACGCAAGTCGCGGGGGCTCGAGTCCAATCCGATGAAGGCGCTTGCCGATCCGAAAGTGTGGGAGCTCTTGCGCAAGATCGCGGCGCACAAGAAACTGCGCGACGAAGTATCGAAGCTCGCCGAGGCCTATCCCGACCCCGCGGGCGCGGAGGGATGAACCGAAGGACGTGCACTCAGCTTTCGGCGTCGTCCGGTGGCTCTGAATCCGCGTCGTCCGTTGCGTCTCGATCGGCGTCGTCCGGTGGCTCTGAATCCGCGTCGTCCGGTGGTTCAGCATCGCGCGCGGCTTCTTCTTTCGTCCCCTCCGGCATCGGAGGAGACGCGATCGTGTCGCCCGGCGATGCCGGCTGGGGCCGCGCTTCGCCGAGCTCGGCGTCCGCCTCGCGCCGCGAATCTTCGCTGAGCTCGGTGAACTCGCGCAGCGTGGGCAAGTCCCGGAGCGATTTCAGCCCGAAAAAAGAGAGAAACTGGCTGGTGGTGCCGTAGAGGAGCGGGCGACCCGGTTCGTCTTTCTTCCCGAGGATGCGCACGAGATCCCGTTCGAGCAGGAGCTTGAGTGTCGCGCCGCTGTCGACGCCACGGATGTCGTCGATCTCGGGACGGGTGATCGGCTGGCGGTAGGCCACGATGGCCAGCGTCTCCACCTGGGCCCGGGTCAGTCGCACCGGCCGCTCGCTCGTAAGCTCGCGCACGAATGGAGCGTATTGGGCGTTGGTTCGAAACATCCAACCACCGGCCACTTCGCTCAGCACGATGCCTCGCCCGCCGTAGGTCTCGCTCAACTCGGCCAGCATCGCCTTGACCTGCTGGACGGGCGCCGAGGCGAGTCTCGCGAGCTCGCTCGCTTTGTGAGGTTTGTCGCTGGCGAATACCAGCGCCTCGATGAGGCCGCGCAGATGAAGCAAAGGCAGAGCGCGAGCTTCCTCGACCCCTGCGTCCGAGTCCGCGTCGTCCGTGGGCAGGGCCTGAATGTCATGGCGCGTGGGCGGTTCCTCGTCCGACGCCGCTGCGGGAATCTCAGGACTCGGCACGGTCGTGTCGGCCTCGTCCACTTTCTTCCGGCGGCTCACTGGGGGGGGGCCTCCTCGCCCGTCGCTGGCGGTCCCCCTTGCGGGGAAGCTGCAGCGAGTTCGACGTAGAGCGGCCCCAAGGGTCCCGACTGGAACAAACGCGTCATCTTGAGTCTCGTCATCTCGAGGAGTGCCAGAAACGTGATCACCAGGTCGAACTTGGTCGCTAGCCCGTCGAACATGTCTTCGAATGCGACGCGCCCTCGCATGGTGAGCAACTCGGAAATCTCCCCGATGCGGTCGCTCAGGCTAATCCGGTCGGCGACGACGTCGTGCGACAACTTGACTTTGCTTCGGTCGAGCACCCGCTGAAAGGCTTCGACCAGCGCGAAGAGGGGAATTTCGGCCAGGGGCGGCGCCGCGGTCGGCTCTACGCCGGACGGGTCGTTGGCACCTCCGTACACGGGCATCCCACGTCCAAATACGTCGCGCCCCGCCACCCCGCGCGCTGCCAGCTCCTCGGCTGCGTGCTTGTACTTTTGGTATTCGAGCAATCGCTTGATGAGCGCCTCGCGAGGATCCATCTCGTCGGCGAACTCGGTTTCGTCGTCTTGCTCGGGCGGAGCCGCGGGTAGCAACATCCGCGACTTGATGTGGGCCAGTGTGGCCGCCATCACCAAGTACTCCGCGGCCAAGTCGAGCTGCATGAGCTGCATCACCGCGAGGTATTCCAGGTACTTCTCGGTGACGAAGGCGACCGGAATGTCGAGAACGTTGAGCTCGTGCTTTTGGCAAAGATGCAGCAAAAGGTCGAGCGGACCCTCGAAGTGAGGGAGCTGCACGGACCAACCAGCGCTGCTGCTATCGGCGGTCACGACGGGCCGCACCTTAAGCAAACGCGGGCGGCCGGCGCAACCGCGCCGGAAACATTCCCGTGCAAGACGACCCCATCGTTGCCCCTGGCCCGCGTTCGTTCCCGCGACGTGCAGGCAGTGCAAGGCAGGCTACCATGGGTAGCGTGAACCCAGAGGGTGACGGGCTGGCCATCGCCGATGCTTCGTTGCCGAAGGCGTGCCCGTCGTGCCGAGCGCGATACGCGGCGGACGCGCTCTTTTGCGCGCTCGACGGCTCACCGCTCACGACGTCCCCAGCGGACATCGCCGCTCTCGCCGCAACCGACCCGTACATCGGCCGGGAAATCGTCGGCCCCATCGAGATTCGCCAGCTCGTGGGAATCGGAGCGATGGGGCGCGTCTACCGCGGGTTTCAGAAGGGTATCGACCGCGACGTCGCCGTAAAGATCTTGCATCGCGAGCTCTCGGCCAGCCCGACGGTCGTGGCGCGCTTTCATCGCGAAGCAAGGGTGGCCTCCCGTTTGGCACACCCGCACGTCGTGCACGTCCTGCTCACGGGACAGCTTCCCGACGGGGCGATGTACATCGTCATGGAATACCTGGACGGCTTGTCGCTGCAAAGCGCGCTGGCCGCGTCGGGAGGAACGCTGCCCCTACAGCGCGCGCTCCACGTGGCGCTCGCGCTCTGCGAGGCGGCCGGGGAGGCCCACGCCCAGGGCATCGTGCACCGCGATCTCAAGCCCGAGAACGTCATGCTGGTGAAGCGGACGGACGATCCCGATTTCGTCAAGGTGCTGGACTTCGGAATCGCGCGCCTCAACTGGGGAGACCAGGCGACGGGTTCCGCCGCGGGGCTCATCTTCGGCACCGCGCGTTACATTTCGCCCGAGGGGGCGCGGGGCGACACGGTCGGACCGCCGGGGGACGTCTATGCGATCGCGACGATGCTCTACCAAATGCTCGCGGGTCGTACTCCCTTCGACGCAGAGCACGCGGTGGCGCTGCTCGTGCATCAGATTCACGACCCGCCGCCGCCCTTGAAGAGCGTGACCCAGGCCACGTACGTGCCCGATCCCATCGAAGGGGTCGTCATGGCGAACCTGGCCAAGAGGCCGGACGAACGGGCGGAGAACGCACGGGAATTCGGTCGTATGCTCCTCGACGCAGCCGTCGCGAGCGGACTGAGAGCGCAGGACATCCTCGCGCACCCTACGATGAGCGGAGCGCTCCGGAGCACGCAGCCGCCGGCACGGCTGCCGGTGCGTACCGAGATCGCCGAGCCGCCCGCGTCGGCACCCGGAACCGTCGCTCCGACGTGGTCTCCCCCGCCCGACGTCGATGCGACGATGAACGAGCATCGGCAGCCCGCGGCGACGCCCGTTCCCACCGCGACCCTAGCTCCGGAGACCAAGTTGGCCGACGCGATCGGCGCGCCGAGGGGGCGGGCGCGCGCCATGGCGTTGTGGACGCTCGTCGTCGCTTGTTTTCTCGTGGGAGTTCTCGGTGCTGCGGGCGTCGCCGGCCGAGCGGGCACGAGGCGCGCGCAGGAACTGTCCCTGTCCGAGGTCGTGGCGCGAGCCAACGACGCGCTTCTTCACGGGCGCTGGGATTCGCCCGCGGGCGACAACGTGCGCGATCTCACCCAGGATGGCCTGTCGCGATGGGCACACGAGCCGCAGCTCCTGCGTATTCGCGCCCTTGCCTGCAACGACCTCGTCAAGGCGGCGCGCACGCGGCGCGACGAGGGGAGCGTCGGAGAAGCGGTGCGTCTCGCGAAGCTCGCGTACCAGCTCGACCCCAGCGACGACGTGGCCCGGCGGCTCGCCGCAGAAATGGAATCGCAAGCCCAGGCCCCGCCGCCAAGCGACTCCGTTCCACCCCTGGCGAGCGCGAGCCCGCCGACGGCGGCTTTCACCGGCTCCGTGGCGGCGAGGGCGATGATCGATGCCTCGAACTCCAAACCGGTCCTGGGGCAGCCCGTCGACTTCTCGGCTCGTGTTCTCGGCGGCTCGGCTGCCGCGCCGCGCCCCAAAGTGGATGGATCGATCTTTCGTATCACGGGACCCGGCATCGCTCCCGGGACCAAGCTCGACGCCGTCGACGACGGGTCGGGTGTGTGGAAGGCCACCTTCACGTTTCTGCAAGGAGGGCGCTTCGAAGTGACTTTCAACGCGCGCGCCGACGGAGCTCCGGTGCGCGCCGTTCGCGTCGTTCAGGTCGGACAGGCGGCAAACGACGCCGAGCCGAAGGCGCGCCCGCCGGCCCCCACCTCCAGCGGAGAGGCGCCCGCCGCCGCTTCGAGTGCCAAGTGGCTATGATAGGGCTGCTCGGATAGCCTCGTCGGCCGGTCATGCGCGCGTTGCCGCTCCTGCTCACCGCGGTCACCGTGCTCGGGGCTCGGCTGGCGTCGGCCGAGGACGCGCCGCGCGACCACCTCTCTCTGCTCGACCGCCCGCATACGATTGCCGAGCTCGAACTCGGTATCATCGCGCTCCCCGACGCGGCGATCTCGCGGGCCAACCAGGGCGGCGCGACCCCCATCGGTACGTTCGGCAAGGGGGATGCGACATTGCAAACCGGCGCTCACCTTCTTTATCGAGCGACCCGCGACTGGGCGTTCGGCGCCGGAGTGGTCTTCGCGCCGCGTCCCACGAGCGACCCGAACTTCGGCGGCTTGAGCGGTCTGATGCGCACGCACTCGCGCAGCTATTTTTTTCTGGGCGGAGAGGTCCGCTACTTCCCGGTGCGTTCACGCTGGTTCGAGGGCTGGTTCGGGATGACCGGCGGTGTGGTCGTCGTTGCCGATCGCTTTACGACCGAAGACTCGCCGAGGGTCCCCGCGATATTCGGCAACAGCACCCAGACCGTGAGCACAGAAGGATTCGCGGTCGGGGTCCAGGCCGGGGCGGATTACTTGGTGACCGATGAGTGGGTCATCGGTCTCGCGCTCCGGGCAGACCAGTGGATTTTGCCGAGTAAGTCGAGCCAATCGTTCTTGCCGTTCTCGACGGCGTCGTCGTGTGACCCGCTCAACGATTGCCCGACGCTCGCTGGTAGCGTGAGAGCGATCGAAATCGGCGTGACGGTAGGCTATCGGATTCCGCTGTAGGTTCCGAGCGACCGTGGCGTGCGAGCCACAGCCAATCCCGTCCCACGATCGGGCTACGACACGAGCGCCCAAGCTCCGGCAATCACCACTTCGTCGCGTTCTTTCACCCTGACTTGGAGCGCGATCGCGTCCGGGCGCACTTGCCAGCCCTCCGTAACCAGCGTCTCGCCCGGCCAAACCGGGCGGCGAAACTGCGCTTCGAACGCCCGAAGACGCGTCGCGTCGCCGCCGCAGACCGCCTTGGCGACGTGGCGCACCATGAAGCCGAAGGTGCACAGACCGTGAAGAATCGGGCCGCGCTCGAAGCCGACCGAGCGCGCAAAATCCGGATCCGCGTGCAGTGGGTTGAGGTCACCGGAAAGCCGATACAGCAGCGCTTGTTCCGCCCCGGTTGGCTCTTCCACCGAGAACGTGGGTGGCGTGTCCCGCGGCCGTTCGACCGGCGCCGGCTCCTTGGGGGGCGGCGGCCCGTCGAAGCCGCCTTCGCCTCGAAAAAACATCGAGGATGTCGACTCCGCGATCAGACGTCCCGTCGGGTCTGCGGAGCGAGCATCGACCACCACCTGCGCCAGTCTCTTCATGTCGTAGATGCCGCGGATGGACACCGTGGTCACCAGCTTGCCGCTCGAGGCGAGCGGCCCGTGGATCGTCACGCGCTCGGCCCCGTGAACGACCATCGCCAGATTGCCCCCCGTCTCGGCCAGAAGCGCGAGCATGGGGTCGAACTTCGAGAGGACCGCAAAGCTCGGAAGAACCTTCGGACCGTGCCGCTCGTAAAGATAGTCGAGCTCACTCGCCTTGGCGCCAACCCCGAGCGCATACAAGACGACGTCCTTCCAGCTGTACTCGAGCGTCGTCGGGGAACCCGGCCTGCCGATGAGTGAATGATCCAATCCCATGAATGTCGCGCGGAGAATGAGCGAGACGCGAGGCAGCCGTCAACCGGTCCCCACGTGAGCTTCTTGACAGGCCGTGCGCCGGCGCGCCAACACTCGCGCACGGATGCCCGGGTTGGTCGGCACAATCGTCGAACTCTTGGCGCGGTCGGGCTTGGATCTCGCATCGCTCGGCCTCGCCTGGGCCCGAGCCGTGCCGGCGGTCGTTCTCGTGCCGGCATTCGGCCTGAGGGCCCTGCCTGCACCGGCCCGAGCCGTGATGGGACTCGCATTTGCCGCGGCCGTGTTTCCCGCGGTCGGGCCGGGGGTCCCGAGCACATCGCAGCCTTGGCTGCTGCTCCTCCTCCTGGAGGCAGCGCGAGGGCTGCCGGTGGCCTTGGCAGCTGCGGTGCCCCTCTGGGCGGCGACCATGGCAGGCGGGATCTTGGACGCGCTGCGCGGGTCCCAGGAAACGGCGACCGCGCCCGCGGTCGAAGGGCGCGCGACCCCGCTCGGAGTGCTCCTGTCGCTGCTCGGATCGGCCATTTTCCTCGCTTCGGGAGGCCCGGCGCGGGTCGCGGTCGCGCTCGCAT
>Ga0265316_10000152_pt1 | contig 76157 bp, 53 predicted proteins | sample 4522metaG_FD_202092 | JGI IMG/M metagenome (GOLD analysis project Ga0265316, IMG submission 202092) | Rhizosphere microbial communities from Carex aquatilis grown in University of Washington, Seatle, WA, United States - 4-5-22 metaG | ecosystem: Host-associated > Plants > Roots > Rhizosphere >... | reverse complement strand
GACACAGGACGGTTTCGTTTCCGAAAGGAGCACCCGTGCTTCCGGAACGATTCCGGGGCAGGCCTGTTGTCGAGTCCGCCAAATGCGCGGCGGGATGTAAACTTTGTGTTGATAGCTGTCCCACAGGCGCAATTAAAAAAGAAAATAATGCTTTAAGTATCGACCTTGGCAGATGCCTGTTTTGTACCCAATGTGAAGAATGTTGTTCCTGCGGCGCGATAAAATTCAGCAGTGAGTACCGCCTTACCGCGAGAACACAGGAAGATTTGATTTATCGCGGGCAGGAAACGAAACTGGCCGAAGCCTTGGATAAGAGAATGAAAAAGTTGTTTGGCCGGTCATTGAAATTGAGGCAGGTCTCTGCGGGCGGCTGCAACGCATGTGAAGCCGACACCAACGTCCTGACCACCGTTGTTTACGACCTCGGCAGGTTCGGCGTTCAATTCGTCGCTTCACCCAGACACGCCGATGGTTTGCTTATCACGGGGCCGGTTACAGAAAATATGAAACTCGCCCTGGAAAAAACATACGATGCCGTGCCTGACCCCAAAATAACCATCGCGGTCGGCGCCTGCGCCATATCGGGCGGGCCTTATATTGATTTGCCGCAGGTCCATAACGGGGCCGATAAAATAGTACCCGTGGATTTGTATATTCCCGGCTGCCCGCCCCATCCGCTGACCATTCTTGACGGCCTGCAGCGACTGCTTGGAAGAATAAAGTAATTATTTTTCAATCAAGTCTACCGTGATTTGCCGCGAATACGAACTATCAATGATTTCTGCTGCGCTTTGCGGTATCCAGCCGTCACTGCCATCGGCGAGTTTTATGTGAAACCAGCCGGGGCGACGCTTAACAAGCTCGAACTCGGTGCCGGCGTGCAGCGGAGCTTTGAAACTTGGCGGGTAATTCTGCCCGTCGCCCTGATATGCCACAACTTCAGGAGAGACAATAACCCCGGCCAAATTGGCGGCCTGAGAATACTCTTCAACAGCAAGCGAACCGATAAGACAAACAAGCAAACAAGCCGAAACGACCGTTACCGCCATTAAGGGGGCGTTGCGACCAAACCATATCATCACGGTCAAACCCAGGCATAAAACCGCGAAACAAATACAGGCGACGGTTAACCTGGCCCGCATCGAAAAATCATAATGCCAGAAGACAAGTGTCTGGAGTATCTGCTTTTCGGTCTTTATCTCGACCTTATCAACTCTCCTGCTGCGGGCAAAGGCGAGGTTTTTCCGGATATCCGAATCGGACTTATCAAGCTTTTCTGCGAATCGATAGTTAAGTATTGCCCTGCCGACGTCTCCTTTCAGCAGGTATGCGTTTGCGAGATTGTAATAGATCTTCGGGTTTTCTATATGGCCTTCACGGATAATTTTTTCGTAGCCGAGGATTGCTTTTTCGTAAAGCGAGTTAGATTTGTCGGTATCGTCAACAGCCGAATTGGCCTGACGAAAGGCATCATTTGCCTGGTTGAAAAGGGTGTTAATCTGATCTTTCGATAATGTGTCCCCGGCGGCAAGAGCTGCCGTGAAGAGCAAACAAACCAAACCTATCAGTGATAACCGGGCAATCATATTTTCGACTCTTTCTCAATTACACGGATTAACCTGACGACCTCATCGATTGTCGTCGAATCAAGCTGCTGCTGCATCGGCGTATAGCGTCCGGCATCGCAGCGGCTGACAATATCCCAGTAACGGTTTGCCGATGCCGAATCGCCTGTGCGGTCAATTATCGTCTGCATACAATCGTCGGCGGTGAGTGAGCCGGCAACTTTGTCGAAACGCTCGCCGATATACTGCTTCATCAACTCCGCAATAAGCTCACAGTGATTCTGTAGCTGTGCGGATGGGATTCCTTTGAGCCGGCTGACAGCCCTGCCGGCGGCGTTACGTCTGCGTTTACGAGCGGCCTGTTCAGGGGTAGTATGCAAAAGGGCTTTGGCCAAAACGCTTGTTATCAGCGCCAACAAAGGTGCGGCCCAGCCGACCAGATAGCCGGGGCTTGTTACGGCAGCCGAAAGTGAGAATCTGACATTTTGCAGGCAATCAGGCTCTTCATAATTGGCGCTGATTCCCTTCTTGACGGCTTCCACTTCTTTGCCTGCCGGCGTGAAATCACGCCCTTCGACATCCGCCGTCGTCAGTATCTTTGTAGGCGAGACCTCCAGTTTTATCGGGTCTGTCTTCGCAACAACATACTGCCCTTTGTCCGCATCGAAATAAGTAAGCGGAATAGAAGGTATCTCACTAATTTTATCGTTGGCGGGCCTTATCGTTTGAGTAAAGACCTTGAAGCCATTTTCGACGGTCGGTGATGACTTCTGCGAAGGCATCTTGAAATTTTCGGAAAGCCCGGCGATTTTCTCAAGCTCCGGCCACTGGACGGGTTTAAGGTAGTTGCCCCCTATTTTGATTGTCAGGGTAATCGGGTCGCCGACACTGGCCTTGGTGGGGGCGGCAGCAGCGGAAATCGTATATCGACCGACCAAGCCGTAAAACCCCTCGGGCTTATTCTGCTGCGGTAAAGGCAAGACAGACAGCTTGAGCGGTTGTGCGCTGACCGCGAATCGCTTGTATTGAACATTGTTTCGGAAAAAATCATCAAAGCTGTCTCTCGAACGGGCACGCCCTACCGCTACATCAGCCGACACCGAAGACGTACCCAAATCGATATTGCCCGCGTGCTTCGGTATTAGAACCTTGCTGAACGTCAAAAGGATTGCTTCTTTGTTTCTGCGGTTAACCCGGTATTGCTTTGTAGCTTCATTATCCTCAACATAAAAAGCATCGTTGCTGAGTGCGGGGATATCAAACTGGTAATCGCCGACATTAGCAAACACATAGAATTTAACTGTAAGGACCACCGCCTGACCTTCATAGCACTGCTGTTGTGACAAAGTTGTTTCGAGCTCGATCTGGTCCGTTGTCCCGGGCTGAATTACATTTAGCTCGACAGAATCCGTTTTGTAAGGTTTGCCGTCAACTGTAACGGCGAGAGAAGGTATGTGTATCGTCCCGGCCTGTCCCGCAGTCAGCGTATAATTCATCACGTAACGCCTGACGGCATTTGTGGTGGTTCGACCGTTGATGATACTTATGGACGTCTGCGAAGTGTTGCCCCCGCCCGCGCCTTGAGGATTGTATGCGCTCAGCGGCGTCAAATCCACCTGGCCCGGCTGGTCGTAGCCGTCTATGATTATCTGGAGGTTAAACTGCTCTCCGGCATAAATATCCTTGGATGTATCAACATTAGCATATACGCGCAGTTCTGCTGCGCCGGCGACGGCGATGACAAGCGTCGCTGCAATTGCCGCGAATATACTAATCCTGAACCAACGCATACTACCAATCCTTATCGACCTTCTGGAATCCGGGACTTTGCAACATTTGCCTCTGTTCTTTCTGCTTCTGCTCCCTGTCGAGTATTTCTTCGGCTGTCGCATCAGGGGCGGTCTGCTGTTCCTGCTGCTGCTCTTGTTGCTGTTGCTGCGACTGGTTTGGTTCCTGGGGCTGATTTGGCTCCTGCTGTTTTTGCTGTTGACTGTTTTGCTGTTGCTTTTCCTGCTGCTTTTGCTGCTGATTCTGCTGGTCAGACAGCGACTTCAACGCTTTTTCAATATCCTTAGCGGCCTCATCCTGCGATTGTTTCCCGCCTGTTGCATCGGGTTTTTTGAGCTTTTCGGCTGCATCTTTTTGCTTATCAGTCGCCTTTTCAAGCTGTTCGGCGGCCTGCTGTTGTTTGGGATCGGGATTATTAGGGTCGTTTTGCTGTTGCATTTGCTGCTTAACCTGCTCGGTACGGTCTTTGAGGGCTGATTGCTCTTTTGCGATTTCGTTATAATCGGGCGACGGCTGCTGCTGTGCCTGCTGCGTCTTGTCGGCAAGGGACTTTTGCTGCTCAAGAAGCTTCTTGAGGTCTTCCTGCGTCTGTTTCTGCTGTTGTTGCTGTTGCTGCTGCTGTTGTTTCTGCTTGTTAATCTGGTCGATGATATCTTTTATAGTCAGACGCGCAACCTCGATATTTTTGGCGGCCTTTTCGTCAGCAGGATTGATGTCCAGCACCTGGCGCCAATAACCGATGGCCGTTTGCATATTTTCCAAAGCCTTCTGCAAATCGGAATCTTTAAGTTTCGTCCCCTGCTGAAAGAAACAGTTGCCGAGATTGTATTTGGCCTTTGCGACCAGTTTCATATCTTTGCTTTCAGCCGCTACGGCCTTGTAAAGGTCAATCGCCTGCTGCAAATCGCCAAGCCGGAAATAACCGTCGGCCTTGTTGAACCTCGGCTCCACCGCCTCCGGCGACTGCGTCCCTGCCTTGTCGTATTCGTTAATCGCCTCTTTATATTGTCCCTGCCGATAAAATTTATTCCCCTCATTAACAACCCGGCCTACTGATTCAGCGCATACCGGTTGCGCCGCGACAGTAAGCAGCAATGAAAACAGAACGATTTTATATCTTCTTACGCTCACTTATCAGCACCTCACAAATCAAAAGCAAAATGCCGGCCACCAAAAATATCTGAAACCTCTCGTCATAAGTAATCATCGTCGTTGTTTCGAGCTGTCGCTTCTGCGCAGAGGCGACAAGCTCCTGATAAATCTCGCCGAGGTCCAGCGTCGTTCCCGGCTCAACGCCGATATACCTGCCGCCCGATGTCGCGGCGGCAACCTTACGAAGCGTGTCGGCGTCAAGTTTCGACCATACTTCCTGCCCTTTATATTTCAAAAACATCGTCCGACCATCTGAGCCGGTAATTGGTATTCGAGAACCTTCTTTCTCATTACCAAGGCCTATTGCGATTATTCTTATGCCCATGGTCGCCGCTTTTTGTGCCGCCTCGACCGGAAAACTGTCGTGGTCGTCGCCATCGGTGATTAAAATGAGGTCTTTGTATTCACGCGATTGCTTATCGAACACTTCTTCCGTTACCTTGCGGATGGCATCACCAATATCCGTGCCGCCCTTCGAATCGCTTTCGGTTGAGACATCCGCCAAGGCCATTCTCACAAACGCATAATCCTGCGTGAGAGGACATTTTACGGCGGAGTTGCCCGCAAAAGTTACAATTGCGATTCTGTCGCCGCCGAGCTTGTCGAGCAGGTCGCCAATTGCGATTTTTGCCCGCTCCAGCCGGCTTGGTTTTATATCCTCCGCCAGCATTGACTTGGAGGTATCCAGCAGAATCACTACGTCCCTGCCCTGACTTTTTATCTGTAACGGTTTTGGATTCCACCTCGGCTCGGTAATAGCTATAATGATAGTCGCAAACGTACAAACCAGCAGAACCGCTTTTAAGATTTGTCTTTTCAAACTTACGGCAATATTGATTTGTTTGAGCATTTCCATGCTCGCCAAGACTTTCAATGCCCTCGCCTTTTTCCAGAAACACCAGGCGTAAACCGGCACAAGAACAGCCGGGATTATAAACAGCAGCCACAATGCCTTATCGTTGCCAAGATTCATAATTGCTTTAAACCTCTTACGGAATCTTTCTGAATATTGTGCAGCCGGCCAGCATTTCGCAAAGGAGAACAATCATCGCAGCCAGCGTCCAGGGACCAAATTTTTCAGCGTATTGCGTGTACTGGACCGACTTGACCTCGGTTTTTTCAAGCTGGTCTATCTTTTCAATAATTTTGTGCAGCGACTCCGCGTCATCCGCCCTACCGTAAAAACCGCCGGTGGCTTCAGCAATTGCTTTCAGCAGTGGCTCATCGAGGTCCTGCTCGACGGGAACCTTGAACGCACCCATCATTGTCTGCACCGTTGTAAAGCCCTGTCCTGAACCAATGCCTATGGTGTAAATTTTTACACCCCATTTTTTTGCCATTTCAGCCGCCTGCATAGGGGTATATTGCCCCCTGTTATTCTGGCCATCCGTCAGCAGGATAATCGCCTTGCTTTTTATTTTGAAGTCGGCATTTTCAGTCATCGATGCAAGGCCGGCTTTATTCAGTTTTTTGTTTCTCTGCAGAATTTCATATTCCGCTTTTTGCAGTCGGGCAGCAGCAAGGGCTATCGCGTCGCCTATCGCGGTGCCGTCTTCGCTCCGCAGCCGGACGACATCGGTGTTCTTCATAAATTCCAGCAGCACGTTATGACTAAGCACGAGGGGACAAACTGTATCGGGGTATCCTGCGAATGTAATAAGGCCGAGTAAATCGCCGCTCCTGCCGGCCAAACCTTCCTTGCCCATTATAAAATCAGCCAGCACCTTTTTAAGCGTCTCCAGCCGATTGAGTTTCTGGCCATAATAGTCCATCTCTGTGCCCATACTGCCGGAACGGTCAACTACGATTTCAATAGCAACACCTTCCGTGCTGATTTCCGACAGTACTGTGCCTTTACGCGGCCTCGCCAGGGCGATTATCAGCAACGCTATGCAAACAAGCCGGGCGACAACCAGCAAAGGCCGTAATCGCACCCGCCAGGAAACAGGGCAATCCCGCACGGCGTTCAGAGATGAGAACGTTACCGCAGCCGTGCTTTTTTTGCGCAGCATCAGCCAGCCCAACACCGGGACAATCAACAGCAGCAATAACGCCCATGGCGAATACAACTGCATTTATACTCCTCCTGCGCCAGCCGGCTGTGATGCTTCCACCCTGTCGGTTACGTCGATTTGTTTCTCTTCGGATTTTGTCTGCTCGATGAAATTCTTCGCCAAATCAAAAGTGTGCTGAATCTGCTCATTCGTCGGGCTGTGTTTGGCAAACTTAACGAGGTCGCAATGCGTAAGAAATTCAGACAGAGCTTTCCTGTCAGTTTCCGATAGAACACCGGTATCCCGAATCTCGAACAAAAATTCCTCTGTGGTTCGTTCCGGCGCTTTCATTTCAAAACGGTCCTCAATATAATGCCGCAAAATATCGCTTACACCCTCGTAAAATTCCTTGACCTTGCCGGCCTTTACCAGGTCCTGCCGGATAAGCGATTGCAAACGGGCATAAGCAATCTCGTGGGCAGATTTGAAAATCCTGACAGCCGCCTTAGTTTTCTTCCTTCGGAAATACAACCACAGCCCCCCTGCCCCGCCGACAACCGCGACCGCCGACAAAAGCCACCACAAAATCGTCTTCGTCGGCATATCCACAACATTTTCGATATCCGCTATTGAAAGTTTGCCCCGCTGCTCACCCAAAAGCGATGTTACCTCAATATCAACCGGCTCGGTTTCAAGCTGATATGTTTTAGCATCCTGCCCGTTAACGTCGCGGAACTCAAATGTAAAAGCGGGAATCGCTAATTTGCCTGATAAAAACGGCTCAAGACGATACCGATATGTGCTCACGACATTATTATTCGCATCGAGCCGATTGCCCAGGTCCTGCCAGTCAACAATGCCGAAATTCTCAAGCACTTTGTCAACCTTTGGCATATTCACATCGTAACCTGAGCCGATGGCCGTCTCTAACTCGAGCCAAAGAGTGTCCGCGATGGTAATTTTGCTTTTATCGACGCGGATATGCACCGTCATAGGCCCCTGTTGATATGATTTGTTAATTTCCAAAACCGGGTTTTTAGCAGTGACCGTTCCGGCCCGCGGTGAGCTTGTCGAACTCGTCTTTTTACAGCCAAAGCAAACGAGCAGACAGATAAAAACAATAGTTGCGTAATGTTTTATCTGTTGACGTTTTGATGATTTTTTGTTTTTTGCGACGCTTGTCATAATTTGAGTATCTTGCGATTAGTAACGCCTGTGCCTTTGGTGGAAAAACTGAATCAAATCGTTTATGTATGGTTTGCCGGTGCTTATGCCGATGCAGTCAACGTTAATCGAACGAAGCAATTTTTTCAATTGGCCGACCCGTTTGGCGCTTTTGCCTTCATACTGCCTGCGGAAATCGCTGTTCGATGTATCAATAGTAATTATCTCGCCGGTTTCCGCGTCTGTAAATTCGATAATCCCTGCCTTTGGCAGCGTCAGTTCAGCCGGGTCGCTTACACAAACCCCGACACAATCGTGCCGCCTGTTCAATAAGCTTAAAGATTTTTTGAAATCCGCCTGAATGAAATCTGAAACCACAAAGACAACCGCCCTTTTCCGCACGACCATAGCAAGATAATTGAGCGCAAGGGGTATATTGGTTTGTTTCTTGGGAGTCTGGAAATAAAGGAGTTCGCGAATCAATCGCAGGATGTGGCTGCTGCCCTTCTTGGGCGGTATGAACAGCTCAATCTGGTCGGTGAAAATCAAAAGCCCCACCTTGTCATTATTTTTCGCCGCTGCAAAGGCCAGCACCGCGCAAAATTCCGCCGCAAGCTGGTTCTTGGTCTTGTCCAGAGTTCCGAACCGGCCCGACGCGCTCAAATCGACAGCGAAAATCACCGTCATTTCCCGCTCTTCAACAAACCGTTTGATATACGGTTTGCCTGTCCGGGCGGTAACGTTCCAGTCAATCGTGCGAATATCATCGCCGGGCATATACTCACGGACATCTTCAAATTGCATCCCCCTGCCCTTGAAGACGCTCTCATACTGACCCGCGAAACTGGCGTTCACAGCACGCGATGTGTAAATCTGAATCTGCCTGATTTTTTTTATCAATTCCTGTGGAATCATTGCTGCAATCCGAATTTTTTTACGGCACTTCGATATTGTCAAAAATCGTCTGAATTACATCTTCGCTTTTCTTGTCCTCCGCTTCTGCTTCATAGCTGACAATCACCCTGTGCCGCAGAACATCCATTCCGATACTCTTAACATCCTGCGGGGTAACATAGCCTCGCTGCTGAACAAACGCGTGCGCCTTGGCTGCAACGGCCAGGTATATCGTCGCGCGAGGTGAAGCGCCGTATGTAATCATATTTCCAAGTTTCAAGCCGTATTTCTCCGGCTCTCTGGTGGCTGTAACGATATTAACAATGTAATCTTTGATTTTCTCGTCAATGTATATCTCATCGACAACCGCCCTGACCTCGGCAATATCAGCAGGACTTATAACCGGCTTAATATCGAACGTCTTACTGGTAACCGCCATTCGGTCAAGAATCTGCCTTTCTTCGACCTTATTGGGGTAATTGACCTTGAGCTTGAGCATAAACCGATCCAACTGCGCCTCAGGTAAGGGATATGTACCCTCCTGCTCAATCGGGTTCTGGGTAGCTAACACCATAAACGGCACAGGCAATGGGAACGTCTGCTCGCCTATCGAGACCTGCCTTTCCTGCATCGACTCAAGCAACGCACTTTGCACCTTGGCAGGAGCCCTGTTGATTTCGTCGGCCAATATGATATTGGCGAATATGGGGCCTTTGCGGGTGATAAACTGGCTGTCGGATGCGCGGTATATCTGGGTGCCAATCAAATCGGCGGGCAGTAAATCTGGAGTAAACTGAATCCTGCGAAAATCAGCGTTTATGGCCTTGGCCAGTGTTGTTACCGCCAACGTCTTTGCAAGGCCTGGAACGCCCTCCAGCAATATATGGCCGTTTGACAACAGCCCTATAAGCATCCGTTCCAGCATATACCGCTGGCCTATGATGACCTTGTCTATTTCCGAAAATAACGCCCTTACAAACTCACTTTTCTGCTGAACCAACGCCCCTATTTGCTTGACATCAGTCGTCATAGTAAACTCTCCTGTAAATGCTATCTGTTCATCAATAAAATCAACCTAATCGGGGTCTACAAAAGGCCCCTGTATGGGTAAAAACTAATAAAAAACTTACGTTTGACTACTAAAAAAGTTCGGCCAAAGAGGCAAAAAACTTCAATTTTCAATGCCTCTGGGGCCTCTTTTCCGCATAGTCACCGCTGAAAAATCGGGTCACAGATTACCTCATTTGCCCGGCGTAATCAACCACCCCGCAAACCTGAAACTTTATATCCTATAAAAGCCGTTTTTGGGTGCGGATATAATTTTTGTCAGGAACAGTAAACTTACGATACAATAGCAGCATAAATATATGAGGCAGTGTTGATAATGGCTGGATGTACGGCTAATAAAGGTAATCGCAAGAAATGAGTGGATTATTCTACAACTTGGGCAGGATGCTCCGTCCGCATGTTCGCAAAGCCCAGTGGGTATGGCAGTCAACGGCAGGCAGTGAAGCTGACGCGATACGGCTCGAACATGACGTGGGCCAGGATTTGGCACGCGGTATCAGGCAGCAGTTAAAGCTTGACCCCGACCCGCGAATTGCGCAGTTGTTGAACGACGTCGGTTCCCGATTGGCTGCATGCGTCGCCAACAAACTCCGCACCTTCAGCTTCGAAACTTTCGAAGGCGGCGAACCCAATGCCTTTGCTCTGCCGGGCGGATACATTTTCGTGAGCCGGTCACTTTTGGAACTATGTATGCAAAACCAGGACGAGGTTGCGTTCATCCTTGGACACGAGATGAGTCACGTAATCAGGGGACACACGATGGACCGTATCGTTACTAATTCGGCAATTGCTCTCGGGAGCAGGTTTATATCTCGCGGCTCCCTTACGGGTTTGCTGAATACAGTGGGTATCAAGCTCCTTGAAAGCTCCTACTCCCAGGACCGTGAGATGGAAGCCGACAAACTGGGATCGCTTCTGGTTGCCGCCGCCGGCTACAATCCCAAAGCCCCCGCGGTCTTACTATCGCGCCTGGCCAACCTAAGCCCGTCCGGCGCTCAATCCGGCTTTGGCCATTACTTTTCCTCTCACCCATCTTTCAATCTTCGAATTCAAAATGTCAGCTAATTCGGCACCCGCGTAATGCAGGAACGTTGATCACTTTGGCAAAATAAGCCGTTTGCAAGATTAGATTTCCCTAAACTTAGCGTCAAATTGCCCTAAAAATAGGGTTTTGGCATTAAACCTTACCCATTTTAACGTTGTTAGATGAAAATAATTAAAATAATTGTAATATTTTAATTGGTTATCTAACATTTACGGCGTATTGTTGCATCTCAAAGTAATGATTGAATTATAATTATAGATGAAAAGTAAGGAGCTAAGGCAATGGAAACGATTGTACAGGAAACGAAAAGTCAGCTAAACGAAATAAAAGTAAACACCCTGCTTCGCCCTCAAAATCAGGGCTACGAAGGGCAGGCACCGTGGCGTAAGCCATCCCATAGCGGATTAGAAAAGTCCGACTTCTAACGGGCCGGGCGGGATAAGTTGAAGCCCTCAGCGGACAAACCTTGCCTTTTTCCCTTTTATGCTAATCATTTCGCGGACGGCAAAATCCTGTGAGTTTTAAGCCGATAAATCAAAAATTAGACCACAGACAACAGGCCGCAGACGACCGAAGTTAATTAATTGTCCGGTTCGTTAATCTTCTTCGCTTTTGTCAACAAATCAGCAGGTATAGGCGTCGGATTTCCACTTGAGTCCATAGTCGCGAACAAAATCACGTATCGCCTGGCAGGGGCTCCATGTTCGGCGCTCTTAAAATTCCAATAAATTGAGCCGTTTATACCTACCCAATAAACCTTTCCCGGCGCCAGCCTGACCGGCAAACGGCATATTGTTCTATTTGGGTCATAGCTCGGTTGCCCCGTAGTTTGCGGGTACGTCTCGCCTCCGCCCGTCCACGACCATGAATTATCCTTCATCGTCTGGTCAAATGTAACCGTTATTTTCTCAAGTGAAGGCGTTACATCATTGGCATATGCCTGAGGATTTGTGCCTGTAATGACCGGTGCTACCAGTTGGAGGGCGGCCCGCCACGCCTTCGTTATCGCCGGCATCATCATACCCATTGTCAGGGATATGATTGTTATCACAACCAGCAGCTCTACTAATGTAAAACCTTTTTTCCTCATTGCCGTTTGCCCTCTGAAATTTTAAAGAAATTTCGAGGACCAAGTCCCCTGAGAAATCTCTTTGAGATTTCCAGGACAAAAGTCTCGGGAATCCTTCGGATTCCACGAGGCCTCCAGCCCAAAGCAGTTTTACTATACCTTTTTGCAGGTAGTAGTCAAGGGTAAGGGCTTCAATCCTTTTGTGATAATTATTTCACGGACGGCAAAATCCGCCAAACTAACGGCGGGCAAGCTTCGGCGGGAAGAATAAAAATGTGCGGGGTGGCCACACACTAAAACCGACCCCGCACGTATCTTAAGCCACATTGCATGGCTTATTTGTTATTCTATCAGTTCCTCGTCTTAATTCAAGAGAAGGCATACGCCGATGTTCGGGGCAGGCATGGTAGGCAGGTGAACTTCCGTGGAGATAAAAAAAAAGGGCTGTCGGCTATTAAAGCCAATCAGCCCGGACAAGTCTTTGCTCGTCCTCATTGGTATATACGAGATTTAACAGAATTACGTGCTTCAAAAAAATAAAATTAGATTTGTTTTTGCGGATGACAGCCAAGTGATAAAACCTGAAATAAACAGAGCTGCCAGCTACGCTGAAGAAATGCGTGCCGACAGCTCGGACGAGTCTTACTCATCCTATATTTTCATACGTATCCAGCCGGAATTATGTGCTTAAAGAAAATGCGAAAATAATTTTGCCCGGCCCCACGGTATCATCGCGTTATTCGGTGCTGTTTGTACGCCTTGTAATTGACGCTAATTGCGTGGATAATGTACGAACTTTTTGAGATAATCATCTTTTTGCTGTGTATGAAGAGATTATGCGATGTTTGATTTTAATTTAGAAAAAACTGAAGACCTCCGCAAGCTCGCTGCGTCGTTGTCGCTCGATGTGCCGATGCAGGAGGACGTTTCGATTCTGGGAGACGCCCTTAAAATCGGGCCGCTTACAGCGCCGAATCGGCTGGCCGTTAACCCTATGGAAGGTGCAGATGGGGATAGCGCAGGTAATCCCGGCGAATTGACTTTGAGAAGATATAAACGTTTCGCCGCGGGCGGCAGCGGTATTTTATGGGTTGAAGCAATCGCCGTAGTCCCCGAAGGCCGGGCGAATCCCCGGCAGTTATGGCTTCACGACCAGAGCAAGGACGCCTTCGCGAATATGCTTACCCAGACGAGAAAGGCCGCTCAAGAATCGATGGGTAAACAGCACCGCCCCATTATCGTTGCTCAATTAACACATTCGGGCCGATATTCGAGGCCGGAGGGGAAAGCCAATCCGATTATTCCGCAACGGGACACATATCGCGACGCGATGGTTCCACAGCAGCCGCCTATAAAGAATGCTAAACAAGCGATTCCTGATAATTGGCCTATAGCAACCGACGGCTATCTCGATGGGCTGGTTGAGCATTACGTAAAGGCCGCGAAGCTGGCATTTGAGGCTGGTTTTGATGCGGTTGATATCAAGGCATGTCACGGCTATTTGCTCAATGAATTGCTGGCGTGTCATAATAGGCAAGGCAGATATGGCGGGGCATTTGAAAATCGCACACGCCTCTTGCTCGCTATCATTGACGCGATTAAACAAAAGCTTGGGAAAGACAGGATTATTACAACGCGGCTGGGTATTTATGACGCGATACCATACCCATACGGCTGGGCGGTGGATAAAAACGACTTCGCAAAACCTGATTTGGCCGAACCCAAAAAGCTGTTCGCTTTGCTTAGCCAGCGAAATGTCCCCATAATAAATGTGACGATTGGCAACCCGTATTATAATCCCCATTTCGGCAGACCGTATGATAAGCCAGTCATTGGCGGCTATATGTCACCGGAGCATCCCCTACGGGGTGTGGAAAGAATGATTCGATTGACCGGCGAAATGCAGAGAGCGTTTCCCGATATGATATTAGTGGGGCCTGGGTATAGCTGGCTGCGGCATTTGATGCCTTATGTGGGAGCGGCCGTTTTGAAAATGGGTTCCGCGAGTATTATCGGCGCAGGCAGATTGGCTCTGGCGTATCTGGATTTTGCTAAAGATATACTTATTAAGGGTAAGCTTGACTCCAATAAGGTTTGTATTGCCTGCAGCGCCTGCACTCAGATTATGCGTGATGGCGGTACAACGGGTTGCGTCGTGCGGGATAATAAGGTATATGGCCCAGTTTATAAACAGGGCAGGTTAGATAAGTGAGGATATATGAACGCAAAAGAATCACTCACGGGAAACAGGCCAGTCGCTATTGTCACCGGGGCAAGTCGGGGGATAGGCAAAGCCATCGCAATCGAGCTTGCTGGACTCGGATTTAATATAGTTATCAATCATTATGATTTCACAGCCGATGGCAAGCCGGATGAAATGGCTGCACAAAAAACATCGGACGAATTGGTAGCCAAAGGAGCCCGCTATATCGTATTGCGAGGGGATGTCAGCAGCGACGCCGACCGTGCGGCATTTGTGAAAGCGGTTAAAGACGAATTCGGCAGATGCGATATGCTTGTCAACAACGCGGGCGTTGCGCCTCTTAAACGAATTGACCTGCTTGAAGCGAGCGAAGCGAGTTTCGATAGGGTGCTGGGCATTAATCTCAAAGGGCCGTATTTCCTCACGCAGCTCGTGGCAAAATGGATGATTGAACAGAAAAAACAGTTCCCGGAAAGAAATTTCCGCATTGTCAATACTGGTTCAATGTCGTCCTATACAAGTTCGCCGGCCCGCGGCGAGTATTGTATAAGCAAGGCAGGGGTCAGTATGATGACTATGCTTTACGCCGACCGCTTAGCGGAATTCGGGATAGGCGTATTTGAAATTCGCCCCGGCATTATTGAAACCGATATGACAAGTGTCGTTAAAGAAAAATACGATAAGCTCATCGCCGATGGTGTAACGCCGATTAAACGCTGGGGACAGCCCGAAGATATCGCCAAAGCCGTCAGTGCGATTGCCGAAGGTAAACTGGATTTCTCAACAGGCCAGGTTATCAACGTCGATGGCGGATTCCATTTGAGAAGATTATAAAGGATTAACAATGGACATCAAAACAACCATACAAATTTTGCTCAGGGATGGGTTTATTCTCGTTTTCAATGAGGACCGGCTCGATATCGTTAAAACAGCCGAATCGCTGCTTGAGGCGGGCATAGGCAATATGGAAGTTACCTGCCGAATCAAAAAGCCGCTGGAAAAACTAAGCCGGCTTCGCAAAGAATTACCTGAATTTGTTGCCGGCGCAGCGAGTTTGATTGATTACCCTGAAATGCTCAATATCGTGAAGAGCAACAATACTGATGCCCCCCTGCCGTCCGTCGAAGATGTCGTTAACGCAGGAGCACATTACCTTGTCTCAGCGGTCAATTTCAGCAAAGCGACCTATGAAAAATATTCAGGTAAACTGCCGATAATCCCGGGTTGTGGCAGCGCAACGGAAATAGTGACGCAGTTTTCGCTTGGAGCAAATTTATGCAAGGTTTTCCCCGCCAAAGAGCTTGGGGGGCCGGCCTTTATCAAGGCGGTTGACCCCGCTATCCATAAGTTAATCTCACTTGTCCCGACAGGCGGAACGAATGCCCAGAATATTCCTGATTATATTGAAGCGGGCGTTCTGGTGCTCGGCGGCTCTTTCAGCGCTATTGAAAAATCACAGTTTGCGAAGATTGTCGAGCAGCAGGATTATAAGCTCCTTGCAAGCGAACTGAAAAAGACCAGAGAGCTTATTGACAGCAAGCGCAGCCAGAAATGGCCTAAGCTCGACTTCGCGAAGGCCTCGATAGAGCAAATCAGCAAAGTTACGGGCAGAAACTTCAATATCAAATAAGAGGTTTCTTTTAGACACGGATGGTCGCGGCTACCACACGGATTTACACTGTTTTTTTAATTCATTTCTCTGTGTCCTCTGTGCTCTCTGTGGCTATAATAAAATAAAAAATCTGTGGCTTAATCGGGTAGCTTATGGAATCAGTGAAGATAGGAAAACAAAAAGTCACCGTTCATAGATTCAACACAGTTATTGTCGGCGCCGGTGCAGCCGGGATGAACGGAGCTATCCACCTTTATGAATTCTTCACACAAAAAGGAATCACAGACGCCCATGACCGTATCGCGGTAGTAACCGCAGGCGTTGCTCTCGGCGCTTCCCGAATGAGCGGCTCAGACAAGCAAACCTATTATAAAATGGGCACCAGTCCTGAGGTTGCTGACAGCGCCGAAGCATTTGCTAAAACGCTTACCGCCGCGGGCTGCTGTCACGGCGACCTGGCACTTGCCGAGGCAGTCGGCTCACTGAGAGAGTTTTATCATCTCGTCCAGGCAGGCGTGCCTTTTCCCCACGATTCAACAGGAAGTTTTCTCGGCTATAAGACCGACCATGACCCGTATGAGCGGGCCACGTCTGCCGGACCAAAGACAAGTAAACTAATGTGCGAATGCCTGCAAAGACAGGTTGAGCGTTACGGCATTAAGATTTACGACCAGCAGGAAGTAGCGCATCTCGTTACCGCAGGCAAACGTATCATAGGCATCGTTACAATAGATAAGAAATCACTGAACGCCAAAAATTATGGTCTAAACGTTTTTCAGTGCGAAAATCTTATTCTCGCTGCCGGCGGCCCGGGCGAATTATACAAGACAAGTGTCTATCCCAAAGGTCAAACGGGCATTCATGGCGTTGCTTTTAAAGCATGTCTTGCTGCTGAGAATCTCACCGAATCGCAGTTCGGCCTTGCCAGCACAAAATTCCGCTGGAATGTTTCCGGCACATATATGCAGGCAGTGCCGCGCATTTTCAGTACGGATGCAGATGGTAATGATGAAAGAGAATTTCTTGCCGACTATTTTCCAAGTATGAGCAAAATGGCCACGAATATTTTTCTCAAGGGTTATCAGTGGCCGTTTGACCCGCAGCGAATTGAGAATTATCAGTCGTCGCTGATTGATGTGCTGGTATTTAATGAAACACAAAAGGGTCGCAGAGTTTTTATGGATTTTCTCAAAAATCCTATCGGCACAAAATCCATGAAGAAATTTGAGTTGAACGATATCGAAGATGAAGCGATTGTGTATTTGCAAAAAACGGGCGCTCTGCAGAAAACCCCTATCGAGCGCCTTGCCCATATGAATCAGCCGGCTATCGATATTTATAAAGAACACGGCATCAACCTCTGGAAAGAACCTTTGGAGATTGCCGTCTGTGCCCAGCATAATAACGGCGGCTTTGCCGTCAATCACTGGTGGGAATCCAATATCCCGCAAACGTTTGTCGTCGGCGAAATGGCGGGAACCCACGGCGTAAAACGGCCCGGCGGTTCAGCCCTGAATTCCGGCCAAACTGGCTCACTGCGTGCGGCTGAGTTCATCGCGAATGTCTACGGCGCTGGTGTACCTTCAAAAAAATCAGCCATAAAAGAAATTGAGACACAGGTCGATGAATTGGTCACTCGGTATAACGGTTTTATAAAATCAAAGGGTCTTAAGGCGAAAGACATAATCGCCGAGATTCAGGCCCGTATGACCGCCTCGGCAGGCCATATTCGCGAGATTAATGATGCCCGTAACGCGTTGACCGAGGCCATTGTTCTTGTGAGCCGGATTAAACAAGATGGCATTGTCGTAAAAAGCCCAAAGGACATTCCAGCGGCTGTCAGGGCGGAGCATCTTGCACTGGCAAGCGTCGCGTATTTGAAAGCAATTGTGTCCCTGCTTGAACAAGGCAGCGGTTCGCGCGGCTCGCATCTTGTGCTGTCGTCTGACGGCATTGCCGTGCATTCGTCGGTGCTTGATAAGAATGGCAGGGAATTACGATATAAGCCCGAAAACACTGGATTGCGCAATTCAATCCTGCAAGTCGAATACGACCCCCAATTGCCTGACCTGTTTCGTTGCCAAACAGTAGCGCCAAGACCCATCCCAACCGAACGCAAAGCGTTCGAGCCCGCCTGGAAAGATTACAGGGAAGGGGAAATATATTGTTAGCCATAGAGAACACAGCCGTTCTGTGGCAAAAATAATCTTAGCGTTCTTCGCATTCTGGGCGGTGAAAAACCCGTGAAATCTGCGCAATCTGTGGTTAAAATAAACCATTCAGATACAAAGTTGAATAATTATATTATCAAGCGGAAAGGAAAATATAATGAAGTATGGATTGAATATTCCTGAAAAGGGTGAGCTGGATTTGGTATCGCTGGGTGCGATGGTGCACCGACTGGACCCCGGCATTGTGCCGTTCAAAAAAGCGACTAATTTTGAAGTACATGTCAGCGGCGGCGAATTTAATGTTGCCGCGAACCTGTCGGATTGCTTTGGGATGAACACCGGCATCGCAACAGCCATGGTGGATTACCCGATAGGTGATTTGATAGGCCAACGGGTACGTGCGATGGGTGTTAATCCTTTTTATAAACATTTCAAACATGACGGCGTGAACGGGCCGAATATGGCCACCGTGTACAGCGACCGCGGCTGCGGCGTGCGTGCGCCGGTGGTATTCTACAATCGCTGCAACGAGGCAGCGGCACAATTGAAGCCCGGCGATTTCGACTGGAAGTCGATTTTCGCGGGCGGAGTACGATGGTTCCACAGCGGCGGTATCTTTGCAGCGCTTTCGCCTACAACGGCTGAAGTGATTATCAAAGGTATGCAGGCAGCCAAAAAAGCCGGCGCTATCGTATCGTTCGACCTCAACTACCGGGCCAAACTCTGGAATATTGTCGGCGGACACGAACGGGCGATTGGGGTTTTAGACCGTATCGTGAAAAACGTCGATGTGCTTGTCGGAAATGAAGAGGACCTGCAACTGGGCTTAGGGATACCGGGGCCGGAAGTGGCCGCAAAGTCCAAGCTGGATTCGAGCGTTTTCATCGGCATGATAGACAAAGTTATCAAAAAACACCCCCAGATTAAAATCGTGGCGACGACGCTGCGTGAAGTGCATTCGACAAACCATCACAGTTGGAGCGCGGTGGCATGGATTGACGGCACACCCTACATGGCGCCGACGTGCGAACTTAATGTGGTTGACCGCGTCGGCGGCGGAGACGGCTATGCGGCCGGTTTCTTCTATGGACTTCTGACAGGCCAATCGCCGCAGGATGCGGTGAAGCTCGGATGGGCCCACGGCGCGCTTTTAACGACCACGCCGGGCGATACCACAATGGTTACGGTGGACCAGGTGAAGGCATTTGCCGGCAGCGGTTCAGCGAGAATACAAAGGTAACCGAATAAAATGTCACCTCAAAAAAGCTTAAGTGTCCGTGATTTTGGAGCCGTTGGCAACGGTGTCGCTGATGACACTCTCGCGTTTAACAACGCCATCGAGCAGTGTTGCAAAAATAACGGCGGAAAGATAATCGTCCCCGCGGGCACATATCTGACCGGGCCGATTCATTTAAAGAGCAATATAAACCTGTATCTTGAGACAGACGCTTGTATTGCTTTCAATGATAATTTCGAGAACTGGCCAGCGATTAAGTCAAGGTGGGAAGGCGTGGAATGCTATGGCTACTCGCCTTGTATCTATGGCGAAAACCTCAAGAGCGTTTCCATAACGGGTGCCGGAACAATTGACGGCCACGGACAGGCATGGTGGAGCGAATTTAAACGACGCAAAACAAACGGCCAGAAGCAGCCCGTATCAACCCGCGATAAAGAATTCGCCAAACTCAATGAAAATACCGACCTTTCCGATTGCGGAGGAGGCGGCATTGGCTCTTTCTTTTTCAGGCCGCCCCTTATTCAATTTAATAATTGCCAGGAGGTGCTGCTTGATGGCTTTACAACACGTAACTCTCCTTTATGGAATACGCATCTTCTCTACTGCAAAAATGTTACTGTTAAAAATGCGACGTTTCAAAATCCCCCGGATGGAATCAACGGCGACGGCCTTGATATTGATTCCTGTGACGGCGTCGAGGTCATCGACTGTACCTTCGATGTAAACGACGACTGCCTTTGTATCAAGTCGGGCATCGGCAAAGACGGTATTCGAGTAAACAAGCCCTGCCAGAATATTACAGTAAACCACTGCAAAATGATGCGGGGCCACGGCTGTGTTGTTATGGGTTCCGAAACAGCAGGAAGTATTCGAAATGTCGAGATATCCGATTGCACCTTCAATGGCAACGACCGCGGGCTAAGAGTAAAATCCAGGCGGGGAAGAGCCGGCACCGTAGAAAATATTACACTTAATAACATCACTATGAATGGCGTCGGCTGCCCGATAGTGATGCATTTATATTACGAATGCGGCGCCAAGGCCGAAGAAATTGCGACAATTTCCGACCGCAATCCGAGGCCCGTCACAAACACTACCCCGTGCATTCGAAACATAAAAATAACAAACATTACGGCCGACAATGCGCGAGTAGCAGCGGCCTTTCTGCTGGGCCTGCCTGAAAGACCCATTGAGAATATTTTGTTTGAAAATGTCAAAATAACTCTTGTTAAGGACGGCAAACCCGCACGTCCGGCTATGGCCTTCGGCATTAAAGAAATGCAGGGTCAGGGAATTATAGCCGAATTCGTGAAGGATTTTATCCAAAGGAATGTGAGCATAAAATGAGAACAAACAAATTTATTTTAACAACGTTATGTGTCATTTTATTAGGCGGATGTATCAGTCAGACAAATAGCGGCTGGGGCCAGGCCGATAATATTTTAAGCAGGATTAAAACCCCTCAGTTTCCTGCTAAAGATTTTAATATCACCGATTATGGCGCGGTGGGGGATGGGAAAACCAATTGTGCCCAGGCAATCAACAAAGCGATATCTGCCGCTAATAAAGCTGGCGGAGGGCGTGTGGTAGTTGGACCCGGCACATTTCTGACCGGCGCAATTTACCTGAAAAGTAACGTTAATTTATACATATCACAGGACGCAGTTGTCAAATTTTCAACTGACCCCAATCAATATCTCCCGGCAGTGTTTACGCGGTGGGAAGGCGTTGAGTGCATAAATTACTCGCCGTTAATCTACGCTTACAAAGAGAAAAATATTGCCGTAACAGGCAAGGGGACGCTCGATGGACAGGGCAGCGAAAATAATTGGTGGAAATGGAGGAGAGGTCTTCAGCGTCAGGACCGAGAGGAATTGTTCGCACAGGGACAGGCAGGCATCCCGGTTGAGCAGCGTCTTTACGGCGGCAAATACCTGAGACCGACCATGATTGAACCCTGCAAATGCGAAAATGTCCTGATAGAAGGCGTAACAATCCTGAACAGCCCCTTCTGGCATATTCATCCTGTACTGTCACAAAATATTATTGTCAGAAACGTAAGGGTGGACGGCCTGGGGCCTAACAATGACGGGTGCGACCCCGAATCGTGCAAAGACATGCTCATCGAGGGCTGCTCTTTCAACACCGGGGATGACTGTATCGCGATAAAATCCGGCAGAAATAACGACGCCAGACGAGTAAATGTGCCAAGTGAAAATATTATTATACGCAATTGCGTTATGAAAGCCGGCCACGCGGGAGTTGCGGTTGGCAGCGAAATAACGGGCGGGGCCAGAAATATATTTGTTGAGAAATGCACAATGGATGACCCGAATCTCGACAGGGCAATACGACTCAAGACCAATTCGGTCCGCGGCGGTTTTATAGAGAACGTTTATGTAAGAGATGTCAATATCGGACAGGTTAAGGAGGCCGTGCTGCTGATAGATTTCTTTTACCCGGACGTCGAGAAAGGAAATTTAAAGCCGATTGTTAGAAATATCAATATGGAAAACGTCACCAGCAAAAAAAGCAAATATGCTTTATTCCTGAAGGGCTTTGACGATGCGCCGATAATAGATGTTCGCCTAGCAAATTGCACTTTCGCTAATGTTAAAGAAAACGATGTCCTCAGCAATGTAAAAAATCTGGTTATGGAAAATGTTATGATTGACGGCAAGCTTGCATCTGCAGACAGCGCAGATGCCGACTAACCGGACCGGCTGATGTAGCATCAGTTGGACTGATAGCGATAGAGGGCCAACGCAAGGTTGGCCCCATTCAGAAGAACAGATATCGAAGAAGGCAAATATAAAAACGTCAGTGGGAGAGCATTTTGATAAGGACCCAGAAGGCGGCCAGGATGCCGACGGTAAGGGCGGCGCTGGCTAGGACGCCCCATGTGTCTTCCTTGTCCCATTTGCAGAATTCCCAGTTGCTTTTGGGGAACAGCTTTGTATGATCGAAACGGGTCGGGTTATCATAGCTTTTTTGCAGCTCGGCCTTGTCAAGCTCGTGGTCGGCAATGACCTTGGTTTTCATTTTGACGTAGAAGCGGGCGATGTTTGCTTCCAGACCTTTGTCCCTGGTAATCATGCTTACGGGGATAAGGATAATAAACGGCAAAAGCGAAGCTATTAAGTATCGCAGCGTCATCAGCGTGGACGGTTTCATATTTTTCAGGTCCAATCCTATCATTCCGCCGACAACAAGCTCGGTTTTCAATCTGCCTAAACCGGTCATCGATGAGTTGGCATCTTCGGGATTGCTCCTTGCCACTGAATCATAGTATATGCTTGCAGGAGGAATTATAAATTCTTTGCTTATTTTTTTCCCGACAGCCGAAGCAAGTCCTTTATCAACGTCCTGCTGTACAGCCGATATGCTGCGCATAATTGTTTGTTCAGTGGTTTGCTGGGTGAGCCATTTTGAATGCTGGACTGAGCCGAATAGCGGCAGTATTTCCGGCAAAACCGCGAACAGCATCGTGCAGATTATTACCTGTACATATACGGCCTTCAGAGTCAGACGCTTCCAGAACAGCAGGAGCATTACCGGTGCGCCGAATATAATATTCAGTAAGGGCTGCATCTTAATTATGTCAATCAGGCTTTTGTAGTGTACCGCGATGTAAATAGCGAGCAGAAGAACGCCGGCAATAGCGACTCGCGACACGTTAATGTAATGACGTTCGCTTTTGTTTTGGACGAAGGGTTTATACAAATTTCGAACGAATAGCGCCGAGAGGTAAACACAGTTGCAGGCCAAAGCGGCCATATTAGCCGCCAGGATGCCCGCTATCATAATGCCTCGCAGTCCGACTCCGAGCAGATTATTGCTCATCACGCCCCATGCGGTATCAGGGTCAGAGATTGAGCCCTGGTAGAGAGCAAAAGCAAGCAGACCGCACAACGCCCACATAATAGTAAGAATTCTTTTGGTGTAGTTGCCGCCTAAACCTCCGACTCTTGCGGTAATTTCATCTTTGGCTGAGCCGTTGTGGGCCATGTTTCCCTGATGGCCTGTAATGCCGATGACATAATTGGCCAGCAGGAACGCGGCGATTGAACCTATGGAGAATTCGTCCAGACCGGAACCGAAAAGTGACAGCAGATGTTCAGGCACTCTTGCGGTAAATTCGCTCCACCCGCCCAGTTTTATCAGCGCAAGCGGAATCATCATCACCGAAAATACGATTACCAAAAGTCCCTGGATTACATTGTTCCAGACTGTCGCCTTAAGCCCTCCCATTATTACATACGCACCTACGAAAATTGTATAGATTACATAAAACCAGCTCATCGGGGTGTAAGATATGGAAGCTTTGATTTGCTCCTGGAGGTACATACTATCGAGAGCTTTGTATCTTTCGAGCTTTTCGGGAGGGAGCTGTTTTGATTTGTAGAGCTTGTTGAGCTGGTCGTATTCCTGGAACAAACTCATTTGTTGTTTTTCAGCAATGGTGCATTTCTCAACCGGTTTGATTGTCATTGCCTCGAAAGTGCGGAATGTGATTTTGTAGCTCATCCCGGCGAGAATTACAGTCAGCCAGATTCCAACGCAGGCATAGAAAAAAGACAGGAATCTGCTTTTGAAGCGTTCATCGAACAATTCAGCCATAGTAATGAGCCGGACTCGTCTGAACCAGCCGGCCATGAACCAATAGTAGGGCCCTGAGAAGATAGGCGCCAGCAAAAGCCATACGCCTGCGAGTCCTTTGCTGAATGCAAAACTTGCTGTGCTAACGGCATTGCTGGCATCAATGATGGTGGCCATGTTCATAAAGTACTGGAGAAGTTTGCCTACCGAGCGGCCGGCCATAAAGAAGTCTTCCTGGCTTCGTACTTTGCCCGAGGTTCTTTTGCCGACGTAGGTGATGGCTGCCAGATAAGCCACGATTAATAAAACATCTATCGGGTGAAAACCTAAAATATACATCCTGTCGGCACTTTCATTTATATCGAATTTCTAATTAGACCCAGAATATATATCGGGGACAGAGCCTATGTCCACGCAAAACCGCGCAAAAAATAATACCTTATCGCGCAGAACCGGCAGAAACTTTGGGCATCGCGTTTACGTCTTCAGCGAGCTGGCTGCGAAAGTACGGCTTTAATTCGGGCGCGGCCTTGATAAGTCCCTCAGCGACAAGACGGCCAAACATAACACTGCCTTTGGCGTTGAGATGTGTGTTGTCAAATTCGTTATTGTCTTTTACGGGGCTGAACTCCCAGCACTTTTCTTTGCCTAATTGTTCGCACAATTGTTTGCTGCTGGCGTGAAGGTCTACAAGTGGCACGTTCTTTTCCTTCGCGAGCACCTTGACGGCTTCGACGTAAGGAATCAAACTGGAGTTAATCTTTCCGTTGCCTGATTTGTCCCACTGGCGGCGTACCATCGAGGTTACAAGTATCGGCTTTGCGCCAATTGCGCGGGTTTCATCTATGTATTTCGTCATAAATTCACGATATGTGGTATTGGGGTCCGTGGTGCGGTCACCTTTGTTGGGTTCATCGTTGTGGCCGAACTGGATTAAATAATAATCACCTTTAAGGGCCAGCGCCTTCGTCAAGCGGCCCTCACTGATGAAGCTTTTGGAGCTTCGGCCGCCAATGGCCTGATTTAAACACTCTGCGCGGTCGATAAGGAAACTCTTAAAGCCGGGTCCCCAGCCCTGCCTGTCTGAGACCGTCGAATCACCCACCAGAACGATGCGAATCTTATGGTCCGGCAATTTAGCCGTAACAGGCGGCGCCGCTGCCGCATTGGTGTCCTGCGCAGTCGCAGCCCAAAGGGAGCCGGGAACAATGAATCCGGTCAAATTAAAAATACAAACCGTTAATACTAATCCTGTAATTTTTTTGAACTTCATAATAAATTTCCCAATTCAACAATAAAAAACCGTAATGTTAGAAACCTTTTATTCTGAAATTGCAGGTTTTGGCGAAGGACTGCAATTTTTGAAAGTAAGTCCGGAAGTTGAATTAGCATCGATTGTCCATGGTGGTATACTGTTTGTAATATTAATGGTGTCAAATGTGCTGTTTGTGCAATATTTGATATAGGCCCCGCCGGCTGTGCCGCCATCTATGGAAATATTGCTCAGAGAAAGATTAGTATGCGGCGTGCCGGCCAATCCACTGACATAAATACCATACTTTTTAAGGTTGGTGCAGGTAATGTTCTTTACTGTAATATCCTTAAACTGCCCCGGGCCGCCAGAGGGGTAATCACAGTTATATGAACTGTCGAAGAAAATTGAAGAATTTTTTGCAATGTTTTTGATTGCAATATCCCTGCAAAGAACGTTTCTGGCTCCGCCGCCTTGTTTGGCGCCGGTTTTGAACCGAAGGCCGATATCTGTTCCGTCAAAAACGCAGTCCTCTACTAAAACATTCTGAATCCACGCTGCTGTAAAGCTGCCGAAAACCACGCCGCCGTGGCCTCGCTTAGCGATACAATTAAACACTCTGATATTGTTATCCGGGTAATTTTCTTTTACGCCGTCAGCCCCGACACCCGCATTGAAATTAATGCAGTCATCGCCGGCGTCGAAACTTGAATTGAAAATATATGCTGTGTCACTTGTCGCCAGGTCAATGCCGTCAGCATTATGAATATCATAAGTAGTAACCGTAAGTCCGTTTACTGTGATATTTTTGGAGTAGCTGATAAAGATAACGTGCATCGGGGCATTTACAAGTGTGAGACCGCCGAGATATAAGCCATCCACTCCTTTTACGGTAATCATATCAGCCCTGGCGCTGTCTTCATTGGCGTCCTTTGCCTGGTTACTGCCCAATATTGTATCTTTATGGCCTATTATAGAACCGACAGAATCAGAGCCGCCGTTTACCGTGCCTGAACCGCATATCCGGACATTGGTAATGCTTCCGTATGTTGTGGTGTAGGCGTTTATCAGGCCCATATAATTATCGCCTGATGCATAGTAGGGGAATCTTTTACTTGTCAGCGGATAGTCGGCGGTGTTATCGCTGCCTCGTAAAATTCCGTCGATTTGAAGCGTCATGTTGCTTTTTAAGAAAAGAGCGCCGCTGACGAAAGTCCCGGCAGGAATTAAAACTTTCCCGCCCGGGGTGCATTCATCAATTGCCTTTTGGATTGCGGCAGTATTTAATGTTTTGCCGTCGCCAACTGCGCCGTATGCCGTAACATTAAACACTTTCATTGAAGGAGCTGTTGATTGCACGACTTTATTGCTGGGCCCGGATTCTTCTCCGGATGCATCCACGGCTTTAACAATAAGTGAATAAGGAGAATTGGCTTCCAATCCTGTAATATTGTAAAAAAGGTTTTTTGTGTTGCCGGCTAAAGACCCGTTTTGATAGACGTTGTAACTGGCAACAGTTGAATAATCAGACGGTTTGCTCCAAATAGCCGTAATGCTTGAATCATCATAGGCCATAGGCGGAACCATCAATTTTTGAGGCACGGCGACTGAGGCAACTTTACCAGCGGCCGTTTTGGGTGCGTTGGAATCAGTTGGAGTTGCACTCTGGGCCTGTTTTGGGAAGGCAGCACAACTAAACCATATTGTAAAGACAGCGAATAGAATGAGGTTTTTTCGCATACTGGACACTCCAAAAATATTGTCAAAAAATACGGTCTTTAGGAACGTTCATTCTAATATGCCGCCAAGTTTCTAAGGTAGTCTTTTTGCGCATAAAAAAGGATGAAATTGCGCAAATATGCCAATCCGGCCGAAATTTTACCATGTTTTATGATATAATGATATACAAGTAGCAATCTATAATGATCTTTTTGCGGAGTTCGTGATGAAGAGAGCTTTTTGGGTGTTGCCGCTGATGCTATGGATACTTTTTGCGGCGTATCCTGCATATTGCAGCACTTATTTTGTCGACCCAAATGGCAATGACAGCAACGACGGGTCTATAGACCATCCCTTCCAAACGATTCCCCATGCCATAACGACGGTTGTGGCTGGCGATACAATTTACGTGCGCGGCGGAACATACACATATACAGACTCAAGTGGCTCGGTCACTCTTCCCACGAAAAGCGGTTCAAGTCCCACCAATCGATGTTCTTTAATCGGCTATAACGGTGAAAGGCCGCTCCTGGATTTTAATGCTATGACAGGTACTTCCGCAGACGGCCTTAAAATCAACGGAAGTTACTGGTATGTCAAAGGTTTAGATTGCAAAGGAGCACCGCATAGCGGGATAAGAATCAGCGGAGGAACCTATAATATAGTCGAATTCTGCCGCACATACGAAAATAGAAATGCCGGCACTCAGCTAAATTCAGGCGCAGCGTACAATCAAATCATAAATTGTGATTCTTATTACAATTTTGATGCTCCTCTAGGCGGAAATGCTGATGGGTTTGCAACGAAGATGGATGTAGGTACAGGCAATTATTATTATGGCTGCAGGTCCTGGCAGAACTCGGATGACGGTTATGATGGATATCTCAGGGGTGCTGATGATGTAAATACTACTTTTGAACACTGCTGGGCTTTTAAGAGTGGTTACCTTAAAGATGCAAACTCATCGGTCCATGGCAACGGCAATGGATTTAAAATGGGCGGAAGCGATTCACCGAACTTGTTGAGACATAATGTCGTCCTGAAAAACTGCCTGGCATTTGCCAATTATGCTAAAGGGTTCGACCAAAATCACAATAAAGGTTCTATGACTCTCTACAATTGCACAGCATTTAGTAATGGCGGTAATAATTATTACATCTCGGACACGCTGGCCAGCGGTAAGACGGCAACAATTACCAATGGCGTTTATTTTACAGGTTCGATAAGTTTAGCAAGTTTTGTTGTGCAAACAACAAATAGCTGGAAGAGCCCGTTTGTTGTTACCAGTGCGGATTTTGTCAGCATTGACCCTACCGCGGCTTATGGCGCACGAAATGCCGATGGCAGTTTGCCGGACATTAATTTTATGCACCTTGCAACTGGAAGCGACCTCATCAATGGTGGAACTAATGTCGGGTTGCCATACCATGGCAGTGCACCTGACCTCGGATACTTCGAGTATGGCGGCTGTACCACCCCGGTCGCCTCTGACCTCAATGGCGACTGCGAGGTGGATTTCCTCGACTATGCTCTACTGGCTGCCGAGTGGGGAAGCAACCCGCCTGATGTTGATTTGAACGACGACGGCTATCTGAATCTTCTGGACATAGCTCAATTCGCAACAGATTGGCTGACCTGCAATCGAGATCCTGCGAGCGAGTGCTGGCAATAATTTTTATAATTTCACCGGCCAGTTTTACAAAATGATGTCTTTACGCTAAATAAACTTTTTCTTTGCGCGATATTGCCTTGTTTTTCCGGCTTACATCTAAGAAAATCAAAGGTAAGTTCTATTATTGGAAAGGACGGAGCAGGGTTGTGTGCAGGAAATCAATAAACAGCTCTATTTGGTTTATTGCTTTGTTTCCCGCATTAGCATTTCTGTCAGGCACAGGCGTCAAAGCTGCGGATATGGCAATAACCAGTCTTTCCCCCGCCAATAATGCGGTTGAGGTATGCGCAGACACAAAACTGTGGATAACTTTTGACACGGCGCCGATAGTGGCAACAGACGGCAACCTGCTGATATGCAAGGTATCTGATGATTCGGTGGTCTATCAGCTTAATCTGCAGACATTGCCCCACGATTCTTACGGGCATACGGCAAGCGGCTGGCCATATCAGATTACTCTAAACGGATTAACACTGAACTACGAGCCTTTTGCCGTAAGCGGCAATACGGTAGAGATATACCCATCGGTGCGTCTGGCTTATAATACGGCATACTATGTGAAGATGACTGCCGGTTTCTGCACAGATGCCGGCGGCAATACTTCGCCCGCGATAACCGACAACACAACGTGGCGGTTCACAACTAAAGCGGCTGCACCAACAGCAGATCACGATTATGTGGTGACGCTCGACGGAAGCGGAGATTTCTGCACATTGCAGGGAGCCGTCGATGCTGTGGCAAACAACGACGCGACGCGGACGCTCATAAGGATAAAGAAAGGCACTTATAGGGAAATAGTGAATATACCCAGCGGCAAAGCCAATATGACGTGGCTTGGCGAGGATACAGATACGACAATTATAGCAGGATATAACCGCGAGCTCTTCAACAGCGGCACCGCTAACCGAGTGATGGTAAAAAATTACGGCAGCAGATTCAGGATGTACAATATGACGTTCCACAACACGGCGCCGGACAACTCAGGCCAGGCGGAAACAATGAGAAATGACGCATTGCAGTGCCTTGCGCAGAACTGCAAATACAAAAGCTATCAGGATACGCTGCTCCTTAACAGCGGCCAGACGTATTTCAATAATTGTTACATCGAAGGGGACACTGATTATATCTGGGGAGCAGGGACAGCATACTTCGACAAATGTGAGCTGTACTCAATGAGCACGCAATCGTACGTAACACAGCCAAGGGCTGCACAGAATGTCAACGGCCTTTTCTTAGTGGACTGCAATTTGACCTCGCCGCCGGGACTTACGGGTTGCTATCTGGGACGAACGACCAACAACAGCTATCCATATTGTCAGAGCGTGTTTATAAACTGCACGATACAAAGCACGCTGCAAGGCACGCTGATTTTGCCGGTGGGATGGAAAATTACGACCGACACAGATACAACCAACTTGAGATGGTGGGAGTATAAATCGGTTGACCCGTGCGGCAATCCGATCGGCTTAAGAGCTCGAGCCTCATATTCAAAACAGCTCGATGACGCCAATGCGTTGTGGTGGAGGGATGTAAACAACGTCTTTGCCCAAAACCCATGGAATCCTAAAAATCTCGGCGAATTGCCCTCTACCGCATGGCAGCCTCAACCGACAGATGGCGCAACGGGAGTTACCACAGCCGGAGCATCGCTGACATGGGCGGCGGGTGCGGAAGCCACATCACATATGGTATATTTAGGGACGACCAACCCCCCGGACTTTGCCGCAGAGCAAACGGGCACGTCGTTTGCGACAGGGGCAATGTTGCCAAATACGACTTATTACTGGCGCGTCGATGAAAACAATCCGGCAGGCGTGACAACCGGCACAGTGTGGAGCTTTATTACGTTGCCATATATCTGCACCGGCCCAATCGCCTCTGACCTCAATAAGGACTGCCAGGTGAATTTCTTCGACTACGCCCTTATAGCTGACGCATGGGGAGGCGACCTGACGGAAATAGCTCAATTCGCAACAGACTGGCTGAAGTGCAATCGGGAACCTGCGGGCGAGTGCTGGCAATAAAATGACCGCGGCCTAATAAGCATTGCTTTAGCGATTAATATCTTGAAAGTTTTACTGTAATGCTTATTTTGGAATAGATGGACACAAGCTCAAACAGACGGTCTTTTCTAATTTGCCTGATATTAGGACTAACTACCTTCGCCGTTTTTTATCAGGTACATAGTTTCAAGTTTATTACTTACGATGACCCCTATTACGTCTATAAAAACCAAGACATACAATCCGGCCTCACGCTTGAATCCATCAAATGGGCTTTTACTACCGATTCTACGGCCAACTGGCATCCATTAACATGGCTGTCATATATGCTGGACTGGCAGTTTTTCGGTGAAAACGCAGGCGCCTGCCATATTACTAACCTGTTTTTTCATATTGCAAACGCCCTGCTGCTTTTCATTGTTCTAAAACAAATGACGGGGAGACTTTGGCCCAGTGCTTTTGCAGCGGCACTGTTTGCGCTTCATCCGCTTCACGTCGAATCCGTAGCGTGGGTCTCTGAACGCAAAGATGTTCTGAGCGTTTTTTTCTGGCTGCTGACAATGTGGGCATACTTGCGTTATGTGAATAAACCGGGTATCAGCCGATATTTGTGGACTGCTTTCTTTCTCGCTCTCGGTTTAATGGCAAAACCTATGCTGGTTACGCTGCCTTTTGTATTGCTTCTGCTTGATTATTGGCCTCTTGAACGTTTCAGGCGGCGCACACTTTTCTATTTGATTGGAGAAAAAATCCCTTTTTTTGTTCTCTCGGCGGCTTCGAGTGTTGTTACATTTCTTGTGCAGCGAAGCAGCATGGCGGTAGTATCGCTTAATATGCTCCCTTTAAAATTCCGCATTCTCAATGCTCTTGTTTCTTACATGGGATATATAGAGAAAATGTTTTGGCCAAGTCACTTGGCCGTATTCTATCCGCATGTAGGCCGAAATATATCGATTCTGTATGCCACAATATCAGCTGCCCTTCTGCTGGCCGCAACTGTTCTTGTGATTAGATTTGCAAAAAATAACCGATACCTGGTTACGGGCTGGTTCTGGTATATCGGTACGCTTGTGCCCGTCATCGGCATTATTCAGGTTGGCATCCAGGGCATGGCCGACCGTTATAGTTATATTACACTGACAGGTCTGTTTATTATCATTGCCTGGGCAACGCCTGACCTGTTGGCAAAATGGCGATATAAAAAAATCGTACTTGCTTCATTGGCGCTGCTGATTGTTTCAACCATATCGATATGTACTTATAATCAGCTTCGTTACTGGCGAAACACCTCGACTTTGTTTCAGCATGCCATTGACGTGACAAAGAATAATTTTATGGCTATGAATGAATTGGCCTTGTTTTCAGCAGTTGACCCGAAAATCACGGGGTACAACCCTTACAGGGCAATACAGCTTGCCGAAGAGGCCTGTAAAATTACTCATTACAGCGACCCCGGAAATCTGGACACCCTGGCTATTGCTTATGCTGCAGCAGACAACTTCAGTAAAGCCATGGAAATAACTCAAAAAGCCCTGGAATTATGCCAATCTTCCGACCAGGAAACACTTAAAAAGGAACTTGAAAGTCGGATGGCTCTGTATAAGGCGGGCAAACCTTATATCGAAAATGAGCAATAGATTGGCTGAGCTGCAATCTGGACCCTTGGACCCCGCGAGAACGTGCTGGCAATAAAATAAACGCGGTCTAATGAGCGTGGTAAAGCTGGCGGTATTTCTGAGGCAGCATTCCGGTCATTTTTTTAAACGCACGTCTCATATTTGATGTGTAATGAAATCCTGAGCGGACGGCTATTTCATCGACTGGAAGGTTTGTCTCAATAAGCATCGCTTTAGCGATTTCGAAGTGGGCCTGAATGATTTCATCGTGTACGGATTTCCCAATTACATCATGGAACCTCAACTGCAGCAGGCGCTTGCTCATATAAACGTGGTTGGCGATTGCATTGACCTGAAGCGGGGTATTGCCATTTTGCCTGATGTACTTCATGGCTTGTACAATAGCAGGGTCGTCGATTGCATATACATCTGTTGAGCCGCGCGTTTCGACATGCGTCGGCTGAATTTCTATGCACTGTCCCTGCATGGTTTCATGTCCTGATATCATTTTATCGAGCAGTTTGGCGGCATCGTAACCGGCTTTTTTGAAATTAAGCGTGATGCTCGACAGCGGCGGGTCGCAAATATTACAGATGGCATTGTCGTTATTGACACCGAGGAGGGCAATTTCGTCCGGAACGCTGAGGCCGGCTTCTTTGGCCACATTGATCAAGTGGCAGGCAAATATGTCGGTGCTGGCCAGTATGGCGACCGGCTTGGGTAATTGTTGAAGCCATTCTATTAGTTTCTGCTGGCCGGTATTGAGAGCCGTTTTAATCCATAGACTGGTAAATGGAATTGGATCGTTTGTAAGAAGCGCCTGCTTTTCTTTGAACACATGGACATTATAACCGCTCTTGGCCAGGTAGCGGGAAAAGTGTTCCAGTCTTTCAGCGGACCACCTTGCCTGCGTAAGGCCGAAAAATGCAAAAGTTTTGAATTTCTTTTTCAGCAGATATTCGCAGGCCATTTGTGCAACTTCTTTGGAATTCGCGCTGATAAAGGGAACATTGAGCAGATTTTGTATTGTGGCCACTCCTATCACGGGGATGCCGATTTGGAGCAATTCTTCTGCCTTTATAGTTGTCTGTATGCTTACGAAAGCGCCTTTACATCCCCTTTCCTTGAGAAATATCAGTGACTTTTGCGAGCAATCAGGCCAGATAATCAACTGCCGGTTCCCCTTGTCACGGATGTATTCAGAGATGCCCGCCATCAATCCTTCGGTGTTGTGAGTGATATTATTGTGAGCGAAAGCTATCTTTATCTTTTCTTTCATCTCATCGCGACCTTTGTCTGTTTTTTAGTTTTTGTGTGTACACAAAATACTCTCGAGAAAACCGAAGTGATAAACAATTATATCGACTTAAATGAATTTGTCAACACGCTGTAGCTTATAAGCTGAAACTGCCGCACACTGCTCGCCGATTTTCATTCTTGAGACAGTGAATTTAAAATGGTTTTTCGCAGGCGCAGCGGCAATATCCGAAACGAATTATGCAGTATAATCTGGCGAATACTCTGTTTTCTCTTTTTATTTTCGTTTTTCTTGAGCACCAAACCTCAGGGACGAGCGAATAATACGGCCTTTACGGGTGAAATCATGGGTAGGATTCCTAAAAATTAAGAATTCAAAGTATCAGGCGACAGATAGCACCGGAACATCAAAATTAGCAATCTGACCGGTTTTTTTGGGACCAAGCCTAAAACACAAAATTTCCCGTAAATTCTTGAATTTTATCGCGTTAAAAATATTGAGTAATCTCAAGAAAACAAACCGCATATCTGAGCAAAATTACGTGCTAAATCCTTTATTTTGATGCAGTTACGGCCTTTGCGCGAAATCGACTTTATATGTGCGCAAAATGGTCTTGTTTGGAATGGTTATTTTTGTGAAAATCTATAGTGAAGAAGGGTGCTTGGTGTGTGCCAAGGATCTGTTTGTAAATACAAGTAAAGCGCGCGTGTTTTTTTATTGTTTCAGTTTTAGGAGGAGACAGAATGAGAAGATGTGTAGGTGTATTAATGGTATGTGTTTTGTTATTGTCGATTGGCTCGACAGCCCAGGCGACCAGAACCTGGACCAGTGGCAGCACTGGCAACTGGAGCGATACGACCAAATGGAGCGGTAGCGTATTGCCTGGAACGACCGAGACGGCACAAGTCAACAACGGCAATGCGACACTTGATGCAAGTCAGACGATTGCCCAGCTTTTGATGGGTGATGCCGCCGCAACGGATGTCGCTGTTTTGAACATCAACAACGGCTCGAATCTGACCGTTTACAAGTCGGGTAACGCTGAGCAATTTACGCTCGTGAAGGTCAGCGGCGCATCAGGAACAGTCAACCAGAGTGCCGGTACCGTAAGGGTCTATAACAACAGCGGCGTTGTAAATGGAGGAACAGGTGAGACACGTCTCGTTTCATCCAGTTCAACAACTGGGACGGCAACTTACAATCTGTCCGGTACGGGCGTCCTTGATACTGATGTGCTCAGCAAGGGTAGTGCCACCAACGCTAGCGCCACATTTAATGCTACTGGCGGAACGTTGGTCATCCGGAACATGATCTATCGGTTTGGGCTTAATAGCGCAGGCGGTGGCTTTAATCAAGGGGCAGCCACGTTGGAAGTGGGCGCTATTAATACTGTCGCCGCGATAAGCGTGGGTAACAGCACCAATGCTATGGATTATACCGTTGGCACAGGCGGAACCATTAATTTTGACATTGCTTCCGCATCCTCGTTCGACAGTATTCTCCAGTACGGCAATTATGCCAACACAGCAGGCGCAACGTTGCAGGTTGACCTGCTGAACGGTTATGCCCCGACCGTGGGCACCACATTTGACGTATGGAAGTTCAACACCATGAGCAGCACTTACAACAATGGCAGCGGTGCATTCGGCGTCCTTCCGGCTGGTTGGACGACTTCATGGGTAGACACAAATGCCGATACATTCAACGATACTCTTCGCCTGACATTTACACCTGAGCCGGCCACGATGGCATTGTTTGGTCTTGGCTTACTGGCCATGAGACGCAACAAGAAGTAAAGAGAAATTTATCAGAATTAAAACTCAGGGCCATACTCGATAAAAGAGTATGGCCCTGAGGAGATTTGGACGGTACAAAGTGTCGGTCTATGCTCTTTTGCAAGTCAACGTGAACATTTCTGCTGTCAAGACATCTTTTCGGGATTCTTACAGGTCTTATTTATTATAGTCCGGGGAGCCTTGTGTAAACAGTAATAATAAACTAACAGGTGTTTTGGCTCTGAAGCACGGTACTTCAGATTGAAATTTAGAATGTTTTGTAAACCTTTTGGTATATTGGGGCAGTTTTTTGTCTTATGAGGAGGACATAGCTATGAAGAGTAGATTGACGTGGGTGGTTTTGGCTGTAGTGGCATTGGTTTCCACGAGCGCATCGGCAATATGGAATCCCGATACGGATGCCGCTTTGGTCTTCAACATGAACTTTCAGACTTACAACAACGCAGCGCATACGGCCACAGACGCAAAAGCCGGTCTTGTTGGAACGTTGGAAGACTACAACACTGTCTATCCTAATGTGTTTAGTGAAACAAGCGGGGCCGGCCTCGGTTTCGACGCGAACTTCGCGGCGATGCATGACAATGCCCCTGGCGCCGGCATAGCGTCCAGCATAGGGACCCCCAATGATGTTAGGCTGACTGTGCCATCAATGGCGCCAATCTTCAACCTTGGCGATGATGCGACAACTAAGAGTACGTGGGCATTCTGGTTCAATGTGCCAAGTCTCGTTGATGGTACTATAATAAGGCATGCAAGCCTCCACCTTGCCGAGACAGGATATACGACTCTCATGTGGGAAATACGCATATATGGCGGCGTGCTCCAGTTTTATCACAAGAACAACAGCCTGCAGATGCAGACAGCATCAACACTTAGCGACCTGGGACTTACAGTCAACACGTGGCATCATGCAGCCGTTGTAATTGACAGAAGTAATAGTATGGAAACAGGCGTTCCTACTACGCAGTTAAGCACCAAGATATATATCGATGGTCTTGAGGTGCCTATAATAGTCGCTTCTCTTAATACTGCTACTAGTATGAATGTTGACACCGACCCTGTTGTGCCTGCGCCTTTATGGATTGGAGCCGGGGAACGCGAATTTGACGGTTTGCTCGACGATGTACGTCTTTTTAGCCGCGTCCTGACCCCTTTGGAGGTTAGTATTCTCAATCAGCCTGATGCAACCATCCCGAGAGCACAGCTTCCTATTCCGAGGTCGTCAAATGTGGTTATGGCGACAAGTTTGACCTGGGAGCCTGCAACCGGCGCTACGGCACAGGCAGTATATTTTGGCACGGATTCGAATAATCTGCCCCTTAAAAAGTCAGGCAATGGCTCGTTAAATCAGGCAACAAGCGCTGAAATTGGCGGACCATTAACGCTTAATACTATGTACTATTGGTATGTTAAATCAACCATTGGTGGTGTTGATTCAAATGGCCCACTCTGGTCGTTTACCTCCGAGACAGGCAAGGCGATCAATCTGAATCCTGCGGACGGTGCGGAAGATATAAATGAGAATTTTGTCGATGTTAACTGGACCACTCCTACTGCGGCAACCTATGCGGTTTATCTTTCGCAAGACAGGTCTCTGGTGGAGGCTAACGACGTCAGTGTACGGATTGCCAATGGCATTTCAGATCATAACATAATCGCCACCACAGGTAGCAGAGGCTCAGTCTATTATTGGCGTGTAAACAGTACTTATGCATCGATAGGAACAACGGTACCGGGAAATATATGGAGTTTCCGCACCAATCCGTACGAGCTTGTTTTCAACACTTCAGGCGTTTCGACAACCTATGCGAGCCAGGTTATCCCGGCCTATACGTGCATGCTCCACTCGGCCGGCTGGTCCGATCCTTGTTCAACAGGTTCTCTTGCTTCGGACGGTGTGGCGGTCTTTCCCTTCCCGAGCGGCTTTAGTTATGACAATCGTTACGATATTATCGTAGTGCCGGCGTATCGCGCTACAGATGTAAGTTATGACTTCAATTTCCCCACGCCCCTTGCTATTCACGTAACAGGCAATTTCTATTTTGACGGCAGGATACAGATTGCCGGAGATGATATTTTAACCTCAACTCAAGATATCACCTTCGCGCGTTCGGGCGGTTTTGCCGGACCCAAGCACGGTCAGGATACAAGCGCCTTTAACGATCGCACCACCACAGTTAGCGATTACTGGACTTCGTATGATATGCCCGTGGGCTACCACGGTCGCTTTGGTACAATTGGTACGGCAAAGGTCATATTTGTCCCAACGGCCCTTGCGAAGAGTGTATGGGGTCCGGGTCAGCCCGTAAACCCGCCATATAAAGGCGGCGGCGGCGGCGGTTCCGGCGGTATCGGCGGTGATAGTGGACGCGGTTACTTCTTTGGCATAGATACCACTGGTCCCAGCTATGGCGATAAAGAAGTGCCTGTTCCGTTTGGCGGCAGCGCCGGCGGATGGGGCGGTACTAGTACAGGCGGCGCCGCGGGCGGCGGCGGTATTGAGATTGTCGCTACCGGTAACGTAGTCCTTGACGTCAATTCCCAAATCAAGGCCAATGGCGGCGGTCAACTGTGTTCTTCTGTAACGTATCCGGCCGGCGGCGGCGGCGGCGGTATGGTAAGGATTATTGCCGGCGGCTCTGTTACCAATAAGGGTATTATCAATGTAAACGGAGGCATTGGCGGCAACGGCGCTCAGGCCAATAATACCGGCGGCGGCGGCGGCGGCGGCCGCGTGGCCATTTTCTATGGCACCACCTACTCAAATACCGGCACAATTACAGCTAACGGCGGTGCGAGAGGCACGGCTAGCTTAACACAGGGCCTTGCCCAAGACGGTCAGAATGGCACTATCTTTACCACAAACGGTTCGCCCAAAAAGGCCTCAGCACCCACGCCTGCAAACGGCAATAACATGGTTTATTGTAACCCTGACCCATGTACCATGCAGTTGAAATGGTACTCTGGTTACGGCGGCACAACCGATGAGGTTTTCTGTGACACTAACTCAACCCCAACCACTTCACGTGGTTCGGTTGCCGCGACTCGCGGTCAGCACAGCGTAGCTATGACTGTTGCTGCCGGACATACCTACTATATGAAGGTCGTAACTGGCGGCACTGTCAGCAGCGATACGTGGTCGTTTAAGACGGTTAACTGGAGATGCAGGCAGTATGATGGAGCTGATGTTGCCCCCACTGACCCCTATCATGTGAGCGGACCAGAGTGGGATTACAATCATGACTGTGTTCTTGATATTCAAGATTTCGAGGACTTTGCGGATAATTGGCTAACCCCCAACTTTAGTACTACTTACACGATGGATTTCGCTCGTTTCTCCAGGTTAGCAACGGAATGGCACGAGTGTTTTAATAGAACAGATGGCGGTTGCGCCGGCTTTTAGGAGTGAATAATTGTGCGTTTAGTAACCAAGTGCCTTTTCAGGATGATTAGGAATGAAGCTATGAAAAGAAAAGAAGGTTTTACATTAGTCGAATTGTTGGTGGTAATCTCGATTATCGCCCTCCTGATGGGGATTTTGATCCCTGCATTAACCAGGGCAAGAGAGATTGCCAGGCGTATAGTTTGCTCCAGCAATCTTAGGCAAATTGGGATTGCGATAATGACGTATTCCTCTGATAGCGATAAAATGATATTTTATGGCGGTTACGACCCTTCTTTTACAGGCGATTTTTACGATACCACAGCTTCGGATGAATTACATCCTTATGCTGCTTATCGGGCTGACAAGGATCCCTGGATGGGTCCCCCGCCGGTCCCAGATAACATGGTACCCATGAAGATGGCCTGTCTTTATGTTCGCCACTACATACAAGATCCGAAAGTATTTTATTGCGCGTCCAATAAGAACCCCCAATTCGTGTATAAATCGTATACAAGTCCCGGCAATTGGGGCACTCTGCCGCAGAATTATAACGGAACAGGTAATCAGTGGGTACGCGTAGGATACGCTTATTATCCGATAGACCCCTCTGCTCCTACGACGTCTGTTCATGGCCAGAATGTGCCTCAATATACAGCAAGAAGATTTAGTCAGCTTAGTAAAAATGCCCCGTATATGACAGATGTTATTTGGAAAAGAAGCGACATAGCCCATAAGTCAGGAATAACTAGCACCGCAACGGCCATTACGCTACAAAATGCCGGCATCAATGCCTTGTTTAAGGATGGTCATGTCGTTTTTGTTAAAGATCAGCCGGTTACGTTTACGGCAAACAGGGTAACAAAAACGCAGACACTATTCGATAATGACTATTGGACTACATGGAATCCGCCACCGGGCGATGTGGATCCGCCGTCCGATGCAGATGCCAGATATATTTTCTATCCTATATACAATATGATCAAGCCATGATGATTTGATCCGGCGGGATGTAACTGAACCGCCATTTTGGAGTGTAATGATAATGCCTCGGTTGTTGTACGAAACAAGTGTTTTCCGGGGCAACGGGCCATGGAGGGTGAAAGCAGCGTCGGCGTTTGGGTGGGGATTGCTTAATAAGCGAGTGATGAAAAGTATTTCTATTTGTATTTTTTGTTTATTTGCGATGTTTGAGGCCGGCAGCGCTTTGGCAGTTGACGCCTTCCCCGGCGCGGAAGGTTCCGGTCGTTTTGCGACAGGCGGGCGAGGCGGCGATGTTTACGAAGTTACCAACCTCAATAACAGCGGAGCAGGCTCTATCGTCGATGCTGTAAGCCAGCCCAACAGAACGATTGTATTCAAAGTATCCGGAAACATTGACCTGGATACCGTCGTTCTTACACCCAAATCCAATATAACAATCGCAGGCCAGACTGCTCCGGGCGACGGCATCTGCCTGAAAGGCCGAATCCAGATAAAAAACAATGCTCATGATATTGTGATTCGCTATATTCGTGTTAGGGTGGACGCGGGCAAGGCAAATTCCGCTGGTGACGCAATTGATATCGATTACGGCTACAATATCATTGTCGACCATGTTACCGCTTCTTATGCGCGTGACGAAACTATTTCGTGCCAGGAAAATTCTGATCATGTTACCGTACAGTGGTGCATAATGAGCGAAGCATTGACCTTTGAGAGTCACAGTTATGGTTCGCTTATCCGGGGCCAATACGGACAACAAAAGACATATCACCATAATCTGTATGCGCATAATCAGGGCCGAAATCCGAGGCCCGGCAACTATTTGGCTATCGGCACAGACCCCGAAGGATTGCATTTGGATTTCCGCAACAATGTGACTTACAACTGGTTGGGAAGCGTTTCTGGATACAATGATGACGTCGCCGGGTTTGTCAGCCGTTACAATTTCGTAGGTAATGACTTTATCAGAGGCCCGGAATCCAACGTCGGCAATTACGCCTTTCGCGAGAGCGCTACCGATGCCTACGGCTACTTTGCCGACAATGCCAAGGACGATATCGTGCCGATAAGGTATGGCCAGTGGTCTTTGGTTAATTTTAATGGCTTTACCGGTGCACAGATAACCGCATACGAAGCTCGTTCGTACTTAGTGCCGATGGAATCGGTGACAACAACCTCGGCGGCACAGGCCAAAATAGATGTGCTTACAGATGCCGGAGCAAGTTACCCACGGCGCGACATAATAGATACCCGTATCGTTAACGACGTGCTCAACAAGACAGGCCACTCTATCGTCGATACTAACTCGCAGCCCGAAGGCGGCTGGCCTGCACTTAGCTCGTGGCCCGCGCCGACAGACAGCGACCATGATGGAATGCCGGATTTGTGGGAAGCTTCACACGGCCTCAATGCAAATGATGCCAGTGACCGTAACGGGCATGACCTCGACCCCAACTACACAAATCTGGAAGTATATCTCGACTGGCTGGTGTCTTCTGTCAGGACGGATATTATTTATGATGGTATAGTTAATTTTTATGATTTTGCGGAATTTGCCAAGCACTGGAACACTTCTGCCGGCAACCCACTTTACGAAGAAAGATATGATTTTAACCATAATGGTACGATATCAATCGACGACCTGTTTTATATCGCGCAGGATTGGCTGACAAGCGGCCAGGAATATTAGCCCTGCGAGAGGAAATTAGTGAATAATTCAAATCAAGCGACACCCAAAATGTTAATTTGAAGCGCAATACTTCGGATAAAAATGCGCCTGAGCAGGCAAACGGAAGCATTAATCTTATTAACAAGTGCCCCCAGAATTTGAAGGAAAGTGCTTATGACAGGGAAAGTTTTCAAGTTGTCGGCGGTTTTATCTTTGCTGACAGGTTGCGCATGTTTCGCAGCCCAGGATAGTAATGCGCCCTGGCAGCCGGACGTAAAACTATCAGGCATGGCCAAGCTTTTTGAGTCCGACAAAACTCGCCAGATCGTAGTAAACGCCGACGGCAATGCCGATTTTAATTCGATACAAAAAGCTGTTGATTCCATTGGTGAGGGTAATAAAGAAAGAGTCGTCGTGCTGATAAAACCCGGTTTTTATAACCAGCGGGTCCTTATACCCAAAAATAAACCTTTTATTACCTTGCGAGGCGCCGACCCGTATAAAACGATTATAAGCTATAATCTTAATCACGATATGAACAAGCCCGATGGCTCAGGTAAATACCTCGCTGATTGCGCGACGCTCATTGTCGAAAGCCCCGATTTGATTTTGGAAAATCTTACCATTGAAAACACTTACGGTCCTCATCCACAGGCGCTTGCTGCAAAGCTGGTTTGCGAACGTGCGATTGCCGTTAATTGCCGTTTTCTGGGCGGACAGGACACACTGATGGCCTATTCGGGCCGCCAGTATTACATGAACTGTTATGTGGAAGGCGGCACGGATTTTATTTATGGTTATGCTCAGGTTGTTTTCGACAACTGTATGATACATTCCAATGGGAGCAGTCATATCACTGCCCATGCGGCTACTGAGCCCAATCTTCCTACCGGCTTTGTATTTTATAGTTGCCGGGTCACTACGGCCGATGGTATTATGACGGATCTTGGCAGGCCGTGGCGCCCTTACGCAAAGGTGGTTTATTATGATTGCTGGCTTGACAAGGGCATAAAGCCGGCGGGTTGGGATAACTGGCGCGACCCCAGCAGAGAGAAAACGGCTTTTTATGCCGAATATAAAAGCTCCGGCCCCGGCGCCAATCCTGCATCGCGAGTGAAATGGTCGCATCAGCTTACGGATGAAGAGGCCAAAAAGTTTTTGCCGGAGAACTTTATGAAGCTCGACGGGCACACTATTGACCAGTGGCTTCGTGAAATTCTTGATTTTAGGAAAACAAACCGCTTTTAAGAATTAAGTATTTATGAAAACCATTAAAATTGGGATTTTTTGTTTGGTTGTATTGCTTAGTTTCAGGTCCGCTTCAGCATCATTGCCGGCCTTTCCGGGCGCCGAAGGTTTCGGGATGTACTCTATCGGCGGCCGAGGCGGCCAAGTTATTGAAGTTACCAATCTCAATGACAACGGTCCGGGCAGTTTAAGGGCGGCTGTAGATTCAAACGGCCCGCGAATTATTGTTTTTCGCGTCGGGGGCTATATCGAGTTAAAATCTGTGCTGGATATTAGAAGGCCGAATATTACTATTGCCGGCCAGACAGCACCCGGCGATGGAATATGTCTTAAGAATTATAATCTTGAAGTGCATGCTGACAATGTGATTGTTCGTTACTTACGCGTACGGCCCAGTGATATAGCAAAAGAAGAATTCGATTCCATCTCTGTTTGTAGCGGTCACAATATAATCGTCGACCATTGTTCGGCAAGCTGGTCAACGGACGAAGACATTTCAGTGGCTTCAGGCAAGAAACCTGTTCTGGGCAATGTTACAATCCAATGGTGCTTGATTACAGAAAGCTTAAATTGTTCTGTTCATCGCAAAGGATGTCATGGTTATGGTTCTTTAATCCGTAGCGGCTATGGCAATGGCATTACATATCACCACAATCTTTATGCCCATCATGCCGGCCGAAGCCCCCGTCCGGGTAATTATGTTGACTCTAAGCGTGACCCCTGTGGTTTGTTTTTCGATTTTCGTAATAATGTGGTTTATAACTGGGGCGGGAATCATGCAGGGTACAATGACGACGGTAGAAACAACGATTACAGCATAACTAACATGAATTTTGTGAATAACTATTATATAAAGGGACCGAATAGTACAGGAACTATTGCTTTCCATGAAACGACTCCTGGCTGCAAGGCATATTTCAGCGGCAACTGGATGGATGGCAATTGTCCCAAAGACCCATGGAGCTTAGTTGAATTTGTTGGTTTTACTCAGGCGCAGAAAGATGCGTATAAACAATCAATACCGATACCGGTTGCGCCTGTAGCCGCTGAGGATGCATCAACGGCGTATAAGCGAGTTTTAGCCGATGCCGGCACGGTATTTCCTGTCCGGGACGCGGTTGACAAGCGTGTTGTGGACAGCGTGATAAAAAAAACGGGCGGTATAATTAATCATATAGAAGAAGTCGGCGGCTATCCGATGATAGAGTCCGGCACACCACCTGTCGATAGCGACCACGACGGGATGCCTGATAAGTGGGAGTTAGCTGTCGGCCTTAATCCTTTTGATGCAAATGATGCCCGCGGTGACCGCGATGCCGACGGCTATACAAATATTGAAGAATATATTAACTGGCTGCCGCTGGGAAAGCCGATACCGGGCAAATCGGCAAATGTTAATAATGTCCGTGTGGTTGATTCTAATAGTGCTTCGCAGTCCGGCGTTAGGCGTTAATTAAGTTCTTTTGGGAATCTTTCGATGGATAAGCTAACAGTAGTCAACATAGGCGGCTTTGGTCATTCAGACGCGGTTTTTCGTGATTTGGTTGGAATGCAGAAAGCCGAACTGATCGGGCTGGCTCCTGCATATCAGGGCGAAGACATTTCGAAACCCCTGGGACTTCAGCCGGCTGTCGGGAAGAAGGTATATGATGACTATAAACAGATGCTCAAGGAACTAAAACCTGATGTGGCGATAGTCAGCACAAGACTTGACCTTATACCACTGCTGATAATGGATGCCGCCGATGCGGGCTGTCACGTAATAGCCGAAAAACCGCTTGCTTTGGATTTGGCAACGCTGAAAAAAGTCCGCAAATCAGTGGAGCGGAATAAAATTAACCTTACGGCTATGCTGACTATGCGCAGTGACCCTCAATTTGTAGCCGCCCGGCAGGTTTATGACAGCGGCGCCATTGGCGAAACTGTTTTAGTTAATGCCAGAAAGAGCTACAAATGGGGCACAAGGCCCGACTGGTTTGGAGACAAGGACAAATACGGCGGCACAATAGGGTGGGTCGGCATACACGCTTTTGATTATATCAACTATATTACGAATCTGGGTTTTACCAAAGTTGCCGCGATGCAAAGTAATTTTGCACATGGCGAACGGCCTGCCTGTGAAGATAATTGTGCTCTTGTGGCGGAACTTGGCAACGGCGGACATGCTACGATAAGTGTTGATTATTGCCGTCCGGAAATTGCCAGTACTCACGGAGATGACTGGATAAGAATTGTCGGGACAAAAGGAGTGCTTGAGGCAAGCGGCTCTAAAAAGGAATGTTCTGTTATCAGTAAAGATAAAGGCAGTTTTCAGTATCCATTGCCCGATGGAAAAGATAAGATATTCAGCAGGTTTCTTTTGAATATTCTTGACGGCAAAAGCAACGATGAAATCGCACAGGTGTCTTTTATGCTTACAAAAGTGTGCCTGATTGCCCGCGATGCTGCCCAAAAGAACAAGGTTTTGAATATAGAATAATAATGGAACAGGCGATGATTAAATTGGCGATGGTAGGTGCAGGCGGATACGCTTATGAGTTGATAAAGCGTATCGTGGACTTGCCCGACAAAATAAAGCTGGTGGCAGTGACGAGCAATCCGGCGAGGGATTCGTCTGGCAGGTCGTTTTGTCAGAGCAAGGGTATCGCGATTTATGATGATACCGACTCGATGATTAAGAACGTCAAGGGCATCGCTGATGTGATTTATATTCCGGTACCAATTCACAAACATTTCAGTTTGACGACCAAGTGCATAGACGCCGGCTTCGATATTTTCCTTGAGAAACCGCCCGTCGCCACAATTCAGGACCTCGATGAACTGACGAAATATGTATCGAAGCGAGGCAAAAAGGTCCCTGTCGCGTTCCAGTATCTGTATTCAGCGATCATACAGGAATTAAAGAAACGGATTGTCGAGGGCCGTTATGGCAAGGTAAAACGGGTGCGGGGAATGGCCGGGTGGCCGAGATTCGACACGTATTACAAACGCAGTGACTGGGCGGGTAAGCTGCATATAAACGGCGAATGGATTCTCGACGGCACGATTAATAATCCTCTTGCTCACATGTTAAGTGACGAATTGTATCTTGCTTCTATGAAACCCGGCGAGATGGCAGAGCCGGTAAGTGTCCAGGCGGAACTGTATCATGGTCATGATATTGAGAGCGAGGACACCAGTAGTTTAAGGATTATGACCGATAAAGGCGTTGAGATACTGTTTAATGCCTCGCTTTGTTCCGAGGCGAAAATGGACCCGTTTGTTATTATCGAATGCGAAAAGGCGAAAATCGAATATACCGGTTTTTGTAAGGCAACGATAATGCTTAAAAACGGAGAAGTTGACCGTATAAACGACGATAATGAAAAACGCATCAATATGCTTACAAAACTGGCCGAGCATTATGAAAGCGGGGCGCCGTATCCTGTAATTCTTGAGACCTGCAGACCTTTTACGCTTGTGGTAAACGGCGCATTCGAATCGTGCGGCCTTCCCCATCCGATTGACAAAAAATATCTGACCTTTCGCGAACAGAGCGATTCCAATGGCGGCACTATTAAGACGATAATCGAGGACATTGACCATATTTTGCGCGTTGCTCATGAAAGCGGCAAACTGTTTTCCGAAGTTGGCGCAGCATGGGCTAAAAAGTCCGACATCTTTGATTTGAGGGGATATAAAAAATTCCCCACCACTGCTCGTTTTAAATCTGGATAGGAAGGGATTTGCTGCACACCCATCAAAAAACCATAAATGCAAAAGAGCTGGCAAACGTAACTGCTTGCCAGCTCTTTTTTTTGCAACAACAAGGCCTAAGGGGCTCAAACCCTCAACCTTCGGATCGACAGTCCTATAGGGCAACCATAACCCCTTATATGACAAATGCTTATATGCGTGTTTTTGACCAAAAACGAGGGTTACAAGTGAATAACAAGTGAACCTTAGTTAGACTTACAAGTGGTTTACCACTGGATACTGACGCAAAACTGACGCAGATTTAAGAAATGATTTGAATCGCGCACAGTAAAAATATTCATCTCAACCATTAGGCCGCCCTCCTGTATGACTTCAAAAGCCCGCCAAGGACGCCCCCGGAGTTGATTGATCAGTCAGCGGATTTTCATTTCGACGGCATGCTCCTTACGATCGTCCCGAAGGGGAATTGTCTTTCCGGATAGTTCTTGTCCATCGAGGAAGAGCGGACTCGTGTCAGCCGAATCTGTGGCGAGTCGGGTGATGGTGATGTGATAAACCGTTTGCCGGTAGCGGTAGTGGATTTTGAAGGTCGTCCATGTTTTCGGCAACCGGGGGGCCAAACGCAATTGGTCGCCTTCCAGGTTCACGCCCAGCAGGGTTTCAATCAGCAACCGATACATCCAGCCGGCCGAACCGGTATACCATGTCCAGCCGCCTCGACCTGTATGCGGCGAGAGCGAATAGACATCCGCTGCGATGACGTAAGGCTCAACTTTATAGGCGGCGATTTGCCTGGATGTCCCGCCGTGATGGATAGGATTAAGCATCGCGAAAAGTTCCCACGCGCGTTCGCTTTCGCCCATGATAGCGAAGGCCATGGCGGTCCAAATCGCCGCGTGAGTGTATTGGCCGCCGTTCTCTCGCACGCCCGGTATGTAGCCTTTGATGTAACCGGGATTGAGCGCAGATTTGTCGAAGGGCGGATCAAACAATTGAATCAATCTGGCGTCGCGGCGGACCAGACGCTGGTTAACGGCGTTCATCGCCTGACTGGAACGCTGCGGCTCGCCGGCGCCGCTGATTACCGACCAGCTCTGCGGCAGGGAATCAATCTGGCATTCCGGGTTGGTCTTCGAACCAAGCGATTCGCCATTGTCGAAGTAGGCACGGAGATACCATTCGCCGTCCCACGCGTGTGCGTCGATGTTTTTCCGCAACTGCTGCGCCTCGGAGAGGCACCGCTCGGCAAAAGTTACGTCGTTATGTGCCTGTGCCAGTTTGCTGAACTGGGTCAGCACGTCGTAGAGGAAGAACGCCAGCCAGACGCTTTCCCCGCGGCCCTGGTTTCCCACACGATTCATACCGTCGTTCCAATCGCAGTAGCCGATCAGCGGCAGACCGTGTTCGCCGAATTTCAGTCCGTGCTCGATGGCCCGCACGCAATGTTCGTAGAGCGTGCCCGATTCTTCGGAGCGATTCGGTAGATCATAGTAAGCTTCCTCGTCCGGCTTGACCGGCCGGGCTTCAAGGAAGGGAATCTTTTCGTCAAGCACACCGAGGTCGGCGACACACGTAACATAGCGGCAGGTGACGTAAGGCAGCCACAGGTAGTCATCGGAACAATGTGTCCGCACGCCTCGCCCGGCCGGTGGATGCCACCAATGCTGCACATCACCTTCGCGGAATTGATGCGCGGCGGCGCGGAGCAGATGCTCGCGGGTGAGGGCCGGTTCGGCATGCACCAGCGCCATCACGTCCTGCAACTGGTCACGGAATCCGTAGGCACCCCCAGATTGATAAAACCCCGTCCGGCCCCAGAGCCGGCAGCTCAAGGTCTGATACAACAGCCAGCCGTTCGCCATAACATTTACGGCGGGATCGGGTGTATCCACGTTCACTGCGCTGAGAGTTCGATTCCAATAGGCCCAGACGCCTTCGAGTGCAACGCGGCTGGCGTCCACACGACGAAAACGCTGGATGAGGTTCTGCACGTCAGCCGGGTTGCAGCCTACACCGAGACGGAAACTCGTTTCCCGTCCCTCCCCATCCGCCAAATCGAAGGCAACTTGCACCGCGCCGCAAGGATCCAGTCCCGCGCCGACCTTGCCGGAAAGGCGTTCGCGTTTCAACGCCGCCGGCTGCGACAGGCTTCCGTTCCGGCCCAGAAATTCCTTTCTGTCCCCGGTGATGGTACGCGTATCATCGTTAACATCAATGAACGCGATGCGACCGGGGAATTCAGTATTATAATAATTGCGTGCCAGTAATGCGCCGCTCTTGATATCCACTTCGGTTTGCACGTGCAGCAGGTTTTTGTGCCTCAAGTCGCCCAATACCCACTCCCAATAGCCCGTGACTGACACGTGGCGAGGACGCCCCGAAACGTTACGCAATTTCAAAACCGTGAATTTCACCGGTGCGTCCATCACCACATAGACCCACAACTCGGAGGCGATACCGTTTTCGGTATGTTCGAATACTGTGTAGCCAAAGCCATGTCGAATGACATAGGGCGTTTTGCCGCGTGCGGGCAACGGCGTGGGCGACCAGAACTGTCCGGTCTGCTCATCGCGAATGTAGAAGGCCTCACCTGTGGTATCCCGGACAGGATCGTCGCTCCATGGTGTCAGTCGAAATTCATGAGAGTTCTCAATCCACGTGTAAGCAGCGCCGCTTTCGGAAATCACCGTCCCGAAATAAGGATTGGCCAGCACATTGACCCACGGCGCCGGTGTCATCTGGCCAGGTTGAATGGTAATAATATACTCGTGCCCGTCGCGTGTAAAACCGCCGAGGCCGTTCCTGAAGATCAGCTCCCGCGCAGGAACCGGCCTGGGTAAATCGGGCCACGCGGAGCGAGTGGGTGCCAGCATCGGAACCAAAGGTTCCAGCACGCTCTGCCGTTCCAGTTGCTCCGCCAAGGTTCCCTTTTCATCATCCAAAACAATTCGCGCCACGGATTGCAGCAGCACGAGATCGTCGTTGGGAATTTGTTCGAGGCGTCTGACAAAGATGCCACCAGGCTTATCCAGCAATTGCGCTTCAATTCCGGACGAAATCAAACTGGTGATCTGGTCGTGCAAGGATTGGAAGTAAACCGAAGAAACGTTCTCATTCAAAATGACCAGTTCGACAGCCAGCCCCTTCATGCGCCAGTAAGAGTGCGCCAGAATCAGTTGCCGGACGATCTCGATCTTTTCCGTGTCGCTGATGCGGAGCAGGACGATCGGTGCGTCGCCCGAAATGCCATAACTCCAAAGTCCGCTTTGGCCTCGCCGGTTGTTGCGCAGCACACTGGGATTGGCCCGACGTGCGGAGTCGGCATAAATCAACGCGCTGGCCAGCCGGCCGTAGAGTTGGGCCTCCCCCTCCGTAGCATTGAGTTGGCGCAAGGTCACCTGGCTGTGGGTCCACGCCATGTCAAAGGCACGTTCAGCCATTCGGGAACTTTGATATTTTTCCACCTGCGCCATCGCTGTTTCCCTGCTTTCGGTCACGCCCAGAACCAGGTCAATGATGGCGGTTTCATGGGGCGGCAAAGTAACCGTGCGCCGCAGCGAAATGATGGGATCGAGCACGGAACCGACGGTGTTGGACAATGGCGAAACATCTTGCATCGCGGCAGGGTTGGCCATGGTTCCGCCGCGTCCGACAAATCTGGCGCGATCGGTTTCGCAGGATATTTCCCCCTGTTCACCACCTTGACCCACCATAAGATGCAGCAACCACGGCGGCTTTTCTTCCTGGGAACGGGCACGGCGGGTGCAGAGAATGGCGGAAGATTTTTGCGCAAATTCCGTTTGCACAAAGAGATTGCTGAAAGCGGGATGCGCCGCGTCCGCGGCCGGAGTTGCAAGCACAACTTCCGCATAACTGGTCAATTCAATAACGCGCACCAAGGATGTGCGATTTGTGATCGTTATCCGTCGCAACTCCACGTCGTCTTCCGGCGACACGCTGATCTCGGTGTGAACTTCGAAGCCGGCATGACGATGCCGAAACTCCGCGCGCGCCTGCGTGAAGATGGCTTCATATCCTTTCGTCTCGCACAAGGTGGGTTGATACGCGGTGGACCAAAATTCTCCCGTCGCCATATCTCTCAGATAAACAAACGTTCCCCAGCCATCGCGGGTGGCATCTTCTCGCCAGCGGGTAACCGCCAGATCTCGCCAGCGACTGTAGCCGCCGCCGGCGCTGCTGATGACGACATGATAGGAGCCATTGGACAAAAGATGAACTTCCGGTGCCGGTGATGTTGGATTCGTGAAAACACGCATCACGCTTTGTCCTTCACCGGAAAGCGCCCGCGATGTCTCCAGGGCCAAATCTTCGGCGAACACGCTCGTGGCTGTCTTTGGCACACGCTCCTGCAACAGCAAGTCCGCCGCCTTGAGCAACGGACAGGCCATGAATCGCCGTTGCATGGGGTAGTCCCGCAATACATTGACCAGAGCCAGCAAACTCATCCCCTGATGATGCGCCATGAAAGATTGTATGATAGCGCTCGACTCGTCCGGCGGCAGACGTGACGGCGTATAATCCACCGCTTCGTAGAAACCGAAAGCTCCTTCGCAACGCTCGACCGCCAGCCTTTGGAGGTTTTCACATCCTTCCAGAGGCGCAACCATCAGCGCAATTGCGGTGGCGTAAGGAGCGATCACTAGATCCTTGGCCAAGCCCCGTTTCAGACCCAGGCCCGGCACGCCGAAGGCGCGGTATTGGTAGTTCATGTGAGCGTCAGTCCGGTTATAGCCCGATTCGGAAATGCCCCACGGCACGCCGTGCAATTTCCCGTACTCGATTTGTCGTTGTACCGCAGTTTTGCATGAGTGATCGAGCAACGTGTTCTCATAGTTGGGCATGACCAGCAGCGGCATCAGATATTCAAACATTGAGCCGCTCCACGAAATGAGAATCGGCTCGCCTCGTGAAGCGACGAGCAGACGACCCATCGAGAACCAGTGGTCCTGCGGAACTTGCCCCAAAGCGATGGCAACATAGCTGCACAAGCGAGCTTCCGAGGCCAGAAGATCATAGAAGCCGGTATCACACCGGCGTTCGGTAACGTTGAACCCCGTGGAAAATAAATCCCTCGCCGAGTCGAACAAAAAAGTAAAATCCATCGCGGCCATTTCATCACTTTGTCCGGCCAATGTCTCCAATGCGAGCAGACGCTGGTGGGCATGTTCGCCGGCTTCACGCAAGCAGCGTGAGAGTTCCGTGAGATGTTCTCGTTCTTCCTTTCGATAAGCTGAAAGGTCTTGTAATGCCGCTGCGATCAACGGGCAGAGCGATTGCTCAAACTTCGTGACATCCCGCAAGGTTAATGCCTGGTCGAGTTGGGCAAGCTTCTCTTCCAGCATTGTCGCCGACGACGCGAGAAGGCCTTTGCCTTCTTTCGTAGCCAGAGAGGGAGGAGTTGGAACATCTTCACGCTGGCGGCTGCGACTTGGGATTGGCAAAGCCAGCCACGGCGAGATAAAAAGCATGTCCCCCAAATGCTCCTCGCAATTACGCTTCAGAGTCTGAGCCCAGCCTTTGATCTCGTCCGCTTCGTTCGCCAGCGAAGCAGCAATCCTGGTCGCCTGGCCCGTCGCCCGTTCCAACAAGGCAAACGCCTCGCGCAGAGTTGAAGTCGCTTTCTCCAATTCTGTATCGAGCTTGGCAAGCGCAGCATTTTCGCGAACCAAATCTCTGAGAATTTTCACAGTATCTCGCAAACCGGCAAAAATCTGTGGCGTGAAAATCTTCTCATCGGCCTGTTCTCTAAGTCCTGAGCCGAGCGTGAGCAAATGTCCGGCAAGGTTGCCGCTATCCACACTCGATACATAAAGCGGGATAAGTGGGCGGAGCGTTCGGGTCTCATACCAATTGTAGAAATGCCCGCGATACCGCTCGAGTCGTCGCATCGTTGCGAAGGTATCCTGCGTGCGTCGAATCAAGCCGCCCGCTGAAAGATACCCCAAATCCCTGGCGGCCAGATTGGCGAGCAGCGCCAGGCCCATATTTGTGGGCGAGGTCCGCGAAGCGATCGTCGGAGCGGGAACTTCCTGAAAATTGTCCGGAGGCAGCCAGTTCTCCTGTGCGGTGACAAAGGTTTCGAAAAAATGCCATGTCTTGCGGGCGGTACGTCCCAGAAAGGTCAATTGTTCTGCCGTCAAATCCGGAGTCGCGGATTGAATGGGCTGGCTGATCCACCAGGCGATCCACGGAGCCGCCAGCCAGAGGCCAAGGATCGGCAGAGCCAGGGGCAATTGAGCCGGCTGTTGCGAAAACAGCAGGAATCCACTCAGCAGAGCGATGAACGGCTCGACCCACATGGTGGCATAAAAGCCGGGGAGGTCGGCGCGCGTGGTCTGTTCGGAATCACTCGATGTTTGCCATTCGAGGAGTCGTTTGCGCGTCACCAGCAATCGCAGCAGCGTCCTTCCGATTGCGTCCAAACTGATGAATGCGTCGTAGGGCAGGAACGCCAGGGTGAGAAATATCTGGCCGAACTGCCGGCCGGTCACCCCGGCCACTCCCCGCAGATGCATCACCCACGGCAAATCAGCCGGCTTGCTAAATCCATTGACCAGCACCGACAACAATCCGGGCAGCGTGATGATCACAAGGATAAGCAGCCATCCAAAACCGCTGGATTCAGGCAAGAGAAGCCAATTGCCAAGCAGGAATAGCATCAGGGCAATGGGAACCAAGCTGCGCCGAAGGTTGTCGAATATCTTCCACTGCGACAGCCCCGAAAGCGGATTGGCTATGCGCCGGGAATCGGAACCGGGAACCCGCGACAGGAGCCATCGCATGATCTGCCAATCACCGCGAATCCAGCGGTGGCGCCGGTCAATATCCACGTTGTAGCGGGAGGGGTATTCTTCGTATAATTCCACGTCGCTCACGAGGGCAGAGCGTGCATGACACGCTTCCAACAAGTCGTGGCTGAGAACGGTATTCTCCGGGAAGCGTCCGGCCATGGCTCGTGCGAACGCGTCCACATCGTAGATTCCCTTTCCGATAAAGGAGCCTTCATGGAAGAGATCCTGATACACGTCGGAAACCGCCCGCGTGTAGGGATCGATCCCTGTGTCGCCGGCAAAAAGCCGGACAAACCAGGACCGTCGGGCGTTTGGCAGACTCACGCTTAGACGCGGCTGCAGAATACCGTAGCCTTCGGTAACAATCCCGCGCACGGCATCGAACTGGGGACGGTTCAATCGATGAGCCATAATTCCGACGAGCTGACGGGCGGCATCGCGCGGAATATGAGTGTCGGTGTCCAGCGTGATGACATATCTGATGACCGGAAAGATGGCCGTCTCCCCTACTATCTCTGAAAAGCATTCGCGAGAACCGCCGCGAAGGAGAGCGTTGAACTCCGCGAGCTTTCCTCGCTTGCGTTCGTAACCCATCCATAAGCCTTCTCTGGGGTTCCAACGGCGCGGGCGGTGAAGCAGAAAAAAGGGGCCGTGTCCGTCGGATGAATATTTATGGTTGAGCATTTCGATTCCGGCCCTCGCCCGCTGAAACAACTCTCGATCTCCAGGCAGAATCTCCTCCGGTGCGTCGCAGAAATCCGTCAGCAAGCCGAAGTAAAGGTGCCGATCCCTATTCGCGAGATGATGAATCTCCAATGTTTCGATGAGGCTATCAACGCCTGGTAAGCTGGTTAGCATCGTGGGAACGACCACCATCGTGCGGCAATCGGAAGGGATGCCGGAGGAATAATCCAGGCGCGGGAGCAGGCGGGGTTTCACCAGCAGCATGGACAGGCCGTTCATCAACGACACGGCCAGTTGGCTGGCACAAAGTAGGAAAACAATGGCGAAGAAAATTAGTTTCCATCCCAGCACTTCAAGCGTTCGGGCCTGCTGCACCAACCCGAATGTGGCGAGTAAAGTGAGCACCCCAATACCGCCCGCATAAAACGTCAGGGGAAAATGGTGGATACCTCGTTCGATGATTGTTCGCCAGGGCCACCGCACATTAGTCATGCGCCCCAGCATGGACTGGCCTTTGTCGATCAGATAAAAACCCACATGGGCGGTCCGATCTTCTCGCCCCTTTTGCCGGGCACTGTCTGCGGCCAGTTGGATTGCACGCTGCGCGACGTCCGCTTCCGAGAGTTGGCTGTGCCGGGCAAGGAACTCGACCGAATGGCGATAGCTATCGCGGGTCGAAAAATCCATCCCGCTGTAAACGCCGGCCGGGTCGGAGCGCAACGTCGTTTCGACCAGACTCAGGGACTCCACGAAATCCTTCCAGTCCATCGCGCTCAAGAAACGGAGACTGACAATACTGTGGCTGACGGAAACCTGGTCGGCCGCCTGATTTTGACTCTCCAGATGGATCAGTTGTTCGATGGACAATCCTTGTTCCACAAGCCGCTGTTCGAGCCAGCTGCGTGCGAGGTGCAACACCGGACTTTGTCGCGACAAACGCTGACAAAATTCCGCCACGAACGAACTGGAGAGGGGAAGATCGGCTTTCGCCATATCCGCCACAACCACAACAAGGCGAGATGGTGTCTTTTCTGCCATCTCCTGCAAACGGTCCGCCCACAAGTCCGCGAGATCACGGTCCTTCCGGGCGATGGTCAGCCGGGTAGCGATACGCTGGAGATTTTCAATCAATCCCAGTCGCAACATAATGGGAATGGCCCACAACTCGCCCAGTTTCAAAGAATCCACCGTTTGGTAAGCGGCAATAAAGGCGTTGAGCGGTCCCGCATCAATCTGTGCATCTACGTGCGCTATCAATTCGAGCACGATATCATAAACACGCGGAAGTCCGGCGGATGGGCCGTTCACCAGGCGAGGCAACTCCCGGCTGTAGCCACGGGGCAGATGCCGCCTGGCCATTTGGATTTGCTCTTCGATGAGGTAAAAATTATCCAGCAGCCATTCGGCGGCGGGAGTGATGCGCCGGCTCGTATTTACGTCGATGGTCTCGTGATTAAAGGCCTGGAGTACCTGCTCGTTTCTGTCCAATCGAGCCAAAAGGCGGTTAAAACTGTGTTGAGTGATAGTCTGGTGGTCTGCCGCCAATGCTCGGGCATGGCTCGCGAGTTGTTCGACGCTGTACAACTCGGCCCGCAAAGGCGGCTCGCTCGCGCGAGGGCGTGTCTGTCTAGCCATCCAGGTTTGCCAGCGTAACGAAATATCTCTCATGTTGTTCTTACTTTCCGACCACGATTTATGTGATGGACCATTAGCTGGTTTCACGCGAGTGGAACTATAATCCGTGCGAAGGATGCTTTGAATCCCCAAACCTTCCGCGATCTGGACATGTACGTCGTCAACCTAAATGAAACAGTAGAAAGGCCTATTGGGGTTGACGGTTTTGGCTCACAGTTACGGTTCCCTTCGAGTCAAATTTTTTCTGTTTTCAATGGTTTTTTGCTTTGCCCTCTGTTTTAGTATTTCATCTCGCCTGCCGAAGTAAACATCATCCGGCGTAACATTGCCCAAGGCCTCATGATACCGCATGGAGTGATACCATGCAACAAAACGCGGGATTTCTTTTTCAGATTCTTCCGGCAACTTCTCAGAAATAACTACGTTAGGCACAAAAGAAAACGCCTTGTCAGCGATTGTCACTGACAAGGCGGCAAACGAGGCCGAAGGGGCTCGAACCCTCAACCTTCGGATCGACAGTCCGATGCTCTAGCCAATTGAGCTACGGCCCCGAATGGTAGTAAATATAGCGGCTCAAACAAGATATGTCAATCGTTTTAACCGCAGGTTTTTACATTCTCGAAGTGGCCTGATGACGTCGAATAATCGGCTGCGATTTGGACGCCTTTTTGCCTTCCTGGAGAATTTTCATTGCCTTTTTGACGTCGGCGACCTTAAGAATACCCGTGGTCCTGCCGCCTTTTGCACCGGTGGTGCAATATGCGTAGGATATGTTGATATGGCCGGTGGCAAGCTTTTCCGCAACACCGGCAAGAGCGCCCGACCTGTTGTCAAGGTTGACGCAAAGCACTTCGGTTTTGTTAAAAGGGAGATTTGCGGCAGTCAGAATCTTTTCAGCCAGCTCGGGATTATCAAGCACGGCCCGCAATACCCCGTGCTCAACCGAATCCATCACGGTCATAGCATTGATATTGATTTTGGACCTGGCAAATTCCGCGAGAATGTGAGCGAGGATGCCCGGCTTATTGACCATAAACACTGAAAACTGCGTCGTAACAAACATAGTGTTGCCTCCTGCAAAAAAACCTAAGTAGAATGTTCTGCTTTTAAGGCACTTTCGGTATCCGGGAAAAACTCAAATACCCGGTCAAGATTGGTAATTTTGAATACCCTGTGAAGCTGCGGGTTGATGCCGCTGATGAGCACATCGCCGTTATAAGAGGACAAAGATGCGCGTGTTTCGAGCAGCAGACCAAGAACCCTGGACGAGAAAAACTTTACGCCGTTGAAATCGAAGATGACCCGGTTTGGGCGGTTGTCCGCGACAAACCTGGCGACATGCTCGGCGGTAATAGAAATATCCTCCACGTTACTTATCGAGCTTTTCTTAAAAGTAACGATGGCGACATTACCTTCAGTTATAATTTGGCCAAGCGTTTCCTCGACCATATTAACTCCGCAATCCAATTACTCGCTTTATTCGCTTAAAATGACATTATCGAAGTCGATTTTCCCTTATTTCGGCAGATTTTACAATCACCAATATAAAAACAATTCACTTTTTTATATGCCAACAGGCAAGGAGATGTTCATTATTTCCAGCAACAGGCACAAGGGGCGGATTTTGGGAAAAGCAGTTGTCGCCGGTAAATTGGCACCTCGGGTTGAACGGGCAGCCGGGAGGCGGACTGAAAATGCTCGGAATTTCGCCTTTAAGCCGATGCGTCGAGGCCTGCGTAGATACGGTTATTTTGGGAATAGCGGCCATAAGGGCAACCGTATAGGGATGAAGAGGATTGTTATAAAGCTCGCTCACGGTTGCCTGCTCGACAATTTTGCCCATATACATCACAGCCACGATATCGCAGGTAAACTGGACAACGGCGAGGTCGTGCGCGATAAACAGATACGTTAAAGAAAACTCCTGCTGGAGGTCTTTGAGAAGGTTGAGTATCTGTGACTGAATGGAGACATCAAGGGCGCTGACCGGCTCATCACAGATTACGAGTTTGGGCTTGAGAATGAGTGCGCGGGCGATGCCGATGCGCTGCCTCTGGCCGCCTGAGAACTCGTGCGGATAACGATTTATAGCGTCCGCCGAAAGGCCTACCTTGGAAAGAATAAGGCGAACCTGTTCAGTGAGTTCCGACCCTGTTATTTTTTTGTGAACTTTAAGCGGTTCGCCGACAATGTTGGCGACGGTCATACGCGGATTGAGCGAGCCGAACGGGTCCTGGAAGACAAGGGTTATACCCGCGCGGATATCACGCATGTGAGCGGAATCCGCTGCAAGAATATCGGTGTTATCAAAGATAACTTTTCCCGATGTAACTGGTATCAGACGAAGTATGCTTCTGGCGACTGTGGTTTTGCCGCAGCCGCTTTCACCGACCAGACCGAAAGACGTTGCCGGTTTGACGGCGAGCGAAACGCCATCAACGGCCTTTACATAGCCAACGGTGCGCCGCAATAATCCCTTCCTGACGGGAAAGTAGGTCTTGAGGTCGTCAACCTTGAGCAGGAAACCGTTTGTATTGGCGTTAGTATTCATTTCGGGTCATCGGGCCTTTCATAGCCGGGGGCAAACCAGCAGGCAACCGCCCTGCCGTTATCGAGTGAACGTAACTGCGGCTCGACTGTCTGGCATCTTTTATTGTTGCAGCCGATGGGACATCGAGGATGAAATTTGCAGCCCGCGGGAAAATGCAGCGGTTCCGGAACGATGCCGGGAATTGTGTAAAGGCGTTTGCCGGTAAAGCCGAGACGCGGAAGCGATTTGAGCAGACCCTGTGTATATGGATGTAACGGCTTATCAAACAAGGACTTACAATCGGACAATTCTGCTATTCTTGAGGCATACATCACGGCGACATTCCTGGCACGTTCGGCAACTATGCCGAGGTTATGGGTTATCAGTAAAACGCTCATCTGGCTTTGTCCCTGAAGCTGGTCAAGCAGGTCAAGTATCTGCGCCTGGATTGTAACATCGAGGGCGGTTGTAGGTTCGTCGGCAATGAGTAATTCGGGTTCGCAGGATATTGCCATAGCAATCATCACCCGTTGGCGCATACCGCCGGACATCTGGTGCGGGTATTCGGTGATGCGCTGGCCGGGGTCGGAGATACCGACTTTTCGCAGCATTTCAGTGGCAAGCTCCCAGGCCTCGACTTCATTTTTTTTCTGATGGAGCCGAATTGTCTCGACAATCTGCTCGCCGACGGTATAGACGGGATTTAAGCTGGTCATCGGCTCCTGGAAAATCATCGCGATGCTATTTCCGCGAACAGAGCGCATCCGATGTTCAGACAGCTCAAGCAAGTTTCGGCCGTCAAATATTATTTCACCTGCGACGATTTTGCCCGGCGGGTCGGCTATAAGACGCATAACGGACAACGCGGTAACGCTTTTACCGCAGCCGCTTTCACCGACGAGCGCAAACGTCTCGCCCTTTTTAACAGAGAAGCTGACGTCCTGCACGGCTTTTGCAACGCCGTTCTCGGTAAAAAAATTGACGCAAAGGCCTTTGATATCCAGTAGTATGCCATTATCGCTCACGTCGATTCCCTCAACCGGGGGTCAATGGCGTCCCGCAGCGTTTCTCCCACAAGATTATATGCAAGAACCGTGAAGAATATAGCCAGACCGGGGAATAAAGTAAGCCACCATAAGAATCTGCCCGTTGTGCTGACACCCAAACTGAGTATTTGTCCCCAGCTCGGCGTCGGAGGAGCAACACCGAAGCCGAGGAAGCTAAGAGCGGCTTCGATGAATATCGCGCCGGCGATGCCAAAGGTCGCGTTGACCAGAACAGGCGCAATGGCATTGGGCAGCATATGCTTGAAAAGGATACTTCGCAGGGGCAGGCCCAGCGAGACGGCCGCCTGGACGAAATCCTGCCTGCGGAGTTTGAAAAATTCCGCACGGACAAAACGCGCATCATCGGTCCATGTTGTCAGACCTATTATCAGCATTATGTTGAATAAGCTCCGCGGGAAAAACGCAACGATTGTGATGATGAGGAAAAAGACGGGGACAGCCATCATAATCTCAACTAAGCGCATACCGAGGAAGTCAGTTTTGCCCCCCGAGTAGCCGAGGATTGCGCCAATGATGATCCCGATGATGCTTGATATGCCTACGGCAACAAAGCCGACGGATAACGAGATTCTGCTGCCGTGAATAAGCCGACAGAGGACATCGGAGCCGACGTCGTCGGTGCCGAGCCAGTGCTGTCGATTCGGCGGCTGCTCACGAACCTTCAAATCGGTCCTGCCATAGCCATAAGGAATGGGAGCGAATATAGCATTGGTCGCTTTGCCGGAGGCGACCATCGACTTGTAATCGGTGGCGTCAAGCCGGCGAGGTATGAAGATATACAGGAATATAATGCCAACGAGGACAACGAAAACGCTTATGAAAATCTGCCGCCATAAAACGCCTGAACGAATCGACGGGTCAACGCTTTTCCGGTTTCGAAAAACAAGCAGTAATTGTATGACGGCAACTGTCGCGGCCAGAAAGATGCTATAGTCGCTGGCGGTAAACGCTTTGAACAAAGGCCAGTGCAGTTGGCCGTCGATTTTGATAAAAAAGGGCTTATCATTGGCGAGAAACGGGGCGAAAATGGCAAGCAAAAACAGCAGGATTATGAAACCCAGCCAGCAAAGCGTGAACTTGCTTTTGGCGAACTCGTGCCAGACCATTTCGCCGTATGATGTACCCCATGTTTTTTGTTTATTTTCACTCATAACGCTTTACACCGCCGACTCAAAACTTATTCGCGGGTCCGCCATTGCATAGGCGATGTCCGCCATAAGCAGTCCTATCAAATTCAAAACGCCGGCTATTGTGGCAACGCCCATAACAACATTATAATCGCGTGTGGTAACCGCCTCGAAAGCAAGCAGCCCCATGCCGGAGATACTGAATATTTCCTCGATTATGACTGACCCGCCGAACATCGCCGGCAGCAGTGTCGCCATGATAGTGATGACAGGGATAATACTGTTCCTGAAGGCGTGATGGAATGTGACCGCCCAATTTGAAAGCCCTTTCGCCCTTGCGGTGCGGACGTAATCAGCACGGAGATTTTCGAGCATCCCGGCCCGAACCAGTTTGGTCAGATACGCGAAGCCCGCATAGGTAAGGCAAAAGACCGGAAGCACAAGATGCCAGAGGCGGTCGGCAAGCCAATGGAAAAAGGGAAACTGACCGGCGTCATTGCTGGACAGACCCGCGGGTGGAAACCAGTTAAGAGGCGGCCCGCAAAGATAACCAATTAGCATCTGCCCCACCCACATCGAAGGCAGCGACCAGAGCATCAGCAGCATAACGGAGCCGGCGCGGTCGAGAAACTTTTTGCGCCCCACCGCCGAGAGGACTCCCATCGGAATTGAAATAGCGTAAATGATGACGAAAGATATGAGATTAAGCGTAAGCGTAATAGGAAGGCGTTCTTTGATAAGGTCAATGACGGGACGGTGATGCTTGATTGAGTCGGCAAAATCAAGTCGCGCAACCCGGCCAAGCCAGATAACATACTGAACGTAAACCGGTTTATCGAGACCGTAAAGTTTCATCCTTGCCGCACGGACATCAGCTGCCCGCTGTGCGTCCATCATGCCGCCCGGCCCCATAGCCAAACTGACGGGGTCGCCAGGCGCCATCCTGCTGATGGCGAAAACAACTATGGTAATACCCAAAAGAGTGGGTATCATCAAAAACAATCGTCTGATTATATACGTCGTCATTTGTATCGCTGTTTATCCTTAGGGACATACCACTCAAGAATGTCTATCCCAAGCTTGTGCACTTTTGCATTTTCAAACCGTTTATCCAGCAGCGTATAAGAAGGACGCGTTACAAGAAAAGTATATGGCTGCTCCTCGTGAAGTATCCTGTCAAACTGGTGATACAAGGCATATCGCTTGTCCGGGTCCAGAGTTCGCCTGGCCTCCTCCATCAGCTTATCGGCCTCGGCGTTACTGAATCCGACACGATTATTGCCTCTGTTTTGTATTTGAGAAGAATGAAATAACTGATAAGGGTCGCTTTCTATTGTTCCTCCCCAGCCGGAAAAAGCCGCATCGAAATCCCCGCGGTTCAACCTTTCAAGAAAAATCGACCACTCAACCGGGTCGGGTATCACATCAACGCCTATTCTGGCGGTATCGTCCTTTATCATTTTAATTATACGCTCGCCGGTTTCATTGCCTGACGGATATGAAAGCTTAAACCTGAAAGCAACGCCGTCTTTGTCGCGAATACCGTCGCCGTCATGGTCAATCCACCCGGCCTCATCGAGAAGCTGTTTCGCCTTTTCGAGGTCAAAAGGCCATGGCTTGATGTTGGGGTCATTTTGTTTGCCGTAAATGTAAAACGACCCGGTTACTATTTTACCGTAGCCCTTTTGAATATATTCGACTATCGCGGGACGATTCACGGAATAAGTCATAGCCAGCCGAACTCTGCGGTCTTTGAAAAACGCTCTGGCCTCATTCCATCCTATGTAGCTGTAGCCAAAACTGGGTCTCCAGTATAACAGCATATTGAAATCTTTCTTGAACTGTTCATCTTTCGACAACTCGAAAAACTGCTCAGAAGACGGCTCCATCGTATCTATGTTGTGTGAACGAAGCGCTTGTAACGCGGCCATGGAGTTGGTAATGAATTTGAATACAAGCCGATTTAATTTGGGTTTTCTACCCCAGTAATTATCATTGCGTCTCAGGACAACCTGCTGTCCGACGTCCCATTTCTCAAATACGTAAGGACCGCTGCCGACGGGGTTCGAACGGCGATTGTTGAATTGTTGCGGGTCGGTGAACTGATATATATGCCGGGGCAGGACATCGAAAACACCGACCGACTCGATTGTCTGCCAGTAAAGCTCTTTCAGGATGAATTTGACCGTCCGGTCATCAATCTTCACGACTTCCTTTACATTGTCGTAGTAATTCCTTATATCCGCTGCGTCAATCTCAGGATTCATCATTGTTTGGTATGTAAAAACAACATCGTCGGCAGTAACCGGAACACCATCGGAAAACCAGATGTCTTTTTTAAGTTTCACCGTAATCTCAAGCCCGTCTTTTGATATCTCCATACTTTCTGCCAGAACCGGCACTAATTTGACCCCGTCGTAATCAAGGTCATAATAAAAAAGCGTCTCAATTACATTCCTTGAGACAATATCCCTCGCTTCGATACTGCTCTCAACCGAAAGAGTGTTTAAAGTCCTCGGTTCGCCAATTTCAACGGAGACAAGCCAGTCGCCGTCGTCGCCGGGAACCTCTTTCATAGGAAGGTTTTTCGCCTCTGACGGCTTTTGCTGCTGTGGCTGCGACGTTCTTGTGACCGGCGAGTTTTCTAATCTGCCGATGAGGATATTCAGCCGTTCATAAAGACGGTCGCTTTGAATCATCGAAAGAAACTGTAAAAGTATGATTACGCCGAGAAACAAAAACAAAAAGAATTTGAATACACCGGACCGTCCGTTCATAAAATAATCCTTTATTTATATCTTTGCTTTTCCTTCGGCACATACCACTTAAGAAAATTCAGGCCCAGGTTATGAATCTTAACATTTTGGAAGCGTTTATCAACAGCGTAGAAATTCGGCCTTGCAAATAGAAATGTATATGGCTGCTGCTCATGGATGAGCCGATGAAACTGATGGCAGAGAACATCAGATTTGACAGGGTCAATAGTGCGTCTGATTTGTTCCAGCAAAGCATCGGCCTCAGTATTTCTAAAGCCGACATAGTTTGAGCCGCGATTGCCCACCTGGGATGAGTGGAAAATCTGATAGTAATCCTCGACGATGTCCCCGCCCCAGCCCATTACCATCGAGTCGAACTGCCTGTCGGATAATTTTGGAACCAGTACTGACCACTCATAAGGGTCGGGAATAAGCTCAACGCCGACTTTGGCCAGTTCATCCTTCAAAATCAACGCGAGACGCGTGTATATGTTGCTTCCTACTGAGAAAAGAAATTTGAAACGGAATGGAACACCATTTTTATCACGTATTCCGTCGCCATCATGGTCAATCCAGCCGGCTTCGTCGAGCAATTTTTTCGCCTGTTCGGGATTATATGGCCACGGCTGAATTGTCGCGTCGTTCTGTGAGCTCCTGCTGTAATAGGGACCGCTAATGATTTGACCGTGCCCTTTTAGGAGTTCCGAAGCGATTTGCTCTCTGTTTATGCTAAGCGTCATCGCCAGGCGAACGCGAGCATCCGCAAAGAACGGTGTGTCTTCGTTCCAGCCGATGAAAAAAAAAGGAACCCCCGGATACCAAACGGCCAGACAATCAAACTCCTTGTTAAACTGTGCATCTGCAGCAAGATCCGCGAACTGGTCCGGCTCAGGAATAACCAAGTCAACCTGATGTGCCCTTATTGCCTGCACGGCGGCTATTGGGTTTGTGATAAATTTATAGATTACTTTTTTTATGTGAGGTTTAGGCCCCCAGTAATTTTCATTTCTGCGAAGGACAATCTCTTTACCCACGTCCCAGCGTTCGAAAACATACGGGCCGCTGCCGACAGGATTGGAGGCACGATGGTTGAACTGCTCAGCATCCTTAAACTGATATATGTGTTTTGGATAGACGCCCATATCCCAAAATGAAAGAACTTCAAGGGCCTTAAAATAAGGCCTCTTCATATAGAATTTCACGACCCGGTCGCTGATTTTCTCGGCTCTCTCAACATCCACGTAAAGATTAGCGAGATTTGCAGCATCAACATTAGGGTCAGTAACAGTTTTGTATGTAAATATCACATCATCGGCTGTGATGGGGACGCCATCGGAAAAATAAATATTGTCTCGCAGGTGAAATGTTATTTCAAGGCCGTCGTTTGAAATCTCATAACTATCGGCAAGATGGGGTTTCAGTTTCATTTTATCGTAATCATATACCATTAACGGCTCGTAGATGTTTAATAACGTAATCCATCGAGAATAAATATCGTTATCGACGTTGATTTGATTGAGGGTTTTGGGCTCAACCAGCATCGCCCAGATTAACCAGTCGCCGTCATCACCGGGATATGTTTCGCCGGCGGGCTGAAAATTTTTCGACGCGGTTTCCGGTTTTGCCTGTGAATCGTCGCCTTCGATGCTCCGTCCTATTTTGTTGAGTGCGATGTAAATACGGTCCGACCTGACCATTGATAAAATCTGGAGTGTAATAACGCCTGCGAGAAAAAATAACAGGAAAAACCACACGGCGTTTGTTCGATGGCTCATTATAAGGCCAAACCTCCAATGTCTGGCGAAACTTAAACGTTCCTTCAGTTTTAAAACTTCCGTCGGCTATTTCGATTCCGCTGGCAGCGATGCAAGGGCAAGCGGATGTGTTATCACGGCTCCGCCGGCGTCTTTACCGTAATTAATGTTCAACTCCCCCGATTTTGTCTCATCGCCGAGCAGGTTGTTATGCTCTTTTTGCAAGGCACCGATGTCCCCGGATTCAATCGCCCTTTTAATGTCAAACCGGGGCTTGCCCATAATTTTGCTCAGGCAGGACTGTTCCGTCTCGACAAGAACGGAAACGAGCTGTTCTTTTCGGCCTGCGTCAAGAACTTCAGCGCCTTTTATATATCGCTGAAAAACGTATGATAGCAACTGTCCGAATCTTTTCCCTACCGCTTCCTTACTGGCGCTGGAAGAGGCCATCCTGTCGCCGAGTATCTGCAAAATCCTGCCGTCCGTAAGCTCCCGCTCAACAGTCCAGTCCGCATAAGACGCGATTCGCCGGTCAGCGACCTTCAGCAGAAGCAATTCACCTTCCGCTACCTTAATCGAGCCGGCAAAAGAGGCGATAAGCTCCAGCGTATCGGAGCTGCTTGTCGCAACAACTTCATCGAGACGCTTAATTACCTGTTTGGCGGTATCAATCGCCTTGGGGTTGTTCAGCTTTTCGGTGATTTCCGGCTTTGTAAAGCAGTGAACCGCCCAGTATCGAATCACCTCATTTTTGCTGTCAACGTATTTTAGGGCCACCTCCGCCAGGCGGACATCCGCAAGGTCATTTGTCAGCATCAACAGGTTTGTAATAAGCTTAAAGCTGCGGTTTGCCGGCGTCATACCTTCGGCCTTCAACAACCCCGCCGAAATATAGTTCTGGGCGGACTTGGAAAACTGCTCGGCAAACTGCGTCTGATTTGGCTGGGTGCTGGCGCTATTGGCAACGATTATGGCACGGGTATTGGAAATCGAAGAGAAATCCTCGGTAATCAGTATCTCGGCAACTGCCTTGGCGACAAAATCATCGATGATCTTCAGGTCGTCGTCATTGAGGACCGGCTTGGCACGAACGGCCTCAATAGCCAAACTGTCAACTGCCCTGACAGATGCTGAAAAAACACAAAAAACAGATATGATGCCGACAACAAGCGATAATGATTTCATAGTCATCCGTAAACGCCCCTAAAGGGTTACAACCTCTTTGTTCACAATGCAATAGAGTAACACGCAGACGTTTATTTGTCAAGCCAATTAAACGCGCTTTAGCCGGCCTTTTTCGAAGGTTTTACGCTAACTGGTTTCCAAGGCCCGGCGTATAATATGACGTAAGGATTTATTTATGACTGGAACAGAATCACAACTCGTTCGAATAGACCCGTTCCGGCTGTGGATGGAGCGAACCGGCCAAATGGTCGTCGATGCCACTATATTCGCGTCGAAAGAAATCGGCGTCGAGAAAGAGGCGGCAAGGCAGCTTTACGATGCGGCGTGTCTGCCGCCCGCCAGAAAGGTTCTGGCAACGGCGGATATTCACGTAGGATTCGGAATACCTATCGGGGCGGTTCTGGGCCTTGAAGACGCGATAATGCCGCCCGCGGTAGGTTACGACATAAACTGCGGAATGCGACTATTGCGAACACCTTTCACAAAAGGCCAGATAAACACCGATGATATTGCGAATTCGATTGCCAGAGACATACCGCTCGGCGAAGGAATGAGCAATCTGTCACTGGACAAACACCAGCTTGAAATCATAACAACCGAAGGGGTCGCCGGGCTGCCGAAACTTGTTCAAAAAGTCAAACACAGGGCATGGGAGGCCTTTGATGAGCAGGAATTTGCCGAAGACATAAAAAGGATTGAGGACAATGGTCAAATGCCCGCAGATATGGGAGCGGCGCCGAAACTGGCAATTGAAAAAGGCGCAGACCAGTTGGGAACGCTTGGCGGCGGCAATCATTTTATCGAAATACAGCTTGTGCAGAAAATTTTCGATGAGCAATTAGCCAGGTTCTTCGGGCTTTTCGAAAATCAGATAGTAGTGATGATACATTCGGGCTCTCGGCGTTTCGGGTATGAGGTCGCGGATGAGTATATGAGCGTCGCAGCCAATCAGCCCCAGATGGAGGGCAGGCGCAAAATGCTCAGTTTTCTCGACACAAACAGTCCACAGGGCAAAAGGTACATTGCCGCAATGGGCGCTGCGGCAAATTTCGCATTCGTTAATCGGCATATTATGGCGTTACTGGTCAGGCGATGTTTTTCGCGGATGTTCGGGCCGACGCCTATGCCATTGGTATATGATGTGCCTCATAATATGGCGAAACTGGAAACGCACGAGGGTAAGTCGCTTTGGGTTCATCGCAAAGGCGCTACGCGGGCCTTCGGGCCGGCCCTTATGAAAGCAACCCCATTTGAACAGGTAGGCCAGCCGATAATCACACCCGGCTCAATGGGAACTGCCAGTTATCTTATGGTTGGAACGGGCAATTCGGAGGAGTCACTTTGCTCGGTGAATCACGGCGCAGGCCGGGTTATGAGCAGGACAGCCGCATCAGGTATGGGCAGGCACGGAAAAAACACCGGAGCAGCACTGATTAGCGACGCCGAATTCAAAAGGAGCATGACCGGGATAACACTGATTACGGGCGACAAACGCCGTATAAAGGAAGAGGCCCCGGCGGCTTATAAGAACATCGACGAGGTAGTCAGAATTGCAACCCAGTGCGGCTGGGCAAAACCCGTGGCCAGGATGACCCCGCTGGCGGTGCTGAAAGGGTAAGGTTTGAGACGCCAACAACAGAAAAAGCGGCCATTTGGCTATTGCATTTATCGGCCAATTCTTTTATTATTTAGGTGTTTTGGGCTGGTCTCCGTATATAAATTACGTGTTAATGGAATGTATAATATGAACAAAAACATCGTTTTAGCGGGAATATTAACGGTAACATTGTTGGTTAGCTGGGGTTGTGAGCAGAAATCGACAAAGGTCGCTGCACCATCAGCGGCCGTTACGCCTATGCCGCAGCCGGCAACAGCACCTGCAAAGGCAATCGAGCCAAAGACGACTGTGGTAAAGCCGGAACCGGTAAAAATCGAGCAGACCGTGCAACAGGAACCTAATACGCTGGCAGCCCCTGTAGCCGGGCCAACTGTGCAGACAACAAAACCTGTTGAACCAAATACAACGGCTGTTACTGTAGTTGAGCCGACAACACAAGCGGCAGAACTGGCCGAACCGAACACACATCAGACAGTAACACCAAAGCCGGCGCAGGCCGAAACCAATCCTGTAAAATCTCAGCCAACACCACCTGCCACAAACAGCACAGCGACCCATCTGTTCGACCAAGTCACAGCATTTATGAAAAAATATGTGAACCATGACGGAATGGTCGATTATAAGGCGCTTTCACACAAAAAAATGGAGATGGTTAAACTACTTGAGCAATTCAAAAAACTTGACCGCAATGAATATAACTCATGGTCAAAAGACGATAAGCTCGCATTCTGGATAAACGGGTATAACCTGAACTTCATAAAAATAATCGTGGACAATTACCCGATAGAGTCGAACAGGATGCTTCGGCTGTTCTGGCCCCCCAACAGTATCAGGCACATAAACGGGATATGGAATGAGCACAAGTTTATCATAATGAACGAGGAATTTACGCTGCAGGAAGTAGACCAGCGGTTCTTACAAAAAGAATTCAGCGAACCACTGGCATTCTTTGCAATATCATACGCTTCGGTTTCAGGAACGCCTTTGCGAAACGAGGCATATCGCGGCCAAAATCTTTCGACGCAGTTTGACGACCAGGTAAAGAAATTTCTTGCCGGTCAGCACGCCTTCAAAATTGACAAGGAAAATCAGAAGGTATATCTGTCGTCGATATTTAATTCCACATGGTACGGCAGCCAGTTTATTGCCAAATACGGCACCGACCTGAAATTCAAACAGCAGGAACCGGCTGTAAGGGCAATCCTTAACCTTTTGACAAAATATGTCTCGCCGCAAGACACCGATTATCTTGAGACAGGCAATTATACGGTTGAATTTCTCAGATATGACTGGACGCTTAACGATCGTGCCGGCTAATAAGCCGGATTGAACAAAAGATTTCAATAATGGGATAAATAAAAAATGGCAAAACAAAATAACGGCAACCAAACGTATTTTTTCACCAGTGAATCGGTAACGATGGGACACCCGGACAAGGTCGCGGATTGCATATCCGACGCGGTGCTGGATGCCTGCATCGCCAAAGACAAGAAAAGCAGGGTCGCCTGTGAAACGCTGGTCAAAAACGATATGGTGGTTGTGGCAGGCGAAATAACCACCAAAGCTTTAGTTGACATATCAGCAGTTGCACGCCAGGCGATTAAAGATATCGGCTATGATGACCCCGCAATTGGTTTTCATTACGAAAACTGCGCGGTGCTGGTTTCGATAAGCCGGCAAAGCCCGGACATTTCACAGGGCGTAACCGAAGGCACCGGACTGCACAAGGAACAGGGAGCCGGCGACCAGGGCTTGATGTTCGGATACGCCTGCAAAGATACGCCGCAATTGATGCCGATGCCGATTCAACTGGCACACGCTATAACAACCCGTCTCGAAGAGGTACGGCAGACAAAGAAACTCCCCTGGCTGCGTCCCGACGGCAAAAGCCAGGTAACAGTCGAATACACAAACGGCAAACCGTCGCATATCCCCGTGGTCGTCGTCGCCGCACAGCACGACCCGGACATCTCTCACGCTCAGTTACGCAAGCAGATAATCGAAAAGGTTGTGCTGCCGGTCCTGCCGAAAAAACTTGTCGATAAACGCACTATCTTTCACATCAACGCTACGGGGAAATTTGTCATTGGCGGCCCGGCCGGCGACTGCGGCCTGACAGGCAGAAAAATTATCGTCGATACCTACGGCGGAAAAGGCAGACACGGCGGCGGATGCTTCAGCGGCAAAGACCCCACAAAGGTTGACAGGACCGCAAGCTATATGGCGAGATACGTCGCAAAGAACATTGTCGCGGCCGGCCTCGCGGATGCCTGCGAAATTCAACTGTCTTACGTAATCGGATTCGCAGACCCGCTTTCGGTGCTCGTTGATACAAAGGGCACGGGCAAAATCAGCGATAAAAAACTCGGCGAAATAGTCCGCAAACTTTTCCCGCTAACTCCAAAGGGAATGATTACGCACCTGAAACTTGAAAGGCCGATTTACTCGAAGACCAGCCACGGCGGACACTTTGGCCGAAACCTCCCCGAATTTACCTGGGAAAAAACCGATATGGCCGCAAAACTCCGCAAGGCAGCAGGCATATAGCAACACCGAACACAAATTGAAAAAATACAAAAAGCCCGACATCACGTCGGGCTTTTTATTTTTACATGATTGGCGGGACAAATCCCGATTCAATTAATGTTTGAAATGTCGTTTGCCGGTGAAGACCATCGCAATGCCATATTTGTTTGCGGCGGCGATAACTTCATCATCCTTCTTCGAGCCGCCCGGCTGGGCAATTGCAACGATTCCAGCCTGAGCGGCATTATCGATATTGTCCGGGAACGGGAAGAATGCATCGGAGGCCATAACGGAGCCCTTCGATTGTTCGCCTGCTTGTCTGACGGCGATAAAGCCCGACTGCACACGGTTCATCTGACCTGCGCCGATACCTATGATTTTACGGCCTTTGACAAGGACGATTGCGTTGCTTTTTGTGTGTTTGGCAGCAAGCCATGCGACGCGCAAGTCGGCAAGCTGTTCCTCGGTGGGTTTTGCTTTCGTAGGAACGGTCAGCAATTTCGGCTCCCATCCGACGAGGTCGCGTTTCTGAATCAGCACACCCCCTACTATGCAGCGAAGGTCAAATTCGCCTGTATCAATTTTGTTTTTATCGATTGCGCCCGTCTCAACAAGACGCACCCGGCTGCCCCAGCTTTTCAGCGTGCGGATTATCTCGATTGCCTGTGGCTCGAACTGCGGAGCTATAATTACCTCGGCAAAGAACCCCTCTGCGCCAAGGGCCTTGCCGAACCTGCTGTATGATTCCATAATCGTTTGCGCAAGCTCGATATTGACTTTGCGGTTGACTGCCACAATTCCGCCAAACGCGCTTGTTACGTCGCCCTCGTATGCCTTGCGGTAAGCGACGCAAATATCATCGTCGATAGCACAGCCGCAGGGATTGAGATGCTTAATGATAACAGCGGCAGGTTCATCGAATTCTTTAACCAGCTCGAACGCAGCATTTGAATCAAGAAGATTATTGAAGCTGATTTCTGTATCGGGCTGCATAATCTTGCCTGCGCCGACGCAGGGTTCACCGCTGGCAGCGAGCTTATAAAATGCCGCCGGCTGGTGTGGATTTTCGCCGTAGCGAAGAGACATCTCTCTTTTGAGCAGAATTGAAAGGCGTTCCGGAAATTCAACGTCCGCCTTTTTGTTGAGATATCGCGATATCGCAGCATCATAAGATGCCGTAAGGGCAAACGCGGCCCTGGCCAGCTCGCCGCAAAGCTCTTCTTTTACCGAACCGTTATTTTTCTTCATTTGCTCGATGACTTTATCGTACTGGTCCGGGCTTGTAACGACAGCAACGAATTTGTGATTTTTCGCTGCTGAGCGAATCATACTCGGGCCGCCGATATCGATATTTTCGATTGCCTCCTCAAATTTGCAGTCCGGCTTTGCGACGGTTTGCTCGAAGGGGTAAAGGTTCACGCAAACCATGTCGATTGGCTCGATTCCGTGCTGTTTCATCGCGGCCTTGTGGTCGGCCTTGTCTCGAATCGCCAGCAATCCGCCGTGAATTTTGGGATGCAGCGTCTTTACCCGTCCGTCCATCATTTCAGGAAAGCCGGTAACTTTTTCGATAGGGATAACATCCAGGCCGGCTTCGGCAAGCGCTTTGGCGGTGCCGCCCGTGCTGATGATTTTGACGCCCATATCAGCGAGCGTTTGTGCGAAATCGACAACCCCGGTTTTATCGGAGACACTAATCAGAGCGGTTTTGATTTTAACATCCATTTGAATGTCCCCTTTCAAAATCACAACCAGATATTGATAAAATGATTACTTGGCCGGCTCAAGACAGGCAATTTGCCCCTGTGCGTCGGCTATATAAATCCTCGAATCAGCCGTGTTGGTCACGTATTTAAGCGGCAGGGCTGCATTGACCGAATAAAGCTGTTTTGCCTTGATGTTATCCATCGCCACCAGGACCCCGCCTTTGGTAACAACAAACGTCTTATCGCCCGATTCAGAAAGCATCCCTGCGCCGTCTTTAACCTGCCAGACAAGTTTGCCGCTCTGCTTGTCAATCGCTGCCAAACCCATACCCGGGACGCACTGGTAAACCAGTTTGCCGCCGAGCTGAGGTGCGGTATCGAGAATTCCCTGCGTCTGGTATTTCCACAACAGCTTGCCCGAAGACAATTCGATGCGGTAAACGCACGTGTCGCGGCAGGCAAAATATAACGAATTCGTGTCATGAACAATCGGCCCGACGACAGCCAAGGGAGCATCAAACTGCCAAATTTTCGTAGCTTTATCGGCGGCTATTTGGATTACATTACCTGCCCCCGTAGCGAAAACAACAAAATCATTCTCAGCCAGAACCGACGTTATACGAGAATCATTCTCCGCCGCAACCTCGAAAACCTTTACTTTGTTGTCGGCCCTGAGTACGCGAATACGCCTGTCGGCGCCGGCAATATAAAAGAATGACTCATTGCGAACAACCGGGCATACCACCCCGGTATCTATTTGCGTTTTTGCCTTCTCGGTTCCGAAATCGGCGTTGATCTCGACAAGCTTATTGCCCACTACGGTTAGCAGCTCGCCTTTATATGATTCGAGGTCAACAACCGGCAGCCCCGCCGGTGCGATGGAATTTGCGAACATCACGTTGCCGTCGGCTTTGTTGATGCCGGACAGATAATTCCCGCTGGATAACGTGCAAAGCCGGTTGCCGCATAAAAGCATGCCGTTAAGTGATTCGCCCTGGGCCATCGGCAGGTTATACTGCCAGACGATTTTAAGCTCGGTCGAAGCGACCATCGCTCGCGGAATCAGCCATTGCAAATCATCCTGAGCCGAAAGCATCGACGTGAAAACAATCTGGGAAACCACTGCAATCAGTGCTAAACGGGATTTCAGCATATTCACCACCTCCATCGCCGGCCAATTACGGGCCGACGACATTTTCTATGCCCGGGCAATAACCGAGGCGTTATCACACTTCTACATAATCCGCGAGGTCAACTTTATGGTCGGCCTCGAATTTCCGCATTTGTTCGATTCGCTCAATATCGTCCTGGATTCTGCTGGCAAGCTTGAAGATATACGGCTTGCCGACGAGACGATTGCGAAGGTCGTCAATCATCGGCTCCCAGCTTCCGCCATACAATTGCGCCTTGAGGACGACGAGCATGCGATACTCCTCGCTTAGCGACTTGATATATTCGCTGACGTCCCCTTTAGGGGCGCTTTTACCCGGCTTATTTTGGGTTTTTTCTGCCATCGGGGCCAACCTGCCTGACCTATGTGTCCCTGCTTGGCGGCTATCCCGGTCATGGTGGAACATCCTAAGCCAGACCGGCCGAATAGATGCTAACCACTCCTCACAAAAATTGCAACAGGTTTTCGGAAATTAGGTATGTTTAGGACTGGCTTGATAGATTGCCTGGTTTACGATACATGGGCAAACTGGTTGCTGTGAATCAAGGATACGCCGGCTTCTTTGTCGGCGGCAATGGCAAAAATGCTGTTGATATCTGTGATTTCCAATATGCTTTGAGTTAAAGGATTAATACTACAAAGCACAAGCTGGCGCCCACGGGCAACCACTGCCTGTCTGAGTTCGAGCAGTTTAGTCAAGCTTGAGCTCCTGATGATATCGACGCATACGAAATTAACGATGACGTTATTATCAATGTCGCCGGCAACCATCTCGGTTATGGCCTGCAGCTCGTCTCCAAGGTTAGGTTCACCACGCACTGAGAAAACAATTATATCGCCGGCCATACTTCCTATTTTCACTGCACACCTCTATCTGTATTTTAATTTCGCATTTGCCAACGTCCTATTATATTTGTCGGCATACATTGAAAATATTATTAGCGTGTAAAGGCATTATTTGCGAAAAAAGGCCGGTTTGACGCAAAAAAATGGGTCGGTTACCAAAAAATACATTTTTATTCTTTTTTTATTGGCGACCTGTAAACCGCTCATTATAATCAGGTTGGCAATTTTGTGGTTCTTTATCAACACTGTCCGATGGAGTTGTTTTCGCAAGGGAGGCGGGTCAGATAAAAAAAATCAAGACCGACTATAGGGTCAATGATGAAAAGCTGAGTCCTTGCCTCCCTTTTTTGTTGTCCCTGTGATTTAACCTCAATATGCTTTGCAAAAAAGTTTTAATTGTCATTCCGAGCGAGCGTAGCGAGCCGAGGAATCTGCTTATTTTAATGGATTTCTCCGCTTCGCGACGCAAAACGTCGCTCCGGTCGAAATGACAGTGTGGCTTTTTTACTAAATACGTTTAAAAAAAAGAATGGGAGAGCGAACGACGCTCTCCCATTATTCAGGTAGCTCTTGCCTTTTTAGGTTAGCCGTTGCTTGTTGGACCCAGAATCACCATCTGCCTTGTGTGCGATTTGCGTGTCGGGTCAATAAGGCCTGGCTAATTATGACCGTATCGGTCATTTTTCAGAGCCACAATTTTTCACTTGTCAACACTCTGCACTTCGGCCATCTCTTTAGTATCACATCACTTTTTTACCAACTTTTTGAATTAGGCAACAACTGCCCCTAACGGTTAAATTGACCGCGAAATACAGGCAATCTGGGCAACCCATTTAAGTCCAATAACCCTTCTGATAGTCCGATACAACACATACGTCTCACTTGAACAGTTACTCATTTTATCGAACAGAATAAAACAAATCGTGGTAAAATAGCTATATGAACAAATGGGCACAAAATGCGAACTGTTTTCTTCCGACAACGGCTGAGGAAATGCAGCAACGTGGCTGGCATCAGGCGGACATCATCCTGGTTACGGGCGATGCGTATGTTGACCACCCGTCATTCGGCGTCGCTCTGATTGCCCGGCTTCTTGAAAGCAATGGTTTCCGCGTCGCAGTTCTGGCGCAGCCGGATTGGCGAAGCGTCGAACCATTCAGAACGTTAGGCAAACCAAGATTATTCTGGGGCATAACCAGCGGTTGCATCGACTCGCGCCTGAATGATTACGCCTCGCTCGGCAACAAGCGAAAAGAAGACGTTTACAGCCCAGGCGGGAAACTGGGATTGCGCCCTGACCGACCCCTGCTTGTTTATTCGGCAAGGGCACGCGAAGCGTTTCCCGATGTGCCCATCGTTCTTGGCGGACTTGAGGCATCACTTCGCAGATTAACTCATTATGACTATATCGAAGACAAACTCAAACGCTCAGTGCTAATCGACGCAAAAGCGGACCTCCTCGTTCACGGTATGGCCGAATTCCAGATTATCGAAATCGCAAGACGACTAAACAACAGCGAACCAATCGACCGATTGACCAATATCCCCGGCACTGCCTATCCCGTGAAAAACAGAACCCCACTGCCCGAAAACGCTGTACCTCTGCCCTCGCTGTTACAGCAGCAGGCAGACAAATCGCTTGTTATGTCAGCCCAGCTCCAATATCAAAAACAGGCACATCCCGCCGGCTACGCTGTAATTCAGGAACAGGACCCCGGCAAAATTGTAGTGTTGCCGCCTGCTGAGCCGATTAACAGTGCCGCCCTCGATTCGCTGTATGAGCTTCCTTTTACACGGTGCTGGCATCCGAAATATGATTCCGCGGGCGGAGTCCCTGCGTTAAAACCCGTGCAATTTTCCATAACCACTCATCGCGGCTGTTTCGGCGGCTGCTCGTTTTGCTCGATATACTTCCACCAGGGAAAAGACATCTCCTCACGCTCAATCGAATCGCTGATTGCCGAGGCCGACAGATTTCGCTCGCATCCTGACTTCCACGGCACGATATTCGACATAGGCGGCCCCACCGCGAATATGTTCGGAATGAAATGCGACAAAGCAGGCGCCTGCAACAGACCAAGCTGTCTATACCCATCTGTCTGCAAAAACATGAAAGTCGATTATGATTCGCAGCTAAAGATGTTTGACGCCTTCCTGAAATGGAAAACCACCGGAGCAAAAAAATCAAACGTATATGTCGCTTCAGGTATCCGCCACGATTTGGCCCTTCACAGCAATGATTATATAGATACACTAACCATGCATTTTGTGGGCGGGCATCTCAAGGTCGCCCCGGAACACTATTGCCCGCACGTGCTTGAGCTTATGGGAAAACCCGGCTTCGAGATTTTTGAGCAATTCGAGGCAAGATTCAACGAGGCGACCCGCAAGGCGGGAAAAGAGCAGTATTTAGTGCCCTACTTCATAAGCGCGCACCCCGGATGCCAAACCGACGACGCGATTAAGCTCACCGAATACCTTGTGCGAAGGCGCTGGCGGCTCAGGCAGGTCCAGGATTTCGTCCCAGTGCCTTTAACGCTTTCTACAGCGATGTTCGTAAGCGAACGGGATGCAAAGGAGCATTCAATCCATATCCCTAATGGCCGGGCGGAAAAACGCCTCCAGGCAGCCCTTATTCAGTATTACCTCAGACAAAACGCCAAAATCATCACCGATTGCCTTCGCGACAACCGTCGTGGCGACCTTCTCCGCGAAATTCAACGCCTGCACTTTACTACGCGGCCTTCGAATTCTTCCGCTGATTGGGATTTATAAGCAAGCTAATCCTCGCTTTTAATCCAGTTTGAGTGACAGAGCCGGCTTAAGTCCTGTAATATCTATATCTTACGCAATTTATGAGGTTTCCGGCCTGTTGCTATTGCTC
>Ga0265316_10000151_pt1 | contig 76436 bp, 66 predicted proteins | sample 4522metaG_FD_202092 | JGI IMG/M metagenome (GOLD analysis project Ga0265316, IMG submission 202092) | Rhizosphere microbial communities from Carex aquatilis grown in University of Washington, Seatle, WA, United States - 4-5-22 metaG | ecosystem: Host-associated > Plants > Roots > Rhizosphere >... | reverse complement strand
GCCCGCGTTTACCTGGACGAGCAGCGCCGCCAGCGCCGATGGCGCACGTTCTGGCGCCTGGTCTGGCTGGGTGTGGCCATCAGTTTCGTGTGGGCGGCCTGGAAGTCCGTGCCCGCCACGCACACACCGGTGACGCCGCACACGGCGCTGGTCGAGGTGCGCGGCGAAATCGGCGCCGAGACCGCCGCCAGCGCCGACAACCTCATGACGGCCCTGCGATCGGCCTTCGAAGATGCCGGTGCGCAGGCGGTGGTCTTGCGCATCAATTCGCCGGGGGGCAGCCCCGTGCAAGCGGGCCTGGTCAACGACGAAATCCGCCGCCTGAAGGCCCTGCACAAGAAAAAGGTTTACGCGGTTTGCGAGGAAATGTGCGCCTCGGCGGCGTACTACATCGCGGTGTCTGCCGATCAGGTCTACGTGGACAAGGCCTCCATCGTGGGCTCCATCGGCGTCCTCATGGATGGTTTCGGTTTCGTTGGCACCATGGAAAAGCTTGGCGTGGAGCGCCGCCTGCTGACGGCGGGCACCAACAAGGCCATGCTCGACCCCTTCTCGCCGCTCAACCCGCAGCACGAGGCCTATGCCCACGCCATGCTGGACCAGATCCACCAGCAGTTCATCGCGGTGGTGCGTCAGGGCCGTGGCAAGGCGCTGAAGGAGTCCCCTGAGACGTTCTCCGGCCTGTTCTGGAACGGTGAGCAGGCCATCAAGCTGGGCCTGGCCGACCACCTGGGCAGCTTGGACCACATCGCGCGCGACGTGGTCAAGGCCGAGGACATCGTGGATTACACCGAGAAGGAAAACCTGGCCGAGCGTCTGGCCAAGCGCTTCGGTGCCGCCATCGGTGGCGGTGCGGTGCAGGCGATGCGCAGCGTGGTCAGCGTGCGCTGATCGGTCTCATCGGCGACGTCGGCGCGCAGCGCGGCGTCACTGGTCCATCCCCTGGATGAGGCGCAGGGCGGCCTCCGGTGAGATGGTCAAGAGCTTGCCGACATCGGCGGCGTCGTCGGGCAGCGCAGCCAGGGCGTGAGGCACCTCCCAGCCATGCTGGGTGTGCCTGGCGATGCGCACACCGAGCATGGTGGTGCGCACCTTGGGGTCTTGCGCCTTGCGGTCGTCGGTGCAGCGGATCAGCAGGTCGGGCAACTGCCACCGGTGCATCAACTCCTGTGCGAGGTCACCGAGTTGGATGCCCAGGACCTTACGCTGGGCATCCACCGAGCGCAGCGTGTGGTCGGCCTGCAGGCGCTGGGCGATGTCCAGCGCGAGCGCGGGTGCGTGGCACCACAACAGCATCTCGGCGAAGTCGTGCAGCAGCGCGGCCTCCTGGATGACGACGGCATCCTGATCCTGCCGCTTGAGGGCGAAGCCCATGGCGAAGTGGGCGGCTCGGCGCGCGCGGTTCATGACACGGTGCAGTCCGTCCAGCGCGCCGATCTCTTCTGACAGGTGGGTTTCGACATCGCGCAAGCCAGCGTTCGCCGCAAAAAACGGGCCGATGCCTTGCATGACGATGGCGCCCACCAGCGTTTCTGGGGGCTCCACACTGAGCTTGGTGCAGTAGCGCGAGACATGCGTCAGCACCCTCAGGACCATCAGCGGGTCGGGCGCGATGGCCTCTGCCAGGGTGTGGGCGTCCATCGTGCCGCGTGCTTCCTCGATGGCCAGCAGTTGCGTCACATCGGCCACGGTGGTGGCAAGCACGGGGATGTCGGCATCACAGAATGCGTCGGCCCAGGCGTTCAGCGATGGCAAGGGCTGTTGGATCATGGCGCACGGACACGGCGGCTGCGTAAGATGCCCTCAGGGTACACCTGCGCCGGTGCGTGCATGCGCTGGAAAGCACGGGGTTGCCGGTGCAATTGATGCGATGGCACCAACGGTGCGCTTCAGTGCGCACCGCCCAGCAAGTCCTCCTTGAGGCTGCTGTCCACAGGGTGGTTGCCCAGCCAGATCTTGAGCAGCGCGGCGTAGAAATCTTCGCCCGGGATGTCATTGCCTTTTTGCACGCCGCCAATCATGGCCCTCGTGCCGGCGCCGGGCACGTAGTCGATGTGGATGGACGTGCCTTTCTTGACGCTGCCAAAGGTGAGCATCGTGTCGCGGATGGCTTCGATGCGAGGCAGGTACTTGGCGTTGTCACTGTCAGAGTTGTTCTTGCGGAAGCCCTTGACCATGGCGTCGGCGAAGTCCTCGCCGGTCAGGTCGCGCAACAGCACGATGTGCATGCTCTTGGGGCCAGACATCTCGAAGATATTGGCCGCCGAAGTTTCTTTGCGAGGCAGGTAAAGGCCCGCGGCATAGACGTCCACGATGACCTTGACCCGAACGCCCACGCCGTTGAGCTGCAGGGACTGGCCGCCCAGCGGGCTGCTGTCGACGAACTTGACGCCGCGCACCTCGCGCACGGCCCAGGCCGGGGGCGAGGCCAGGCAAGCCAGGGCCAGCAACAGGCTGGCCAGGCTGGGGAACAGAGGCATGCGGGAGAGCCGGGACATCGTGATCACTCCGTGAAAGGTGCTGTGCGAGGCGCACCATATCGTGAAAGCGGACGTGTGGCAGTCCCGCGTTCGGGGAGTGTCCGCCGAAGCGGCCCATGCTTTGTTCCTGGGTGCGCCGCACCGTTGCCTGGGCACATCACTGGCGGCGCGCGGTTCTTGCAGCAAAATGACGGGCATTGCGGTTCCGTGGGTGGTGAGACACCCGACTCAGACATGCCCTTCCTGGTCATAGACATTGGCAACACCCGACTGAAGTGGGGCCTGTACGCGGAGCCGACACCCGATGCCCAACTGCTGGCCCATGGCGCCGTGGTGCTGGAGGACATCGACGGCCTCTGGCAGCGCCACTGGCGCGCCTTGCCGACGCGCCCCTCCGCCATGCTGGGCTGTGTGGTGGCTGGTGAGGCGATCAAACGCCGTGTGGAAGAGCAGCTGATGCAGGGCTGGGGTCTGCAAGCGCAGTGGGTGTCGTCCAGCGCTGAGGCCGGCGGGGTGGTCAACGGGTATGAGCACCCACAGCGGCTGGGTTCGGACCGTTGGGCGGCAATCATCGGTGCCCGCAGGCGGGCTGTGCAGCACGCTGCAGCGAACCCGCCGCCTGTGCTGGCCGTGATGGTGGGCACGGCCGTGACCGTCGATGCGGTGGACGCCAGTGGGCGTTTCCTCGGTGGCCTCATCCTGCCTGGCTTCGGTCTGATGTACCGGGCTCTGGAGAGTGGCACGGCGGGCCTGAAAGTGCCCACCGGTGAGGTCAGCGACTTCCCGACCAACACCAGCGATGCGCTGATGAGCGGTGGCACGGACGCGATTGCGGGTGCCATTGAGCGCAGCCTGCGCCGTTTGCGCGTTCAAACAGGGCGCGAACCCTTGCTGATCATGTCGGGCGGGGCCGTGTCACGGCTGGGCCATGTGGTCGAGTTCGAGGCCACGGTGGCCGAGAACCTCATTTTCGAAGGCCTGCTGACGCTGGCCTCGGAGCCCCTCAAACGGTTTGCAGCTTGACGGTGGCGTGCTCGTTGATGCCCATGGCGCCGAAGAACAGGGCCACGAGGCGGTGCGGGTTGATGAACTGAACCTGGCGTTCCTCGGCGCGGCGCGCCAGCACCCAGTTGAGCAAGTCGCCCGCGGCGATGAAGTCCACCCGCAGCAGGTGACGGCAGTCGATGTCCAGTGAGATGCTGGCGCCGAGTTGGTCGTCGAGCTGCTGCAGGATGCGGCCGATGTCGCCCACCAGCTGGCCCGAGAGGTCCAGGTTGGCGATCTGCACGAACTCGACCTCCTGGTGCACCTGGGACTCGACGAAGCTGGTCGTCACCTCGCTGATGTGCGAGAGCGGCCCCGCTTGGGCGCTCACGGCGCCGTCCTGCTGCTTGATGAGGCAGGCGCTGGGCTCCCACGACGGGGGCGAGCGCTCGTACGTCACGCAGTAGTCGATGGCGACTTCGTCGAAGGCCACGGGCTGATTGACCAGGCGCAGCACGTCGAGGCGGAGCATCCAAAAGGCCGGATCGGCATCGCGGTTGCCCGTCGGGGTGGACTCTTCCAGCAGGGCGAGCAGGCGGGTCGCGCCCGCCCAGGTCAAGGCCATGGGCTCGCGCGCCCACGCCTGCAGGAGGCCGCTGAAATGGTGTGCGCCCTCGGGCGTGATCAGCTGCAGCGCAGAGAAATCCATGCGCCAGGGGCGAGGCAGCTGGAGGATGGCCACGCGCAACTGCGCCACGGCGTCCTGGTCCAGCACCTGGGGGGCGACCCAGCCCGGCAGGGCGGGGGGCGGCTCACCCGGCTCGGTGGCGGGGCCGTGGTCCGTGTCCGTGTCGCTGGCATCGGCCGCAGCATCCGTTGAGGCCGGGCCAGGCATGGATGCCGAGCCCTTGCGCTCCAGGAACTCTGCCACGCGGCGCGGCAAGGAATACCACTGGGGCGCTGACACGCCGAACTGCTGCGCGAACGAGATGGCCAGCTGATCGAACTTGTGCGGCATGTCCAGCGCGCGGAACAGGTCAAACAGGACCAGCCAGGTCTCCATGTGGTGATGGCGGCCGGCGCCAGGGTGCACCAGGGCCATCAGGCAGGCTTCGCATTGGTCGAAGTCGGCGTTCGCGAAAGCGATCACGGCTTCGTCCAGCTCGGGGTCGTGCGCCATCTCCACCACCTGCACGCCGGAGGCAGGGCTGGGTGAGGGCATGGCATCTTGCCCAGGCATGCGTGGCGCCGAACTTCGTGCGGCTTGCACCACCGCTTGGGAGACCTCTGGCACGTCGTCGAGCGTGGGCGCCAGGGCAAGCGTTGCAGGGGCTGTGGGCGGCAGGTCGAGCGGGCCCGGCAGGGTGGACAACTGGCCCGCCTGCGAAGGCTGCGCAGCGGGCCGCATGCCCTGGCCCACCATCTGCAGCTCGATCTCGTCGATCTTGGCCTTGACGGTGCTGTCCGAGCGCGCGCCGCTCTGCGGGCGGGAGTCGGGGTCCAGGTTGGACGCACTGCCCAGCAGCAAGGCCTGGTCAGGGCTCAGGCCCTCGCGGCGGATCTTGCGCAGCATGTCGAGTTCGCGCTTGCGCACGAAGTCGTTGCGGCGCTTGCGCTCGATCATCGCCTTGATCTCGGTCTTGGCGTACTCGCTCTCGCCGGCGTCCGAGTTGGGCGCGTCCAGCTCCGACCAATCCGTGGTGGGATTGGCGACGAAGCGCACAACCTTGCGCAGGAAACTGCCGGAGTCCTTGCTCATGCCTTGCTCGTGGCCTGGGGCTCAGTCCCCGAACATCTTTTGCTTGAGCTCGCGACGCTGCTGGGCTTCCAGCGACAGCGTGGCGGTCGGGCGGGCCAGCAGGCGGCCCAGGCCGATCGGTTCGCCGGTTTCATCGCAGAAGCCGTACTCGCCCGAATCGATGCGAACCAGGGCTTGCGAGATCTTCTTGAGCAGCTTGCGTTCGCGGTCGCGGGTGCGCAGCTCCAGGGCGTGTTCTTCCTCGATGGTGGCGCGGTCGGCCGGATCGGGGACGATGGACGTGTCTTCGCGCAGGTGCTCGGTCGTTTCGCCGGCGTTGGACAGCAAATCTTCCTTCTGGACTTCCAGGATGTGGCGGAAGAAGTCCAGCTGCTTGTCGCTCATGTACTCCGCATCGGGCATGGCCTGAAGCTCGGCTTCGGTCAGTTCGCGGCCGGCCTTGTTTTTCCAGGCGTTGGCGAGTTTGGGATCAACCTTGGTGGCGGGAGAGGGCATGTTGTCGGGTGCGGTACTGGAAGTCTTGGAGGGCGAACGTCCCGAGGGTGCCGAGGCGCCCTTGGCGTCAGCTTCGGCCTTGGCGGCCTTGGCTTGAGCGGGAAGAGGGGAAGGCGCTGTCTTGCCGGTGGATTTCACGACAGGTTCAGCGGTCGACGGGTCGACGGTTTCATCGGCCGATTTGGCCAGTTTGGCCGGTTTGGCGGTTTTGCCTGCAGCCGACTTGGACGACGCGGCGGTGGATTTCGTCACAGGAGCTCCCTTCCCTCATTGCGTGATCCAAGGACTTGGGCACGGTCAAACAGGGCGAAGACCCGTTCCTGGTCACCGCCATGCTCACATTCGAAGCCACTCCCCGGCCAGTTGTGGGGCCGGCCAGGAAGCGCGCGGATTGTAGCCATGCTTCGAGGCGGTTTTCATCAGAATATCCCTTGGATCAGGCCAGACATTGATCCAGTCCGGCTTGGAAGAGGTCTTGCGGCAGCTCGATGCCAATGAACACCAGCTTGCTGATCTTGGTTTCGCCAGCGGCCCATTTGGGGCCCATGTCGCTGCCCATGAGCTGGTGCACGCCCTGGAACACCACCTTGCGGTCCATGCCCTTGACGTGCAGCACGCCTTTGTAGCGCAGCATGCGCGGGCCATAAATTTGCACCATCGAGCCCAGGAAATCTTCCAGCTTGGTGGCGTCAAACGGCTTGGCCGACTTGTACACGAAGGACTTCACGTCGTCGTCGTGCGCATGGTGGTGCGGGTGGTCGCAGTGCTCGCCGTGGGCGTGGTCATGTCCGTGGTCGTGCCCGCAATCGGGGCCATGCTGGTGACCGTGGTCGTGCCCATGGCCCTGCTTGTGGCCGTGGTTGTCGTCCTTGAGGAACTCAGGGTCGATGTCGAGCTTGGCGTTCAGGTTGAAGCCCTTGAGGTCGAACACCTCTTTGAGCGGCACCTCGCCGAAATGCACGCGCTTCTGCGGTGCACGCGGATTCATGTGCTTGATGCGGTGGGCGAGGGCGTCGGCTTCGTCGCCCGAGACCAGGTCGGTCTTGCTCATGAAAATCAGGTCGGCGAAACCCACCTGGCGACGCGCTTCCTGGCGGGCGTCGAGCTGCTGGTTGCCGTGCTTGGCGTCCACCAGGGTGACGATGGCGTCCAGCAGGTAGCTTTCGGCGATTTCGTCGTCCATGAAGAAGGTCTGGGCCACAGGGCCCGGATCGGCGACGCCGGTGGTCTCGATGACGACACGCTCGAAGTTCAGCGTACCAGCCTTCTTTTGCTTGACCAGGTCGGCCAGGGTCTCGCGCAGGTCTTCGCGGATGGTGCAACAGACACAGCCGTTGCTCATCTGGACGATGTGCTCCTGGGTGTCGGCCACGAGGATCTCGTTGTCGATGTTTTCTTCACCGAATTCGTTTTCGATGACGGCGATTTTCTGGCCGTGTGCTTCGGTGAGCAGGCGCTTGAGCAGCGTGGTCTTGCCGCTGCCGAGAAAACCGGTGAGGATGGTGACGGGAATCAGGCTCATGGAGTGAGTGTAGCCCCCTCGGCGTCCCTTGCCCGGTGCCGGCGCAGAGGAACTGTCGCAGGCATGGGGTATTCTTGTGGCTCATCCACCAAGACACCCCTGCCGTGTCCGACACAGCTCCCAGTCGATCTTCCAAGGCCGACACCCCCCGAGAGCGCTCGCCAGAGCGCTCCAGCGACCGGTCGAATGACCGAGCGCATGATCGCTCTCACGACCGCACGCATGACCGCGCTCACGGCGGGCACCCACGCCGCGAGCGAGACCCCCGCAGCATGTTCGTCCGCCTGGTCGAGTTCCTCTCGCCTGGGCCTGACTCCACCGCCGAGCTGATCCAGACGCTGGCCGACGCCGAGCACCGCGAACTCATCGAGCCTGAATCCCGGGTGATGCTGGAGGGTGTGATCCGCATGGCCAGCATGAGCGCCGGTGACGTCATGGTCGCGGTGCGGCGCATGGACATGCTCGACATCGACGCCCCTTATGAGGAGCTGCTGGCCACCGTGATCAACACGGGCCACTCGCGCTTCCCGGTGTTCGAAGATTCTCGCGACAACATCATCGGCATCCTGCTGGCCAAGGACCTGCTGAAGTTGCAGCGATCGCCGGATCTGAACCTGCGCACCTTGCTGCGCGCGCCTTTCTTCGTGCCCGAATCGAAGGGCCTCAACGAGTTGCTGCGCGAGTTTCGTGCGCACCGCAGCCACCTGGCCATCGCGATCGACGAGTTCGGCAAGACCGCCGGCCTCATCACCATCGAGGATGTCCTGGAGGAAATCGTGGGTGAGATCGAGGACGAGTTCGACGACGACGATGGCCAGTCCAGCATCTTCACCCTGGCCGATGGCAGCCAGCGCGTGGCGGGCGACACCTTGATCTCCGACGTGAACGACGCCTTCCAGGTGCAGTTGCCCGAGGAAGATTTCGACACCATCGGTGGCCTGGTGGCCCACGAGTTGGGCCGTGTGCCGCGCCGGGGCGAGGCCCTGGAGTTGGGCGGCTTGCGCTTCGTGGTGATGCTGGCGCGCGGTGGGTCCGTGCGCTGGTTCAAGGTCACGGCGGCACGCCATGCAGCCGATGGGGCCGAGCAGGGATGACGCTGGCATGAGCGTTCGGGCTGGGGCCGTGTCACGCGGGTCGCTCGCACCGATGGCACCACGCGCTGCGGATGGTTGCGCGCTGCTGGCCGGTGCGGTGCACGCGCTGGCCTTGTCGCCGTGGGCCTCGGGTTGGCATGTCATGCTGCCGGCGCTCATGCAGACGCTGGCCCTGTGGGCGCTGCTGCGGTTGCTGCTGCGGGCCGAGTCACCCAGGCAGGGCGCGCGGCTGGCCTGGCTGTACGGCACGGCCTGGCTGATCGGTGCCACGGGCTGGATCTACGTCAGCCTGCACCATTTCGGCGGGATGCCCGCCCCGATCGCCGGCGCGGCGGTGCTGCTGCTCAGCGCGGCCTTGTCGGGTTACCTGGCGGCTGTGGGCTGGACCTGGGTGCGCTGGCGCAGCGGTGCGTGGTGGCGCGACGCCGGCATGTTCGCGGGCTTGTGGCTGCTGGCCGAGCTGGCGCGGGCGTTGATCTTCACCGGCTTCCCTTGGGGCGCCAGCGGCTACGGCCTGATCGACAGCCCACTGGACCGCCTGGCGCCCTGGCTGGGCGTGTATGGCCTGGGGGCGGTGTGGGCCTGGTGCGTGGCCTGTGGGGCCTGTCTGGCCTGTGGCGGGCGGCGCTGGATGGCGCCTGTGCCTTTGGTGGCCTTGGTGCTGGCCTTGGCCTGCTTGCCCCCGGCGCGGTTCACGCAGGTGCATGGTCAGCCCTTGCGCGTGGCGCTGTTGCAGGGCAACGTGCCGCAGGACGAAAAATTCGCCAACGAGCGCATCGTGGGCATGCTGGTCTGGCACGCGGCGCAGCTCAAAGTGGCCGATGCCGATCTGGTCATGGCCCCTGAGACGGCCATCCCGCTGCTGCCGGCGCAGTTGCCCGAGGGGTACTGGGACGCCCTGGTGGCGATGTTCGGTGAAGGCTCGGAGCGGGCTGCGCTGATCGGCGTGCCGTTGGGCAGCTTCGAGCAGGGCTACAGCAACTCGGTGGTGGGGCTGAAGGCCGGCCAGGCCGATCCTTACCGCTACGACAAGCACCACCTGGTGCCCTTTGGCGAGTTCATTCCCACGGGCTTCCACTGGTTCGTGGCCTTGATGAACATACCCCTGGGGGATTTCAGCCGCGGGCCGCTGGACGCGCCGTCGTTCACGGTGCGGGGCCAGCGCATCGCGCCCAACATTTGCTACGAGGACTTGTTTGGCGAGGAGCTGGCTTCGCGTTTCGCCGACAAGGCGAGGGCGCCTACCGTGCTGGCCAACGTCAGCAACCTCGCGTGGTTCGGTGACACCGTGGCCATTGCGCAGCACCTGCAGATCGCGCGCATGCGCTCGCTCGAATTCCAGGTGCCCAGCATCCGCGCCACCAACACGGGCGCCACCATGGTGATCGACGCTTTCGGGCGCGTCACCGACCGCCTGCCGACGCAGACGCGCGGCGTGTTGAACGCCCAGGTGCAAGGTTTTGCCGGGCAGACGCCGTTCGCCTGGTGGGCCGGCCGGTTCGGCTTGTGGCCCTTGGTGGCGGTGGGCCTGCTGCTGGCGTTGGCCGGGGCAGGGCGCCAGAGACTTTCCGCTGCCGCGCCGCCGACATCGATCGGCTGAGGCCAGCGCCTTTCACTAGAATCCAGGGTTTGCCGCCCCTTTTGCGCGGCCCTCCGTCCAACCAGGTTTGACCATGCTGACCTTCCAGCAACTGATCCTCCGACTGCAAAGCTACTGGGACGCCCAAGGCTGTGCCCTGCTGCAACCCTACGACATGGAAGTCGGTGCCGGCACCAGCCACACGGGCACCTTCCTGCGCGCCCTGGGGCCGGAGCCCTGGAAAGCCGCCTACGTGCAGCCCAGCCGCCGCCCCAAGGACGGCCGCTATGGCGAGAACCCCAACCGCCTGCAGCACTACTACCAGTACCAGGTGGTGCTCAAGCCTGCGCCGGCCAACATCCTGGAGCTCTATCTGGGCTCGCTGGAGGCGCTGGGCTTCGATCTGAAGAAGAACGACATCCGCTTCGTCGAAGACGACTGGGAGAACCCCACGCTGGGTGCCTGGGGCCTGGGCTGGGAGGTCTGGCTCAATGGCATGGAGGTGACGCAGTTCACCTACTTCCAGCAAGTCGGCGGCATCGACTGCAAGCCCATCACGGGCGAAATCACCTACGGCCTGGAGCGGCTGGCCATGTACCTGCAGGGCGTGGAAAGCGTCTATGACCTGGTCTATTCGAAGGACCCGGCCGGGAACATCGTGAAGTACGGCGACGTGTTCCACCAGAACGAGGTCGAGCAGTCCACGTACAACTTCGAGCACAGCAACGTCGAGTTCCTGCTGGGTGCGTTCACGAACTACGAAACACAAGCCAAGTACTTGATGGAGCAGCAGTTGGCGCTGCCGGCCTATGAGCAGGTGCTCAAGGCCGCGCACACCTTCAACCTGCTGGATGCCCGTGGCGCCATCTCGGTGACCGAGCGCGCGGCTTACATCGGCCGCATCCGCAACTTGGCGCGCAGTGTGGCCGCAGCCTACCTGGACAGCCGTGCGCGTCTGGGCTTCCCCATGGCGCCCAAAGCATGGGCCGATGAAGTCCTCGAACAACTGAACAACAAGAAGGCGGCCTGAAGCATGTCCATGTCCCGCACCGCCAACCTGCTGGTTGAACTTTTCGTCGAAGAGCTGCCGCCCAAGGCGCTCAAGAAGCTGGGCGAATCCTTTGCCACCGTGCTGGCCGACAGCCTCAAGGCCCAGGGCCTGGCCGCTGCCGATGCCACCGTCACGCCTTACGCCTCGCCGCGTCGCCTGGCCGTGCACGTGAGCGCCGTGGCCGACAAGGCCGCCGATCAGCCCGTGCAGCACAAACTGATGCCCGTGAGCGTGGGCCTGAACGCGGAAGGCCAGGCCACACCGGCCTTGCTCAAGAAGCTGGGCTCACTGGGCCTGGGCGCCGAGGTGGTGGCATCGCTCAAGAAGCAGCCGGACGGCAAGGCCGAGGCCTTGTTCATCGACACCGTCAAGTCCGGTGCCACGCTGGCCGATGGCCTGCAAAAAGCCCTGGAAGAGGCGCTTGCCAAGTTGCCCATCCCCAAGGTGATGACCTACCAGCTGCAGGAGGGCGAGGGCGAAGGCTTCCAGCCGGGCTGGACCAGTGTGAACTTCGTGCGACCGGCCCATGGCCTGGTGGCGCTGCACGGCGAGCAGATCGTGCCTGTCGCGACGCTGGGTCTGAAGGCTGGCCGCGCCACCCAGGGCCACCGCTTCGAGGCCAAGGTCTCGCCGGTGGTGCTGCGCGATGCCGACAGCTACGCCGCGCAGCTGCGCGAGGAGGGCGCCGTGATCGCCAGCTTCGACGAGCGCCGCGCGGAGATCGTCTCGCAACTGGCGGCTGCCGCCGGCCGCGCGGGGCAGCACCTCCAGCCCATCGAGGACGATGCCTTGCTGGACGAGGTTTGCGCCCTGGTGGAGCGCCCGAACGTGCTGATCGGCCGCTTCGAGGAGGCCTTCCTGGCCGTGCCCCAGGAGTGCCTGATCCTGACCATGAAGGCCAACCAGAAGTACTTCCCGCTGCTGGACACCGAGGGCAAGCTGACCCACCAGTTCCTGGTGGTGAGCAACATCTCGCCGTCTGACGCCAGCGCCATCATCGGTGGCAATGAGCGCGTGGTGCGTCCGCGCCTGGCCGATGCCAAGTTCTTCTTCGACCAGGACCGCAAGAAAACGCTGGCGTCCCGCGTGCCGGGCCTGGCCAAGGTGGTCTATCACAACAAGCTGGGCACCCAGGGCGAGCGTTCCGAGCGCGTGCGCGCCATCGCGCATGCCATCGTCAACCAGCTGCGCATGGCCACGCTGCCCTTCACGGCCGATGACAAGGACCACTTCGACGTGCTCGACAGCAAGGCCCAGCAGGCCGCGCTGCTGGCCAAGACCGACCTGCTGACCGACATGGTCGGCGAGTTCCCGGAGCTGCAGGGCATCATGGGCGGCTACTACGCCCGCCACGAGGGCCTGCGCGACGGCGTGGCCATCGCCATCGAAGACCATTACAAGCCGCGCTTCGCGGGTGACGCGCTGCCGCGCAACCACACCGGCACCGTCGTGGCTCTGGCCGACAAGCTCGAAACCCTGGTCGGCCTGTTCGGCATCGGCCAACTGCCCACCGGTGACCGCGACCCCTTCGCGCTGCGCCGCCACGCCCTGGGCGTGATCCGCATCCTCATCGAGAAGAACCTGCCGCTGCCGCTGGCCGAGTTGTTCGATGCTGCTGCCTTGCCTTTCGGTGAGCTGATCTCCCGGCCGACCGAGGCCCTGCTGGGCTTCTTCGGTGACCGCCTGGCCGTGTCTTTGCGCGAGCAGGGCTACAGCGCCCAGGAAGTCGATGCCGTGCTGGCCCTGCAGCCGCCGCGCCTGGGCGACATCCCACACCGTCTGGCGGCGGTGCGTGCCTTTGCGGCCCTGCCCGAGGCCGAATCGCTGGCGGCCGCCAACAAGCGCGTCGGCAACATCCTCAAGAAGGCCGAATCTGCGGTCGAGGCCCAGGTGGACGTGGCCCTGTTCAAGGAAGCCGCCGAAGGTGCCTTGTACGAGGCTTTGCAGGCGGTCGTGCCAAAAGCACAGGCCGCGTTCGAGCAGGGCGACTACACTGCATCTCTGCAGGCCTTGGCCGTGCTGCGGGCCCCGGTGGATGCGTTCTTCGATGGCGTCATGGTCAATGCCGACGACGCCGCACTGAAGGCGAACCGCCTTGGCTTGCTGGCGACGCTCCACGCGGCGATGAACCGCGTGGCCGACATCTCCCGACTGGCAGCCTGACGTGTTTTCCAGACCCCACCACCCCGGAGAGGCGATGAAGCTCGTCATCCTCGACCGCGACGGCACCATCAACCACGAACGCGAGGACTACATCAAGTCCAGCGACGAGTGGGTGCCGCTGCCCGGGGCGCTGGAGGCCATCGCCCGGCTCAACCATGCCGGCTGGCACGTGGTGGTGGCGACCAACCAATCTGGCATCGGCCGCGGCCTGTTCGACATGGTGGCGCTCAATGCCATGCACGCGAAGATGAACCAGCTGCTGTCCCGCGTGGGCGGCCGCATCGAGGCGGTGTTTTTCTGCCCGCACACGCCCGAGGACAACTGCACCTGCCGCAAACCGCTGCCAGGCCTGTTCCAGATGATCGGCCAGCGTTTTGGTTGCAGCCTGGAGGGCGTGCCGATGGTGGGTGACCTGCCGCGCGATGTGCTGGCCGCACAGTCGGTGGGTTGTGAGCCCCACCTGGTGCGCACCGGCCAGGCCGCGACGATGACCGAGACCGAGTTGCTCGATTTGCGCCAGCGCGTGCCCGACCTGACCATCCACCCCGACCTGTCGGCCTTCGCCGATTTCATCGTGCTGCGCGAGCGCCGCAGCCATGGCGAAGACGAGCCCGTGGCCACCCACATGGGAGAGCTCGGTTGAGCCTGCCGCCCGCCGACCAGCTCAGCCTGTGGACCGACGAGGGGCAAGCCGCGGCCGGTGCTGCGCCGACAGCGGGTGCCCAGCCAGCGTCTCAGGCAGCACCCCAGTTGGCCGAAGCCCGCACCACGGTCCCCGAGGCAGCCTTGCTGGGCAGCATGCCGGTGTTCCGTCACCCGCGTGCGGAACGTGAAATCCGCTTGGGCAAAGCCTTGGTGGGCTACGAGTGCAAGCGTGTGCGTCGCCGCAGCATCGGCATGGTGGTCAGCGACGAGGGCTTGTCGGTGCGCGCGCCGACGTGGGTGCCTTGGTCGGACATCGAGGTGGCCTTGCGCGCCAAGGAGCGCTGGATCTGCGCCAAGCTGTTGGACCAGCGCGAACGCGCCCGCAAACGGGTTTCGGCCCAAATCGACTGGCGCGCGGGTTGCCAATTTCCCTACCTCGGTGAGCCGGTCACCGTCGTGCTCGATCCCATGGTCTCCGGCGCCCGCTTTCAGCCTGCCTCGCTGGACGCAGCGCCTTGCCGCCACACCCTGCGCCTGGGCCTGCCGCACCAGGCCGACCCTGAGCAGATCCGCGATGCCGTCCAGGCCTGGATGCAGCGCGAGGCCCGCGATCTGTTCGCGCAGCGCGTGCAGCACTTCGCAGTGCAACTGGGCGTGCAGGTGACGCGCATCGCGCTGTCTTCGGCGCGCACCCGCTGGGGCAGTGCCAGCGCCGATGGCTCCATCCGCCTGCACTGGCGCCTCATGCACTTCAGCCACAGCGTGATCGACTACGTGGTCGCGCACGAACTGGCCCACCTGCGCGAGATGAACCACAGCCCTCGCTTCTGGGACGTGGTCCGCTCGGTCATGCCCGAGTTCGATGCCGCGCGCGATCAGCTGCGCCGCGTCGTCATCCCGGACTGAAGCGCCAGACGCCTTCTGCGTCCATCTCCCGCTTGAGCGCGCCCTGGTGCCACAGGTGGTTCAGGTGCGCCACCGACTCGCCCATCGCGAACGTCGTCTGGTGCAGGTCGAGCTGGCGTTTGAACAGCACGGGCAGCATCTCAGCGGCCGACGAGGGCTTGATCGCACAGGCGGCCAGCACTTCGTCCAGGCGCTCGGCATGGTGGTCGTGCAGTTGCTGGATGCGGGTGTGGATGCCGGTGAAGGGCAGGCCATGCGAGGGCAGGGCGAGCGTGTCGTCCGGCAGGGCGCGCATGCGGTCCAGCGAGGCCAGGAAGAGGCCCAGTGCGTCGGCTTCAGGCTCCAGGTCGAGCACGCTGACGTTGGTCGAAATCTTGGGCAGCAGCATGTCGCCCGAAATCAGCAGGCCATCTCGTTCGTTGAACAGGGCGATGTGCTCGGGGCTGTGGCCGTGGCCGGCCATGCACTGCCAGTCGCGCTCACCGATGCGCACCACCATGCCGTCCATCAGGCGGCGGTAGGCGTGCGGCACCTCGGGCACCAACGAGGAAAAGTAGCCGGTGCGCGCGCGGATCTTGGCCACGTCATCGGGCTGACGCAGGCCGTGGCTCATGAAGAACGCCGCCGCACGTTCGCCGCCAAAGCCGGTGGTGGACTGACAGGCCAGTTGCGCCGCGAAGTGGTCGGTGGCACTCATCCACAGGCGGGCGGGCTGCTGGGGCGCGCTGAAGTGGTCGATCAGCCACTGGGCATTGCCCACGTGGTCCGGGTGCATGTGCGTGACCAGCATGCGCGACAGAGGGCGCTCTGCCAACGGGCCCGCAAACAGTGTTTGCCAGGCCGAGCGGATGGTCTCCGTCGCCACGCCCGCGTCCACGATCGTCCAGGTGGGCTGCGAGCCGGTGCCATCGGCATCTTGGTCGTCCAGCACCCACAGGTTGATGTGGTTGAGCGCGAACGGCATGGGCATGCGCACCCAGTGCAGGCCGCGGCGCAGGTCCAGGCGCTCGCCGGTGGCGGGCATGGTCTCGCCCCAGGGGTAGGTGATGGCGGGGGGCGCGGCCGTGACGGTGGGGGCGAGCTGGGTCATGCGGATGAGGAACCGATCGGCACAAAAGTCAAGACAAGCCATTGTGCCTGCCGGATGAATCTGCGGCTGGACGCTTCAGCCTTGTCTACACTGCAGGACATGACGACGCTATCCCACCTCTTCGACAGCAACCGTGCCTGGGCCCGAGACATCGAGCAACGCACCCCGGGTTTTTTCACCCGCCTGCAAAAGCAGCAGACACCAGACTACCTCTGGATCGGCTGCAGCGACAGCCGCGTGCCGGCCAATGAAATCTGCGGGGTCCTGCCCGGCGAGATGTTCGTGCACCGCAACGTGGCCAACGTGGTCGTCCACACCGACCTGAATTGCCTGTCGGTGATGGAATTCGCCATCGATTCGCTCAAGGTCAAACACATCATGGTGGTGGGGCACTATGGTTGCAGTGGCGTGCATGCCGCGATGAACGACGTGCGCATCGGCTTGGCCGACAACTGGCTGCGCCATGTCAAGGATGTGCGCAACCAGCACCGCGACTGGCTCCAGACCCTGCCCGACGGGCCCGTGCGCCACGACGCCCTGTGCGAGCTCAATGTGCTCGTCCAGTGCAGCCATGTGTGCGAGACAACGGTGGTGCACGATGCCTGGGCGCGCGGCCAGGACGTGGTGGTGCATGGCTGGGTTTACGGGCTCAACAACGGCCTGATCAAGGACTTGAAGATGACCGTGTCGTCGTCGCAGCAGGTGCAACCCGCTTTCGAGCAGGCGCTGAGCGAGCTGCAGCAGCGCTATGCCCACCACGACCAAACCAACCCCGGGCCCACCCCATGACGATGTTCCCCCAGCAGCTCACCGACCCTCGGGTGTTCGACATCGCCCGAGCGCTGCTTGATGGCTTTGACCGCCACTACAAGATCTTCTCGGAGACCAGTGCGGACGCCAAAAAGCGCTTCGAGAAAGCGGATTGGCACGGCCAGCAACTGGCCCAGCGGGTGCGCATCGAGTTCTACGACCTGCGCGTGGAAGAGGCGGTGGAGCGGCTGGAACAAGACTACGAGGCCAGCTCCCTGCCGATGGAGGTCTGGCACCAGATCAAGCTGTTCTACATCGGCCTGTTGACCGGCCACAAGCAGCCAGAGCTGGCCGAGACCTTCTTCAACTCGGTCACCATCAAGATCCTGCACCGCAAGTACTACCGCAACGATTTCATCTTCGTGCGTCCGGCGGTCTCCACCGAGTACATCGACGACGAAGACGAGGCCACCGGCGCCACCTTCCGAGCCTACTACCCGGTGCGCGAGAACCTGCGCGAGATGCTCAAAGCGGTGGTGCAGGGCTACGAGCTACAGCAGCCTTTCGACGACCTGGACCGTGACATCGACTTCGTGTACGAGGCCCTGCTGGAGCAGGTTGGCAACGTGCGCCTGCGCACCAATTTCCAGATCCAGGTGCTGTCCTCGCTGTTCTTCCGCAACAAGGGCGCGTACATCGTGGGCAAGGTGATCAATGGCTTCCGGAGCCTGCCGTTCGCCATCCCCATTCTGCACAACTCCAAGAACCGGCTCTACATCGATGCGGCCTTGTTCGGCGAGGATGACCTGCTGGCCCTGTTCAGCTTCGCGCGCGCTTATTTCATGGTGGACATGCGCGTGCCTTCGGCCTATGTACAGTTCCTCCGCACGTTGATGCCGCGCAAGCCACGCGGCGAGATCTACAGCGCCATCGGTCTGCAGAAGCACGGCAAGAACCTTTTCTACCGCGACTTCCTCTTCCACCTGCGCCACTCCAGCGACAAGTTCCGCATCGCGCCCGGCATCAAGGGCATGGTGATGCTGGTGTTCGACCTGCCGTCCTACCCCTTCGTCTTCAAGGTCATCAAGGACTACTTCCCGCCGCAGAAGGAAACCACGCGCGAGATGATCATGGGCAAGTACCAGCTCGTGAAGCAGCACGACCGCGTGGGCCGCATGGCCGACTCGCTGGAGTTCACCAACGTTGCTTTCCCGCGCCACCGCTTTGACGAAGAGCTGATCGCCGAGCTGAAGAAGTTCGCGCCCAGCGTGATGGAGGAGGACGATGAAGACCCGAGCGTGCTCATCCTCAAGCACCTCTACATCGAGCGCCGCATGGTGCCGCTCAACATCTACATCCAGGAGGCGCAGGGCGAGTCGCTGGAGCATGCCGTCATCGAGTACGGCAACGCCCTGAAAGACCTGGTGGCTGCCAACATCTTCCCCGGCGACATGCTGTGGAAGAACTTCGGTGTGACGCGCAACGGCAAGGTCGTGTTCTACGACTACGACGAAATCGAGTACATCACCGACTGCAACTTCCGCAAAGTGCCCGAGCCGCGCAACGAGGAAGAGGAGATGTCAGGCGAGGTCTGGTACACCGTGGGCAAGCACGATGTCTTCCCCGAGACCTTCGGGCCCTTCCTGCTGGGTGACCCGCGCGTGCGGGCCATCTTCATGCAGCACCACGCCGACCTGCTGGAGCCCGAGTACTGGCAGCAGCACAAGGAGCGCATCAAGGCGGGTTACGTGCACGATGTCTTCCCCTACGACCGGGGGCGCCGCTTCGTGCACAAGATCCAGTCCGGCACGTCGCAGGCATCGCCCGACGATGCGCCGGTGGACGCGCCCGTTGACATCCAGCCGCTGGGGCCGGCCGTCCACGATCAGGGCGTGCTGTCAGGCTTCAGCACGGGCTCGGCGGGCAGCGGGGATTGACCTTCACGGCGGGCGCTTCACTGCGCCTGCTGACCCTGGCTTGATGACACACTGGTCTGATCCTGCAAACCATGCTGGATCAGACCCAGCCTGGCTCACCAGAACTGATACCAGGGCTTCTTGACCGGCAGCGTGCCATTGGCCGCCACATTGGCGCCAAGGAAGCGGCTGTTGGGGAAGCTTTGCTGCAGGATGCGCAGGGCATCATCCCGCAGCGGCTCCAGCCCCAGCTTGTCGTAGCTTTGGGCGAGGATGTAGAGGCCTTCCTCGATGGCTGGCGACTGGCGGTACTCCGTCACGGCTTGTTGCGCGCGGTTGGCTGCCGCCACGTAGGCGCCGCGGCGCAGGTAGTAGCGCGCCACGTGCACTTCGCCAGCGGCCAGCGAGTTCACGATGTGGTTCATGCGCAGGCGCGCGTCTTCGGCGTACTTCGACGTGGGGAAGCGGTCCACCACCTGTTTGAACGACTCGTAGGCATCGCGCGAGGCCTGCTGGTCACGCTCCGACAGGTCCTGGTTGGCCACGCGGCCAAACAAGCCCAGGTCCTCGTTGAAGTTGATCAGGCCCTGCAGGTAATACACATAGTCCAGCGCCGGGCTGGTCGGGTGCAAACGGATGAAGCGGTCCAGCTTGGCCAGCGCCTGTGCTTTTTCACCCGTGCGGAAGTAGGCGTAGGCCAGATCGATCTGTGCCTGCTGCGACAGCAGGGTGCCGGAGGCGCGCGACTCGACCTTTTCCAGCTTCTTGACCGCCGTCTCGTAATTGCCTTCGGCCGCGTCGTCCTTGGCGTCTGCGTACAATTTGTCTGGCGGGATGTTGGCGAATTCGTCTTTGGGCGTGGAGCCGCAAGCCGCCAGCGCGACGCTCAGGAACAGGGCCAGCCAGCCGGCATGCATGCCGGACCGCGAGCCACGGAAGGTGGTCTTCACAAATTTCACGTTGGATTGGGGCGGTCAGGCCGCGGAGAATTCCGCATGCCGCGCCGCCTGCAGCGTCAGAGCCCACAGTATAGAAGCGAGATCGTCCGATTCGATGCCCCCACGCAAGCCAGCCCCATCCGTTCGCCCATCACCCCGCCGCGGTGCTGAAGTCGGGTCGCCAGACCAGCCGCTGACGAACACGCTCCCAGCTGTTTCGGACGAGGCCACAGAAGACCTTAGCGAGGACTTTGCCGATGAGCTTGGTGCCGAGCCCGCTGCCGCAGCAATGGCCGAGGAGCGCACCGAGTCGCTGACCGTGCCGGCGTCGTCGCATGGCCAGCGGCTGGATGCTTTCCTGGGTGCGCAGATCACGGCGTTCTCACGCAACCACCTCAAGTCACTGATCGAAGACGGTTGTGTGACCGTGGACGGGCAAGCCCTCACGACGCCCTCGCGCAAGGTGGCGCAGGGGCAGCGCCTGGTGGTGCGCTTGCGGCCCACGGCGCAAAGCCTGGCCTTCGTGGCCGAGCCCATGGACCTCGCCATCGTGTTCGAAGACGCCCACCTCCTGGTGATCAACAAACCCGCGGGCCTGGTCGTGCACCCTGCTGCCGGCAACTGGCAGGGCACTTTGATGAACGGGCTGCTGGCACACCACGCGGGCGCGGTGGAACTGCCGCGCGCGGGCATCGTGCACCGGCTGGACAAGGACACCAGCGGGCTGATGGTGGTGGGCAAGACGCTGGAAGCCGTCACGGCCTTGAGCCGTGCCATCGCGGCGCGTGAGGTCAGCCGCCAATACCTGGCTTTGGCGCACGGCACAGTGGACGAGGCGTTTTCGGTGATGTCGTCCATCGGGCGTGACCCCGTCACCCGCGTCAAGATGGCCGTGGTGCCGGCGGGCAAGGCGGCCCGCACCGATGTGCAGCGCCTGCTGTGCGGGCCGTGGCAGGACCCCGCAACCGATTTGCCGCCGCGGGCCTACAGCGGCGTGCTGTGCACCTTGCACACGGGCCGCACCCACCAGATCCGTGTGCACCTGAGCAGCCGCAAACACCCGCTGGTGGCTGATGCGCTCTACGGCGGTACGCTGGCATTGGGCATGCGCCGCCAGGCCTTGCACGCCGCAAAGCTGTCTTTCAAGCACCCGATCACGGGCGATGCGCTGGCATTCGAGGCCCCGCTGCCCGACGACATGGCGCATGCCTGGGCGGCCCTGACGTCTGCTGCCACAGCAAATTCACAAACTGGTGTATAGTGAGTAGTGATTTGGCATCGAGCCCTGGGCGTGAACACACGCCTCACCGGCCGGCCGTGAAGAAGATGGCGTGGAACGCCATCCGAATGTCGCCTCCCCAGTGAGGCCCCTCCACACAGTCCAGTTTGAACGCCCGTTGGCTGCCTCGCGGTTGAGCACAACGTCGGTGCGCCCGCACAGCATGTGGCTGTGCCGCGCTGTGGTTTTTGCCGACCGGTGCTGCAGCCCCGCTCACGATCGACGCGATGGAAGTCCTCCAATCCCAGGATGCCGAACGCATCCTTGAAGCCGCCTTGTTGTGCGCGCCTCACCCCATGCCGGTGCGAGAGATGCGCGCCCTGTTCGACGACACCGTGTCTGCCGACACGGTGCGTGGCATGCTCGCGCGCATCCAGGACCAGTGGCAGGGCAAGGGCGTGATGCTGTGCGAGGTGGCCTCCGGATGGCGCTTCCAGACCCGGGCGGACGTGCAAGTCCACCTGGACCGGCTGCACCCTGAAAAGCCGCCCAAGTATTCCCGCGCCACGATGGAAACACTGGCCATCATTGCCTACAAGCAGCCCGTCACGCGGGGTGACATCGAAGACATCCGCGGCGTGACCGTGAGCTCGAACATCGTCAAGCAGCTCGAAGACCGCGGCTGGGTCGAGGTGATTGGCCACCGCGACGCGCCGGGCCGTCCTGCCTTGTTTGCCACCACCCGGCAGTTCCTGGATGACCTTGGCCTGGCGTCCTTGTCCCAGTTGCCCACGCTGGAAGGCTTGCCCGTGGGGCAGGCCCTTTTGCCGGGGCTGGAGGACGAGCCGGCGCCCGATGTGGCGGTCGATGCCGCAGGCGGTGTTGACGCCCCATCTGACATCCAAGCCGACACCCCCGCCGACGCACAGCCTGCCGCCGACGACCTCGCCGTCTCCCACGCACCCGATTCCGCACCACACGCTCCATGACCACCGACTCCGCGCCCATGCAAGACCCTCAGGACAACCAGCCCTCCGTCGAAGCCGCCACCGAAGCAGCGGCCAAGCCCAAGCGCACGCGACGCCCCAAGGCGGTCGATGTGAGCGAGGCCTCCAGCACGCCAGAGGCGACCGAGGCCGCTGTGCCCGCGGCGGCTGTCGAAGCGGAAGCGCCCGTGGCTGCCAAGCGGGCGCCGCGTCGCCGCAAGGCGGTGGACGACGCGCCTGCGGTGGATGTGGCCGCGGCACCGGAAGCGGTGGCCGTCGAGGTTGCAGCGCCAGAGGCCCCGGTCGCAGAAGAGGTGCCCGTGGCGACGGCCGCTCCGAAGCGCGCGCCGCGTCGCAAGCCCGCGGCTGCTGTGCCAGCGGAGGCTGCCGCTTCTGATGCGTTGGGTGTGATCGATGTGGTGAGCGAAGCCGTGGTCGCTGTGGCGCCCAGGGCATCCGAGGGTCAGGCTGCGCCGGCGGCCGATGAGGGCCGTGCGGTGGAGGCTTCGGCTGACGAAGGCGCCCCCGGCGTCCAGGCGCAGGGCGAGGATCCGACGGAGTTCCGTGGTGCCCGCCGCGCGGCGATGGCCCAGCAGCAGGCGGCCGAGGTGTTTGCCGAGTTGCTGTCGGGTGATTTCGACAAGACCCACGAGGAAGAGTCCGAAGAGGCCGCGAGCGCCGAGCCGGCCGGCCCCTACAAACGCGTTCTGCGCCCCGAGCCTGACGCACCCAAGCTGCAGAAGGTGCTGGCCCAGGCGGGCGTCGGCTCGCGCCGCGACATCGAGCAGATGATCGAAGAAGGCCGCATCGAGGTGAACGACCAAGTGGCCCACATTGGCCAGCGCATCTCGCACGGTGACCGCGTCAAGGTGGCCGGCAAGCCGATCCGGATCCGCATCGCCCCGCCCGCCGCACGCATCCTGGCTTATCACAAGCCCGTGGGTGAGGTTGTCACCCACGACGACCCGCAGGGCCGTCCCACGGTGTTCCGTCGCCTGCCGCGTTTGCAGAATGGCAAGTGGATGTCGGTGGGTCGGCTTGACCTGAACACCGAAGGCCTGCTGCTGTTCACCAACTCCGGCGAACTGGCCAACCAGCTCATGCACCCGCGCTTTGGCGTGGAGCGCGAGTACGCCGTGCGCGTGCTGGGCAGCCTGGACGAGCCCTCGCGCGAGCGCTTGCTGACCGGCGTGGAAATCGAAGGCCAGGCTGCTTCTTTCGTGTCCATCAGCAATGGCTTGGGCGAGGGTGTGAACCAGTGGTACCGCGTGGTCATCACCGAAGGTCGCAACCGCGAAGTGCGCAAGCTGTTTGACGCTGTGGGCCTGACCGTGAACCGCCTCATCCGCGTGCGCTATGGTGCCATCGTGCTGCCGCGCGGCCTGCGCCGTGGCGTGTGGGCCGAATTGGGTGAATCCGACGTTCGCGCTGTGAAGTCCTTGGCTGGCATGGACCGCCAGGAGACCGAACAGCAGGGCCGTGGCAAGGGCGGCAAGCCGCAGCGCGGTCAGCAGGCCGAGGGCCAGCGTGGCGGCCAACAGGGTGGCCAACAGGGCGGTCAACAGGGCGGTCAGCGCGCAGGGCAGGGTGCCAATGGGCAACAGCCCGGTCAGCGTGGCCAGCAAGGTCAGCGCGGACAAGGCCAGCAAGGCCGAGACGGTCGCGACGGGCGTGGCGGCCAAGGAGGCCGTCCGCAGCAGGGCGGTGGGCAGTTCGGTCAGGGTGGCCAAGGCGGCCAGCGCGGCCAAGGTCCGCGTGGCCAGGGTCAGCAGGGCAACCATGAGCGCGCCCAGATGTCGGGCCAGGCGCCGCAGGGTGCCCGCGATGCGGACGACGATTTCGACCACATCGGCCCCATCCCCAACCCGCTGGAGCAGACCTTCGACAAGCGCTTCGTCAAGGGTTCCAAGCGCATCACCTCCGGTTTCGGTCGCCCCGACCAGGACCATGGCCGTGACAGCGGCGCGAAGGCCAAGGGCCCCAAGCAGCCCGACCCCTTGCAGACCGCGGTGGGCTACATCGGCGCCGACGCCTACTTCGGTGGTGGCCGCTCCGGTGGTGGCAACCGCCGTGGTGGTGGTGGCGGCGGCGGTGGTGGTGGTGGTGGTGGTGGACGTGGTCGCCGTTGAGCAACGGGCGCCTGCCAAATTCGAACGATACAATCCCAGGTTTTGTCCATTTCGCTGATTCAGGAGATCCATTCATGACCGTCGAACGCACCCTCTCGATCATCAAGCCCGACGCCGTTGCCAAGAACGTCATCGGCCAAATCGTCGCCCGCTTTGAAGGCGCTGGCCTGAAGGTTGCCGCTGCCAAGCTGGTGCAGCTGTCGCGCGCCGAAGCCGAGCAGTTCTACGCTGTGCACGCTGCCCGTCCTTTCTTCAAGGACCTGGTGGACTTCATGGTCTCCGGCCCCGTGTTCATCCAGGTGCTGGAAGGCGAAGGCGCCATCGCCAAGAACCGTGACCTGATGGGCGCCACCGACCCCAAGAAGGCCGCTCCCGGCACCATCCGCGCCGATTTCGCCGAGTCGATCGACGCCAACGCCGTGCACGGCTCTGACGCCCCCGAGACCGCTGCCGTGGAAATCGCTTTCTTCTTCCCCGGTCTGAACGTTTACAGCCGCTGATCGGCTATTGCCTGTTGCCGTCTGGCCTGAAATCCCATGAGCGCTGTTGTCAATCTGCTGGATTTCGACCTCGACGGCCTGGCCGCGTATTGCGAGCAACTGGGTGAAAAGCGCTTCCGCGCCACCCAGCTGTTCCGCTGGATCCATCAAAAAGGCGCGTCTGATTTCGATCAGATGACCGACTTGGCCAAGTCCTTGCGCAGCAAGCTGCAAGGGGTGGCCCACATCCAGCCGCTGAGCATCATCAGCGAGCATGTGTCCTCTGACGGCACCATCAAGTGGCTGTTCGATGTCGGACAGGGCAATGCCGTCGAAACCGTGTTCATCCCCGAAGACGACCGTGGCACGCTGTGCGTGTCCTCGCAAGCCGGTTGTGCCGTGGGCTGCCGTTTCTGCTCCACGGGCCACCAAGGCTTCAGCCGCAACCTGAGCACGGGCGAGATCGTCGCGCAGCTCTGGCATGCCGAGCACGCGCTGCGCAAGCGCCAAAACACCTCCGAACGTGTCATCAGCAATGTGGTGATGATGGGCATGGGCGAGCCGCTGCAGAACTACGGCGCCCTGGTGCCGGCCCTGCGCACCATGCTCGACGACCATGGCTACGGCCTGTCGCGCCGCCGTGTGACGGTGTCCACTTCGGGCGTGGTGCCCATGATCGAGCGCCTGCAGCAGGATTGCCCGGTGGCTCTGGCTGTGTCGCTGCACGCGCCCAATGACCCGCTGCGCGACCAGCTCGTGCCGCTGAACCGCAAATACCCCATCGATGAGTTGCTGAGCGCTTGCCAGGCGTACCTGCAGGCCGCACCGCGGGACTTCATCACGTTCGAGTACTGCATGCTCGATGGCGTCAATGACACCGACGAGCATGCCCGTCAGTTGATCGCCTTGGTGCGCAACCGCATCCATTGCAAGTTCAACCTGATCCCTTTCAATCCCTTCCCGGCCTCGGGGCTGCACCGTTCGCACAATGAGCGCGTGCAGGCGTTCGCGCGCCTCCTGGCCGATGCGGGCATCGTCACCACCGTGCGCAAGACGCGTGGCGATGACATCGATGCCGCTTGCGGCCAGTTGGCCGGCGAGGTGCAGGACCGCACCCGGGCCGACGAGCGCATGTTGCGCCAGCCCATCGTCATCCATGCGGTGGCCAGCCAGAAGACGCATGGGCAGTGAGTGCCGGGCATCGGCGGGTGCGTCAAGCCCCTACACTCTGAGCCCGAACAAGGAGATAGCTGCATGAGGATGCGATCCGTGATCCGCTTGGCCGAGCGTCGCCACCCGTGGGGGTGGTCGGGCGTGGGTGCCGCGGCCGTGCTGGGGGTGATGTTGGTGCTGGCCGGCTGTGCTGGCCTGCCTTCGCCGCAGCAGCGTGCGCAAGGCGGCAACACCGCAGACGCCCGCGCCGACATCGTCACGGCCTCGGACGAAGGCGATGTGCGTCGCCGCGCCCGCATCCGCCTGGAGTTGGCCACGACCTATTACGCCCAGGGGCAGTACAACACCGCGCTGGACGAGCTCAAGCAGGCCGTGTCCATCGACCCCAGCCTGCCGGCTGCACACGAGATGCGCGGCCTGATCTATGACGCCATGGGCGACACCGACCGCGCCGATGCCAGTTTCCGCCAGGCTCTGTCGCTGGACCCGGCGAACGTCAGCGTGCTGCACAACCATGCCTGGTCGCTGTGCCGGCGTGGGCAGTACGCCGAGGCGGATGCCTTGTTCGCGCGTGCCGTGACGCTGCCGCCGTCGCAGGCCATCCCGGTGTCCAAGACCTACCTGGCCCGGGGTGTCTGTCAGGTGCGCGCAGGCTTGTACGCCGAGGGTGAGAAATCGCTGCTCAAGGCATATGAAATCGACCCCGCCAGCCCTGCCACAGGCTACAACCTGGCCTCGGTGCTGATGCGCAGGGGCGAGCTGGAGCGCGCGCGCTTCTACGTGCGCCGCATCAACAACACGCCCGATCAGACGACCGCGGAATCCTTGTGGTTGGCGATCCGCATCGAGCACCGTCTTGGCAATTTCTCGGGCCGCGATGAGCTGGCCGTGCAGTTGCGCAGGCGCTTCATTGGCAGCCGCGAGGCCACTGCACTGGAACTGGGTCGCTACGATGAGTGACACGCCACCGATCCAACTCAACACGCCGGACGCGGGCAACCGCGACGCTGGTGAAATGCTGCGCCTGGCGCGCGAGGCCCAGGGCTTGAGCCTGGACGCCCTGGCCATGGTCCTCAAGGTGACGCCGGCCAAGCTGGCGGCGCTGGAAGAAGGGCGCCTGGAGCAATTGCCCGACGCCAACTTCGCGCGTGCCCTGGCGCAGACCGTGTGTCGTTACCTCAAGGTGGACGCGGCGCCGGTGCTGGCGGCCTTGCCCGCTGCGCGCCCCGCCCCTCTGGGCAGTGACAAGCCGCCGCTCAACCAGCCTTTCAAGGAGGCTCGCCTGGCGCCCGGCATGTTCGACCGCGAGGGTGGCATGGACCTGTCCGCCTTGCTGAGCCTCAAGTGGCTGGCCCCGTTGGCTCTGCTGCTGGCGGCCGCGGTGGTCTACATCCTGCCCGAATCCGTGACCCTGCCAGGGTGGATGCAGCGCGTTGGTGCCTTGAGTGGCGCCGATGCGGCGTCGGCGGCCTCGTCGGCCGATGCGGCAGCGTCAGAGCCCGAAGCGGCCGTGGGCGTGGCGCTGGGCGAGGCTTCGGTGGCGCAGGCTGCGTCGGAGCCCTTGTTTGGCGCTTCGGGTGCTTTGGGCATCCCGGATGCTGCGGCTGTGGCGCCATCGGCGTCGGCCGTGCCGTCTCAGCCTGTGGCGATGCCAGCGGCCGTGCCGCAAGCGACCCCCGTGACGGCTTCGTCCTCGGCGAATGCGGCGGCATCAGTGTCCGACCCAGGCGCTGGTGCGGTTGTGCTGCGCGCGACCGAAGACGCCTGGATGGAAGTGACCGACGGCACAGGCACCAAGCGCCTGTCTCGCCTGGTCAAGGCCGGAGAGACGCTGTCCATGGGCGGCGTGCCGCCATGGAATGTGCGCATCGGCAACGTCAGCGGCGTGCAGGTCACGCTGCGCGGACAGCCGGTGGACCTCACGCCCTACAACCGCAACAACATCGCACGCCTGGAGCTGAAATGACGCTGGCGAACTGCACCCTCATTGCGCCGGCCCAACCTGCCGCCCGCCGTTCGCGCCAGGCCCGCGTGGTTTGGGGCTCGCGCGTGGTCACCATCGGTGGCGATGCCCCGGTGCGGGTGCAGTCCATGACCAACACCGACACGGTGGATGTCATCGGCACCGCCATCCAGGTCAAGGAGCTGGCACTGGCCGGCTCCGAGCTGGTGCGCATCACCGTCAACACGCCTGAGGCCGCCGAGGCGGTGCCGCACATCCGCGAGCAGCTCGACCGCATGGGCGTCGACGTGCCGCTGGTGGGCGACTTCCACTACAACGGCCACCGCCTGCTGACCGATCACCCGGCCTGTGCCGAAGCGCTGTCCAAGTACCGCATCAACCCCGGCAACGTGGGCAAGGGCGACAAGAAAGACCGCCAGTTCGCGCAGATGATCGAAGCCGCCATGCGCTTCGACAAGCCCGTGCGCATCGGCGTGAACTGGGGCAGCCTGGACCAGGACCTGCTCGCGTCGATGATGGACGAGAACGCCCGCAGCGCCACCCCCTGGGACGCCCAGCAGGTGATGTACCAGGCGCTCATCAGCTCGGCCCTGCAATCGGCCGCGTTCGCGCGCGAGCTGGGCATGGCGCCCGAGCAAATCATCCTGTCGTGCAAGGTCAGCGGTGTGCAGGACCTCATCAGCGTCTACCGTGGCTTGGCCGCGCGTTGCGACTACCCGCTGCACCTGGGCCTGACCGAAGCCGGCATGGGCACCAAGGGCACGGTGGCGTCGGCCGCGGCCCTGTCCATCCTGCTGCAAGAAGGCATTGGCGACACCATCCGCGTGTCGCTCACGCCGCAGCCGGGCGAAGCCCGCACGCAGGAAGTCGTGGTCTCGCTGGAAATCCTCCAGGCGCTGGGCCTGCGCCATTTCGTGCCCAGCGTCACCGCCTGCCCGGGCTGTGGCCGCACCACCAGCACCACCTTCCAGGAACTGGCCAAGCAGATCGACGACCACCTGCGCGCGCAGATGCCGGTCTGGCGTGCGCAATACCCGGGCGTCGAGAACATGAAGGTCGCCGTGATGGGCTGCATCGTCAATGGCCCAGGCGAGAGCAAGCACGCCGACATCGGCATCAGCCTGCCCGGCAATGGCGAAGCCCCTGCGGCCCCCGTTTTCATCGACGGCGAAAAGGCCCTGACCCTGCGTGGCGAGCGCATCGCCGAAGAATTCCAGCAGCTGGTGCAGGACTACATCGAGCGCCGTTACGGCGCGGCCGCTGCGGCCTCTGGCGTCTGAGCCATCCGCGATGCACCTTCGCCAGCATCCTCCACAAGAACAACATTTTCCTGATTCCCCATGGCCGAACAGCTCAAAGCCATCAAAGGCATGAACGACATCCTGCCGCCGGACTCGGCGCGCTGGGAATGGCTCGAAGACAAGGTCCGCGCGCTGATGCGCCGCTACGGCTACCTCAACATGCGCACGCCCATCGTCGAGCCCACGGCCCTGTTCGTGCGCGGCCTGGGCGAGGTCACCGACATCGTCGAGAAGGAGATGTACTCCTTCGAAGACAGCCTCAACGGCGACAAGCTCACGCTGCGCCCCGAGGGCACGGCCGGTGCCGTGCGCGCCATCAACGAGCACAGCTTCCTGTACGAAGGCGGCAAGCGCCTGTACTACATCGGCCCGATGTTCCGCCACGAGCGCCCGCAAAAAGGCCGCTACCGCCAGTTCCACCAGGTGGGCGCCGAGGTGCTGGGCTTTGCCGGCCCCGATGTCGATGCCGAGCTCATCTTGATGACGGCCTCGCTGTGGTGCGACCTGGGCTTGGCCGTGGGCGATGACGTCCAGCTGCAGCTCAACAGCCTGGGGCAGCCCGAAGAGCGCCAGGCCCACCGCGAGGCCCTCATCGCTCACCTGGAAGCCCACGCCGAGCTGCTGGACGACGAAGCCAAGCGCCGCTTGCACAGCAACCCGCTGCGCATCCTCGACACCAAGAACCCGGCCATGCAGCCGGTGGTCGAGTCGGCCCCCAAGCTCATCGACTTCCTTGGCGAGGCCTCGCTGGCCCACTTCAACGCCGTGCGCGCCGTGCTCGATGCTGCGGGCCTGCCTTACGAGGTCAACCCGCGCCTGGTCCGCGGCATGGACTACTACAACCTGACCGTGTTCGAGTGGGTCACGACCCGCCTGGGCTCCCAAGGCACGGTGTGTGGTGGCGGTCGCTACGACGGCCTGATCGAGCAGCTCGGCGGCAAGCCCAACCCGGCCGTTGGCTGGGGCCTGGGCATGGAGCGCTTGCTGCTGCTGCTGGAAGAGGTCGGCCAGTTGCCCGGTCCGGCCCAGCCCGATGCCTTCGCCGTGGTCTTCCCCGGCGTGCCCCTGCCCACGGTCATGGTGGCGCTCGAAGCCTTGCGCGCCCAGGGCGTCAGCATCGTGCTGAACCCGGCCGGCAAGGACGGCCCCGCCAGCCCCAAATCCCAGTTCAAGAAGGCCGACGCCAGCGGCGCGCGCTTCGCCCTGGTGTTCGGCCCGGACGAGGTCGCCCGTGGCGAAGTGGCTGTCAAACCGCTGCGCGACGGCGGCGAGCAGCAGATCCGCCAGTTGGTGGACATCGCCCGTTGGGCTGCCACCTTGCTGCCCCGCTGAACCGGCCTCTGATCCTGCCCCCGGCCCAGTCATAATCCGCAGATCCAACACCCCGAGACACCATGGCGACCTACGACCTCGAACAGCAGGAGCAACTTGACCAGGTCAAGCACTTCTGGAAGCAATACGGCAACCTGATCACCTGGGTGCTGGTGCTGGCGCTAGGCGCTTACGCGGCCTGGACGGGCTACCTGTACTGGCAGCAAAAGCGCGCCATCGCCGCCACCGGCCTGTACGAAGAGCTCGACCGCGCCGCGGCCTCGGGCAATGCCGAGCGCGTGCTGCAGATCTTCTCTGACCTCAAGGGCAACTACGCTGGCACCGCGCTGGCAGAGCAGGGCGCCCTGATGGCGGCGAAGGTCGCTGCTGACACCAAGACCGACCAAGCCCGCGCCGCCCTGCAGTGGCTGGCCGAGAACGGCAAGAACACCAGCCTGGTGGGCGTGGCCCGCTTGCGCCTGGCCGGCATGCAGATGGACGCCAAGCAGTACGACGAGGCCCTCAAGACCCTCGACGCCGGCCTGTCCGATGAGTTCAAGCCCCTGGCCGATGACCGCCGTGGCGACATCTACATGGCCCAGGGCAAGAAGGACGAAGCTGCGAAGGCCTACAAGTCGGCATGGGACAAGCTCGATGCCACGGTCGACTACCGCCGCTTCATCGAGGGCAAGCTGACCGCACTGGGTGATGCACCTGCTGCGCCGCCTCAGGCACCCAAGGCCCCGACAGCATCAACGGCCGCAACAGCCACGACGGCCCCTTGATGGCGCCCGCGCACTGAGCATCCACGCCACGTTCTGAGCCCCACGAGCAGCCATGACCTTCGCACCTGTTTTTCGCATGACCCGTCTGTCGGTCCTTGGCTTGAGCCTCGCCCTGGCCCTCGGCCTGTCGGCATGTGGCACCAGCAAGCCCAAGCCGGCGCCGCTGGAGTCCCTGAGCAACGCCACCCGCCTGGCCCCGGCCTGGTCGGTGCGCGTGGGCGATGTCGCGCCGACCTTCGGCCTGTCGGTGTCTCCCGATGCCATCGCCGTGGCCAATGTCGATGGCAGCATCGTCTCGCTGGACCTGCAGACCGGCCGCGAACGCTGGCGCGCCCAGGCCAAGGCCGAGCTGTCCGCCGCCGTGGGCTCGGATGGCCGCTACGCCGCCGTGGTCAGCGCCAGCAACGACCTGATGCTGTTCGACCAGGGCAAGCTGCTCTGGACCGAACGCCAGCCCGGCCGCGTGCTCACCGCCCCTGTGGTGGCCGGCGAACGCGTGTTCGTGCAGGCGGTGGACCGCAGCGTTCGCGCCTATGACGCCCTGGACGGTCGCTACCTGTGGCTCTACCAACGCCCTGGCGCCGAGCCCCTGGCCCTGGCCACCCGCAGCGTCATCGAACCCTTCCGTGACACCCTCCTGGTCGGACAGGGCAACCGCATGGTCGGCCTGGACCCACTCAAGGGCACGCCCCGCTTCGACGTCAGCGTCGGCACGCCGCGCGGCACCAACGAGGTCGAGCGTCTGGCCGATCTGGTCGGCCCGCTGGCCCGTGTCGATGACGAAGCCTGCGTGCGCGCGTTCCAGTTCTCCGTGGCCTGCCTGGAGCTCAACCGCGGCAGCGTGCGCTGGAGCCGTCCGCAAGCCGGCACCCAGGCCGTCGCGGCCAACCTGCAGCTCGTGGTGGGCGCCGACAGCACCGACCGCCTGAGCGCCTGGAAAGTCGAGAACGGCGACAGCGTCTGGCGCATCGACCGCTTCGTCAACCGTGGCCTGAGCGCACCCGCCCTGTGGGGCGACCGCATCGCCGTGGCCGACGCCCAAGGCTACCTGCACATCCTGTCCCAGGCCGACGGCCGCACGCTGACCCGCACCGAACTGGACGCGCCCGTCGCTGGCGCACCGCTGGTGGTGCAAGGCAAGCTGCTGCTCGTCACCCGCAAGGGCACCGTCTATGCCTTTTCGGGCAATTGAGCGTTGAGCGACCCTGGCCGCGCCTGTTTTTCCACGATCACCCGCTGATCTCTCGCACCTGATTCCATGAAACCTGTCATTGCACTGGTCGGACGACCCAACGTCGGCAAGTCGACCTTGTTCAATCGACTCACGAAGTCCCGCGACGCCATCGTCGCCGACTTCGCCGGCCTGACACGCGACCGCCACTACGGCGAGGGTCGCCTGGGCCCGCACGCCTTCATCGCCATCGACACCGGCGGCTTCGAGCCCGAATGCAAATCCGGCATCTTCAAGGAGATGGCCAAGCAGACGCGCCAGGCCGTGGCCGAGGCCGATGCCGTGATCTTCGTCGTCGACGCCCGCAATGGCCTGTCTGCCCAAGACCACGACATCGCCAAGTTCCTGCGCACCGCCAACAAGAAGGTGCTGCTGGTGGCCAACAAGGCCGAAGGCATGCAGACCGCGCCGCAACTGGCCGAGTTCTACGAGCTGGGCTTGGGCGAGCCGATGCCGGTGTCGGCCGCGCACGGCCAGGGCATGCGCGACATGATCGACCTCGCGCTCGAAGACTTCATCGACCCCGATGCCGATGAAGACGAGACGCCCGCCGAAGACCGCCCCATCCGCCTGACCGTGGCCGGTCGTCCCAACGTCGGCAAGTCCACGCTGATCAACACCTGGCTTGGCGAAGAGCGTCTGGTGGCCTTCGACATGCCTGGCACCACGCGCGACGCCATCAGCGTGCCCTTCGAGCGCAACGGCCAGAAGTTCGAGCTCATCGACACCGCCGGCCTGCGCCGCAAAGGCAAGGTGTTCGAAGCCATCGAGAAATTCTCGGTGGTCAAGACGCTGCAAGCCATCTCGGACGCCAACGTCGTGCTGTTGCTGGTGGACGCCACCCAGGGCGTGACCGAGCAGGACGCCCACATCGCCGGCTTCGTGCTCGAGTCGGGCCGCGCCGTGGTCATCGCTGTCAACAAGTGGGACGCCATCGACAGCTACCAGCGCGAGATGCTGCAGCGCTCCATCGAGCACCGCCTGGCTTTCCTGAAGTTCGCGCCGGTGCTCTACATCTCTGCCATCAAGCGCCAGGGCCTCGGCCCGGTGTGGAAGGCCATCGCTGATGCCCATGCATCTGCCAACCGCAAGATGCCCACGCCGGTGCTCACGCGCCTGCTGGCCGAGGCAGTGCAGTTCCAGCAGCCCAAGCGGGCAGGGGCCTTCCGCCCGAAACTGCGCTACGCCCACCAGGGCGGCATGAACCCACCGGTCATCGTCATCCACGGCAACTCGCTGGAGCACGTCACCGACGTGTACAAGCGCTTCCTGGAAAGCCGCTTCCGCGAACACTTCAAGCTCACCGGCACACCGTTGCGCATCGAGATGAAGTCCTCGCAGAACCCTTTCAACGAGAAAGACTGAAGCGGCTTGACCCGGGGCGCCATGGCGTCACACGGCTGAAAGACACCTGCCTTACGTCAGGGGACAAGGACTGTGTTAAGGTGGTTGCCCTGACGTCATCGTCGTACATCGTTTTAACACGGAGCATATCGTGAGCAACAAAGGGCAACTCCTACAAGACCCCTTCCTGAACCTGCTGCGTCGTGAGCACGTGCCTGTGTCCATTTACTTGGTCAACGGCATCAAGCTCCAGGGCCACATCGAATCTTTCGATCAGTACGTGGTTCTGCTGCGCAACACCGTCACGCAAATGGTTTACAAGCACGCCATTTCGACGGTCGTGCCTGGCCGTGCAGTGAACTTCAGCGCCAATGAGGGCGAAGAAGGTTGACCGGGGCCTTTCTCGGCTTCCCTCGGCTTTCTGGCCCAGCCCGCCTCGCCGATGCCTGACGCGTCGCCCTTGACCCCCGCCTCCCCAAACCCAGCCGACGCCGCTTTTGACGCCTTCCAAGGCGTCAATCCCAAGCTGTTTGCGCCGGGTGATCCGCGGGTGGTCCTTGTCGGGGTCGATTTCGGCCCTGGCTCCTCTTTCGATCCCACGCTGGACGAACTCGCCTTGCTGGCCGAGTCGGCGGGGGATGCGCCTGTGGCCAAGGTCACGGCCAAGCGCAAAGCGCCCGATGCGGCGCTGTTCGTCGGCTCGGGCAAGGCCGACGAGATCAAATCCATCGTCACCCTCTACCAGGCCCAGGCCGTGATCTTCGATCAGGCTTTGTCGCCCGCGCAGCAGCGCAACCTGGAGCGCCACCTGGGCGTGGAGGTGCTGGACCGCATTGGCCTCATCCTCGAAATTTTCGGTGCCCGCGCGCGCAGCCACGAGGGCAAACTGCAGGTCGAACTGGCGCGCCTGCAGTACCTCTCGACGCGCCTCGTGCGCCGCTGGTCCCACCTGGAGCGCCAGCGCGGCGGCGTGGGTCACCGAGGTGGCCCTGGCGAAACCCAGATCGAGCTGGATCGCCGCATGATCGACACCAAGATCAAGTCGCTCAAGGAGCGCCTGGCCAAGGTCAAAAAGCAGCGCAACACCCAGCGCCGCTCACGCGAGCGCGCCGAGACCTTCCGCGTCTCGCTGGTCGGCTACACCAACGCGGGCAAGTCGACGCTGTTCAACGCTTTCACCAAGGCCGGCACCTACGCGGCCAACCAGCTGTTTGCCACGCTGGACACCACCACGCGGCAGATGTACCTGGCCCAGGCCCAGCGCAGCGTGACGCTGTCCGACACCGTCGGTTTCATCCGCGACCTGCCACACAGCCTGGTGAAGTCTTTCGAGGCCACCCTGCAGGAAGCCGCTGAAGCAGACGTGCTGCTGCACGTGGTGGACGCGGCCAGCCCGGCTGTTCACGAGCAGATCGACGAAGTCCTGCGCGTGCTGGACAGCATCGGCGCAGGCCAACTGCCGCAGGTGCTGGTGTTCAACAAATGTGATTGCCTGCCCGAGCACCAGCAGCCGCACCACAGTCGTGACATCTACGAGTTGCCCTCGGGTCGTCGCTGCACCCGCGTCTTCGTCAGTGCGCTGACAGGGCAGGGTCTCGATGTGTTGCGCGACGTGCTCGCTGAAGCGGCGATGAACGGTCTGGACGCTGATTCGGCTGCTCATCGTCCTGCCGATCCCCGTTTCGACATGCACAATGCGCCTGACGCCCCGCCGTCTCTGGACGTCGAAGCCTCTCCTCGTACTGGTCCCACCGTCCGATCATGAACATGCCTTCTCTGGATGCGGCCTCTGCGCCCGACGCCCGTGTGTCCACGGTCCCTCACAAGCTGAGCCGCCTGGCTGCGGCGTCTGCGGCCTTGCTGCATGGCGCGGGCCTGCGCGGTGCCTGGCGCATCGCGCGTGCCTTGCAGTTGCCGGTCATGCACAACGGTCGCCACGAAGGCCCGCCCGATCTGGACGAGCTCTGGCGCGACTTCAACCGCAAGCTCAGCGGCCTGTTCTCAGGCAAGGGCGGCAGCGGTGACGGTCCTGGCGGCAACATCACGCCCGACCCGACCGGTGCGGGCATTGGCGCGGGCCTGATCCTGGGCTTGGTGGCCCTGGTCTGGCTGGGCAGCGGCTTCTTCATCGTCCAGGAAGGCCAGCAGGCCGTGGTGATGTCGTTTGGCCGCTTCAGCCACACGGTGGACGCCGGCTTCCAGTGGCGCGCCCCGTACCCCTTCCAGAGCCACGAAATTGTCAACCTGACGCAGCTGCGTTCGGTCGATGTGGGCAGCAACTCGGTCATGCAGGCCACCGGCCTGCGCGATTCGTCCATGCTCACGCGCGATGAAAACATCGTGGACATCCGCTTCACCGTGCAGTACCGCCTGTCGGACGCCCGTCAGTACCTGTTCGAGAACCGCAACTCCGATGAAGCCGTGCAGCAGGCCGCCGAATCGGCCGTGCGGGAAATCGTCGGCAGCAGCACCATGGATTCGGTGCTGTACGAGCAGCGCGATGCCATTGCCGAGAAGCTGATCGGCTCCATCCAGTCCCAGATCAAGAAGCTCAAGGCCGGCGTGGTGGTCACGAACGTCAACGTGCAAAGCGTGCAGGCCCCCGAGCAAGTGCAAGCTGCCTTCGACGATGCCTTCAAGGCTGGCGCCGACCGCGAGCGCCTGAAGAACGAAGGCCAGGCCTACGCCAACGACGTCATCCCCAAGGCGCAGGGCACCGCAGCCCGCCTTCGCGAAGAAGCGGCCGGTTACTCTGCCCGTGTGGTGGCCCAGGCCGAGGGTGATGCGCAGCGCTTCAAGTCCGTGCTCACCGAGTACCAAAAGGCGCCGGCCGTCACGCGCGATCGCCTCTACATCGACACCATGCAGCAGGTGTACAGCAACGTCACCAAGGTGATGGTGGATTCGCGCCAAGGCTCGAACCTGTTGTACCTGCCGCTGGACAAGCTCCTGCAACAAAGCGGTGGCAATGGCCTGCCTGCAGCAGCAGCGTCACCCGCTGCGAGCAGCAGCCAGCCCGCCGAGCCGTCCGCCCCCTTGGCCAGTGGCAATGCCGTGGACCCGCGCTCGCGCGACGGGCTGCGCACCCGTGACCGCGACGCCCGCTGAGCCCGCTGAAGGACCTGACACATGAACCGCATTGGCACCATCCTGGTCGGCGTCTTGCTGGCCTTCATCCTGGCTTCGTCCACCCTGTTCGTCGTCGATCAGCGTCAGTTCGCTGTCGTCTACGCGCTGGGCGAAATCAAGGAAGTCATCAACGAACCCGGCCTGAAGTTCAAGCTGCCCGCGCCGCTGCAGAACGTGGTTTTCCTCGACCGCCGCATCCAGACGCTGGACAGCCCCGAGTCGCGCCCCATCTTCACCGCCGAGAAAAAGAGCCTGGTCATCGACTGGCTGGTCAAGTGGCGTGTGAGTGACCCCAAGCAGTTCATCCGCAACAGCGGCGTGGACACACGCAACCTCGAAAACAAGCTCTCGCCCATCGTGCAAGCTGCGGTCAACGAGGAGGTCACCAAGCGCACGGTGGCCGCGATGCTGTCGGCCGAGCGTGAGAAGGTCGTGCAAGGCGTGATCAAGCGTCTCGCCGATGACGCCCAGTCCTTCGGCATTGAGGTGGTGGACGTGCGCATCAAGCGCGTGGACTTCTCTGCCAACATCACCGAGTCGGTCTACCGGCGCATGGAGTCCGAGCGCAAGCGCGTGGCCAACGAGCTGCGCTCGACCGGCGGTGCCGACAGCGAAAAGATCCGCGCCGACGCAGACCGTCAGCGTGAAATCATCGTGGCCGAAGCCTACCGTGACGCGCAGAAAATCAAGGGTGAGGGCGATGCCAAGGCCTCGGCCCTGTACGCCGAGTCCTTCGGTCGTGACCCGCAGTTCGCCCAGTTCTACCGCAGCCTGGAAGCCTACCGCGCCACCTTCCGCAACAAGTCGGACGTGATGGTGCTGGACCCCAGCAGCGAGTTCTTCAAGACCATGCGCGGCGGTGGTTCCGGCGCAGCCCCCGCGGGCAAGAAGTGATCATCGGGCGCAGCCTGCATGTCTGATGCGCTGTGGCTCGCACTGGCCTTGCTGCTGGTGCTGGAAGGCCTGATGCCGGCCATCAACCCGGGCGGCTGGCGACGCATGTTCGAGCAGATCCTGGGCCTGCAGGACCACCAGATCCGCGCGGTCGGGCTGGTCAGCATGCTGGCGGGCTTGGTGCTGCTTTGGGTGCTCCAAGGCGCTTGAGCCCGGCGGCAGCCCGGTGAGGCTCGGGCTTTGGCTTGCAAAACCGCCCGGACAAACGTTTCGGGCGTGTTTCTGTCGCCGTGAGCCGGTAGAATCTTCGTTTTAATCCCCTCACGGTTTTCTATGTCGTCTGCTTGGCTGTTGCCAGAGCACATTGCCGATGTCTTGCCCTCGCAGGCCCGTCGGCTGGAAGAGCTGCGCCGCGTCTGGCTGGACGTTGCCCGAACCTACGGTTTCGAGCTGGTGATGCCGCCCCTGCTGGAGCACCTGGAGTCCCTGCTGTCCGGCACGGGTCATGCGCTCGACCTCAAAACCTTCAAGTTGGTGGACCAACTCAGCGGCCGCACCCTCGGTGTGCGCGCTGACAGCACGCCCCAGGTGGCCCGCATCGATGCGCACTTGCTCAACCGCCAGGGCGTGACGCGCCTGTGCTATTGCGGCCCTGTGCTCCACACGCGCCCCGCCAGCCCGCACGCCAGCCGAGAACCCATGCAGCTGGGCGCTGAAATCTACGGCCACGCAGGCCTGGAGGCCGACCTGGAAGCGGCTGAGCTGGCCCTGGACGGACTGCAGGCCAGTGGCTTTGCGGGCGACGCCAGCGGCCTCGTCATGGACCTGGCCGATGTGCGCTTGGTGCGCGGTCTGTTCCTTGGCCTGGGTCTGCCGGCCCTGCTGACGTCCGAACACCAGGCCGAGCACGATGCGGTGGTCGCGGCTTTGTCCGCCAAGGATGTTGGCACGCTGCGGCAACTGGCGGAGCAGGGCTGCCTGTCCACGGTGCCAGGCACTTCGGCCGCGCTGGTGGGTTTGACCCGCTGCTACGGCGGTGATGAGGCCCTTGAGCAAGCCCGCGAGGTGCTGCCCGCTCATCCCCTGATCGAGCAGGCCCTGTCTGACTTGATCTGGCTGGCGGGTCACTTGCGCCGCAGCCGTCCAGGTGTGCAGCTTGGCTTCGATCTGTCCGACCTCAGCGGTTATGCCTACTACAGCGGCACGCGGTTCGCGGTGTACGGCGCAGGCCACGCCGACGCGCTCGTGCGCGGTGGTCGCTATGACGAGGTCGGCGCGGTGTTTGGTCGCCGCCGTCCTGCCGTGGGCTTCAGCCTGGACCTCAAGGTGCTGGGCGATGTGCTGGCCGGCCGCGACGACGCGCAGGTGCGTGCGGCCATCCGTGCGCCCTGGGGCGATGACATCGCCCTGCGCCAGGCTGTGCGCGATTTGAGAGGGCAGGGCCACACCGTGGTGTGCATGCTGCCCGGACACGAACACGACGTTCAGGAATTCGACTGCGACCGCGAATTGGCGCTGGTCGATGGACGTTGGTCGGTGCGCTCGCTCTGAGCGGGCCCATCCCATTTGAGACACAGGAATCTGCCATGCAAAGCATTTCCGCGTCGGCGCGTGCCGACTCTGCCGCTGTCACTGCGGCCCGCAACGTCGTTGTCGTCGGCACCCAATGGGGCGACGAGGGCAAGGGCAAGGTCGTTGACTGGCTGACCGACCACGCTGCCGCCGTCGTGCGCTTCCAGGGCGGCCACAACGCCGGCCACACCCTGGTCATCAACGGCAAGAAGACGGCCCTGCAGCTGATTCCCTCGGGCATCATGCGCGAAGGCGTGGCTTGCTACATCGGCAACGGTGTGGTGGTCGACCCCACCCACCTGCTGTCTGAAATCGAGCGCCTGGAAGCCGCGGGCTTGAACGTGCGTTCGCGCCTGTTCATCAGCGAATCCTGCCCGCTGATCCTGCCTTTCCACGTCGAAGTGGACAAGGCCCGCGAGGCCCTGCGCGAGACCAGCGGTTCCGGCAAGATCGGCACCACTGGCAAGGGCATCGGCCCCGCCTACGAAGACAAGGTGGCCCGCCGTGCCCTGCGCGTGCAAGACCTCAAGCACCCCGAGCGTTTCGCCAAGAAGCTGGCCGAGTTGCTGGAATTGCACAACTTCGCGCTGTCGGGCTACCTCAAGGGCCAGCCCCTCGAATTCCAGCCCATCTACGACGCCGCCATGAAGGCCGCCGAGCAGATCCTGCCCATGCTGGCCGACGTCGGTGTACGCATCCAGGCCCACACCGTGGCCGGTGGTTCGGTGCTGTTCGAAGGCGCGCAAGGCACGCTGCTGGACATCGACCACGGCACCTACCCTTATGTGACGTCCTCGAACTGCGTGGCTGGCAACGCCGCGGCGGGTTCGGGTGTGGGGCCTGACAAGCTGCACTACATCCTGGGCATCACCAAGGCTTACACCACCCGTGTGGGCAGCGGCCCGTTCCCCACCGAGCTCGATTGGGAAGCGCCAGGCACCGTGGGTTACCACCTGTCCACCGTGGGCCAGGAGCGTGGCACCGTGACCGGCCGCGCGCGCCGCTGTGGCTGGTTGGATGCCGCAGCGCTGAAGCGCTCGGTGCTGATCAACGGCATCTCCGGCATCTGCCTGACCAAGCTGGACGTGCTCGACGGTCTGAGCGAAATCAAGGTGTGCACCGGCTACAAGCTGCGTGGCGAAACCATCGACATCCTGCCCCTGGACGCCGATGACATCGTGGCCTGTGAACCCATCTACGAAACCTTCCCCGGCTGGGAAGGCACGACCTTCGGCCTGACCACCTGGGAGCAGCTGCCCGCGAATGCCCGCGCCTACCTGGAGTGCGTGCAGAAGCTCATCGGTGCGCCCATCGACATGGTGTCCACCGGACCCGACCGTGACCACACCATCCTGCTGCGCCATCCCTACAAGGGCTGAGCGTGCGCATTCTTGACAAGGAAGTACCCATGCTCACCGACGATGGCAAGCACCTGTATGTCTCCTGGGATGATTACCACCATCTCATCGAGCGACTGGCGCTGAAGGTGCACGCTTCTGGTTGGGAGTTCGACCAGATCCTGTGCCTGGCCCGCGGGGGCATGCGCCCTGGCGACATGCTGTCGCGCATTTTCGATCGGCCGCTGGGCATCATGTCCACCTCGTCCTACCGCGACGATGGCGGCACTCTGCAAGGTCGCCTCGACATGGCGCAGTACATCACCATGCCCAAGGGCGAGTTGGCCGGCCGTGTGCTGCTGGTCGATGACCTGGCCGATTCCGGTGTGACCCTGCGTGCCGTGGTGGACCGCTTGCGCGCGATGCCGGCGATCGTGGAGCTGCGCTCTGCGGTGATCTGGGTGAAGGGGGCGTCGAGCTACGCGCCCAACTACCACGTGGAAACGCTGCCCACGAGTCCATGGATCCACCAGCCATTCGAGGCTTACGACACCCTGCGCCCCGAGGCCTTGCTCAAGCGCCATCAGGGGTGAGCTTAGCCTGCGCCGTTTGCCTCCGGAAGGCAGGCAAGGAAGTCAAAAGGGCCCTCGGGCCTTTTTTGCTGCCCGGTTGACGCGTGTGGTGGGGTGTGGCGGCGCCCGCCGTTGCGTGCATGGCGGAAAGTGCGGCTCGGAAAAGCGAAAAGCCGTCTGATTGCTCAGACGGCTTCTTGCATTTGGTGCCCAGGAGAGGACTCGAACCTCCACGGAGTTACCCGCTAGTACCTGAAACTAGTGCGTCTACCAATTCCGCCACCTGGGCAGGTACTTTCTTGATTTGCTGTAGCGTGATCTGCAACGAATCAAGACTGATAGTTTAGCATGAAAAATCTGCCGTTGTCGAGTGCTCGCGCATGCCCAGAACGAATTCGGTGGCGTGTGACAAGTATGCGACACCAACCAAGGCTGTCTGCACGGTGCAAAGAGGGCGTGCGGTGTCTGTGGGCATGGGCGCGCATGGGCATGGTGTACTCTGGACGCAGTGAAGCCATTTGCCATGACCGTTCCGCCCTTCCCAGCACGGGCGCCCGCACGAGTGATCGTGCTGGGAGGCCCGCCGGTGAGCGAACCCTTCGCCGCGCCTGTGTGGCATGCACCCGGCGCAGCAGGTTCGAGGGGGTCAAGCTTGGCGCAAAGAAAAAGCCGCTTGGCGATGAACCAAGCGGCTTCTCAAATGGTGCCCAGGAGAGGACTCGAACCTCCACGGAGTTACCCGCTAGTACCTGAAACTAGTGCGTCTACCAATTCCGCCACCTGGGCAGGTACTTATTTGCTTCTGCCGACATCTGATTCTGTTTGTTCAACAAATTTGTTGTCCGCATCAGCGAAGACGTAAATTCTAGCATCAAAATTCAGTACATGACAACACCCACCCCCACTTTTGTGAATTTGATGAGCGAAGTCACCGGCACGGTGCAAGGCCACCGAGATGGCCACGGCTTTGTTCTGGCGGAGGAGGGCGACGCCAGCATCTACCTGCCGCCGCAGGAAATGCGCGCCGTGATGCACCGCGACCGCGTCAAGGTGCGCGTCGTCCGACTCGATCGCAAAGGGCGCCCAGAGGGCCTGGTGCTGGAGATCGTCGAGCGACGCAAGACGCCCATCATCGGTCGGCTGCTGCACGAAGGCGGCGCCTGGCTGGTGGCGCCCGAAGACCGCCGCTTCGGGCAAGACATCCTCATCCCGGCCAAGGCCACCGCGGGCGCTGAGCCAGGGCAGGTGGTGTCGGTCGAGTTGACCGAAGCGCCGTCCTTGACCGCGCAGCCCATCGGCAAGGTCGTGGAAGTGCTGGGTGGCATCGATGACCCCGGCATGGAAATCGAGATCGCCGTGCGCAAGTACGAGGTGCCGCACCGTTTCCACGACGATGTGTTGGCGCAGGCGGCCAAACTGCCGGAGAAAGTGCGCGCCACCGACAAGAAGGGCCGCATCGACCTGACCGATGTGCCGCTCGTCACCATCGACGGCGAGGACGCCCGCGACTTCGACGATGCGGTGTATTGCCAGCCCGACACCATCGGGCGCAGCAAGACGCCGAATGCCTGGCGCCTGATCGTGGCCATCGCCGACGTCAGCCATTACGTCAAGCCCGGCGAGCCGCTGGACAGCGATGCTTACGAGCGCGCGACCTCGGTGTATTTCCCGCGCCGTGTCATCCCGATGCTGCCGGAGAAGCTCTCCAATGGGCTGTGCTCGCTCAATCCGGAGGTCGAGCGCCTGTCCATGGTGTGCGACATGCTCGTCACGGCGGAAGGTGAGTTGCACGCCTACCAGTTCTACCCGGCCGTCATCAATTCGCACGCGCGCCTGACCTACACCGAGGTTGCGGCCGTCCTGGGCAACACCCGCGGTCCGGAGGCGCAGCGCCGCGCCGAGCTTGTGCCGCACCTGTTGCACCTGCACGAGGTGTACCGCGCGCTGCTGAAAGCCCGCGCCACCCGGGGGGCGGTGGACTTCGAAACCACCGAAACGCAGATCGTGTGCGACGACAACGGGCGCATCGCCAAGATCGTGCCGCGCGTGCGCACCGATGCGCACCGACTGATCGAAGAGTGCATGCTCGCAGCCAATGTGTGCTCAGCCGATTTCATCATGCGCGCCAAGCACCCCTCGCTGTACCGTGTGCACGAGGGCCCGACACCCGAGAAGCGCAGCCTGTTGAAAAACTACCTGAAGGCGCTCGGCTTGGGCTTGAGCATCGGCGACGAGCCCAAACCGGGTGATTTCCAGGCCATCGCACAAGCCACCAAAGACCGCCCGGACGCGATGCAGATCCACACCATGCTGCTGCGCTCCATGCAGCAGGCGATCTACACGCCGGCCAACAGTGGGCACTTCGGCCTGGCTTACGAGGCCTACACCCACTTCACCAGCCCCATCCGCCGCTACCCGGACCTGCTGGTGCACCGCGTCATCAAGTCCCTGTTGGGCAGTGGTCGGTACGGCTTGGTGCTGCCGGCAAACGTCGTGTCTTCGGTGAGCAACTTCAAGCGCAAACCTGGTGGCAAGGGCATGCCGCAAAAGGGGTTGCCCGCTGCGCCCGTGAAGACGGCCGCGCGCATCAAGCTGCCGCCGGCTGAACTGGCGGCTTGGGAAACCGCTGGTGTCCATTGCAGTGCCAATGAGCGTCGCGCCGACGAGGCCTCCCGCGACGTCGAGGCCTGGTTGAAGTGCATGTTCATGCGCGAACGCCTGGGCGAGGAATATGGTGGCACCGTGAGCGCGGCCACCTCCTTCGGTTTGTTCGTGCAGCTCGACGGGCTGTACGTCGAGGGCCTCATTCACATCACCGAGCTGGGGGGTGAGTACTACCGGTTCGACGAGGCTCGACAGGAGTTGCGTGGCGAGCGCAGCGGTGTGCGCTACGGCGTGGGCACCCGCGTGCGCGTGCAGGTCAGCCGTGTGGACCTGGATTCCCGCAAGATCGATTTCCGCATGGTGCGCGAGGGTGCGGAGCCCCGCCAGCCGTCCGCGACTGGAGCGCGCCGCAAGGGCCGCTCAGCCGATGCCGGCGTCGAGGTGTCGGCGCAGGACGAATTGGCCGAGATCCGCGAGATGGACCGCGAGGTCAAGCGCGGTGGCAAGGCGGCCAAGGGGGGCAAAGCCGCGCCCAAGGGCGCCAGCAAGGAGCGCACACGGGTGTCCGTGGCCGCCACGGTGGGCGGTGGGCGCACGGCCGCGGCCGGCAAGAAGGCGGCAGGGCGGCCCCGTTCCAGCGGCAAGCGCTGAATTGGCCGGGCGAGGTGCTGTGCGCCTTGCCTGGTGCTGAGGGTTTGTCTGGGGTTCGAATTCCATGCTAGAATCCCAGAGTTTTCCTGGTTTTGCCAGGGAATGAAGATGTGGCTGCTTTGCGGCTGCTTTTATTTGATCGAGAAACGCGAATCGCGGCATTCCAAGGTGCTGCCCGGGCTGTTTTGGTGCCAGGGCGGTTTCAGCCGGATTCAAGACTCAACCTCTGGAGCTACACAATGACTGTGTCCATGCGCGACATGCTGGAAGCCGGTGTCCACTTCGGTCACCAAACCCGCTTCTGGAACCCCAAGATGGCCCCGTACATCTTCGGCCATCGCAACAAGATTCACATCATCAACCTTGAGAAGACTCAGCCTGCGTTCGAAGACGCGCTGAAGTTCATCAAGCAGCTGTCGGCACGCCGCGGCACCGTGATGATGATCGGCACCAAGCGCCAGGCGCGCGACGTGATCGCCCTGGAAGCTGGCCGCGCTGGCGTCCCCTTTGTGAACCAGCGCTGGCTGGGCGGCATGCTGACCAACTTCAAGACCGTCAAGGGTTCGCTGAAGAAGCTCAAGGACATGCAAGTCCAAGTGGAAGCCGGCCTGGACAACCTGAAGAAGAAGGAAGGCCTGCTGTTCCAACGCGAGTTGAACAAGCTGGAAAAAGACATCGGCGGCATCCAGGACATGGGCGCGCTGCCTGACGCCCTGTTCGTCATCGACGTTGGCTACCACAAGATCGCCATCCTGGAAGCCAAGAAGCTGGGCATCCCCGTGATCGGCGTCGTGGACACCAACCACTCGCCCGAAGGCATCGACTACGTGATCCCTGGCAACGACGACTCCTCCAAGGCTGTCGCTCTGTACGCCAAGGCCGTCGCTGACGCCATCCTGGAAGGCAAGGCCAACGCCGTGAACGAGGTGGTGGCTGCCGCTGCCTCCGCTGGCGACGACGAGTTCGTGGAAGTCAACGAAGAAGCCGTCTGACGCGACTTCACCCAGACCAAAGGGGCTGATTCAGCCCCTTTTTTTCAGCAAGATTTTGTGTGAGGCGGTGATGACACCGCCCCTGAACCAAACGGAGAAAGATATGGCTGCAATCACCGCCAGCATGGTCGCCGAACTGCGCGCCAAGACCGACGCCCCCATGATGGAGTGCAAGAAGGCCCTGACCGAAGCCGAGGGCGACTTCGCCAAGGCAGAAGAAATCCTGCGCGTCAAGCTGGGCAGCAAGGCATCGAAGGCTGCCACCCGCGTGACCGCCGAGGGCATCGTGTCGGCCTTCATCGAGGGCACCACTGGCGCCCTGGTTGAAATCAACTGCGAAACCGACTTCGTGTCGAAGAACGACGACTTCCTGGGCTTCGGCAAGGCCGTGGCCGAGTTGATCGCCAAGCAGAATCCCGCTGACGTGGAAGCCCTGTCGGCTCTGGAGCTGAACGGTGCGACCGTGGAGGCCACCCGTTCGGCCCTGATCGGCAAGATCGGCGAGAACATGACGATCCGCCGCTTCAAGCGCTTCTCGGGCGCCAACCAGCTGGCCGCTTACCTGCACGGTTCGCGCATCGGTGTGGTGGTCGAGTTCACCGGCAGCGATGTGGCCGCCAAGGACGTCGCCATGCACGTGGCCGCCATGAAGCCCGTGTCGCTGTCGTCGAACGACGTGCCGACCGCCCTGATCGAGATCGAGCGCAGCGTGGCCACGGCCAAGGCCGCCGAGTCTGGCAAGCCTGCCGACATCGCCGCCAAGATGATCGAAGGCGCTGTGCAGAAGTACCTGAAGGAAGTGTCCCTGTTCAACCAGGTCTTCGTGAAGGCCGCTGACGGCAAGCAGACCGTCGAGGCTTACCTGAAGTCGGCCAACACCGAGGTCAAGGGCTTCACGATGTTCACCGTGGGTGAGGGCATCGAGAAGAAGCAAGAAGACTTCGCTGCCGAAGTGGCCGCCACGCTGGCCGCAGCCAAGGCTCAGTAAAGCCTGGCAAACACACAAGGGGGCTTCGGCCCCCTTCTGGATGGTGCCGTGCACAGGGCTGGACTTGCGTTACAGTCCATGCGCTTGGCATCCTTCCGCGCCATACAAAATCGAACACGTCCAGGACACCCGCCCATGCCCGCCTACAAGCGCATCCTTCTGAAACTCTCCGGTGAGGCCCTGATGGGCGAAGATGCTTATGGCATCAACCGTGCCACCATCGTGCGCATGGTCCGCGAGATCCAGGAAGTGACGGAGCTGGGCACGCAGGTGGCCGTGGTCATTGGCGGCGGCAACATCTTCCGCGGTGTCGCGGGAGGTTCCGTCGGCATGGACCGCGCTACCGCCGATTACATGGGCATGCTGGCCACGGTGATGAACTCGCTGGCCCTGGCCGACACCATGCGCCAGGAAGGCATGACCGCCCGCGTCATGTCCGCCATCAGCATCGACCAGGTGGTCGAGCCCTATGTGCGCCCCAAGGCGCTGCAGTACCTCGAAGAGGGCAAAGTGGTGGTTTTCGCGGCTGGCACCGGCAACCCCTTCTTCACGACCGACACGGCCGCTGCCTTGCGTGGCGCCGAAATCGGTGCCGAGATCATGCTCAAGGCCACCAAGGTGGATGGCGTGTACACGGCCGACCCCAAGAAAGACCCGTCGGCCACCCGCTACGCCAGCATCACTTTTGACGAGGCCTTGATCAAGAACCTGCAGGTGCTGGACGCCACGGCCTTCGCGCTGTGCCGCGACCAGAACCTGCCCTTGAAGGTGTTCTCCATCTTCAAGCCGGGCGCGCTCAAGCGCGTTGTGCAAGGCGAGGATGAGGGCACGCTGGTGCACGTCTGAGCACCTGGCGGCTCCTGTCCTCCTGTTTCCTGTCTCACGCGTTGGTGAGAGCGCATCGCACCACGCACGGAGCTTCCCATGAGCATCGCTGACATCAAGAAAAACGCCGAGCAGAAAATGCTCAAGTCCATCGAGTCCTTCAAGAGCGAGCTGGCCAAGGTCCGCACTGGCCGTGCTCACCCTGGCATCCTTGACCAGGTCCAGATCGACTATTACGGCTCGATGGTGCCCATCAGCCAGGTCGCCAACCTGACCCTGATCGACGCGCGCACCATCGGTGTGCAGCCGTGGGAAAAAGGCATGGGCGCCAAGATCGAGAAGGCCATCCGCGAATCCGACCTGGGCCTGAACCCCGCCGCGCAGGGCGACCTGATCCGCGTGCCGATGCCCGCCCTGACGGAAGAGCGCCGCCGCGAGCTGACCAAGCTGGTCAAGGGTGAGGGCGAAGACGCGAAGGTGGCCATCCGCAACCTGCGCCGCGATGCCAACGACCACGCCAAGCGCCTGCTCAAGGACAAGGAAATCACCGAAGACGATGACCGCCGTTCGCAGGACGACATCCAGAAGCTGACGGACAAGACCATCGCGGAAGTCGACAAGCTGGTTCAGGTCAAGGAAGCCGAGATCATGGCCGTCTGACGCGGCCTGGTTCTCAGATTCTCGGGGCGGCATGACCGCCTCGCTGTTTTTCTGGGCCGCCCTCCGGGTGGCCCTTGTACGCACCGACACCCTGTAAGCCGATGGCAGACGCACGCACGCCGGACCCGATCCCCCGCCACATAGCCATCGTCATGGACGGCAATGGCCGCTGGGCGCGCAAGCGCTTCATGCCCCGCGGGGTGGGTCACAAGGCGGGTGTGGATGCGCTGGTCAAGGTGGTGCAGGCGGCGGCAGACCGGGGCGTGGGTTTCCTCACGGTGTTCGCGTTCTCTTCGGAGAACTGGAAGCGGCCCGAAGAAGAGGTGTCCGGCCTGATGGGCTTGCTGCTGGTGGCGCTGTCCAAGCACCTCACGCGTTTGAAGGCCGATGGCGTGCGCATCCGCATCGTGGGCGATCTGGACAACGTCTCCGAGAAGGTGCGCAATGCCTTGTTGGACGCCCAGGCGAACACGGTGGACAACAGCCGCCTGATCCTCACGGTGGCCTTCAATTACGGCGGGCGTTGGGACATCGTGCGGGCCTGTCAGAAGGCCATGGCGGCAGGTTTGACGCCAGCGCAATTGACAGAAGAGTCCTTGTCTCGGCACATGGCCATGGCTTACGCGCCGGACCCCGACCTGTTCATCCGCACCGGCGGTGAAGTTCGTCTGTCCAACTTCCTGCTGTGGCAGAGTGCCTATGTCGAGCTGGTCTTCACCGATTGCCTCTGGCCGGATTTCGACGCGGCCGAGCTGGACCGTGCCATCGCCGCCTTTGCCCGTCGCGAGCGCCGTTTTGGCGATGTCGGGAGTTCGGGCGGAGGCGAGGGCGCCATCGGCTCGGACGTGAACCCCAAGGAGTGAGATGCTCAAACAACGCGTGATCACGGCCCTGATCCTGGTGGCCATCCTCCTGCCGACCTTGCTGGCGGAGGCCGCTTGGCCTTTTGCGCTGCTGACCCTCGTGTTCATCTCGGCGGCTGGCTGGGAGTGGTCGCGCTTGAACGAGGCACCCGGCGCCCGTGCGTGGCTGTTGGGGGCTGCGGTGGCCGGTGCCTGCGTGTATGTGGCCCATGCGGTCCACCTGCCTTTGTGGGGCGACGTCGCCCAGGCCGTGGCGCCGCACGTCCATGCGTCCGGTCATGCGCTGGTGGGCTTCATCACCCCGGCCGAGGTGTGGTTGGGCTCGGCCTTGCTGTGGGTGGTGGGTGGCTCACTCGCCTTGCGCTGGGGGCCGACGCATTGGTTGCAGGTGCCGCAAGGCGTGCGTCGCTTGCTGGGCCTGGCCCTGCTGGTGCTGGCCTGGATGGCTTTGGTTGAAAGCAAAGCCCAGGGCTTGAACTACCTGCTGTCGGTGTTCTGCCTGGTTTGGGGTGCCGACATCGGTGCCTACTTTGGTGGTCGCGCTTTCGGCAAGCACAAGCTGGCGCCGAGCATCAGCCCGGGCAAGAGCTGGGAGGGCGTGGTGGCCGGCATGGTGGCCGTGCTGTTGCTGGCCGCCGGCTGGCTGGTGGTCGACCAACAACTGGGTGTCGACTCTCCGAGCCTCTACAGCCGCTTGCAATGGGGCCTGGGCGTGCCCGGCATGGTGCTGGCCCTGTTGGTGCTGGCGGGCTTGAGCGTGGTCGGCGACCTGTTCGAATCCCTGATCAAGCGACAGGCTGGCGCCAAGGACAGCAGCCAGTTGCTGCCGGGACATGGCGGTGTGCTGGACCGCATCGACGCACTCTTGCCCGTGCTGCCTGCGTCCCTTGCCCTGATGACGCTGTGCCATGGTTGAAGAGATGCCCATGACTGTCCCCACGAACAACCGTCGCCAGCGCGTGTGCATCCTGGGGGCCACGGGCTCCATCGGGGTCAACACGCTGGACGTGATCTCGCGCCACCCCGACCGCTTCGAGGTCTGGGCGATCAGCGGCGCCAGCCGGGTGCCGGAGCTGTTCGCGCAGTGCCTGCAGTGGCGCCCGCGCTTTGCCGTCATGCCCGATGTGGCCAAGGCCGCCGATTTGCGCCAGCAGGTGAGGGCGGCCGGCCTGCCTACCGAGGTGCTGGAAGGCGAGCAGGCCCTGTGCGATGTCGCCTCGCATGCCGATGTCGACGTCGTCATGGGTGCCATCGTGGGCGCTGCCGGCCTGTCGCCGTGCCTGGCGGCGGCCCGTGCGGGCAAACGCTTGCTGCTGGCCAACAAGGAGGCCTTGGTGGTGGGTGGCGGCCTGTTCATGCAGGCTGTGGCCGAGGGCGTCGCCACGCTGGTGCCCATCGACAGTGAGCACTCGGCCATCTTCCAGTGTCTGCCGGAAGACCCGGCGACCTGGTCACAACGCATCGACCACATCGTGCTGACCGCTTCGGGCGGCCCGTTCCGTGACCGCGACCCGGCCACTTTTGCCAGCATCACGCCGGACCAGGCCTGCGCCCATCCCAATTGGGTCATGGGACGCAAGATCTCGGTCGATTCGGCCACGATGATGAACAAGGCGCTGGAGGTCATCGAGGCGCGCTGGCTGTTCGGCCTGACGCCCCAGCAGATCAAGGTCGTGCTGCACCCCCAAAGCATCATCCACTCCATGGTCGTTTGCCGTGACCGTTCCGTGCTGGCGCAACTGGGCACGCCCGACATGCGGGTGCCGATCGCATATGGCCTGTCCTGGCCGCAGCGCATCGAGTCGGGCGCCGACCTGCTCGACTTCACCCAGCTCAAGGCTTTGACCTTCGACACCCCCGATGCCCGCCGATACCCCGGTCTGCAACTGGCCTGGGAGACGCTGCTGGCCGCGCCGGGGCACACCTGTGTGCTGAACGCGGCCAACGAAGTCGCGGTGGAGGCCTTCTTGCAAGGCCGCATCCGTTTCGATCAGATCCACGCGGTCAACGCCCAGACCCTGGCAGACTGTCAGGTGCCCGCAGGCGCGGCAGAATCCGTGGCGAATCTGTTGGCCTTGGATGCCGATGCCCGGCACGTGGCGCAAGGCGTGGCCGCTGGGTGCGGTCGGGCTTGAAGGAGTAACACCATGACCGTGATCGCTTTCCTTGTGACCATCGGCGTGCTTGTGCTGATCCACGAGTACGGTCACTACCGCGCTGCGGTGGCCTGCGACGTGAAGGTGCTGCGGTTCTCGCTGGGCTTTGGCCGCGTGCTGTGGTCGCACACCCGCGGTGAAACCGAATTCGTGCTCTCGGCGCTGCCGCTGGGGGGGTACGTGAAGATGCTCGACGAGCGCGAGGGCCCCGTGGACCCGGCTGAACGCCATCGCGCCTTCAACCAGAAGCCGCTGCGTCAGCGCGCCTTCGTGGTGGCGGCGGGCCCTCTGGCCAACCTGGTGCTGGCGGTGCTGCTGTATGCCTGCGTCAACTGGGCGGGGGTGCAGGAGGTGCGCCCCTGGATGGCCCAGCCGCGTGCCGACAGCATGGTCGCGCGTGCGGGTCTGGCCTCGCGCGATGAGGTCGTGGCGTTGCGCGTCGCCCAGTCCGACGATTGGGCTCCCGTGCGCTCCATGACCGAGCTGCAATGGCTGTTCACGCGCGCCGCCGTCAAGGGGCAGGACGTGCAGCTGAGGGTGGCCGCACGTGCCACGGACAGCGCAGCGCTGGGCGCGCAACGCACGGTGTCGCTGGCGCTGTCCTCGGTGCCCGCAGCCGAGGTGGACAACGGCTTGCTGGAACGCCTTGGCTTCAGCGGCCCCTATGCCGATCCCGTCGTGGCCCAGGTGGTGCCGGGCGGTCCGGCCGAGAAGGGCGGTTTGCGCCAGGGCGACCGTGTCCTGCTGATCAACGGCCAGATCGTCTACGACGCGGGTCAACTGCGCCAAGCCATCCGTGACAGTGCCGTGCAGGGCAAGCCCCAGCCGCTGCTGATGCGCATCGAGCGTGCTGGCCGGGTCCAGGAATTGACGCTGCAGCCGGTCATGAAGGACGTGCAGGGCAAGTTGCTGCCCCGCATCGAGGCGGGTCTGGGCGGTCCCGTGGCCGTGACCGAGGTGCACTACGGTGCTGTCGAAGGCTTCACCCGCGCGGTCGCCAAAACCTGGGATGTCGCCACGCTCAGCCTGGACATGCTGGGCAAGATGCTGGTGGGCGAGGCGTCCATCAAGAACCTCAGCGGCCCGATCACCATCGCCGACTACGCTGGCAAGTCGGCGCAACTGGGGTGGGTGTACTACGTGGGCTTCCTGGCGCTGGTCAGCGTCAGTCTGGGCGTGCTGAACCTGCTGCCTCTGCCCGTCCTTGATGGTGGACACCTCATGTATTATCTTTTTGAAAGTGTCACGGGCCGGCCTGTCTCCGACCGCTGGCTTGAACGTCTGCAGCGGGGTGGGGTTGCCATCATGTTGTTGATGATGTCCCTGGCCCTGTACAACGACTTCGCGCGCCTGCTTGGCGCGCCCTGATCTTTCACATGCACATCCCTTCCATGACCGTCCGCCTCAAGCCGACCTTGCTCGCCGCCTTGCTGGCGTCTTCCGTGTTCCAGGCCGCGTGGGCGGTCGAACCTTTTGTCCTGCGGGACATCCGTGTGGAAGGCTTGCAGCGTGCCGATGCCGGCACCGTGTTCGCCTCGCTGCCTTTCCGTGTGGGCGACACCTACACCGACGACAAGGGCTCCGCAGGCCTGCGCGCGCTGTTCGCCACGGGCTTGTTCAAGGACGTGCGCATCGAGGTCGATGGCAATGTCATCGTGGTGGTCGTGGAGGAACGTCCGGCCATCGCCCGCGTTGAATTCGTCGGCACCAAGGAGTTCGACAAAGACGCCCTGGTCAAGGCCCTGAAGGACGTCGGCATCAGCGAAGGCCAGCCCTTCGACCGCGCCCTGGCCGACCGTGCCGAGCAAGAGCTCAAGCGCCAGTACCTCACGCGCAGCCTGTATGGCGCCGAGGTGGTCACCACGATCACCCCGGCCGAGCGTAACCGCGTCAACGTGACCTTCACCGTCACCGAAGGCGAAGTCACCAAGATCAAGAACATCCGCATCACGGGCAGCAAGGCCTTCTCCGAGAGCACCTTGCTGTCGCAGATGGACCTGACCACCGGCGGCTGGCTGAGCTGGTACACCAAGTCCGACCAGTACGCGCGCTCCAAGCTCAACGCCGACCTGGAAACGCTGAAGTCTTACTACCTGAACCGCGGCTACCTCGAGTTCAAGATCGAGTCGGCCCAGGTGGCCATCTCGCCGGACAAGCAAGACATCTCCCTGGTGATCAACGTCAGCGAAGGCCCGCTCTACACCGTCACGGGCGTCAAGCTCGAAGGCGAGTACCTGGGCAAGGAGGCGACCTTCCGCAAGCTGATCGGCATCAAGGTGGGCGAGCCCTACCAGGCCGATGCCGTGGCGGCCACCAACAAGGCTTTCACTGACCGCTTTGCGGCCTATGGCTACGCTTTCGCGCGGGTGGAGGTCCGTCCGGAGCTCAACCGCGAGAAGGGTCAGGCGGTCATCACCCTGGTGGCCCAGCCGCAGCGCCGCGTGTACGTGCGCCGCGTCAACGTGGCCGGCAACTCGCGCACCCGCGACGAGGTCATCCGCCGCGAGTTCCGCCAGTTCGAGTCGGCCTGGTACGACGGCCAGAAGATCAAGCTCTCGCGTGACCGCGTGGACCGCCTGGGTTACTTCAAGAACGTCAACGTGGACACCGCCGAAGTGCCGGGCACGGTGGACCAGGTGGACCTGACCATCGCGGTCGAGGAAAAGCCCACCGGCAACCTGATGCTGGGTGCGGGCTTCTCGTCGGCCGAAAAGCTCACCCTGTCGGCGTCCATCAAGCAGGACAATGTCTTCGGCACCGGCAACTACCTGGGTGTGGAAGTCAACACCGGCAAGTACAACCGGACCCTGGTGCTCAGCACGGTTGACCCGTATTTCACGGATTCGGGCGTGTCGCGCTCGTATGACGTCTTCTTCCGCACCTCGCGCCCGCTGAACACGCAGGGTGGCAACTACCGCATCGAAACGGCCGGTGGCGCCATCCGTTTCGGCGTGCCCTTCACCGAATTCGACACCGTGTTCTTCGGCCTGGGCGCAGAGTCCACCGCGATCAAGGGCACGACCGGCCTGCCGGTGAGCTACCGCCTGTTCCGTGAGAACTTTGGCGACCGCGTGGTCTCCATCCCCCTGACGGCAGGTTGGGCCCGCGATTCGCGCGACAGCACCATCGCGCCCAATGACGGCCGCTACCTGCGCGTGAACCTCGAAAACGGCATCCTGGGTGACACCCGTTACCTGCGCAGCGACTTCCAGGCGCAGCAGTACTTCCCGATCATCAAGGGCTACACCCTCGGCCTGAACGGTGAGTTCGGGTATGGCCGTGGCCTGCAGGGCAAGCCTTATCCCGTGTTCAAGAACTTCTATGGCGGTGGCCTGGGTTCGGTGCGTGGCTTCGAACAGAACTCCCTGGGTCCGGTGGACATCGAAGGCGCCTACATCGGTGGCAACAAGCGCGTGAACTTCAACGCCGAGTTGTACGTGCCCTTCCCGGGCGCGGGCAACGACCGCACGCTGCGCCTGTTCGGGTACATGGACGCCGGCAACGTCTGGGGCGAGCAGCAAACCATGAAATTCCGCGAGCTGCGCGCCTCGGTGGGCGTGGGCGTGAGCTGGGTGTCGCCCGTGGGGCCGCTCAAGCTGAGCTATGGCAAGCCGGTGAAGTCCTTCGATCAAGATAAAATCCAGTCTCTTCAGTTCCAGATCGGCACGGCTTTCTGACCATGACCTCGATGCACAAGACCCTGGTGGCCGTGGCCTTGCTGGCAAGCGCGCTCGCCGCACAAGCCCAGGAAACCAAGATCGGCTTTGTCAACCTGGACCGCGTGCTGCGCGATGCGTCCGCGGCCAAGGCGGCCCAGGTCAAGCTGGAGAGCGAGTTCACCCGCCGTGAGAAGGAACTCAGCGACGGCGAGAGCCGCCTGAAAACGGCCTCTGACCGCCTTGAAAAGGACGCTGCCACCCTGGGTGAAACCGAGCGACTGCGGCGCCAGCGCGAACTGGTCGAGCAGGACCGCGACTTGCAGCGCAAGCGCCGTGAGTTCCAGGAAGACCTCAACCAGCGCAAGAACGAAGAGCTGTCGGCGGTGCTCGACCGGGCCAACCGCGTGGTCAAGCAGATCTTCGACCAGGAAAAATTCGACCTGATCGTCCAGGAAGCCGTGTTCGCGAGCCCCAAGGTGGACATCACGGACAAGGTCATCAAGGCCATGAACGCCGGCTCTGGCAAGTGACGGCAAGTGATCGCCCAGTGACCGCCGGACATGCACATCCCGCCCTCCCTACCGCACCGACGCTGAGCGTCACGCTGGGGCAGGTGGTGGCCGCCCTGGCACAGCCTGAGCACGGCGCACTGAGCGCCGAGTTGCATGGCGACGCTGCAGCCACCGTCCAGCGCATCGGCCCGCTGGAGACCGCACAGCCGGGCACCCTCGCATTCCTGGCCAACCCCAAGTACCGCAGCCAGCTCGCTGGCACGCAGGCGTCTTGCGTGATCCTGAGCCCGGCGGTGCTGGACGATGCCGCAGGCTTGCCGGCCTGCATCGTCACGCCCGACCCCTACCGCTACTTCGCCGCGCTGACGCGCTGGTGGGGCGCCCAGGTGCGCCCTCGGCCGGCAGCGGGTGTCCACCCGAGCGCGGTGATCTCGCCCGCTGCGATCATTGGCCAGGGCGTGAGCATCGGCCCGCTGACGGTGGTCGAAGCTGGTGCCGTCATTGGCGACCACGCCACCATCGGCGCGCAGTGCAGCATTGGTGAGCGCGCCCGCATCGGCGCCCACACCCGCCTGGCGCCCCAGGTGGTGGTGGGCTTCGACTGCGTGGTCGGCGAGCGCTGCATCTTCCACAGCGGCGTGGTCATCGGCGCCGATGGCTTTGGCTTTGCGCCGCACCAGGGCCGCTGGGAGAAAATCGAACAACTGGGCGCCGTGCGCATCGGTGACGACGTCGAGCTAGGCGCCAACACCTGCGTGGACCGCGGTGCCCTTGACGACACTGTCATCGAGGATGGCGTCAAGCTCGACAACCTCGTGCAGATTGCGCACAACGTGCACATCGGCGAACACACGGCCATGGCCGGCTGCGTCGGCGTGGCCGGCAGCGCCCGCATCGGAAAGCACTGCACGGTGGGCGGCGCCGGCATGATCCTCGGACACCTCACGCTGGCGGACAATGTGCACGTGTCCTCCGGCACCCTGATTTCGCGGTCCATTCACAAGCCGGGCCAGTACAGCGGCGTTTTTCCGTTCGACGAGAACGCCAGCTGGGAGAAGAACGCCGCCACCCTGCGGCAACTTCACGCCCTGCGCGACCGCATCCGCACCCTTGAAAAGCAAGTGAAAAGCTGATGGACATCCACAAGATCCTGGAAAAACTCCCGCACCGCTACCCCTTCCTCCTGGTGGACCGCGTGCTGGAGCTGGAGTTGAACAAGCGCATCCGTGCGCTGAAGAACGTTTCCATCAACGAGCCCTATTTCCAAGGCCACTTCCCCCACCGCCCGGTCATGCCAGGCGTGCTGATGCTGGAAGCCCTGGCCCAGGCCGCGGCCTTGCTGGCTTTCGAGAGCACCGGCGACGGCGTGGACGAGAACATGGTGATCTACTTCGCCGGCATCGATGGTGCGCGTTTCAAGCGCCCGGTCGAGCCAGGTGACCAGCTCATCCTGGAAGTCACCCTGGACCGCGTCAAGAGCGGCATCTACAAGTTCACCGCCCAAGGCCTGGTGGACGGCGAGCTGGCCGTGTCGGCCGAGCTGATGTGCACCAAGCGCAAGGTGAGCTGATCCGCGATGGCGAACATCCACCCGACGGCCCTCGTTGACCCGCAAGCCCGCCTGGCCGATGGCGTGAGCGTGGGCCCTTACACCGTGATCGGCCCGAACGTCGAAATCGGCGAGGGCACGAAGGTGGGCGCGCACGCGGTCATCGAAGGTCACACCACGATCGGTCGCGACAACCGCATCTTCCAGTTCGCCTCGCTGGGGGCCGATCCGCAGGACAAGAAGTACGCGGGCGAGCCCACTCGGTTGGTGATTGGCAATGGCAACACCATCCGCGAGTTCACGACCTTCAACACCGGCACGGTGCAGGACAAGGGCATCACGCAGATTGGCGATGACAACTGGATCATGGCCTATGTGCACGTGGCCCATGACTGCATCATCGGCAGCCACAACGTGATCGCCAACTCGGTGCAGTTCGCCGGCCACGTCACGGTGGGCGACTTCACCCTGATCGGCGGCATCAGCGGCATCCATCAGTTCGTGCGCATCGGTGACTTCGCCATGCTCGGCTTCCAGACGCGTTTGTCTCAGGACTTGCCGCCTTTCGTGGTGGCCGCCGGCAACCCCGCCGAGGCCCAGAACGTGCACCAGGAGGGCCCGCGCCGCCGTGGCTACAGCCCGGAGCGCCTGAGCCTGCTCAAGCAGATGTACAAGCTGCTTTACCGCAAGGGCTTGACGCTGGCCGCCTCGGTCGATGAGATCACCGCGCTGAAGGCCACACCCGAAGCGCAGGCGGACGGCGCACTGGGTGACATCGACAAGATGCTGGCCTTCCTGGCCGACGCCCAGCGCGGCATCGTCCGCTGAGCGCGACCCAGACGCTGGATGCACACGGCATGAGCACCTCCGCGCCTCGGCTGGCGATGGTCGCTGGCGAGACCTCGGGCGACTTACTCGCCGGTCTTCTGCTGGGCGGCATGAAGTCGCGCTGGCCCGAGCTCACGGCCCAGGGCATTGGCGGTCCGAAGATGGCCGCGCAAGGTTTCGAGGCCTGGTGGCCGCACGACAAGCTCGCGGTGCACGGCTTCAACTTGGAGGTGCTGCGGCGCTTCCGTGAGATCTGGACCATCCGCCGGCGCCTGGGCGACCGCCTGCTGGCCGACCGGCCCGACCTGTTCATTGGCGTGGACGCGCCCGACTTCAACCTCGGCCTCGAAGCCCGATTGAAGGCCGAAGGCGTGAAAACCGTGCACTTCGTCAGTCCGTCGATCTGGGCCTGGCGGGGCGGGCGCATCCACAAAATCCACCGGTCGGTGGACCACATGCTCTGCCTCTTCCCCTTCGAGCCGAAGATCTACCAGGACGCGGGCATCGCGGCGAGTTACGTGGGCCACCCGCTGGCCGACACCATCCCGCTCGAGGTGCCGCGTGAGGCCGCCCGGCTGAAGCTGGGCGTGGCCGAAGGTGTGCCCCTGGTGGCCGTGCTGCCTGGCAGCCGCCGAGGTGAAATCCAGCACATCGCGCCGGTTTTCCTGCAAGCCGTTGCCTTGCTGGCCAAGCAACGGCCGGACCTGCGCTTTGTGCTGCCCTTGGTGCCAGGGCTGCGCGGGCTGGTCGAGCCCATGGTGCGTGCGCACGCGCCCGACGCGCCGTTGACCTTGCTCGATGGCCAATCCCACGAGGCCCTTGCCGCCTGTGACGTCACCCTGATCGCCAGTGGCACCGCCACGCTGGAGGCCGCCTTGTTCAAGCGCCCCATGGTGATTGCCTACCAGCTCAGCCCCATGAGCTGGCAGATCATGAAGCGCATGGGCTACCTGCCCTGGGTGGGCTTGCCCAACATCTTGGCGCGCGATTTCGTCGTGCCCGAGCGCCTGCAGCACGACGCCAACCCGGCGCAGCTGGCCGCCGATGTGCTGGCCTGGCTCGATGACCCTGCGCGCTGCGCCTCGGTGCAGCAGCGCTTCCTCGACATGCACCACCTGCTGCGGCGTGACACCGCCCGCGCGGCCTCCGATGCCATCGCCCAAGTCCTCGAAGCGCGCTAAGGTGGCCGTGGTGCTGCCCCTGGCCGCCGAGCAGCAACTGGACCTGCTGTGCCCTGTCTCGCCCATCGGCCTGCTCGCTGGCGTGGACGAGGCAGGTCGGGGGCCGCTGGCCGGCCCGGTGGTGGCGGCGGCCGTCATCCTCGACGAGCTCAACCCGATCGCCGGCCTGGCCGACTCCAAGAAGCTCAGTGCGCGCAAACGCGAAGCCTTGTTCGACGAGATCCGTGCCAAGGCCCTGTGCTGCAGCATCGCCTTGGCCTCGGTGGAAGAAATCGACGAGCTCAACATCCTGCACGCCACCATGCTGGCCATGCGCCGAGCCGTCGAAGGCTTGCGCCTGAAGCCTTCGCTGGTGCAGGTGGATGGCAACCGCGTGCCGCCGCTGGCCGTGCCGGCCCAGGCCATCGTCCAGGGCGATGCCAAGGTGCAGGCCATCTCGGCGGCGTCCATCCTGGCCAAGGTGCACCGCGACCGCCTGTGCGATGAACTGCACCTGGCCTTCCCTCAGTATGGTTTCGATGGCCACAAGGGCTACCCCACGGCCGACCACATCGCCGCGCTCCGCCTGCATGGCGCCACGCCCCACCACCGGCGCAGCTTCGGCCCGGTGAAGGTGGTGCTGGGCCTGGTGCCCGACCCGAGCCTGCCGGTGCCCACCGTGCGCCGCTGAACGCCTTGCCGAGCCCTGCGCCATGCCCCTCATCCAGTCGATCACCTCCCGCGAAAACGCACTGATCCAGCGCCTGCGCCGCCTGGCCCAGGAGCCCTTGGCCTACCGCAAGCAGGGCGAGGTCTGGCTGGAGGGCGACCACCTCTGTTCTGCCTGTCTGGCGCGCGGCGTGCCGGTGCCTGTGGCCATCGTGGCTGACACCGCCTGGATCGGCGAGCACGGCACGGCCACCGGCGACGACGAACGTGCCGCCCTGGCCAGCCGCCTGGCTCGCGCCGCCGACAAGGTGGTGGTGGTGCCCGAAGCGCTGTGGAAAGCCTTCACCGGCCTGGAGTCGCCCGCGCGCATTGGCTACTTGCTGCCGCTGGCGCCCGCCGCTGGCAGCGCACAGGGCATCGCGGCAACGGCCCGCACGGTTGTGCTGGACCGCCTGCAGGACGCCGGCAACGTCGGCAGCATCTTGCGCAGCGCGGCCGCCCTGGGCGTGCAGCAGGTGCTGGCGCTCAAGGGCACGGCCGGCTTGTGGAGCCCCAAGGTGCTGCGCGCTGGCATGGGCGCGCATTTTGCGCTGAACCTGGTCGAGCAACTGGACGCCGCCGACCTGGCCGCGCTGCAATCGCCCTTGGTGGCCACCAGCTCGCACACCGAGCACGTGGTGTCAAAGGTGCAACTGCCTGACCCATGCGCCTGGGTGATGGGACACGAAGGGCAGGGCATCAGCGCGGCCCTGCAGGCCCGCTGCGCGCTCACCGTGACGATTCCCCAGCCGGGTGGCGAAGAGTCCTTGAATGTCGCGGCGGCCACCGCCATCTGCCTCTACGAATCGCTGCGGCAGCGCAGCTGAACCCCCGCGCAGGGGCAAGCCACACCTGCAGGTGGTTTTGTCCTAATATGCAGGTTGTTGTCATGCGGGTTCTCCCGCAACATTTTTCCCTCTGGAGGATGCATGGACCGTTCCCTCAAACCCCTGGATGTGGTTTACGGCGGCTCGCTGGGCGTGGACCGCTCCCGCGTGCTGCGCAACACCTACGCGCTGCTGGCGCTGTCCATGGTCCCTACCGTGCTCGGTGCCTGGGTGGGCGTGGCCTTTGGCTTCAGCCTTCTGCCTGGCAGCCCGCTGATCAGCGCCTTGCTCTTCCTGGGCATCGCCTTTGCCTTTTTCTACGGCATCGAGAAAACCAAGCACACCGGCACGGGCGTGCTCTTGCTGCTGGGCTTCACCTTCTTCATGGGCCTGATGCTGTCGCGCCTGCTGGGCTTCGCCCTGGGCCTGTCGAACGGCGTGCAGCTCATCTCGCTGGCCTTCGGCGGCACCGGTGCGGTCTTCGTGGGCATGGCCACCCTGGCCAGCACCGTCAAGCGCGATGTCTCCAGCATGGGCAAGTGGCTGTTCATGGGCGTGATGGTCATGATCGTGGCCAGCCTGGCCAACATCTGGCTGCAAATGCCTGCGTTGATGTTGGCGGTCTCCACGATGTCCGTGCTGATCTTCTCCGCCTTCATCCTGTACGACCTGAAGCGCATCATCGATGGCGGCGAGACCAACTACGTCTCGGCCACACTGGCGGTGTACCTCGACGTCTACAACGTCTTCACCTCGCTGCTGCAGCTGCTGATGGCGCTGGGCGGTGCGAGCGACGACTGACGCGCAAGCCCACAGGCCGCGCGCCCAAAACAAAGGGAGCCCTAGGGCTCCCTTTTTGCTGCGCAGCCTGTTCCGCTGGATCGGCTGCCTGGCTCAGTACTCGTCGCCGCCGTAACTGCCCGGCGCGAGGTTCTCAAAGCGGGTGTTCGACTTGATGAAGCCCAGGTGCACGCTGCCCACCGGGCCGTTACGCTGCTTGCCGATGATGATTTCGGCCACCCCCGGGATCTTCGATTCCTTGTTGTAGTACTCGTCGCGGTAAATGAACATGATGACGTCGGCATCCTGCTCGATGGCGCCGGATTCGCGCAGGTCGGACATCATGGGGCGCTTGTCGGGCCGCGTTTCCACCGAGCGGTTGAGCTGCGACAGCGCGATCACCGGGCACTGCAACTCCTTGGCCAGTGCCTTCAGGCCCCGCGAGATCTCACCGATCACTGTGGCGCGGTTTTCCTCGTTGCTGCCCGAGCCGCTCATCAGCTGCAGGTAGTCCACGATGATCAGGCCGAGCGTGCCGCCGAACTGGCGCGCCAAGCGCCGCGAGCGCGCACGCAACTCGTTGGGCGAAAGGCCCGGCGTTTCGTCGATGAAAACGTTGGCGTGGCGCAGCTTCTCCACCGTCTCGCTGAGGCGACCCCATTCGTCGTCGGACAGGCGCCCGGTGCGCAGGTTCTGCTGGTTGATCCGGCCGATCGAGCCGACCATCCGCAAGGCCAGTTGGGAGGCGCCCATTTCCATCGAGAACACCGCCACCGGCAGGCCCTCGTTGACGGCCACGTTCTCGCCGATGTTCAGCGCGAAGGCGGTTTTGCCCATCGACGGGCGGGCGGCCAGGATGATGAGGTCGCCCTTTTGCAGGCCGGCCGTCATTTTGTCCATGTCAATGAAACCGGTGCGCACACCGGTGACATCCTCCGCGCCGTTGTCGGCCAGCTCCTGCACGCGGTCGAGCAGGTCCACCACCAGGCCGTCCATGGCGAAAAAGCCCTGCTTGTTGCGGCTGCCTTCCTCGCCGATCTTCATGATCTTGGCTTCGGCTTCGTCGAGGATGTCGGACACCGACTTGCCCTGCGGGCTGAAGGCATTGGTGGCGATTTCGTCGGAGGCCGTCACCAGCTTGCGCAGCACGGCACGTTCCCGCACGATTTCCGCGTAGCGGCGCATGTTGGCCGCACTCGGCACCGATTGCGCCAGCGCATTCAGGTAGGTCAGGCCGCCCACGTCCTGCGCCTTGCCCTGCATCTGCAGCTGCTCGAACACCGTGATGACATCGGCCGGTTTGGAGGCCGACACCAATTGCTGGATGGCCGCGAAGATGAGCTGGTGCTCATGGCGGTAGAAGTCGCTTTCGTTGAGCAGGTCGGCGGCGCGGTCCCAGGCGCTGTTGTCCAGCAGCAGGCCGCCCAGCACGCTTTGCTCACCCTCGATGGAGTGCGGCGGCACGCGCAAGCGGGCGATGTCATCGCTGCTGGGCGCATCGCCGGGGTTCTTGAAAGACAGGGGGGTGGGGAAGACTGCGGCCATGGGTCGATGATACGGTCGTGCGCTGGTTCAGCCTGTGGATAAAGCTGTGGGCAGGCTTGGGAAATGCAGGGGACTTCCTGGGGACGGCGGTGGACAAGTCCGTCGCGCACCCGTCGCGGATGCCCAGAAACGACAAAGCCGGCTTGCGCCGGCTTCGGGGGACTGGCCTGCAGGGCTGCGTGAGCAAGCCCAACAGGTGACCCATGGCGACCGATCTGGAGGGATCAGTCGTTGGCAGCGACCACAGCGATGGTGACGTCCACCACCACGTCGGTGTGCAGGGACACCGACACGGCGTGCTCGCCCACGATCTTCAGCGGGCCATTGGGCAGGCGAACCTGCTGCTTGGCCACGTCGAAACCAGCGGCCTTCAGGCCGTCGGCGATGTCGTGGTTGGTGACCGAACCGAACAGGCGGCCGTCCACGCCAGCCTTCTGGCTGACGGTGATGGTCTTGCCGGTGAGCTTGTCGCCCACGGCTTGTGCGGCGGCCAGCTTCTCAGCAGAGGCCTTTTCCAGCTCGACGCGGCGAGCTTCGAATTCGGCGACGGCCTTTTCGGTGGCGCGGCGGGCTTGACCGGTCGGGATCAGGAAGTTACGGGCGTAGCCGTCCTTGACCTTGACCACATCACCCAGGTTGCCCAGGTTGGCGACTTTTTCGAGGAGGATGATTTGCATGACAGGGACTCCTTAGACGCGGTGCTGGTCGCTGTAAGGCAGCAGAGCCAGGAAGCGAGCGCGCTTGATGGCGGTGGTCAGCTGACGCTGGTAGATCGCGCGGGTGCCGGTCAGGCGTGCGGGGATGATCTTGCCGTTTTCAGCGATGAAATCGCGCAGGGTGTCAACGTCCTTGTAGTCGATCTGTTCGACGTTGGCGACGGTGAAGCGGCAGAAGCGCTTGCGGCGGAACAGCAGGGACTGCGTGTTGCGCTTGCCCTTGCGGTCTTTGGAGAACTTGCCGTTCTTGGAGCGGGGAGCAACCATGTTGACCTCTCAATTATCCGTTGAATGTGTTTGAACGATGTCGGTGAGTTCGGTGATGTGCAGCAGCACGCCCCGTCCGTGACGCGGAGCCCCCAGGAAACCGGTGAGCCCGAAAGCTTCACCGATGGCCTGCCTGTTCAGCCGATCTGCGATCGGACCGATGGCCACGGCCTTGATGTCCAGCTTGACCTTGCGGCTATGCTGGTTCTCGCTCACCGTGGATTCGTGTTGAAGCACGAGGTCCAGGGCGGGCAGGCCGGCGGGGGTGTATCTCAGCGCCTTGCGTTCGATGATCTGGGCGGACAGCAGAACCTGGTTCATGCTGGGGTGACCGCGTTCAGTTCAGCGTGCGCAGACGGGGGCAGCCTGGCAGCCTTGCGGCTGGCATCAGGCAGCGGCGGGCTCCTGCTGGGCCTTGCGGGCCTCTTCACGCTCAACCTGCTTCATCATCACGGAAGGAGCGGTCTCGGCCTTGTCCTTCAGCACGGTCAGGTGACGCAGCACGGCGTCGTTGAACTTGAAGCCGGTTTCGATTTCAGTCAGGGTTTCCTTGCTGATTTCGACGTTCAGGCACAGGTAGTGGGCCTTGGCCAGCTTGTTGATCTGGTAAGCCAGCTGACGGCGGCCCCAGTCTTCGAAGCGGTGCACCTGGCCACCGTTGGTGGTGATCAGGGCCTTGTAGCGCTCCAGCATGGCCGGAACTTGTTCGCTTTGATCCGGGTGGATCAGCACGATGATTTCATAGTGACGCATGAAAACTCCTTGTGGATTCCCGCTCCAGCTGTCGACATGCATCGGCAAATGGCCCGGGTGGGAAGCCGCAGCGAAGCGTCAAACCCGCGTGCGGCAAGGCCTGTTTTGCCCAAACACCTGGGACACGCTTGGAAGCGGCCAGCCGTGGTTTGCGCAAATCAGGAAAACGGAAAACCTGAGACTCTATCAGATAAACAGCGATCGTGCCAGCGTCACTGCCAGCCGTCCTGCACGGCCCGCGACCAGGCCTTGAGGAAGTCCGACTGGGTGATGATGCCGACGAGCTTGCGCTCTTCACCCACGATGGGGATGTGGTGGTGTCCGCTCTCGGTGAACAGGGGCACCAACTCCAGCAGAGAACGCTGCGCGCTGGCCACCCGAACCTGCCTCGTCATGATCTGGCCCACGACCTCGGCCTTGTCCGATGTGAGGCCGGGTGTGGCGCGCAGCAGCTGGCGCAGGCGCGAGGCGACGGCTTCGTGCGCATCGAGCCCGGCGTGGCGCAGGAAGTCGGCCCGGGTGATGATGCCCACCAGGTGCTGGTACTGGTCCACCACCGGCAGTGCCTTGATGTCGTGCCGGTTGAGCAGTTCCCAGGCGTCCTGCAAGGGCGTACCGAATTGCACGGTCACAGGCTGGCGCGACATGATCTGGTCGCAGCGCAACTCGCCCAGGCGCCGCCGGTAGGCCAGTCGTTCGGTTTCGTGCATCAGCGCTTCGAGGTCGTCGCGGCTGACGTCCAGCACCTGGTTGTACCGGCGCAGCACCTCGCCCAGCGCATCGGGCGGGGCGGTGGCGTTCAGCCTGGGTGAACCGGAGGGTTTGGCCTTGCTTTGTGGGTGCGGGTAGGGGCGGCCCGTGAGGATGTTGTAGGCCACGCCCGCCAGCACCAGCAGCATGGAGTTCACCATCACGGGGAACAGCGGGAAGCGCCAGGCCGCCGCATGGGTGAGCACGGCGGTCAGGGCCACGGCGCCACCCGGTGGGTGCAGGCTGCGCGTGCCCAGCATGGCGGCGATCGCCAGGCAGACCGCTGCAGGGCCGGCGACCAACGGGTCCAGGCCCGTCATGGCCACCACCATGCCCACCAGCGCTGACAAGGTGTTGCCGCCCACCACCGCCCAGGGCTGTGCCATCGGACCCGCGGGCACGGCAAAGACCAGCACGGCCGAGGCACCCAGTGGCGCGATCATCCAGGGGTTGCCAGGCCAGATGGCGGCCAGCCGCTGGCACAGCACGGCCATGAACAGCAAGCCCAGGCCCGCGCCGCAGGCCGAGCGCAGGCGCTCCTTGCCGTCTGCCATGACGGGCGCGGGCCAGAGCAGGGCACGCCAGTGTCCCAACCAGGTCGGCGGATCGATGGCGTCGGGTGGTGCGTCAGGGTGAGGCGGGGGCAGGTTCATGGGCATGCCTTGTGATGGTGCCGCAGAAACGACACAAGGGGCCGAAGCCCCCTGTGGTGTCATGTGGCGTCATGCGCCGTGGGGCGCCTTGAAGCTCAGCCGCGGGCGGCCAGGCGCTGCCAGGTGTCGACGACCGTGTCCGGGTTCAGCGAGATGGACACGATGCCTTCGTCGGCCAGCCACTCGGCGAAATCGGGGTGGTCGGACGGGCCTTGACCGCAGATGCCGATGTACTTGCCCTGGGCGCGGCAAGCGGCAATGGCGCGCGAGATCATGGCCTTGACGGCCGGGTCGCGCTCGTCGAAGTCATGGGCCAGCAGTTCCAGGCCGGAATCGCGGTCCAGGCCCAACGTCAGCTGCGTCAGGTCGTTGGAGCCGATCGACATGCCGTCGAAGTACTCCAGGAACTGCTCGGCCAGGATGGCGTTGGAGGGCACTTCGCACATCATGATGACGCGCAGGCCGTCCTTGCCGCCCTTGGACTCGCGCACCAGGCCGTGATCGGCCAGCATGCCCGTCACGCGCTCGGCTTGCTTCAAGGTGCGCACGAAGGGCACCATGATTTCGATGTTGGTCAGGCCCATGTCGTTGCGCACGCGCTTGAGCGCTTCGCATTCCATGGCGAAGGCTTCACCGAACTCGGCCGAGATGTAGCGCGAGGCGCCACGGAAGCCCAGCATCGGGTTCTCTTCTTCCGGCTCGTAGCGGCTGCCGCCGATCAGTTTCTTGTACTCGTTGGACTTGAAGTCCGACAGGCGCACGATGACGGGCTTGGGCCAGAAGGCTGCGGCGATGGTGGCGATGCCTTCGGCGAGCTTGTCGACATAGAAGGCGCGCGGCGAGGCGTGACCACGGGCCACCGATTCCACGGCCTTTTTCAGGTCGGAGTCGATGTTCGGGTAGTCGAGGATCGCCTTGGGGTGGACACCGATGTTGTTGTTGATGATGAACTCGAGGCGTGCCAGACCGACGCCGCTGTTGGGCATCTGGCAGAAGTCGAATGCCAGTTGGGGGTTGCCCACGTTCATCATGACCTTCAGGTCGATGTGGGGCATTTCTCCGCGGGTCACCTCGGTGACTTCGGTTTCCAGCAAGCCTTCGTAGATGTAGCCGGTGTCGCCTTCGGAGCAGGCCACGGTCACGAGGGTGCCGTCGGTCAGGCGCTCGGTAGCGTTGCCGCAACCGACCACGGCCGGGATGCCCAGTTCACGCGCGATGATGGCGGCGTGGCAGGTGCGGCCACCGCGGTTGGTCACGATGGCGCTGGCGCGCTTCATGACGGGCTCCCAGTTGGGGTCGGTCATGTCGGTGACGAGGATGTCGCCAGGCTTGACGGTGTCCATCTCGGAGATGTTGTGCACGATGCGCACGGGGCCGGTGCCGATTTTTTGACCGATGGCGCGGCCCTCGGCCAGCACGGTGCCGGTGCCCTTGAGCTTGTAGCGCTGCTCGGCCTTGCCTTGCTGCTGGCTCTTCACGGTCTCGGGGCGGGCCTGCAGGATGTACAGGTGGCCGTCGGTGCCGTCTTTGCCCCACTCGATGTCCATCGGACGGCCGTAGTGCTCTTCGATGATGACGGCGTAGCGGGCCAGTTCGGTGACGTCTTCGTTGGTCAGGCTGTAGCGGTTGCGGGCCTCGACGGTGGTGTCGACGGTGCGCACCAGCTTGCCGCTGGCGGCCTTTTCCTCAGGCGAGGCGAACTCCATCTTGATCAGCTTGGAGCCCAGGTTGCGGCGGATGACGGCCTGCTTGCCTGCCTTGAGCGCCGGCTTGTGCACGTAGAACTCGTCGGGGTTGACGGCGCCTTGCACCACGGTTTCGCCCAGGCCATAACTGGAGGTGACGAACACCACGTCGGAGAAGCCGGATTCGGTGTCGATGGTGAACATCACGCCGGCGGCACCCAGGTCAGAGCGCACCATGCGTTGCACGCCGGCCGACAGGGCCACGACGTCATGGGCGAAGCCCTTGTGCACGCGGTAGGAGATGGCGCGGTCGTTGTAGAGCGAGGCGAACACTTCCTTCATCTTGTGCAGCACGTCTTCGATGCCGACCACGTTCAGGAAGGTTTCCTGCTGACCGGCGAACGAGGCGTCGGGCAGGTCTTCGGCGGTGGCGGAGGAACGCACGGCAAACGACGCTTGCAGGTTGTCGCCTGCCAGCTTGGCAAAGGCGCCACGGATGGCCTGGGCCAGGTCGTCGGGGAAGGGTTGGGCCTCGATCCAGCCGCGGATTTCGGCGCCGGCTGCGGCCAGGGCGCGCACGTCTTCGGTGTCGAGCGTGGCCAGGCGCTGGCTGATGCGCTCGGTCAGGCCGCCGTGCTTGAGGAATTCGCGGAAGGCGTGGGCCGTGGTGGCGAAGCCGGTGGGCACGCGCACGCCGTTGGGCAGCTGGGAGATCATCTCTCCCAGCGAAGCGTTCTTGCCGCCGACGACTTCGACGTCGGACATGCGCAGTTGCTCGAAGGGCACAACCAGGTCGGTTGGCTCAAAGCGGTTGGTCATACAAACTCCAGGATGGTGAAAAAAACCTTGGGCGCCCGGTGTGTGGGCCCGGCCTGGCTGTCTTGTGGTTGTTATGGAGCCAAGCTAGCGCAACACACCTGTCATGAACGGCATTTGGCCAGATTGTAGGGTCAGGCCTATGATCTGGTTTGCTTCCCGACGCATTCCCTTTGTCACACGGGCTTTGTGGCGTGAACACCGCACAGAGTCCTCATCCCAAGCCGTCCTCTATGTCTGATCGCAGCGTCTTCTTCGTGTCCGATGGCACGGGCATCACCGCCGAAACCATGGGCAACTCCATCCTGGCGCAGTTCGCCATCAAGCCCAGGCACATCCGCCGGCCCTTCATCGACACGGTGGACAAGGCCTTCCAGGTGGTGCGCGAAATCAACACCGCAGGCGAGCGCGAGGGCAAAAAGCCCATCGTGTTCACCACGCTGGCCAACGACGATGTGCTGGACATCCTCAAGAGCTGCCAAGGCAAGGTCTTCGATGTGATCAAGACCTTCGTGGAGCCGCTGGAGGAGGAGTTCAACATGAAGTCCAACCACCGGGTGGGCCGCTTCAGCGACCCCAGCGTGGACGGCGAGTACAACAACCGCATCGACGCCATCCACTTTTCGCTGGAGCACGACGACGGTCAGTCGTCCCGCAACCTGGAGTCGGCCGATGTGGTGTTGGTGGGTGTGAGCCGCAGCGGCAAGACGCCAACCTCGCTGTACCTGGCGATGCAGCACGGCATCAAGGCCGCGAACGTGCCGCTGATTCCGGAGGATTTCGACCGAGGCTTCCTGCCCTCGATGCTCAAGCCGTACAAGAAGAAGTGCTTCGGCCTGACGATCGACCCGGAGCGCCTGAGCCAGATCCGCAACGAGCGCCGTCCCAACAGCCGCTATGCCAGCCTGGAGAACTGCCGTGCCGAGGTCAGTTCTGCCGAGGCGATGATGCGCCGCGAGGGCATCGCGTGGCTGTCATCGACGCACAAGTCCATTGAGGAGATCGCCACGACCATCTTGCGCGACCTCCGCCCGGACCGCTTGATTTACTGAGCCCAGGGCGTCCAGCGCGCCGGGTTGGGTTTCCTGCGTGCTGCCGTGGCCGTGGCTGCGCAGGTCTTCCAGGAAGGCCTGCAGGCCGGCCGAGAGTTCGCTGGCGCTGGCGTGGCAGCCGGGTGAGCCCTGGCGGGCCAGATCCTGGGTGGTGGCAGCGATGCCAGCCAGGCGTGACGCCCTCAGGTTCAAGGCCGTGCCCTTGATTTCATGGGCAATTTTCGCCAGCGCGGGCACATCGCCCAGGGCGCGCGCGCGGTCGAGTTCGCCGAGCACGCCCGGCAAGGACTGCATGGCCACGTCCACCAGCCTGTCGAACAGGGCCGGCTGACCTTGGAAGTGGTGCTGCATGGACGCCCAGTCGGACGTCGGCTCTGGCGTGTGCCCTGAAGTGGTTTGTGCGTCGTTCACGGTGTGGGCCGAGTGGCGTGCGTGGCGGCGGATGACGTCGGTGAGTGTATCCAGCAGATAGGGTTTGGTCACGTAGTCGCGCATGCCCGCTTCTTCGGCCTGCTGGCGGGCCTGGTTGAAGGCGTGGGCGGTCAGCCCGACGATGGGCAGGGTCGGGTCCAGGCGGAGCAACTCGCGTGTGGCCTCGTAGCCGTCCATCACGGGCATCTGGATGTCGCACAGCACCAAGTCGATGCGGTCGGTGCCCAGGCGCTGGGCCAGCGCAACGGCCTGGGCGCCATCGAAGGCGAATTGCACGCTGGCGCCTTCGCCCTCCAGCATCTGGGCCAGGATCAGGCGGTTCACGGGGTTGTCTTCGGCAGCGAGGATGCGCAGGCCTTGCAAGCGGTTGCGGGCGCTGCGCTTGGCGGTCGCGGGGCGGTGCTGGAGTGCATGCAGCAGGCGCAGCGGGCTGAGCGGGCCGGCCACCACCAAAGCCGCACCCCGCAGGGAGATGCCGGCGGGGCAGAGCGGGGTGGAGGGGGCCACGCGCACGGAAATCACCACATGGCGCCCCTCGTCCAGCCAGCGGTTGAGGGTGGTGGTGTCCAGGTGGGCCAACAGCTGTTCGTGCACGACCAGCACCTGGCCGTGACGCAGGTTGGCGGGGAGGTCGTCGGCCACCTGGCAGCGGCTGTGGCGGGCGGTCAGGTCACGCACCAGGCAGGTTTGTGCCGCGGCAGGAAAGCCGACGAGCAAGACGTCTGACAGGGTCGTGAAGTCACCCGGGTTGGATTGCGCCAAAGGCACGCGCAGCGTGAAGCAACTGCCTTTACCGGGCTCGCTGCGCACGCCGATCTGGCCCTGCATGAGCTGTGTCAGGCGTTTGCAGATGGCCAGACCCAGCCCGGTGCCACCCTGGCCGCGCATGCCGTCGTGGGCCTGCACGAAGGGCTGGAAGAGCTGGTCGATGTGCTGGGGCTCGATGCCGATGCCGGTGTCGGTGACCTCGACCACCAAGTCGCCGCCATCGACGTCGAAACGCATGCGCACCTCGCCCTGGTCGGTGAATTTGATGGCGTTGGCCACCAGGTTGACGAGGATCTGTGCCAGTCGGGTGGCGTCGCCCACGGCGCCTTGGGGCACGCGCGGGCTCTCGTCGAGCAGCAGGGGCAAGCCTTTGGCCTCGGCGCGCAAGGCGGTCATGGCCACGACGTGCTCCATCACCTGGGCCAGCGCCATGGGCTGAGGTTGCAGCAGCAACTTGCCGGCCTCGATCTTGGAGAAGTCGAGCACGTCGTTGATGAGGCCCAGCAGGTGTTGGCCTGAGGCCAAGATTTGCTGGAAAGTGCGCGCGCTGGGCGTGCCGGCGGTGTCGCGGGCGCCGATCTGGGCCAGGCCGAACATCGCATTGAGCGGGGTGCGCAACTCGTGGCTGACGTTGGCCAGGAACTCCGATTTGGCCTGGCTGGCTGCACGGGCCTCGCGCTCGGCTTGCGTCACCTGGGTGACGTCGAACACCATGACGAGGAAGCCGCGCACTTCGCCGTGGTCGATGTCCGGCAGATAGTGCGTTTCGCTGATGCGCACTTTGCCGGGGTGCCCGGGGATGGGGATGTCGCGGATGAAGCATTGCCGTTCCCCCTGGAGGGCGCGCTCCATGTAGCCTCTGTTGAGCTCGTAGAGGTCTGGCCCCAGCAGGTCGCGGATGTGCCGGCCTTGTATCTCATGGGGCGTGACGCCAAACCACTCGCGGTACGCGCGATTGGCGAAACGGTTGTGCAGGCGGGTGTCCCAGTAGCCCACCAGGCCGGGCACCCCATCCAGGATGGTTTGCAGCAGGCGCTGTTGGTCGTCGAGCGCCTGGGTGCGTTCCTGCACGCGTTGCGCCAGGGCTTCGTTGAGCGTTTTGAGGGATTCCTCGGCCTGCTTGCGCTGGCTGATGTCCATGACGATGCCGACATAGGTCTGCACCTGGTTGCCGCGGCACACGCCCGGCTGGCCCCGGCTGAGCAGCCAGCGCACGGGACCCAGGTCCGCGTTGGTGCGCCATTCGATCTCGAAGGGCTGGCGGTTGGCCACCGCGCGGGAGATGTGCGAGCAGGTGGGCTCGCGGTCATCGGCATGCACGCTCATCAGCCAGTGCTCGTAGCTGGGCATGTGCAAGAGGGGGTCGAGGCCGTAGAGTGGCCAGATCTCCTCGGACCAACGGTTCTCGTTGTTTTGGATGTCCCATTCCCAGAGCCCGGCGCGTGCCGCGCTCAAGGCCATGGAGATGCCCTCCGGCGACGGCAGAAACCGTCGGGGATTGACACCTTGCGCGTCCGCTGAGCCCATGCTGCCTCCCGAAGTGACGGGGCCTGGACATGCGCGCAGGCCCGCGACAAGAAAGGGGGCCGAGGTCAATCCAGCGCGAGCAACGCACACGGACGACGGGGCCCGATCGACGACTGCATCACAGGGTCGAGACCCTGCGCCGGACGAGGATATCTGATTTTGTCTGCGGGCGGGGGTTTTTCGGCCTCAGCGCCAGGCGTCCACCGGCAGGCAGCTGCAGAACAGGTTGCGGTCGCCGTGCACGTTGTCCACGCGGCCCACGGGCGACCAGTACTTGTTGAGCTTCAGGCTGGCAACGGGATAGGCGGCAGCTTCCCGGCTGTAGGGGTGGGCCCACTCGCCGCCCAGCAGGCTGGCGGCCGTGTGCGGGGCGTTCTTCAGCGGGTTGTCGTCCTGCGGCAGCTGGCCTTGTTCGATGGCGCGGATTTCCTCGCGGATGGCGATCATGGCGTCGCAGAAGCGGTCGAGCTCAGCCTGGGATTCGCTCTCGGTGGGCTCCACCATCAGCGTGCCGGCGACGGGGAAGCTCAGCGTGGGCGCGTGGAAGCCGTGGTCGATCAGGCGTTTGGCCACGTCTTCGGCAGACACGCCGCTGCTGTCCTTCAGGGGGCGCAGGTCGAGGATGCACTCGTGGGCCACGCCGCCGCCCTTGACGGTGTTGCTGCCGCCGCTGAAGTGGATGTCGTAGTGGTCGGCCAGGCGGGCGGCCACGTAGTTGGCGTTGAGGATGGCGACCTCGGTGGCGGCCTTCAGGCCCTCGGCGCCCATCATGCGGATGTACATCCAGCTGATCGGCAGCACGGCGGCGTTGCCCAGCGGGGCGGCCGACACCGCGCCCACCTGGGCGTCGCTGCCGATGCCAGCGGAGCGGTGGGCGGGCAGGAAGGGCGCGAGGTCTTCCACCACGCACACCGGGCCGACGCCAGGGCCGCCACCGCCATGGGGGATGCAGAATGTTTTGTGCAGGTTGAGGTGGCTGACGTCGCCGCCGAACTGGCCGGGTGCGGCCAGGCCGACCAGGGCGTTCATGTTGGCGCCGTCCACGTAGACGCGGCCACCGTGTTCGTGCACCAGCTTGCACAGCTCGGTCACGCGGGTTTCGAACACGCCGTAGGTGGACGGGTAGGTGATCATCACCGCGGCCAGGTTGGCGCTGTGGGCTTCGCACTTGGCGCGCAGGTCGTCGAGGTCGACGTTGCCGCTGGTGTCGCATTTGGTCACCACGACCTTCATGCCAACCATCTGGGCACTGGCCGGGTTGGTGCCGTGGGCGCTCTCGGGGATCAGGCAGATGTCACGGTGGCCTTCGCCGCGCGAGGCGTGCCAGGCCTTGATGACCAGCAGGCCGGCGTACTCGCCTTGCGAACCCGCATTGGGCTGCAGGCTGATGCCGGCGTAGCCCGTGGCCTGCGACAGCCAAGCGCACAGTTGCTGGTCGAGCAGCTCGTATCCCTTGAGCTGCTCGCGCGGTGCGAAGGGGTGGATGTGGGCGAACTCCGGCCAGGTGATGGGGATCATCTCGCTGGTGGCGTTGAGCTTCATGGTGCACGAGCCCAGCGGGATCATGGTGCGGTCCAGGGCCAGGTCCTTGTCGGACAGGGCGCGGATGTAGCGCAGCATGTTCGTCTCGGAGTGGTGGCTGTTGAAGACCGGGTGCGTCAGGAAGGCGCTGGTGCGGCGCAGGCCCTCGGGCAGGCCGAGGGTGGCCGTGGCGGCCAGGGCGCCGAAGTCGGGCAGCGCCTGGCCGTTGGCGAACACGGCCAGCAGGTCGGCCAGGTCGGCGCGGGTGGTGGTCTCGTCCAGCGCGATGCCCAGCGTGTCGGCGCTGGCGGCGCGCAGGTTGATGCCACGGGCCACGGCAGCGGCCAGCAGTTGGTCGCGCTCAGCCGGGCTGGCGCAGCGCACGTGCAGGGTGTCGAACCAGCTGTCGTGCAGCAGTTCGCGGCCCGATTGCTTCAAGCCTGCCGCCAGGATGGACGTGTAGGCGGCCACGCGCTGGGCGATGCGCTTGAGGCCCTCAGGGCCGTGGTAGACGGCGTACATGCTGGCGATGACGGCCGGCAGCACCTGGGCCGTGCAGATGTTGGAGGTGGCCTTCTCGCGGCGGATGTGCTGCTCGCGGGTCTGCAGGGCCAGGCGGTAGGCGGGGTTGCCATGGCTGTCGATGCTGACGCCCACCAGGCGGCCGGGCAGTGAGCGCTTGAAGGCATCTTGCGTGGCCAGGTAGGCGGCGTGCGGGCCGCCGTTGCCCATGGGCATGCCGAAGCGCTGGGTGGTGCCGCAGGCGATGTCAGCGCCCATCTCTCCGGGCGACTTCAGCAAGGTCAGGGCCAGCAGGTCGGCCGCGACGATGGCCATGGCGCCTTGGGCGTGCAGGGCCTCGATCAGGGGCTGCAGGTCGCGCACCTGGCCATTGACGCCGGGGTATTGCATCAGCGCGGCGAAGCAGTCGTTGCCTTGCAGGTGTTCGATCAGTTGCGCGGCATGGACCACATCGACGGTGATGCCCAGCGGCTTGGCGCGGGTCTGAACCACCTCCAGCGTCTGCGGGAAGACGTCGTGGCAGACCACGAAGCGCAGCGACTTCGACTTGCCCACGCGGGCGGCCAGGGTCATGGCCTCGGCGGCGGCGGTGGCCTCGTCGAGCATCGAGGCATTGGCAATCGCCATGCCGGTCAGGTCGGTGACCATGGTCTGGAAGTTGAGCAGGGCCTCCATGCGGCCTTGCGAGATCTCGGCCTGGTACGGCGTGTAAGCCGTGTACCAGGCGGGGTTCTCCAGGATGTTGCGCAAGATGACGCCGGGCGTGAGCGTGCCGTAATAGCCCTGGCCGATGCAGTTGCGCATCACCTGGTTCTGCTGCGCGATGGCCTTGAGCTCGGCCAGCGCCTGGGCCTCGGTCAGCGGTGCGGGCAGGTCCATCGGCGCGTGGCGGCGGATGCTCTGCGGCACGATGGCCTGCATCAGCGCCTCGCGTGAGGCCACCCCAATGACGTTCAGCATGTGCGCCTGCTCCTCGTCCCATGGCCCCAGGTGGCGGGCCTGGAATTCGGTCGCGTTCTCCAGTTGCGACAAGGGGGCGAGGGAGGTCAGGGCAGCGTGGGTCATGGTGTTCGGCATCGGTGGGCGGTCAGGGGCGGCGGGCTCAGGGCCGCCCCGGTGAACGGTGGCGCGTCGGCGCTCAGGCGTTCTTCAGCAGGTCGTCGTAAGCGGTCTTGTCCATCAGGGCGTCGAGTTCGGCCGGGTTGGACAGCTTGACCTTGAAGAACCAGCCCGCGCCGGTCGGATCGGTGTTGGCCAGGGCCGGGTCGTCGCGCAGCGCCTCGTTGACTTCGATGATTTCGCCGGTGACGGGCATGTACACGTCGGCGGCAGCCTTGACGGACTCGACCACGCCGGCCACGTCCTTGGGCGCGAAGGTGGTGCCCACGGCGGGCAGGTCCACGAAGACCACATCGCCCAGGGCGTCTTGCGCGTGGTGGGTGATGCCGACGGTGGCGGTGCCGTCAGTGTCGATGAGCAGCCATTCGTGGTCGGGCGTGTACTTGAGGGTCATGGTGAACGTCCTTGGGAAATTGGGAATGCGTGAGGAATTCGTGTGAGCCGAACGGGCGTGATTCTCGCAGTGTCTGAGGCGCTGATTGGCGACTTATCCGCGGAAGTAACCGTTGGGCACGAAGGGCAGGGCGGTGACGGTCATGGCCACGCGCTTGTCGCGCACCACGGCGAACACCTCGGTGCCCAACGCGGCGTGCGCAGTGGCCAGGTAGGCCAGCGCCACCGGTTGCTGGATGCTGGGGCCCAGCGAGCCGCTGGTGACGCGGCCAATGGCCTCGCCAGCCGTGTTGACCACCTGTGCGCCCTCGCGCACGGGCATGCGCTCGGTGCTGATCAGGCCAACGCGTTTGCGCGACACACCTTGGGCGAGCTGCGCGTCGATGACGTCGGCGCCCGGGTAGCCACCGGCACGTGCGCCACCCGCGCGGCGCACCTTCTGGATCGCCCAGGTCAGTGCGCCTTCGACCGGCGTGGTCGTGGTGTCGATGTCATGGCCGTAGAGGCACAGGCCGGCTTCCAGGCGCAGGGTGTCGCGCGCGCCCAGGCCGATGGGTTTGACCTCGGGCTGGGCCAGCAGGGCACGGGCCAGTTGTTCGGCCTGGCCGCCTGGCACGGAGATCTCAAAACCGTCCTCGCCGGTGTAGCCCGAGCGCGTGACGAAGCAGTCGATGCCATCCAGCACAAAGTGGCCGCCCGTCATGAACACCAGCTTTTGCACCTCGGGGTTCAGGCGAGCCAGGGCGGTCACGGCTTGCGGGCCTTGCAGGGCCAGCAAGGCCTGCTCGGGCAGGGGCTGCACGGTGCAACGGCTGCCGATGTGCTGCTGCAGGTGGGCGATGTCTTGCGCTTTGCAGGCGGCATTGACCACCACGAACAGGTCGTCGGCGCGGCGCGTCACCATCAGGTCGTCGAGGATGCCGCCCTGGGCATTGGTGAACAGGGCATAGCGCTGCTTGAACGGCCCCAGGTCCGCGATGTCCACGGGCACCAGGGTTTCGAGCGCCGCGGCGGCGTCTGCGCCCTTGAGCAGCACCTGGCCCATGTGCGAGACGTCGAACAGGCCGGCGGCCGTGCGGGTGTGGCGGTGCTCGGCCAGGATGCCCGTGGCGTACTGCACGGGCATGTCGTAGCCACCGAAAGGCACCATCTTGGCGCCCAGTTCGATGTGCAAGGCGTGCAGCGGGGTGGTCAGCAGGGGGGGGGCGGATGCGGATGCGGAAGAGGTGTCTGACATGACGAAAGCCAGCCTGAGGCCGGGAGGGCAGGGTGTAGATGCGCCCACCTCGTGCCACGACGGCACCCGATGAACGTCCGCTTGCCCTCGCTGTCCGCTTTACCTGAGAGATTGACCCCTC
>Ga0265316_10000148_pt1 | contig 76964 bp, 62 predicted proteins | sample 4522metaG_FD_202092 | JGI IMG/M metagenome (GOLD analysis project Ga0265316, IMG submission 202092) | Rhizosphere microbial communities from Carex aquatilis grown in University of Washington, Seatle, WA, United States - 4-5-22 metaG | ecosystem: Host-associated > Plants > Roots > Rhizosphere >... | reverse complement strand
GCCACACGGCAGATCCTGGGGAGAGTGGCGAGCGGAGGTGATTTTGAGCCGATCTGGCCGACGTTGCCAGCCTCACAGGCAAGGAATCAGCACCCAGTGGCCGTGTTTTGCACAAGGCTGTAGCTAGGGGCTGCGGCCACGAACGCGGTGCTCCAACACAAGGAGCACCGCGTTTTCCCATTCTCAGCCCCGTCGCGCTTTCAAGGAATCCGCGGAGCAACCTACCAGATGATCTTCTCGAAGAGGTCGCGCAGCCTGGCCGCACGGCCCGCAGGCCCGGCGTACTCGACCCACGCGACGCGCCCGGCGAGATGGGCGCGGAAGTCCGGATTCCCGGCGCGATTCTGCGCGGCGGCGCCGTGACGAACGCAGTTGTAGAGGACGCTCGAGATCGGGACGTGCCAGGCTGGGGTAGACGTTGACGACGATGCCCGCAAGCTGCTGGCGCACGCCGCGCCGCATGGAGTCGCGAAAATCACCAGGCACAGAGGCCTGGCGCCACCAGCACCCAGAGGTCAGCGAGCCATACAACGGTGGCAGCAGGCCTCTCTGCCTGCTGCTGGCGGCGTAGAGACAGCCTTCCCCCTCCCGGCAGCTCGACGCACTGCGCGAGTCCGCTCCGATCTCGAGGGCTACGGTCCACTGCACGTATAGGGCGGCGCTGCGATGCCGATGATGTTGCTCGTGCTCCCGCTGCCCATCTGGCAGCAGTTGCTGCCGGTGCTGGTAAAGCCGGTGCCGCTGGCGGCGACGGTAAAGGTTTGCTCGCAGGTACAGATGCCCGTGCATCCCGCAGTCTTACTGGCCGTCAGCGTGTACGACGTGCCCGGGATCAAGCGCCAGAGGTTCGTATTCTCGATGGCAGTCCCCCCTGGGATTGCAGCGTCCACACCGGCGGGAAGGCCGACGGAGAACACCGCGGGGACCGCATTCGCGGGCGGCGGCGGCCAGTCGGGTGTCATCGGCTCATTGGTCGGACACAGACCGGCAGGCGCATTGGTGAGCTCCTGGTGCGGGAAGCTGCTGGAGCCCTGCAGCACGGTCGTGATCACGCTCCCGTCGGCGTAGGCGAGCTGGTTCAGACCGCTCGGGTAGGGCTGCGTATAATCCGGCGAGCCACCGTAGGGCGTGCAGGCGGAAGCTCCCGTCGGCGTATACGTGCCGTCGACGAGGACGGTGTAGAGCTCACAGCCCGAAGCCGGGCAGGAGTAGAAATTCTCGTCGGCGCACGGCCCGCTCGCGGATCCGGCGCAGCTGCCGAGCGGCGATGAGAATGGCCCACCCGCGTTCGGCAGCTCCTGCACCATGTTGAGGAACAACAGACCACTGGCCTGATCGTAGAACCAACACTCGCCATTCGGGCAAGCGGTGGGATCCGTCAGATCGGCGAGGCTCGAAGCCTGCGGCAGCGCCGTCTTCTCCTGGCTCGAACCGCCGCCGTAGAACGGCGCGCTCGGACAGATCGTGTCGAAACAGTCGGGGGGTCCGGTCGAACCGCAGAGGATGTTGTCCAGACCCGTACACGCCAGCTCGTTGAAGTAGTCGGGGGCCAAGGTACTCAAGTTGCCGTTGGGGCCGGCGAACGACTTGCTGCCCTTGTACACGGTGAACGCCGACGCGGACGGGGCCGATACGGCCCCTTGGTTCTTGTAACAAAGGCCAACGCGCGTGTGGAACGGATTCTCCGGCGAAATCCCACCCGGAATACTGGCATCCCCATACATCAACGACACGAAGCTCGGCATGCCGGCCGACGCGCCGACGGTGTAGCCGAGGCTGTTCACCAGCTTGGGCTCGTAGATGCCGTTGCCGTTGCGCCCGGTGAGTGCGACGCACGCATGGCCGGGCACGCCGGGGGCTTGTGCCACCGCCGAGCCGCCGCAGCTCACCGACAGCGTCGCGTTGGAGTTTTCGATGGCGAGGTCGGTGAACTGAATCTGGCCGCCGTAGTCGATTTCGTCCTTGGTGAAGATGAGCACGTTGTTGTTCTGACAGTTCGGACCATTCGAGATACCGTTGCACGGCGCGGTGAGCCCGGAGAACTCGAGCGTCGCATAACTGTAGGGGCTGATGAGCGAGGTCGGCCGATCCTCGAGCACCTCGTCCTGGTTGCCGATCGACAGACACTCGTCCGCGGTGCCGGGGCCGGCCAGGAAGGGGATGTTGTTGAGAGAGATCGGGTGCGCATCGGCCACCGGCGTGCTCGTACCGCTCGATACGATATGCAGGCCGCTGAGGCTCTGGTCGTTGTCGAGGATGACGGTAAACTTATCGCCGTCCCGGAAGTTGCCGCCCGTTCCCGACGGCGCGCAGGTATTCTCGACGCTCTGCGTATAGATCTGATGGCGCAGGTCGACGTTGACGAACGTGAGGCCTTCGACGTACTGCGTCGGCGGGTAGCTGTTGACGTTTGATTGGAACCAGCCGATGGCCGCGTCACCCTCGTACTGGAACTTCAGATTCGGATTCGTCTGGCACGGCATGGCGTTGTTCGCCGAGTAGTACTGCAGATAGGCGAGATCCGCGGCCGTCAGGTAGGGTGTGGTGTCACGCTTGAAGTTGACGAATTGCACGGTCTGCACACGTGCCGGGCCGTCGTAGAACATCATGCCGAAGAGATTCCAGCTCGGCGTCGGAATCGGGTAGCCGTTGCCTTCCACCACTTCGTAGCAGCCGGCGTTCCCGCCGAAGCCGTTCTGGCTCGGATACGGGCAGGGACCGAAGCGCAGCGGATTGTTGGCACTGATGCCCACGAGGATCGAATCCTGGATCAAACCCCACTCGCCCGGCGGCGAGCCCTCGGTGCCGCCGCTCGAAACCAGCGAAGCACCGGTACGGTTCGTCGCCAAGCGCGCATCCTTCAGGTAATACCAGCTCGCCCGCACCCAGATACCGCGGTTGCGGTTGCGCGTCGTCGTGACCTCATCGAGCTCGGCGACGACATCGCAATTCGTTCCGGTATTGGCTTCGCTGCCCGCTAGGCACTTGCCCTGCGGCGTGTAGAGATAGGCCCCACTGACCCCGTCGTCCGCGGCGGTGTCGAAGCCGGTATAGCAGCCGTGGGCGCGATTTCTGGCGAAGTGGCCGCTCGCAATGGGTGTCACCGCGGCCGCGGCCGACCCCGGCAGGATCCAGAAGCCGCGGCCGAGTGCCTGGCAGCCGGCGACGGAGTTGCCGATGAAGGTGTTGCCGCCGACGTTCGTGATCCAGAACCCAGACGACGTGTTCGCCGCGCCCGTCACCGGAGCGCTGTCGGTGAACGCGACGTTGAAGCCGTCGTAGCCGTTGCCGGGGCTTTGGCCGATTCCTCTGGCGAGATAGTCGCCTGTCCAGAAGGCGGCGTTCGCCGCGCTATTGCTCGGGTCGATGCTGAAGGCGTTGCTCATCGCGCCGATGCCAAGGTTGTGCAGGAAGCTGTCGTCCGCCTCGCTGCCAGTCTCGAGATAGTAGAGGTCGCCGACGGCGCGGGCGCAGACGTTGTTGGAGATCGTCACGCCATTGGTCTGGTTCAGCGTCACGCATTTGTTGTAGCTGTGATGGATGCTGTTGCTGTCGACCAGCACCGCGCCTGCGGCCGCGGTGCCGTCCATGCGGAAATGGATGGGATAGCTACCCGCCTTGTCCTTGCCAAATTTCTCCAGCTCGACACCCTGGATTGAGACTTCCTTGAAGCCCGGCAGCACGACGATCTCGCCGCCGTTGGCGGTGTCGGGCCCGGTGATCGTCGCGGTCAATTTGACGTTGCGGCTGATGAGACCGACTTCCGCGCGTTCATCGATGCCGTAGTTCTTCTCGACGCCATCCTGAAACGCAGCGGCGCCGCGATCCGGTGCGGGTCCGCCGAAATGGTAGTTGACCAGGGGAGTGTTGGGATCGAGCGTGATCGTACAGTTGCCGGCGGTCCGCAGCGAACAGTCCACCGCGGCGAGGCGGACGAATTCGGCGCTGTCCGGTGAGAAGTCGGTCCCCGCGACGACAATCCATTGGCCCGGATGCCAGTCGACCGCATCGGCCAGCTGCAGCGTGGTCGCGCCGCTCGCGGCGACCGGGCTCGCCACGCCGAGGTTTGCGCCGTAGAGGCTCGGCGGTCCCGCGGGCGCGGCAAGATAGCTCCAGCTCGGGGCCTGCGGATTCTCTCCGTCCGGCGGCGGTGCGGCAACACCGGTTTTGCCGTAGAGCTTCAAGCTCCCACCCGCACTCACAGTGACACCTTTGGTCACGCCGCCGACGGCGCGCGCGTCAGTGAAGTTGATGATGGCGAGGGTGGCGTCCGCAAGCTGGCACTGAGCCGTGCCAACCCCCAGCAGCCCATTGACGACGATGCCCGACGTGTCGAGCTCGAGACTTTGGTTGTCGAGGAAGACCAGGGCACCGTCGGCGGCGATGGTGATCGCGCCGAGCCCGTTGTTGCCGGTGAACGATTGGTCGACATAGACGTCCGGCCCGCAGCCGCTCGCTCCGATGGTCACGTTGCGGTTGGCGTCGAGCGTACAGGTGGAGAGCGCCACCGGTGCCGGTGTTGGCGCCACGGCGGCGGCGCGATGGCCGCTGCGCTCGAACGCGACCGGACAGAGCCCGGCGACCGGCAGCGGCGCGGTCGGCGTGACGGGCGGTGCGGTCGGTGTGGCCGGCGGGGTCGGGCGGCCGGCGCTGCTGCTTTCGCCGCAGCCCGTGACGGCTATGAGCGCGCCCAGCATAAGGCTGATTATGCAGATCGAATGGTGCTCGCGAGAGGAGGGAGGGCGCATTTTCGGATCCTTTTCTGAATCGGCAGGGGTTTGCAGCATCGTGCGTTCCGAGCTGTCAAGCACGAACGCGAGCGTTTTTCGAGAGGGTCGAGGTCGCGACGCGATACAACGCGTTGGGACAGGCGCCGGTCCGAGCTGGTATAGTACCGTCATGGAAACACGCACACTCGGTCGCAGTGGGCTGGTGGTCTCGGCGATCGGTCTGGGTTGTATGGGCGTGCCGGAGTTCTACGGCCAGGGAGATAATCCTGCGGCATCGCTGGCCGCAGACCCGAGCGCGCGGTGAAACCGCTTCCTCCCATCGACAGCCGGATGTTCCCGGCGAACACCCGACGCGCCATCACCTGCTTCTGGGTGAAATACTGGGCGTGGTTTTTTCTGCTCCTCCCGTGGATGCTGGTGCGGCAGATGTTCGTCTCCGCCCATCAGCTGGTGGGCGCGCTCTGGACCTGGAACAGCCGTGTCGACTTGCTCGACGGCGAGTTGCGACTGGTCTTCATGAACAACGTGCCGGCGTTGGCAGTCACTGCGCTCTTCGGCGAGCGCTTCACGGCGATCCAGTACAAGGACGTGCTCATCGATCCGGGCCCCGCTTTTGGAGCGCCGCGACTCCGGACGTATCTCGAGGCCGCGCCCGACGCTCGGCTGGTGGTGGCAACGCATGCCCACGAGGAGCACATCGGCAACACGCCGCTGGCGGCGCGCCATCTCGGTGTTGCCGTATATGGCACCCCAGTAACCTTGGGGGCTCTGCGCGCACCGGTGAAATTGTCCTACGCGCGCCGGACGTTCATCGGTCAGCCCGAAGCGGCCGATGCCGCCGAGTTGCGAGAGCTGGCCGACGTGCTGCAGAGCGAGCAGGCGCGACTGCTCGTCATTCCTTCGCCTGGACATTGCGACGGCCATGCCTCGTTGCTCGATCGCGAACGCGGAATTCTGTTTGCCGGAGATTCCTTCCTGCACACGGTGTTTACCTCGCCGAATCAGGATGTCTCCGGGGCAGAGTGGATCGATACGCTCGAGCGCTATGGCGGATGGTCCATTCGTACCATGGTGGGTACGCACGGCTATGTGTACAGCACCGACCCCGCGATTCCGGTGCTGCCCTTCGTCAGCCACCGGGCCGATCCCAATGAGATGATTCGCGACAAGTGCGCGTTCCTCAAGTGGGGAACCGCCGTCGTAGCCGAAGGCGAACGCCGCGGGTTGCCATACAGTGTGATCGAAGCCTGTCTCTTCCCGTGGCAGCGTTGGTGGTCCTGGCACAACTGGTTTACCGACGAATCGGGACGCCTGTTCTCGGCCGGAGAGTTCTCCCGCACGTATTTCGTCCGCAGCCTGTCGCGCACGCCCGAGCGCGTGCCGGCGCGGTTTCCGCCGTTCGCACGGCTGGTGGACTGGATGTCGGCGAGCAGACGAAGTGCGCTGCCGCACTCCAAGACGGGCGACAATGGCTAATCGATCCTGGCGAAGCGCTTGTCCGGCGCTGACTCTCTTCATCGTGGAAGGAAGCGTCGGGGGGCACCGATCGCGATCCGGCGCATTTTCCAAAGTGGACGAAGTGCTGCGAGCACTCACGGAGCTCCCCGAATGACGCCGACCACCGAACTACGCCTGGGCATCATTACTCCAATCGTGACGCTGCTACCGCGCTCCCACAATCCGTGGGAGGTGGATGCGCCGGTGTCCGATCTCGTGGCGGTCGCACAAGCCGCGGACCGTCTCGGTTACTATCACCTCGGCGCGAGCGAGCACGTCGCCGTGCCAACCGACGTCGATCCGCGCCGTGGCCTGCGCTACTGGGACCTGCTCTCGACGCTGGCTTTTCTGGCGGCCAAGACCGAGCGCATTCGCCTGGCGACGAATATGGTCGTGCTGCCGTACCATCACCCATTGGAGGTGTTGAAGCACTACAGCACGCTCGACCGGTTGAGCGGAGGTCGCTTGATTCTCGGTGTCGGCGTGGGATCGCTGCAGAAAGAATTCGAGCTGCTCGGCAAGCAATTCGCCGGGCGCGACGCGCGTGCCGATGACGCCATCCGCGCGATTCGCGCCGGTTGGGGACAGCAGATTCAGCATTACCACGGGACTCACTTCTCCTATGAGAACTTCGCTGTGGATCCCACCGCGGTTCAGGAACGCGTCGCGATCTGGGTCGGTGGCAGGACCGAGCGCTCGCTGCGGCGCGCCGTCGAGCTTGGCGATGGGTGGGTCCCGTTCCTGCTCGAACCGCCACACATCGCCGCAATGCTAGCGCGCGCGCGGCAAACGGAGGCGTGGCAGCGGCGCGAGCGGCCGCTGGAGATCGTCCTGTGGCCCGAGCCGGCGGTGGACGCACGCAATGATACGGATCGAGTCCGCCGGCAGGCGCACGAGTACCGCACCTTGGGTGCAACGATCCTGAACTATCGCTTTCGCAGCGAGTCGCTCGCCGAGCATCTCGATCAGATGGCGCGCCTGGTCGAGCTCTTGGCGGACTGACAGCGTGTCGGACTTGCCAGTCCCTAACCCGGCAGAGCCGCAAGCAAGCAGAAGAGAAATGGAAAACCGGGAATGGAGAACCGGGAATTCAGAACCTGCAAATGGAACGCATTGGCCCATTCTCCGTTCTCAATGTTCCATTCTCCGTTTTCCATTTTCTTCTTGGCGCATGTACGGGTTGTTCCTGGCATTTGCGGCCGCGGTGCTCTTCGCAGCGTCCGTCCCCGCCAGTCAACTGCTGCTCCAATACTTCACCCCGCTGCAACTGGCGGGGCTGCTCTACCTCGGAGCGGCCGCGGGAATGGCACCGGTGGTGAGCACGGAGCGACGACGATTCGGTCGGGTGGCGCTCGATGGTGCGAACCGCATGCGGCTGGCGGGTATGGTCATTCTGGGGGGTATCGTCGCGCCGATCTTGCTGCTCGCAGCCTTTCGCTTCGCAACGGCCGGCACAGTCGGGCTGCTCTTGAACTTTGAGGTTGTTGCAACAGCGGTGCTTGGGGCCGTCCTGTTTCAGGAGCACATGGGGCGCGGCGCGTGGGTGGGTGTTATCGGCGTCGTTGCCGCGAGTGCGCTGCTGTGTGGCACTGCTGGCGGCTCGAATGCAATTGCGGCGTTGCTGGTGGCCGCGGCGTGCACCTGCTGGGGAATCGACAATCTACTCGCGGCGATGATCGACGGAATGACACCGGCCCGCAGCACTCTGTGGAAGGGTGCGGTCGCCGGCGTCACGAATCTCACGCTGGGTGTTGCTGCCGGAGCGCTGCGGGCGAGTGCGGCCGCTGTAGTGGCGGCGATCGTCGTGGGCGCGGTCTCGTATGGTGCGAGCATTGCGCTGCACACCGCGGCTGCGCAGCGGGTCGGAGCGGTCCGCGCCCAGGGGGTATTCGCCAGCGCTCCGTTTGTCGCAGCGTTGCTGTCCCTGGCGATCTTCGGCGAGCCCGTGACGGGCCTGCAGGCAGCGGCCGCCGTACTCTTTGTGATCTCGGTCGTCGCGCTCGTTGCCACCGAACACGAGCATCCACACCGCCACAGCCCCCTCGAACACCTCCACGCGCACAGCCATGACGACGACCATCACCGGCATGAACACGCGGAAGTCGTGACCTCGGAGCACACCCATTGGCACCGGCACGAACCTGAAGTGCATGCGCATCCGCACTGGCCGGATCTCCATCACCGGCACCCCCATTGAAACGCAGTCCGCCGGCACCGCGCCTTCGATGATCGTTACGAAACTTCCGAAGGTTGCGCTCGAGACGCAGAAACACTAGGACCTGCGGTCAGCGTTTCTTCTATGGACCGCTCCGAATAATCATGATGGCAGCTGCGGCACCAACGGATGCTGCGTCTGAAACAGTGCCCTGCACGCTGCGCGAGCTCCTTGTGTATTTCGTGCGCCTCGGCACGTTCGGCTTCGGCGGGCCGATTGCGCTCGCCGGCTACATGCAGCGCGATCTGGTCGAGCGGCGCCGCTGGGTCTCGAAGCAGGACTATGTCGAGGGGCTGGCACTCGCCCAGCTCGCACCGGGGCCGCTGGCCGCACAGCTCGCCATTTACCTCGGATGGATCCGGGCGGGAACTCTCGGTGCCACGCTCGTGAGCGCGGCATTCGTGCTCCCGTCGTTCCTGATGGTGCTGGCGCTCTCGGCAGTCTACGTGCGCTTCGGCGGGCTGCCGTGGATGCAGGGCGCGTTCTACGGCATCGGCGCCGCGGTCATCGCCATCATCGGACGCAGCGCTTACAAGCTCGTGCGCATGACCCTCGCCACGGATTGGCTGCTCTGGTCCCTGTTCCTGCTCAGCGCTGCGGTCACGGCGTGGACCGAGAGCGAAGTCGTCTGGCTCTTCGTGCTGAGCGGCGTGGTCGCGCTCGTCGTCAAAACGCGCCCGCGCCTGCGTACGTCCGCCATGGCCATCGCACCAACCTGGCTGATTGCAGGGATTGCGGGACCGGCGAGTATCGGCACGCTGTGGAAAATTGGCCTGTATTTCGCGGAAGCCGGGGCGTTCGTGTTCGGCAGCGGGCTGGCCATCGTACCGTTCCTCTATGGCGGTGTCGTTGGGCAATTTCACTGGCTGACCGAAAGGCAGTTCCTCGATGCGGTGGCGGTTGCGATGATCACGCCGGGGCCGGTGGTGATCACCGTCGCCTTCATCGGATACCTCGTCGGCGGGCCAATCGGCGCCACCCTGGCCGCGATCGGGGTGTTCCTCCCGTGCTACCTCTTCGTCGTCATCCCGGCGCAGTATTTCCGGCGCTCCGCCCAGCATCCCAAGGTGAAGGCCTTCGTCGATGGGGTAACGGCCGCGGCAACAGGCGCGATCGCCGGCGCGGCATTCGTTCTCGGTCGGCGTGCCATCGTCGATGTGCCGACCGTGCTGATCGGCCTCGTCACATTGCTGGTGTTGGTCTACGTACGGAAGATTCCAGAGCCGGTCGTTATTCTGGTCGCCGGAATCGTTGGTCTCCTCTTCAAGGGGTAATGCCCGAAGAGAGGGAGCGGAGACCCGCATGACCCTCGAGCTCGGCTGATTGACGACTCGGGCGGCCATCGTCTCCGGCGCATCGCGCGCCGGGAGGCGCCGCTCCCGCAGCTACGACTGTCGGAACACTGCCATTGAGTCGATGCGGGAAACCGCGGTACGACTGGGGTATCCTGCCATGACTCGCACCGAGCGCACCTACTACGTGGTCTGGTCGTTCTATTGTTTCGCCTGGTCGTTCCTCATGCCGGTGTACCCGCTCTTTCTGCTCAGCCGTGGTTTGGATCTCTTTCAGATCAACGTCGTCCTGGCGGTGTTCTTGATCACCTCCTTTTTGTTCGAGGTCCCCACGGGCGCTCTGGCTGATCTCGCCGGCCGAAAGACCACATTTCTCTTGAGCTGCTTTATGCGCATGGCAGCGTTCACCCTCTATTTCTTCGCGCACGGCTTCGCCGATTTCCTGGTGGCCGAGGGCGTCGACGCCGTCGGCAACACGCTGGCCAACGGGGCGCTCGACGCCTGGGCGGTGGACAGCATGCGGGCCGAGGGCGCCGTTCAGTCCACCGACCGTTTTTTCGCGCGCGCCCAGATGATCGCGCGTACCGTGATGATCGCCAGCGGCTTGGCGGGCGGCTACCTTGCGCAGCGCAACATTGCCCTGCCGTGGCTGGTGGCGGCGGCGAGCTTCGGCCTGACCGGGTTGGTGGCCGCCGCCATCATGCGTGAACACGCCGCGCCGCGGGTGGAAGCGGCACGCCGCAATGGTTCGTTGCTGCGGACGGTACGCAATGGGCTCGCGGCGGTGCGACGGACACCGGTGATGCTGTCGCTGTGTCTGCTGACTGCCCTGCTGGCGTTCGCGGTCATGCCGTTCCAGATGACGTGGCAGCCGCGGATGCAGACGCTGACCGGTGAAGGGGCATGGCTCATGGGGTGGATCTGGGCAGTGGTGAACCTGGCAGCGATCGCCGGCGCCGCGCTCATTCCTCGGCTCCTCGACCAGTACCGTCGCGAGTACGTCCTCACCGTGGCCACCCTAACGCGCGGCAGCATGCTGGCGGCGGCAGCCATTGCGACGACTGTGTTTCCCGCGCTGATGGGCGTGCTGATGATGGAGATTGGCTTCGGACTGACCGAGCCACTGTTGCAGTCGTGGATGAACGAGCACATCGAGCCGGAGCAACGCGCCACGGTCTTGTCGGTCCGTGCAATGAGCTTCACCCTAGGCGGCGGGGCCGGACTCGTGTGCATCGGCCTGGCGGCACGCGATCTGGGGATTCCGATCGCCTGGGGCGTCTCGGCAGCGCTGCTGGTGCTGACGGCGCCCGGTTTCCTGCTTCTCGGCCGCCAGGCGCGGCGGGTCAGGCCGGCGGTCGTGCGCGACTCAGCTGCGGCGAAGGTCCTGCCGTCGGCAGGCTAGGACCTGCGGTCGGCGTCTCTTCTATGGCCCGCTCCCCCCTTCGGGGAGCTCAGGACAGGATTGGTCGCTAGGCGCTGCCAAGTCCGACAGGCTGCTAGCGCCCCGCGTTTTCATTTGCCGTTCGAATGAGTGGAGTCGCCGACCGTCAATGACTATTGATGGATTGCACGGCAGCCACGAGGGCCACAGCGACTCCTCCGCCAATGACGATGCTGGGCAACGAGTGCGACGTCAGCAGTGCACCAAAGGTCGAGGTCGCCCAGGGCTGCAGCAACATGATCGCCGCGCCGGCACCGGCCGCCCAGTGCATCTCGATGTCGATGCTCAGCAACCAGCGCAACGCCAGACCCGACATGCCCCCCACAATAACCAGATCCCACACCGCGTATTCGGTCATGTGTGCTCCTCCGACGATCTCCGATGACCACGTGTCCGATTGCTGAGCAAGCATCAGACCACCGATGAGGTAAATGGGGCGCCCGCTTTCGAGAGCCTGTCGGCGTGTTTGGGGGCGTCGGCACAATGACGGATGGGCAGAGCGCCGATGCCCTGCCCCCATGACTCCGGTTGCAGAGTGCGGTAGCAGGTGCTTGTCAGAGAGCATGGTCGACAAGTGGAAAGACCAGGAGGGTGGGACATGATCGACCGGATGCGAACGATCGGGGGCTGGTTGGCTACGATCCTGGTGGCCTGGACAGGCGCCGCCGCCGCGCAAGGGTTGTACTGGGAAAGCACGACGACGGGCATCGGTACGCAGCCGCGCTCCGCGCAGATCTACGCGGTTCCACGGATGATCAAGATCGTGCAGCCGGACGGCCACACGGTCATCGTGCGCGGCGACGAGGACAAGCTCTTCACCATCGACACCGCGGCGCATACGTACCATGAAATCAACATCGCCGGGCTCGAAGGGCCGGCACACGACACGCCGGGGCAGGTCGATACGCTGCGCACCCAGACGGAGCAGCGCATCAAGAATCTGCCGCCGGAACAACGCGCGATGATGGAAAAGATGATGCCGAACCTTCAAGCGCCGGCAGGGAAGCGCGCACCGGTCACCGTCAGCCGCACCGACGAAACGAAGACGATCAACGGCTACGCATGCACCAAGTATGTGGCGCAGCAGGGCGACAAGATTCTCCTGGTGGCGTGGACGACCAACGAGGTGAAGGCATTCGACGGACTGCGCGAGGACTGGGTGAAGTTCCAGAAGCGAATGTCGGTGCTGAGTCGGATGAGCGGCGTGACCGCCGGCGGCATCGCCGATGCCTATGCGGCGATGCAAGGGTTCCCCATCGTCACCGAAATGGGACCGGTCAAGACCGAGGTTACCAAGGTGGAAGTCCGCACCACCCCGGCCAGCGAGTTTCAGGTGCCCGCCGGCTACACGTTGGAGCCGCTGAGACACTGATGGAATTGGAAGATTTGAGGATTGGAGAATTGGAGGATTGAAGCGGGAAACCGACGGAATCGTGCACTCCTCAAATCCTTGGATGAATGTAGAGAAACAGTCCCAACATCACGGCCGCGGAGACGACATTGCCGGCGGCGATGCTCGTAAACACGGCGCGGTCCGCCATGCCGAGCCGCTGCGTACAGACGAGAGCAACCGCCAGGACGCCGGCAACCCGGAGCAGCATCCACACCAGCGGTGCGGTGGCGCGCCCAAGGCCTTGCAAGGCGAAGGCAACGACCATCGAGATCCCGACGAACGGATACGAGGGACCGATGATGCGCAGGTACTGCGTTCCTACATCCGTAATGCCCGGGTCGTGCGTAAACAGGCCGAGCCACAACATCGGCCGCCAGCACAACAGCAAGCCCGGCACCGCGAGCAACGCCACCATGACTGCGCCGGCGCGTATGACATACGAACGCACGCGTTCCGGCTGTCTGGCGCCGGTGGCCAATCCGACCAGCGTCAGCACAGCCGCGCCAAACCCGTAGGCCACTGACATCAGCAGAAAGTCCAGACGCGTGCCGAGCCCGTAGGCGGCGAGATGCGCTTCGCCAAGGCGCGCCAGAACGCCGGTCAGCACCATCATGCCGACGTTGTTGGTGAGCGTCGACAGCGAGGCGGGAATGCCGACGCGCAGGATCTCCGTCAACGGCGTCAACCTGAGCCTCGCGAAGCGGAACGTCGGATGCACGAGCCCCCGGCCGCCGAAGACGTAGAGCGCCCGTGGTATGGTCGCCAGCAGCTGACTCGTCAACGCCGCCAACGCCGCGCCCACCAGACCCCAGCCGGCAACGAACATGAACAGCGGCGTGAGCAGGATCTGCAGCAGCAGTGACGTGCTCGACCACAGCGCCGGAATGCGCACGTTCCCTTCGCCGCGCATGATACTGTCGAACATCGTGCCGACGAAGGTAATCGCGGCGCCCCCGAACAGCACGCGTGCGAACAGTGTCGCGCTCGTCAACACCACGCCGGTTCCGCCCATCAGGGCAAACAGCCGCGCAGCGCCAAGGAGAATGCCGATCGCGAACAGCACGCCAAGCGCGATGCTGAGAACCAAAGCGTGCTCGGCGATCGCCGCGGCCCCGCGCCGTTGCCCGGCCCCCAGCGCGCGGGCCACCGCCGACGCCGCACCGGCGCCGATGCCTCCGGCCATTGCCGTGATCGCCAACAGTGAAATGGGAAACACCAAAGATACTGCCGCGATCGCGTCGGGGCCGAGCCGGCTCACGTAGTACGTATAGAGCACATTGGACGTCGCAGCGATCAACATCACGCCGGTCGTCGGCGTGGCCAGCCGGACGACGGCCCGCAGCGGCGGCAGCGCCAGCAACTCCTCGGGCGCACCGCGCCGGCGTGGCGGTGCGGAGGCCTTGGTGCCCGCCGCCGGCAGATCTATCGCTTGTCTCATCGCGTCGTGCTGCGGAACTGCAGAGATATCCGTACGTATACCATGGGGGCTGCGACCAGCGTCCTTTCAATGCCCGCTGCCAATTGGGTCGCTGCGAGCTACCACGTCCGCCAGGTTGGCTGAACTCGACGCACCGTAGCGCACGCCCACTCCTGAGGCGAGGGCCTGCAGGCTGTCGGAGTGTCTCGGAAGAAGAAAATGGGAACCGGAAACAGGAAACCGGAAATGAAAAATGGCCAACGCACCATCCACCTCTATGCCTCAATTTTCCGTTTCCTGTTTCCGGTTTGCTGCTTTTGTCATTCTCCGCGACCAACCCATGTCCAGAGCCCTGTCGAGGAGCGAGCGGGCCATAGAAGAAACGCGGGCCGCAGGCCCTTTCCGAAACCCGTGCGACGTGTGCTACGAAGCCCGAAGTGCGATGAGCCATTCGGGACCATTCTGGGACGAGATCGAGGGCCGGGCACCCTTGCCGCCGGCGACACAGCTGCTCGGTCGCCGCGTGATCGCGGTCGACGCGGACGGCGGCACGATTACCGTCGAGTTCACCGCGCGGGCGGAATTCTGCAACAGCGCCGGAACCATTCAAGGCGGATTTCTTGCCGCGATGCTGGACAGCACCATCGGTCCGGCTTTGCGCGCTACGCTGGCGCCGGGACAGCAGGCTCCAACGCTGGAGCTCAAGGTAAGCTTCATTCGGCCGGCGCAGGTGGGAAGGTTGATCGGACACGGCCGCATCGTTCATAAGGGCAGATCGATCGCCTTCCTTGCCGGCGAGCTGCACGATCCCACCGGGGAGTTGGTGGCGATGGCGAGCGCCACGGCGCGCATCGTCGGCCCAACGCCACGTTGAGTGACCAACGATGACGTTTCGAGCACGACAGCAGAATGATGAAGAGACCGAGATCTGACGAGCGCCCCACATTGAAGAAATCACGAAAGCACAAACGTTCGGCCTCACGACATGAAGATGAGCCCCCCGTGCTCTTCGTGTTTTCCCGCTTTCGCGTTTTCGTGATTCGCTTATTTGCGCCACCGCCCGCCACGCGGTTGTGACAAGAAAATTTCTCCACACGGACAGGGAGTCACTGTGCACGATCATCAATCCAACCCGAACATCCGACTCCTCGACGGGGCCTTCTACGCCACCGACGCGCACCGACACTTTCAATGGATGCGCGAGCATGCGCCGGTGTATTGGGATGACGCCGGGGTGTGGGGCATCGCCGCCTACGAGGACGTGCTGGCGGTATCGCGTGATCCGCAGACGTTCTGCAATGCGCACGGCATGCGCCCCGACGCGCCGTCGTTGCCGTACATGATCAACCTCGACGACCCGCTGCACAAACAGCGGCGCGCCCTGGTGAACCGGGGGTTCACCCCGCGGCGCGTCGCCGAGCTCGAGCCGCGCATCCGCGCGGTGTGCGTCGACCTCATCGAGCGCGCCAAGCTGTACCCCCGTTTCGACTTCGTCAAAGACATCGCCGCGTGGCTGCCATTGATCGTCATCGGGGACATGCTCGGGGTCGCACCCGAGGCGCATGGACACTTGCTGGAATGGTCGGACGAGATGCTCGGCTCGAGCGGGAGTAGCGATATCGAAAAAATCGCTCGCGCGCAGGCGGCCTTCCTCGACTACCGCGACTACCAGTCGCGGGTCCTCGCCGAGCGCCGCGAAGTGGCGCAGAACGATCTGCTGAGCATCCTTGCGCACGCCGAAATCGACGGCGTCAGGCTCGACGTCGAAGAAGTGCTGATGGAAGCGCTGTTGATCCTGATCGGCGGCGACGAGACCACCCGCCATGTCATCAGCGGCGGCATGTACGAGCTGCTACGGCATCCCGATCAGCACCGCCGCCTGACCGAAGACCCGACGAAGATCCCGGCGGCGGTCGAAGAGATGCTCCGCTGGGTTACGCCGATTCAGAACATGGCGCGCACTGCCACTCGCGATGTGACGCTACGCGGGCAACGCATCACCGCTGGCGAAAAGCTGCTGCTGCTCTATCCCTCCGCCAACCGTGACGCGGCGGTTTTCCGCGATCCGTTTACATTCGATATCGAGCGCACGCCCAACGAACATCTTGCTTTCGGCTATGGCGCGCATTTCTGCCTGGGATCGAGCCTGGCACGCCTCGAGTTACGCGTGATGTTCGAGGAGCTGTTGCGCCACCTGCCGAACCTGGAGCTGGCAACCGACGACCCACCGCTGTTGCGCGCGTCGAACTTCATCACCGGCATCGAGTCGCTGCCGGTTGAAGTGCGGTAATCGCTGGCTCGGCCAGGGGTGGACTGCACCTGGACGAAATATCGCCTTGACAAGGGGTCGGAGAGTCTAGTCATATCCCTCAAGGGGGACCACACTATGGGACTTCGGCGGTGTCTGTGTGTGCTGGGTCTTGTTTCCACGATGAGCGCGAGTATGGCCTGGGGTGCGCCCGGGGATCTCGATACCACTTATGGCTACAAGGGACGCGTCGTCACGGCGTTTCCCGGCATCGATACCTTCGCGCTACGCGCCGCCATCCAGGCGGACGGGAAACTCGCGGCCGCCGGGTACACGGCGCCGCCGATGCAGTCCGAAATCCCCATGCTGCTGCGATACAGCCTGGACGGGACGCCGGATCCCGCCTTCGGCAGCGGTGGCGTAGTAACCACCGTGATTGACACCCTGAGCGCCCGGATTGCCTATCCCTTGATCGTGCAGCCCGATGGGAAACTGGTGACGGTCATCGACGACGACGACTTCTTCAGCTGTTCCGGCAGCTGCGATTGGGTGCTCGGACGATACAACGCGGATGGCAGCCTCGACGGCTCCTTCGGCAGCGGCGGGATTTCCGCTCCCACAGGAGTGACGAACCAAAAGAAGGCGGCCGCTTTGGCCATCCAACCTGACGGCAAACTGATCGCAGCGGGTTGGATTGCCGACATTCCGGATTTCCTTGATTTCATCCTCGTGCGCTACAACGCGGACGGCAGCCTCGATAGCGGCTTTGGCACAGCTGGGATCGTCATCACGGCCTTTCGTAACAACGGCATCGACGAGGTGGAAGGACTGGTGGTTCAACCTGACGGGAAGATCGTTGCCGGCGGAATTTCCGGCAGTCGATTTGCCTTGGCACGCTATCTCAGTGACGGGACGCTCGACGGCACGTTTGGTAGTGCTGGCCTCGTCACCACCACCTTTGCTGGCGGTGGATACGCCAGGAATCTGGTACTGCAACCGGACGGGCGGCTGGTCCTTGCGGGCACTGCGGGCAACGAGGTTGGACTCGCCCGTTACAACGACGACGGGACGCTTGATCCAACTTTCGGGACCGGCGGCATGGTAACCGCTGCCGTGCCGGGTTTCGCGACGAGCACCGGTGAAGGGCTGGTCCTGCAACCCGATGGCAAGCTAAGCGTCGTCTGCAACCACTTCGCCGTATTGCGATTCGACTCGAGTGGGACGCTCGATCCGAGCTTCGGCACAGGCGGTATCGCTTTGAGCGCGTTCGGCGGCGCGGGCGCCCACGATCTGGCGCGGCAGCCTGACGGGAAGCTCGTTGCCCTCGGTGCGTTCTCGAACAACGAGGTTGCGCTGGCGCGCTATCTCGTCGGTGACGAAGACACGGACGGCGACGGGGTCCTCGATGGCGAAGACAACTGCCCCACCATCGCCAACCCCGGCCAAGAAGATGCGGATGGTGACGGCGAAGGCAACGTGTGCGATCCGTGTACGAACGTCGGCGGGGCGCGCACCGCCGCCAACCCGCGCCTGCTGTTCGCCAACCTCAACACGCCCGCTGGCGACGACCGCCTGTTGCTCAGGGGCCGAATCGCCCTGCCAACCGCCGTCGATCCCGCCGCGCACGGCGTGCGGGTGCTCATTACCGACAGCGTGCGCGTCATTCTGGACCGCACCATTGCGGGGGGGCCGTACGACGACGTCACCAAAGTCGGATGGACGGCGAACAGGACGCGCACGGCGTTCAAGTATGTCGACCGCACCGGGAGCACCGACGTGCAGCGCATCTGGGTCACGCAGTCGCACACCGTGCCTGTCGAGTATCGCGTCAAGGTTCTCGCCAAGAATGGAACATATCGCGTGTCGTCCGCCGGCCTGCCCATCGAAGCCCGCATCATTTTCGATCACCCGCTGGCGCAATCCGGCGAATGCGGCGAGTGGCTGTTCCCAGGACCGACGCATCAATGCGCGCTGACCCGCGACCGGAGCATGATGCGCTGCAGGTGATCCTCGACGGACAGTTCTCATGCCGATGCCGGCGCCGCGGTCAGCCACGCCCGCAAAACCCAGGTGAGCAGCGGCATGACGACCCATGTCATGAGGGCAACGTTGAGCAACGTGGTGATGACCAGGCGCGGCAGGAGCGGCACGAAGCCGAGCAGCGGCATGACGAAGAGCGCCGTGAGGGCGACGAGTGGGTAGAGTCCGAGGCTGACGACGAGGAACATCTTCCACTTCGGCGGCGCCAGTGACACGCGCGTGCGTGGCGGCGTGAACAGACCTTCCAGGCCGCTGATGCGCTGGATGCTCGCCAGGTGCTCGGTGAACTCCGTTGCCTCCGCGAGCCAACGCGTGCGCTCGGGTGACGCCTCCCAGCGGTGCAGGTTCGCCGCGCTATCGAAACGTAGGATGAGAACGTGATCGGCCTGCAGGCCCTCCACCGGACGCAAGTTCTCGAAGCCCAGGAAACCAGGCGAGCGCCGCAGCGCCGCGACGATCTTCGGCAACCACGCCTCGTAGTCGGCCTCGTGCCCGCGCTTCACGCGCCTCACGAACACCACCGTCACCCCTTTCTGCGCTGTGAGCGGTTCTTCCATACCGACGTCCCTCCGCGCCGCAGACTCGCTGCACACGCGCCAGAACTCAAGTGCGCAGCGCGGTCATGGGCTCCGCCTCGTGAGGGGTGGATGCAGGCTCGCAGCTCGCGACGCGGCGTCCGCTGCCGGTCTCGCACTCCGACCGGACCTGTCTTGCGTCGGAGCGGGTCCCCGTGAAAGAATTCCTGCAACGGAGGATGCTCATGGCGAACACGTACAAGAGCGGATGCGCGTGCGGTGCAGTGCAGCTCGAGATCAGCGGCGACCCCGCGGTGCAGGTATATTGTCACTGTAACTCTTGCCGGAGCTGGCTCGGAGCGCCGATCCACGCGGCGAGTCTGTGGCCGGCAGCGAGCGTGAAGGTGGTGAAGGGTGCCGACAAGCTCGGGATGTACAAGAGGACCGAGAACAGCCACCGCCAGTTCTGCACCAGCTGTGGCGCACCGGTGCTCGTCGGACATCCGAGCTTTGGAATGATCGATGTGCCGGCCGGCTCGATCGTCGGCTTCAGCTATCAGCCGACGCTGCACGTGCACTACGGCGAGAAGGTAATGACCGTGCGCGACGGGCTGCCGAAGTTCAAGGACTTCCCAAAGGAGTTCGGCGGCTCGGGCGACACCGTTCCGGAATAGCGAGCGCTGCCGCAACGACGCTCGCGGACAACGCGCCTCTGCTCACGGAATGCACTCTCCGTGAATGCGAGGGATGGACAGACCGTCGAGAGGCGAGGCCTGTCTCCATCACGGAGTACACGTAGAACCGTCGTACTTCGTGCACAGGATGCCGGGCGCGCCATTGTTTCCGGTTGTACCCGAAACACCGGAAACGCCTGTGCCGCCTGAGTTGGCGCCGCCACCACCCAAGCCGGCGCCGCCGCCCGCTCCACCAGAACCGCCGGCCCCGCCCGGCGCCGCGCTCGGCGCTCGGCTCAGCGTGCCGCCGGTGACCGTCAGCGCACCGGTGCCGATATGAAAGGCGGTGACGGATGGTCCGCCGGCGCCGCCGCCAGCCCCACCACCACCGCCGCCACTGCCACCGCCGCCGCCACCGCCGCCCGGTCCAGCCGAGCAACACGACTCGGAACCACCGCTACCACCGTGGCCGCCCGCACCGCCGGCGCCGCCGACGGCACCGGCACCGCCCGCGCCGCCCGTGCCCGCCACGGCAGACACGTTGGTGAGATTGACCGTTGCGTTATAGGCGTAAACACCGAACGAGCCCCCGCCGAACGATCCACCATCGGTTGCTCCGCTCCCACCACTGCCGCCACCACCGCCGGCGCCACCGCCGCCACCCGACGCGCTGGCCGACTTGCCGCCACCACCACCGCCACCGCCAGCGGCGCCCGTGCCGCTGCCCCCAGCGCCGCCGTTCTGGCCAACCCATGTCGCTGCCGCCGACGCTGTGGAGCTCACACCACCCGCGCCGGCCGACCCAGCGCTGCCGCCCGCACCACCCGCGCCGCCACCGGCGTCCGAGCCGCAACCAAAGAGACTTCCGCAACCACCGCTGCCGCCAGACGCGCCCCCACCGCCGCCCGAGCCATTGTCTCCAGAACCGGAGTAGTTGCCACCGGTGCCGCCCGCACCGCTGGCCGCGACGCCAACACCACCACAAGAAGCAGCGCCCCCTCCCGGTGACGAGGGTCCACCGGCGTTACCGCCATTGTTGCCGATGCACCCGCTGGCCGCCGACGCGGTCGTCGCGGTGCTGTTCGTTCCGGCCACCCCGGTTGCGGCGCTGATGGTGCAGTTCTCGGAATCAACGGTGGCGCCGCTGAGCGCGCGAATGCCGTAAGCGCTGGAGCCCGCGCCGCCGGGCGTTCCGCTGTTGACCGTCAGTTGCTGGAGTTTGGCGCCGTACGTGGACACCAGCACGCCGGTCGTATTGATCCCGCCGCTACCGTTGATCGTCACGGGGTTGCTGCCGCTGGCGCCGCGCAAGAAAGTGAAGTCGTAGCCGCCGCGGACGATGGTGGGATTGGCTGTGCCGCCGCTGATGGTCACCGTGCCGTTGTAGATGCCGGTCACGACGGCGATCAGTGGACGCGTGTTGGTCACAATTGCCGCTGCCCCGGAAATCGTCGCCTTTGCCGTCGCCGGGCTCAGGCCGTCATTCAAATCACTGCCTGAAATACCGTTGACAAACGTGGTCTTTGACGGATCGTAGTCCAGGTAGAATGAAACCTGGCTGGCGCTATCGGTGTTCCCAGCGGCGTCGGTGGCGCGGGTGCGGATCTTGTACGTACCGCCGGCCGGGAAGTTCGCGCTCGGGAAGGGGAGCGACCAACTGGTGGTTCCGCTGGCGGTGCTGAAGACCTCTGATGCGCTGGTGAAGTTGGCACCATTCCAATAGTTGCCGCTGCTCAGCTGTTGGATGCTGACCCTCACCAGTTGTACGTTTGATGTGGCGTCGGATGCCGTCCCGGAGATGCTCCCCGGCCACGCGGTCTCGCCCGCGTAGTTGCTGGTTGCCGCATACGTGACGCCGCTACTGGAATAAATGGTGACGGACGCTGGGCTCGACAGCGTCGATGTGGGCGCGGTGTTGTCGATGATCACGGTCTGCCTGGCCGATTCGCTGGCATTGCTGAAGTTGTCGACGGCCGTCGCGGACAGTTGGTACGTGCCGTCGGCCGGTTGCGCGGACCAGATAACCAGGTAGTCGAGCCCTGTGCTGTTCGAGTCGATCGTCGTCGAGGGGGTGCACGACACTCCGGCGCAATACTTGTAGGTCACCGACGCAACGCCCGAAGGGTCACTGGTCCCGGTGGCCGTGAGATACTGCCCGCTGCGAATCACCGCGGGCAACGCGTTGAACACCACCGTCGGGCCGTTGACGTCGGCTGTCGGCGTCACCGTGGGCGTCTTGGTCGGTGTCCAGGTTGGAGTATTGGTTCGCGTGTCGGTGGGCGTGTCCGTAGGCATCGCGGTCGGCGTGTCTGTGGCCGTTTCGGTCGGTGAGCTCGTCGGTGTCGCCGTCTCGGTCGGCGTGAAGGTCGGCGTGTCTGTCGGCGTCGCGGTCGGCGGACTCGTCGCCGTGGAGGTTGGTGTGAAGGTCGGCGTGAAGGTCGGCGTCCCTGTGGGTGTCACGGTCGGCGGACTCGTCGGCGTCGCTGTCCATGTCGGCGTGAAGGGCGGTGTCGGCGTGCTAGTTGGCGTCGCGGTCGCCGTGGGCGGCGGCGCGCACAGCCCGCTATCGCCGGGAGCCGCAATAACCAGGTCGCCGTTGGTGTCCGCCGCTTCGATGCATTGCGTGTGGGCCGAGCACGTAACACGGGTCAGCGACAGGGTGCTCGTGCAGGCGTTGGTTGTAGTAACGCCGTTCGCCCTCGTTGTACCTTTGATCGTGCAGGTAACCTTCCCGCTCCTCACGCTCGTCTGAATGCATGGCTGGCTGTGCAGATTCGGGTTCGTGCCGCAGGTCGACCGGGCATAGTAGGTTCTCACCGTTTGTTTGCACCGCGATCGAAGATTCGTCGGGATCTGGCTACTGACAACGGTCATGGCGCACGCCACGTAATTGGCGTGCGTCTTCCCCCTACTGCCGTCAAAGTTGGCGCAGCTGCAGGCGGCGTCGACCAGTGCGCGCACTGCTTTGACTTGGGTGAGGTCATTCACCACGTCGGGTGCGGTACCAGTGAGGCACGTCTCCGTGAGAACGGCTCGGCCTGCAGCCGGAAAGAAAATGATTGTGACAAGGAATGCCAGCGCGGCGTGGCGTGGTCGGTTCAATTTGCCCCCCTCATGTTTTGGTACAATATCCTCCTTCCCGTCGACCTGCGTTGTCAAGTGCTTTCCCCCGAATCGGCATTCCCCTGAGTGGATGGGCCGGGCGCGGTGCAACGAAGCGCTGCGACCCCGGCGCGCAGCCGTCACGGGTCATCTGTAGCTGCGCACTCCGGCGACAAAGGAAACGGAACCTTGTTGGAGTCAAACCAACGACCCTGTGCTTGGAAGATGGATCAGAGGACGATGAGAAAAGCCGACTGACAAACTCTAGGGTTGACTACCTCGACGTGTCGCATCAAGTTCCGACCCGCAAGGACGCCGCTCCGAGGACGATATGCCGCAATGAGCACTGCGCTACGATCCTGGATTCGCCATCTTGGTGGTGCCATTGGCTTTGTTCTTTGGGGGCGCGTCAGTTCCTCTCTTGAAAGCGATGGCCAAGACGCTTACCCCAAGCGGGAGTGTCGCGTGAGCCGCATGGCGCCGCCCATGAACCCATGGATTGTTGGTCTCGCTTGCTCATTCGGGCTGGTCTCCGCCGCGTTGGCTGCGGAGCATCAAGGCGGCCTCACGATGATCCTTCTGGAGCGCGACGGCTGCCTCGGTGAATGTCCGGTCTACGCCGTCCGAGTGACAATGGACCGAGCCGTGCAATTCGACGGCAAGAGTTGGGTGCGAGATTTCGGGAAACGTGAGGGAACAGTATCGCGGGACGCCTTTCAGCGCCTCGTTCACGCAGTGGGTGGGGCGCACTTTGACAACGTGTCAACAGAGTTTTTAGGGCGCGACGCGTGCGAAGAATGGGCAACCGATGCGCCAACGATGTGGATCACGGTCATGAGAAACGCGAAGCTAAAGCGGGTCGGGTACGATTTCGGATGCACGAGCGACAAGTTCAAGGGCGACATTGCGCGAATCATCCAGCTTGGACAAACGATCGATGAGATTGCTGGGACATCGAAGTGGATCGGACCAGAGCGAGATCGACGAGCTTCGCGTTGCGTGCACTATGAGCCGTCCATTGAGTCGCTAGCGGGCAGCGTGATCTATCGAACGTTCACTGACGCGACCGGACAGGTCGAGCACTGTGCGTTGCTTCTGCTCGACAGCCCAATCTGTTCGGAAGGTCATGGTGCTTACGATCCGCCTTCAGAGGTCGACCAGATATTGATCCAACTGAACACCGATTTGGAGAAGTTTGCTGGGGGCCAGTCGCTAGCAGGACGCCACGTTACGGTCAGCGGGTCGCTCTATCACGGTCATACGGCACATCATCATGTAGCCCTGCAACTCGATGTCCACGAGCTCAAGGTTCAGGCGGATCATGAGGCCGACCTGCATCACTAGTAGCGCGTTCAGATGAGGAGCGGTTGCTGGAGCGGCTGAAGACCGCACACACCAGCCTGTCGGAGTTTTCGACCGATGTTGGCGAACACCGAGTTCCGGAATAGTCTCCGCCCAACCAAGAGGAGTCGCCATGTCGTATGACTTTTATCGAATGTTTCACCTCGTGGGCGTTTTCATGATCTTGATGGCCTTGGGCGGTGTCGCACTCCACGTCGCAAGCGGCGGAACGCGCGAATTCGCCAATCGCAAATGGATCGCCATACTCCACGGAGTGGGACTTCTCATCGCAGGAGTGGGCGGATTCGGTCTTCTCGCACGCCTCAATTTCATGAGCCCGATTCCCGGTTGGGCATGGACGAAGATTGTGATTTGGCTGCTGCTTGGCGGTGCACCGGCGCTTGTCTACAAGAAGAAAGAGCTCGCCAAACCGTTCTGGTTTGCGACCCTCGTCCTGAGCACACTGGCGACTTGGCTGGCGATTTTCAAACCTTACTGAAGAAAACTGAGCCGTGTCGAACCAACGAGCCTCCGCGGCCACGGCGCCCGCTCCTGAACTCAACCGGTCAGCTGTGTAAGCAGCTCGTTGGCGGCGCGCCGGTCAACCTCGGAGAACCCTTCGTGAAAACCGGCGATGGCTTCGCTCAGCTGCCGGCGAGCTTGGTTGGTCTTGCCTGCCGTTTGCCACAGGCGGCAAAGGTCCACGGTCACGCGCAGGCTGAACAAACGCGCGCCTTGCGTGTTCGCGGTTTCCAGGGCGCGCCTGAGCAACTGCTCGGCCTCGTCGCGTTGCGTGCTCTTCTTTTTCGTGGGGCGGGCAAGCACGACCGCGGCGCGTTGGCGCCACAGCTCGGCATAGTAGAGTCGCTCTTCCCATTGCGGATCGAAGGCTTCGTCGAGGACGCGTGAGGCATCGTCGAGGCGGCCGAAGCGCAGATAGGCATCGGCGAGTAGGCTGCAGGCACGTGGCAGCACGAGTCGCCCGATGGACCGGAAGTCATCGATTGCCTGTACGAGAGCATCGATACGCGCCGGGTCGCGCGTCTCGACCACCGCGACCCAGGCGAGGTGGACGCGCTGCATATCCGGCCAAAAGGCGAGGCCATGCTCTTCGCTATAGGCCAGCAGCTCTGCCGACCACCGCTTGGCCTGCGCCGGATCACCACGAAAAATAGCCGAGACGCTCGCCGCGGCGAGTGCGACGCCGTGATACCAGGGTCCTTCCATTCTTTTCGCCAGCTCGACGCCGGCCATGATCAAGGCCCAGCCGCTGTCGCTGTGGCCCGCCAGAATCAATGCGGTGCCCAATGCCGTGTCCAGGCCCACGCGTGGCCCATAGTAAATTTCGGCCACGCCGGTGGCCTCTATGGCGACGGGCTCCTTTTCCAGAAGGGCGCGGCCGCGTTGCAGATGCTCGATCGCCGCGTCGACCTCGCCGAGATAGAGCCGAGCGGTGCCGACGGCCAGGTGTGCGCAGATCGCAGTGAGCGGCGGCGCCTCCGGGCCGGCAAGCGCCAGGAGCTCTTCGCCAAGGCGGTGCAACTCCTGCAGCTGGCCGTTCATCAACGCGCCGAGCGCCAGGCTGACGAGCGACATCACGTGCTCCGGCGACGTGGGGATCGACTGCCCGAGCGCCCGCGCGTCGCTGAAGACCTGCGCGACTTCCACACTGCCCACCCCACGCGAGGCCCCCAACGCCAATCCGTACCCGAGGGTTGCGTGCAGCAATTGTTGCTGGCGTTGCGGGCTCGGCGGCAGGCGCTTCAGTAGCGTAACGGCGTGCGCCGTCAGCGCTTCCGCCTCCTGGGTGGCGCGCCGGGCATAGGCCTGCGGCACCAACACGGCGATGTGCTCGACGGCGCGCAGCAACTCCCCGGCGTGCTCGTAGTGGAAGCTGAGCTGTCCCGCAATCTCGCCGGCGCGCGCGCCGTAACCGCTCTCGAGACGGGCGGCGATGCGCCGGTGCAGGAGCTGGCGCCGCGTCGGGGTCACCCTGGAATCCAGCACCTGCCGGTACAGGGCGTGGCGGAAGCTGTGCTGACGGCCGCGGCTGCCGTCGGGCCATTCAACGTCGCCGCCGTCTTGCAAGAACAGCGCGGCGCGGCCCAACCGGACACATTCGCTCTCGACGTCCTCGCAACTGCGCTCGATTGCCGCGGCCAACACCTGGGTCGGGAACGCCTCGCCGGCGGCGCTCGCCGCTTCGAGGAGCTCCTGCGTTGCCGGCGGCAATTGATCGAGCCGGAAGGAGATCAGCTCGCGTGTGCCGTCGGGCACGGCCGCAGCGAGCGTGTCGAGGTCGACGCTGCAGGTCCACGCCCCGCCGCGCTGACTGAGCCACCCGCGCTGCTCGAAGTCGGGAATTCCCGACCAAAGAAACTGAGCCGTGTTGGATTCGAACCAACGACCCTGTGCTTAAAAGGCACATGCTCTGCCACCTGAGCTAACGGCTCGCGACGTGCGGGGATTGCCCGTACCATGCCACGCCTTGGAGGGTCAAGAAAGACGCTCCGCGTTTAGTTCTTTCGGCCTTCAGCTACCGCGCCATGAACTGCGCGACCATCTCCGGGGTCAGCCGGTGCTCGCGAATGAGCGCCGCGAAGAAGTGCGCGCTCGGCCGCGGCGTGCGCGCCAGGGTTTGGCGATCGACTGCAACCAATCCGAACTTCGGGCCGTAGCCGAAATTCCATTCGAAGTTGTCCATCGCCGACCAGTAGAAATAGCCGCGCACGTCGGCGCCGGCGCGGCGCGCGGCGTCGACCGCGGCGAGATGATCGGCAATGTACTCGACGCGCACAGCGTCGTCGTCGCAACAGATGCCGTTTTCAGTGACATAGACCGGCAAGCCCGTGGCCGCGGCCCGCTGCAGCAACGGGGCGAGGCCCTCGGGATAGACCTCCCACGCCATCTGCGTGATGAAGCGATTCAGATCCGGCATCGTCGGTCCCGCGCTCGCCGCACTGTAGCGCGTCCGCGTGTAGTACTGGATGCCGACGAAATCCGATGACGCCTGCAAGCCGGGAATCTCCACCGGGGCGCGCCCGGGGTAGGCAAAGACGCCGGTGCGCAGCGCCTCGAAGCTGACGCCGTTGGTCTCGGCGTCGCGCTGCGCCGCCAACGCCCGATCCGCCGCGACCACCGGATCGTGCGGCTCTTGCGCCATGACGGCCAGGGTGATGCCGATCGACGCCGCGCGGCGCGCCCGCGCCCGCAGCGCTTCACTTGCCACCACGTGGGCGCGGAAGAGATTCGTCAGCACGTCGGCCGCCAACTCGGCATCGGTCAGACGCGGCGGGAAGAAGCCGAAGCGGTAGCCCAGCTCCGCGGGAACCGTCGGCTCGTTGATCGTACACCAGTGCCGCACCAAATCGCCGTAGGTCTCCGCCATCAACTCGACGAAGCAGCGGAAGGGCTCGACGTTCTCGGCGCGCGTAAACGCGCCGCGGCGCACGAACCACTGGGGTTGGGTGAAGTGATGCAGCGTCACCCACGGCTCGATGTCGAGCCCGCGCAAGGTCTCCAAGACCGTTCGATAGTGCGCAATCTCCGCCGCTTGAATCCGTCCTTCCTCCGGCTCGATCCGGCTCCATTCGATCGACAGTCGATGCGCCGGGTGACCAAGCCCCTTGAGCAACCGGAAGTCGTCGGCAAAGCGATGGTAGTGATCGCATGCAATCCCCGACGCCTCGACGACGTTAGTGTCCCCTGCGTGCTCGTGCGCCCACCAGTCGTTGGCGCGATTGTCGCCTTCCACCTGATGCGCCGCCGTGGCGCTGCCAAAAACGAAGGAGCTCGGAAACTCGATGGTGCGGTTGATCAATGGAATCTCCTGATCCACGCTGCCCCGACGCCAGGCCTGTGCGGCCTCTGGTCGGACACGCGTGCTCCGGCGATAAATTTCCAGGGCGATGGCATTGACGAGCAGACCGGACTTGCGAGTATAGTGCCGCTTGGCGCCGGCACGCATAGCACGAAAGTCCCAGCCTGGAAATGTGCTGTCCGCCAAAGGAGAGGATCGATGCACACGCTGACTCGCCTCGGATTGATCGTCGTTGGAGCCATGTTCGGTGCGCAACTTGCCGCGGCACAGGGCACCCTGTGCACGGCAAATGTCGGCGGCACCCCCACGGTGTGCGACCTCACACCGAAACACGATCAGATCACGGTACGCCACGATCGCTACGGCGTGCCGCACGTCACGGCGCAGACCTTCTACGGCCTCAACTTCCAGACCGGCTTCGAGGATGCGCGCGATCGGCTCGTGCAGCTCGAGTTCTTTCGCCGCGCCTCGAAGGGAACCCTCTCCGAGGTGTTTGGGCGCTCGGAGCTGCAGATGGACATGGATACCCGCCTCGTGCTGTACACCGAAGAGGAGCGGCAATATTTGTTCACCACGCTGCCGTGCCCGACACAGATCGCGCTGCAGGCCTACGCCGACGGCGTGAATCGCTACCTGCAGCTCATCTATCGCGGGCGTCAGGACAAGATCCCGCATGAGTTCTACAACATCGGTGACCTCGCTTTCCTGTCGACACCATTCGGATTGCCGGCCGGTGCGACCTACCAGATCCTCACCATCCGCGGCGAGCACGTGTTCAAGCCGGGACCGTGGACGGTCACCGACAGCATCGCCATCGGCGAGATGCTCGTGTCACAGTTCGGCGGCGGCGGCGGGCGCCAGCTCGGCGATCTCGCCATCCGCAACTACCTGACCACCGTGCTCACCAACCAGGGCGTGAGCAACCCCGCCGACGAGGCGATGCGCATCTTCAATGACGTGCGCTGGACCAACGATCCGAAAGCCCCGACGTCGGTACCGGCCAGCGGCGCCATCGGCCCGGTCATCACCGAGACCGGCACCCTGAACATCGCTCCCCCGCCGCCGTGCGCCTTCGGCGCCCAACCGGCGACGACCCGTTCCGCCGTTGCACACAGTGACTTTCTCGACCAGATACCGCCCGCCTCGGTCCTGCATGCGCTGCGCGACTTCGATCGGCTGCGCAGTGGGATCGAGCGCCGCGCCAAGCGCTTCGCCGTACCCCGCTTACATGGCAGCGACGCCTGGGTGGTCGCGCCGTTTCGCTCGGAAAATCATCAAGCCCTGCTGTGGGGCGGGCCGCAAGAAGGCTTTGACAACCCCAACATCAACAACGAGGCGTATTCCCGAACACCCGACTTCGCCGTCGGCGGGATGAAGATTCCCGGCGCCCCGGGCGTGCTGATCGGAACGACCGATCGCTTCGCCTTCACGACGACCTCGGGGGAGATGGACAACGAAACGGTCTACATCGAAAGCCTCGATCCGGCGCGCGCCCCAACCAACCCGCAAACCGCCGACAGCCAGTATTACTTCCTGTTCAACGGCACCTACCGGCAAATGGACCGGCGCGTCGAGGTCGTGCACTACGCTGGTGAAAACCCCACGCATGCCCCGCAGTACGGCCCGCCGAGCCGCGCGCCGATCCTCTTCAATGTGTTTCGCGTCAACGATTGCGACGCGCAACACTTCCATGGTCCGGTGATCTCGCTCGACTTGCTCACCGATCCGGCGCATCCGCGCGCGTACACGCAGAAGACCGCATACTGGAAGAACGAGCAATCCACGCTGGACGGCTTCGCCAGCTTCAACACCGCGAAGAACTTCACCGACTTCGACAATGCCGTCGCCAAGATCGTCTCGCTGCACAATTTCTTTTTCGCCGACTACCTCGGCAACATCGCGTACTGGAGCGCCGGCAGCAAAGTGAACTACCCACCGGGCTTCGACGATCGCTTCCCGTCCGACGGTACGGGTTCGCAAGAGTGGCTGCCCAACTCTGACGGAACGATGTACACGCCGTTCAGCCGGCTGATCTACTCGGTCAATCCACAGCAAGGCTACCTGACGAACTGGAACACCAAGCCCACGGATCAACCGTGCGTCCTCGAGGGCAACAATCACGACGAGCACTGGGGCGAGATCTATCGCTCCGAACGCATCGCCTTTTTGCTGGCGCATGGTACCAACCTCGCCCTCGACGACATGCGCCTCATCGCCAAAGACATCGGCACCATCGACAATAGCGAGGATACGGTTGCCCCGATGGCCAGCCGATTCGTGCCGCTGATTCAGGCGGCCTACAACAACCTCGCGACCCAGGGCTCACCGCTCACCGACCCGCAACAGCATCCCAACCTGGCCGCCGCGCTCAACACGCTGGTGATGTGGAACGACTATTTGAACGACACCTCCAAGATCTATCCGCCCGACGGCAGCGGCCACTACGATCCGAACTACAGTCCCTTCCTCGGGCAACCAGGTCTGTCGATCCTGTTCCAGTGGTGGTACGCCTTCAAGACCAACCTCTTCGGCGGCGGTATGACGGCCGAGACGCCATACGTCGGGACCATCAACTTTGGTGGCTACCTCGGTGAGACCACGTACAACATGGCACTACATGCTCTCGAAGGTGCCCAATCGGGCGTGCCGCAGCAGTACAGCGGTGACTACTTCGGCGGCCACCGAGACGAAATCTTCATCGAGAGCCTGAACCAGGCGGTCGATCTCTTGCAGGGAACGGCGCCCCTGCCGCGACTGTCCTACGGAACGTGCAACGGGAACTTCAATGTCCCGGGCTTCGGCACCAGCGACATGACCTTGTGGGGCTGGCCGGACCGCAACAACCTCGACTTCGATTGCCTCGAGAGTCTCACGGATTCCATGTTTGCCGCCGGCATCCTGCCGACCCATTTCGGCAGCGCGCCGGAACACAATCGGAGCACGTACATGCAGTACCTCTCCGCCTCCCTTCCACCGGTGGGCTTCAACGTGATTGCGCCCGGGCAAAGCGCCTACATCCGTCACCTCAAGCCAGGGAGCGGGAAGGCAAGCGGGCACGTGGGGGACAAGGCGCATCTGTTCCGCACTTTCACGTACAAGCCGATGGTGTTGCCCTAGGAAAGTGACGAGTGACAAGTGACGAGTGACAAGTACGAAGCAACAAGTGCGCAGGGGCCAAGGACCAGAGACCGGGAACGCATGACGAGTTTGTAAGATGGGCTCGACACCGTGGAAGGCGGCGATCGTCACTGGTGCGGCCAGTGGGATTGGGCGCTGCTTTGCGGAGACGCTGGCACGGCGCGGGGTGGCGGTTGGGCTCGTTGACGTTTCCGCGGAAGGGTTGGGTGTAACAGCCGAAGCGATTCGCACCGCTGGCGGGCGCGCCGAGAGCCGTGTGGCCGACGTCAGCGCGGCTAACGAGGTGGCCGCCGCGGTCGAGGAGTTCTGCGCGGCACTGGGCGGAATCGATCTCGTCGTCCATTGCGCGGCGATTCTCGGTCCGGGCCAATTTGCCGATCAGACGGCGGAGCAGTTCGATCGCGTCGTGCAGATCAACCTGCTGGGAACCGCGAATGTCCTACGCGCGTCGCTGCCGGCGCTCGCGCACTCGAAGGGCGCCGTCGCGTGCCTCGTGTCCGCGTCGGCAATGCACGGCTGGCCGGCGCTCGGCGCCTATTCCGCATCGAAGTTCGGCGTGTCCGGGCTCTGCGATGCCATCCGTCCCGAGCTGGCACGCGCCAGGGTCACGCTCACCGCCGTCTATCCACTGCTGATCGACACGCCGCTGCTGCGCGCGGGCGACGTCCCGCGCATCCTGCGACATGGACGTCGCCTACCACCCGAGACCGTCGTCGCGAAGACTCTCGCGGGCGTGGCTGCAGGCCGCGCCCGCGTCTTCATTCCCGACTCGGTACGCGTACTCGCGGCGCTGCATGGTCTGGGGCCGTCGGTGCTCGACTGGTATGGGCGACGCTTTGGCTTGAGACGCAGTGAACACTGATGAGGGATGAGGGACGGGGTGCACTCGTCACTGATCACTCGTCACTGTCTTCTCACCATCGCCGCGTTTCCCCGACGCTCAGGATCCACGCGTGATCCGCATCGTACCCCAGCTGTGCGGCGGCGGCGTGGAAACGTCGCGGCGGCTCGTCGGGCGATTCGTCAGTCAGATCGAAGGTGCCGAAATGCATGCCGACGACCCGGTCGGCGCGCAGGTCGCGCCCCGCTTGGACCGCCTCCTCGGGATTCATGTGCACGACGTGCATGATGGACGGCGGGTCGTAGGCGCCGATCGGAATGGCGGCCAGATCGATCGGCCCGAGACGCTGGCCGATCTCCGCGAAGCCGGCGAAGTAGCCGGTGTCGCCGGCATGATAGAAGCGGCGCGTCGGTCCCTCGACCACCCAGCCCCCCCACAGGCGGCTGTTGCCGTCGGTCAGCGAACGCCCGGAAAAATGCTGCGACGGGACACAATGGATGCGCACGTCGCCGATCGTCGTGCTCTGCCACCAATCGAGCTCGACCGGGGAGCCGCCGGCGGCACGCACGACGTCGCCCATCTCGAGCGGCACCACGAAACGCGCACCGCGCTGCGCCAACGTGCGCAGCGAGTCCACGTCGGCGTGATCGTAGTGATCGTGGGAGACCAGCACAAAATCGATCGGCGGCAGCTCGCTCAGCGGCACTCCCGGCGGCACCAGCCGCTTCGGACCGGCGAACGACACCGGGCTGGCGCGCTCGGAGAAGATCGGATCGGTGAGGAAGGTGACGCCGTCCATGCGCACCAGCATGGTTGCATGCCCGATCCAGGTGATGCTCGGATTGTGCAGCAGCGCCTGACGATCAAACGGCACCAGCGGGGCGCCGCCGGCGCGCCCGACGATCGATGTCCAGGCCTTGCGCAAGAAGAATGGCAGCATCTCGCCAACGCCGGGCAGCTGGCGCGCCCCCGCCCGATTGACGAATCGCCCGCCCCGGCGCGGCGCACCGATCGGGCCGGCGTCCGGCGTCCTTTCTATGGCCCGCTCCCGTTGGTCGCTAGGGGCTGCCAAGTCCGACAGGCTGCTCGGAGCTGCCAAGTCGGACAGGGTGCCAGTTGGTTGGAGCTTCTCGCTCATGGATGGGCCTCCGTTTGCCACCGCTTGCACCGCAGCAGCGGGAGCGGCTTCGTCGACTGAACGCTCAGCGCAGCCGATCATCATCAAGCCGGTCAGTACCAGCCCTATGGCCACAACGATGCGCACGCGACACCGACGCCTCATATCGCCTCATACATCTTCCCGAGCCACAGTGGGTTCATCCTGCTCCCAGATTCCCAGTCGAGCAACGCCCTCGCCGGTTTCTCCATGGCGTGCGATAGGGTAGACGTGCCGGGCGACGCCATGATGAATCATGCAACTGCAAGTGCCACGATGCCACCAAGCGGCGACGCCATCGCCGCGGTACGGCACGTGTCGAAGTCGTTTGCCAGCGATGGGCACGAGCTGGTGGTGCTGCGCGACATCAACGTCGCGGTGTACCCCGGCGAGGTGGTGGCGCTGCTGGGTCCGTCGGGGTGCGGCAAGTCGACCTTGCTGCGCATCATGACCGGCTTGGTCGCGCCCAGCGCGGGCGAAGTCCAGTGTCACGGTAAGGCGCTACACGGGTTGAATGCCGGAGCGGCAATCGTCTTCCAGAACTTTGCGCTGTACCCGTGGTTGACGGTCGCGGACAACGTGCGCGTCGGATTGTACCGCAAGGGTGTCAGCGCCGACGAAGAGGCGCGACGGGTGCACCACGCCATCGACCTCGTCGGGCTCGAAGGCTTCGAAGAGGCGTACCCCAAGGAGCTCTCGGGCGGCATGAAGCAGCGGGTCGGCATTGCCCGTGCCCTCGTCGGCGGACCGGAGCTGCTGTGCATGGACGAGCCGTTCTCCGCGCTCGACGTGCTCACCGCCGAATCGTTGCGCTCGGAGGTGTACACGCTGTGGGCGCACGGCGACATGGGGCTCAAGGCCTTGCTGCTCATCACGCACCTGATCGAGGAAGCGGTGTTTCTCGCCGACCGCATCATCATCATGGGCGCCAATCCCGGAACCGTGCGCGAGGAGATTGCCAACCGTCTGCCGCATCCGCGCCAGTACCACGATGCCGAGTTCCGCGCGCTGGTCGACGACATCCACGCCGTGATCACGCAGATTCATTTGCCCGACACCGCGAGGCAGCCGGCGGTCGTTGAGGGGACACCGCGGCTCGAGCCGCTGCCCGCGGCACACATTGGAGAGATCATCGGTCTCCTCGACGTCGTGCACAATCACGGCGACCGCATCAACATCTTCAAGCTGGCCACCCATTTGCGCGTGGAAATTGGTCTCGTCATCCTCGCGGTGAATGCCGCCGAGTTGCTCGACCTGGTGGATACGCCGAAGCAGGAGGTCGTGCTCACCGCGTTGGGGCGCGAGTGTGTTGCCGGCGACGCCAACACGCGCAAACACATCTTCCATCGCCAGCTGCGCCAGGTGCCGACGTTTGCCTACCTCCTCGAGCGCCTGCGCGGCGCGCCGAATCTGCGTCTGCCTGCCGAGGTCGTGCAGGAGGAGCTCGCCATGCATCTGCCCAATGAGCCGCACGAGCAGCTCTTCGAAACGATCATTGGGTGGGGCCGCTACGGCGAGGTGCTGGGTTACGACTCGACCACGGAGATGGTTTACCTCGACGTGGAGAGTACCGCGGGCCCGATGGAGTCCTTCCGGGTCTAGAAACATGAGAATGGAAAACGGGAAACCGGGAATGGAGAATCTAGGACCTGCGGTCGTCTCTTCTATGGCCCGCTCCCCCCTTCGGGGAGCCCCAGGACAGGATTGGTCGCTATGCACTGCCAAGTCCGACAGGCTGCTAGAACCGAAAACGGGGGCGGCGGACCATTGGCCGGTTCTCAATTCCCAAATCCCGGTTCCCCGTTTTCCATTCTCCGAAACTGGCACCCGCCGCTAGCTCCACACCAGTGCGGTCCCTCATGCTCGTCACTCGCACGCTGCCAGCGCCCCGGCCCGCGCGCTTGGGCCTATCATGGGTCGACGCGGTTCTCCTCGCCGGTTTAGCCGCGCTGGTGGCGGGGATGGTGGCGCTGGCGCACCGTTGGGAAGCGCCATTGCGATCCACGGTCGAGATCGACCTGTCGCTGCGGGCGCTGCCCAAGTACACGCTGCTGTCGTTGGCGCGCGGGGTGGCGGCGTACATTCTCTCGCTGATCTTCACGCTCATCTACGGCACGGTCGCCGCCCACAGTCGGCCCGCCGAGCGCATCATGATCCCGATCCTCGACATCCTGCAGGGCATTCCGGTCCTCGGCTTCCTGCCGGGTTTGGTGCTCGGCATGGTGGCGCTGTTCCCCCATTCCAACGTCGGGCTCGAGCTGGCGTGCATCGTCATGATCTTCACCGGCCAGGTCTGGAACATGACGTTCTCGTTCTACGGCTCACTGCGCAGCATCCCCACGGAGTTGCGCGAGGCAGCGCTGGTGTATCGCTTCGACTGGTGGAAGCGCTTTCGCACCCTGGAGGTGCCGTCGGCGATGATCGGTCTGGTGTGGAACTCGATGATGTCGATGGCCGGCGGCTGGTTCTTCTTGACGGTCAACGAGGCCTTCACGCTCGGCAAGCAAGACTTCCGTCTGCCGGGCATCGGCGCATACATGAGCGTGGCCATCGAGCGCGGCGACTCGACGGCCATGGCCGGAGCAATCGTCGCGATGACGACCATGATCATCGCCGTCGACCAGCTGGTGTGGCGACCGGCGCTGGCGTGGGCGCAGAAGTTCAAGGTGGAGGAGACCGAAGCGGCGGACGTGCCGACGTCGTGGGTGTTGGACGTGCTGCGGCGGTCGCGACTCATGCCATGGATCGAGCAGCAGGCCGGTGAGATCTTCGCGCGCTTGGAAACGCGGCGTGCCGCGTACGTTGCGCGACCCAACGTTCAGGCAAGCGGCCGCCGGCTGGCGTTCGCTCCCCGCCTCGCAGGCGGTCTCATCGCTGCGACAGCCCTGCTCCTGACGGCATGGGGCGTATTCCAATTGCTCACACTCCTGGCCGCGTTGCGCGCCGGCGAGTGGCTACACCTCGTGGCGGCGCTGCTGTTGACGTTCCTGCGTACATCGGCGGCGCTGGCGCTGGGGGCCCTGTGGGCGGTACCGGTCGGAATCTGGATCGGCCTCGCACCGCGGCGGGTGCGGACGTTGCAGCCGCTGATTCAGGTGGCGGCGGCGTTTCCCGCACCGATGCTGTTCCCGCTCGTCACCCTGGTGATCCTCGCGCTCGGCGTGCCCTTCGCGTGGGGCTGCGTTGCACTCATGCTCCTGGGCTCGCAGTGGTACATCCTGTTCAACGTGTTGGCGGGCGCGAGCGCGATGCCGCAAGATCTACGCGAAGCCGCGGCGGTGTACGGACTGAGCCGCTGGGCGCGCTGGCGCATCCTCTACCTGCCGGTGGTGTTTCCGCACCTGGTGACCGGCTTGATCACCGCCGCCGGCGGCGCATGGAATGCCAGCATCGTCGCCGAGTACGTGCGTTATGGAGACACGACATTGATAGCCCCGGGTCTCGGCTCACTGATCACCCAAGCCACCGCCGCCGGCAACTTCCCGCTGCTCGCGGCAGGCGTGCTGACCATGTCGTTCGCCCTGGTGACGTTGAATCGCCTGGTCTGGCACCGGCTCTACCAGCTCGCCGACCGGCGCTATAGCCTCAACCGGTGAGGCCTGCGGCCGGCGTCTTTTTTATGGTCCGCTCCCCGTTGGGTCGCTGCAGACTTCCAAGTCCGATAAATTTGCTACTCTCGACGTCTTGAGACCGACTGACAGATCGAACCCTCCACATCGATATGGCAGATGCTCTGATCAGTTACGGCCTTTGGGCGGTGTTCCTGGGCGCCACGCTTGAGGGTGACATCTCGGTTCTGCTCGCCGGGGTGCTGGCACATCTCGGTTTCTTCAGCCTGACCGGCGCGATCGTCGCGGGCGCCTGCGGCGGGATCGTCGCCGACGTCGCGTGCTACGGCATCGGGCGGACACATGCCGCCACCATGCGCGACAGTGCCATCTATCGGCGCGTCGGACCGTTCGTCGAGCAGCTGGCGAAGCGCATCGGGCCGTGGGAGGTCGCACTGGCGCGGTTCATCTACGGAACACGCATTGCCAGCATGCTCTTCTGGGGCATGTACGGCTTGCGCTTGACGCGCTTCGCCGTCCTCGACGTCATCGGCTGCGCGTTGTGGTCGACCGCGCTCACCAGCCTCGGCTTCGCGACCAGCGGCAGCGTCACGCTGCTGATCGGCAAGTTCAAGCGGGCCGAGCGCTGGCTGCTAGTGAGCGCACTGCTCGCCGCCGGCGCGGTGTTCGCTTTCCACCGGCTGGGACGGCGGCTGCGACGCACAGCGACGTCTCAGCGCGATTCTGGCACGACCGACCTCACCTGAGCCCAGACCTGCGCCAACGGCTGGCCCATCGGCGTTTCGGCTGCTGCGGATCCGTTCAATGTCCGCGTGTCAGCATGGATCGCCGACAGCGCCGGCGTGACCGCGTCCGGCGGGGGAATTGTCCCAGGGTCTCCGGGTGTGCATGCCGGCGGGTTGGCGGCTGCGAGCGCCGGCGGCGGCAAGGTCGGCGGATTGAGAAATGCGGGTGGGTTGGTGAAGTCGAGGCAATCGAACAGATCGTCGGCGTTCGCGTCGCGCAACGTGAGCGCGCCGATGTTCCACTTGCGCTCGATGAACTTGAGGACCGCCGTGTGATCACGGACTATCGACGAGACGTAGTTCGGCCGCGCGTACGGTGACACGACGACCGCCGGGACGCGGAAGCCGTATTGATCATAGCCCCCGGGAACGTCTCCCGCTCCCAGATCCGGCGGAATGTCGTCGGGCGCAATCGCCGGCGGCGGTGGCACGTGATCGTAGTAGCCGCCGTGCTCGTCGTACAACCACACGAGCAACGTACTGGGCCAGTTCGGACTGGACATGACCGCGTTGATGACCTGCGAGGAGAACTGCTCGCCGATGCGGATGTCGTCGGGGTTCTCCTCCGAACCGCCCTTGTTGAACAGCGGGTCCACCACGGACACGGGCGGCAGCGTGCCGGCCGCGGCATCGGTGAAGAATTTCGCGATCGGCACCAGGTTGCTGAAGTGCTGTTGGGCATACTTGGACAGAATGAACACTGACGGCACGTCCGAATAGTAGTTGCGCCAGGCGATGCCATGCGCGTCGAGGCGATCGAAGATGTTTCCGTTGGGCGGCGGCGGCGCGGCCAGCGCGGCGGTGGTTGTACTGATGATTCCTGCCGCCGTTCCGGCCATCAGGAAGCGGCGGTTGGGGTACGTCTGACACAGCGTGGAGCTGAACCAGCGGCTGGCAAGCGGAAAGGTGCGCGCCAGGCCGTAGTAGAAGGGAAGGTCGCCCCCCGTCCAGTAGCCCATCGCCACGGGTCCGCTGGCGAGCACGAATCCATCGTTCCGGCCATCAGCGTACGAAATGTGGCTGGCGTTCCAATCCTGCCCCGGATGATCATTGAGCTGACACGCCGACGGCATGTGAAACGCATGAATCAGGTTGCCTTGGCCATCCGGATTCGTAACCGAAGGCACACCGTTCGTGACCGGCAGACCGACGCTGGGATCGAGCACCCCGAAATAGTTGTCGAACGAGTGGTTCTCCATCATCAGGATGATCACGTGCTCGATCTGCGGCAGTGTGTCCGTGCCCTCGGGCAGGCTCGGATCGGGCAGCGATCCAACCTGCCGAATCACCGCGGTTGGCATCGGCGTGGGCGTGGGAGGCGGCGCACTCTCGTCCGCCAGTGCACCGCGCAAGATCCAGGCGGTGATATCGTCGATCTGCTCCGCGCTCAGCACTGGCTTGCCGCTGGGCATACGGCTGCCAAACTGCAGATCGAAGACGGAGGGCAGGGTCAGCTTGGTGATGAGGAAGCTGTTTGCGGGATTGCCCGGGTCGACGCGCAGCATGCCCGCCTGGCTCGCAGCGAAATTGGACGGAGTCACGCCGACCAGGTTGGCATAGGCCGCGCTGCCCTCGAGGACGAGGCTGCCCGCCTGGTCTTTGGCGTTGTGACAGCTCAGGTCGAGGCATGTCGGCGCGAGGATCGTCGCCTGAATTTGCGGGAAGGTTGACGCCGTGCTGAAGGTCGGCGTCTGCGTCGCCTCGGGGAGTGTCGCCGTCGCGGTTGCGGTCGGGGTCGGCGAGGGCAGCTCGGCCGGGCACGCGGCAAGCGCGTTGTTCACCGCCTCGATGATTTCGTTGACCGTAATGTCGCCGCTGCCGTCGGCATCGCCGACCGTGCAATTGGAAAGCGGCGCCGAATCGAGCGCGATGTTGACCATGGTGATAAGTTCGTTGACCGTCACATCGCCGCTGCCGTCGCAGTCACCGATACACGCGGCGTTGCCGCGCTGCGCGAGGGCTGGGAGGCACAGCGTCAGCGCCAGCAATGTCGTACACGCGCGGTGCAGGGTGTGGTTTATCTTTGGCTCACAATGTTGATATCTGATCGTCATCTGTCTGCCTTCCAGTCCGCGGAGAATGAGAGACCGAAGCGAACGCTCCAATTCAGAGCGCCACAAAAACAGGAGATTTTGAAATCACGAAAGGAAACGTCAACATTCTTTTTCGTGTTCTCGCTCTTTCGTGCTTTCGTGATGGTCATTTGGTTGCTGCTGTCAGTTCCCCGTCGGCGGCGCTTCGTCCGCCAGCGCGCCGCGCAAGATCCAAGCGGTGATATCGTCGATCTGCTCCGCGCTCAGCGTTGGTTTGCCGCTGGGCATACGGCTGCCAAACTGCAGATCGAAGACGGACGGCAACGTTAGTTTGGTAATGAGGAAGCTGTTTGCAGGATTGCCCGGGTCGACGCGTAGCATGCCCGCCTGACTCGCGGCGAAATTGACCGCCGTCACGCCGACCAGGTTGGCGTATGCAGCGCTGCCTTCCAGTACGAGGCCGCCCGCCTGGTCTTTGGCGTTGTGACAACTCAAGTCGAGGCATGTCGGCGTGAAGATCGTCGCCTGAATCTGCGGAAACGTCGACGCCAGGCTGAACGTCGGTGTGAGAATCGGCGACGGCGACGCCGTGGCGGTCACTGTCGCCGTTGCCGATGGCGTGGATGTCGGCGGTTGCGTCGGTGTCGCCGTTGGCGTGATGGTCAGCGTTGGCGTGATGGTCGGCGTTGAGGTTGACGGCAATGTCCCCGTCGGGGTGATGGTTGGCGTGCCGCTGAGCGTCGGGGTGGGGCTGAAGGTGACCGTGTCGACCGGCGTGGGCGTCCACGTGGGCGAGGGTGCCAACGTCGGGGAGAGCGTCAACGTCGGCGTAGGTGTCCACGTGGGAGAGAACGTCGAGGTCGGTACCGTGGTGGGCACGCTCGAGCCCGGTGCACCGGCGAGAATCCACTGACGAACCAACCCAATGTCGACCGCAGACAGCAGCGGCGGCGCCAGCGGCATGCCGGAGCCTTCATCCGAAGGGGGGCCGGTGAGCTTGATCAGCAGAAAACTGTGACCCGGATCTCCCGGGACGACGCGCAACAATCCCCGCGACGCAGCCGCGGCGTTGAACGGCGCGACGTTGATGAGATTGCCGTACGACTCGCCGGCGCTGAGGATGAGATTGCCAGCGCGGTCGCTGCTGTTGTGGCAGCCGGCGCTGAGGCAGCGGACATTGAAGATGGTGGTTTGAATCGTGTCGAAGCTGGAGGTTGACGTCGCCGGTGCCGGGCCGTTGCCGGCGCACCCGGTGCCGAGCAAGCACATACCGAAGAGAAGCGCCAAGCAGGCACGGGGTGATTGCATTCGGGAGCACAGAGCGGAGGCGGTGAGGCGTCCCGCGAGGTCGGCTACTGTCCTTTGACACTCCCGACCACAATGCTGGCGACGCCCTGCTTGCTGAACTTCTTGCCGGTGATCTGGGCGTGTTCGCCCGCGAGCTTCTTCGCGTCATCGTAGGGATCGGGATTGTTGTGATCGTCGAGCAGCAAGTAGACCTCGCCAGCGTCGGTGAGGATGCCGATGGGAACGCCCTTCTTGGCGCACATTTGCGCGCAGGCCTTGTGCCCCGCGCCTTTGCTGCCCTTGGCCATGTAGCAGGCCATGTCGAGGATCTCGCCTTGAACCGTCACGTCTTCTTGAGCGCAGACAGCGCGGCTGACGCCCATTCCGAGCACGCCCACCGCCACAACGAGGAGGATTCGTCTAAGGTGTTGCTTCACGTGGCATTTCCCCTTCCCAAAGTCAGACCGGATCAGTAGTATGCGGGCACTAGAAATGTCAATTTACATTCTGCTCAAGTTGCCTAAGCCGCGCGTTATCCGGCCTGCTGTCCCTCTTAACGGTTCGCCGGTCGCAATGGTTCCACTTGCCGTCCAATGCGGCAGGTTGATACCGGAGATTTAACCGCTCGCACCGATTCGCATGAGTCGCCCCGCGCCTACTGGTATGAAGACAGTGACTACCTCTGCGGGGCGGGATTGGAAAATGGATGTCAGTGTCGGCGAGCGCCAGCCACTGCGGCAACAGGTGCTGTTTCTCTATGGCATGGGGGCGGCGATCGGGCTGTATGTCGGCCTGATTCATCTCTATTTTTTTCGCTCGGCTGGTGCATTTTTTTTCTTCTTCGCCGCCGCGCTGGTGTTCACGACGGCGATGCTGGTGCTGTGGCGCGCCGTACTGCCACGCTTCTCCGACCGGCCACCGCTCCGCCGCTTGATGTGGCACGTCGTCACTTCGCTCGCCTGCTTTGCCGCGCTGTCGTACCTGATCAGTGAGATCAACCTGTACCTGTTTGGGGGCAACTCATTGTTGCGGACGTACGGCGGCGGCGCCCTGACGGTCACGTTCCCGGCCGCGGCAGTCCAGCGCTTCCCGCTCATCTACCCGTTGATTCCGATCGTGCCGGTCACGGTGCTGTGCCTGCTGGGTTTCAACCTGCATTGGTGGCGCATCCGTCTCATGCAGGGCCGCGAGCGCGAGTTGCGCGAGTTGGCGATCGCCGCGCAGCTGGCCGCGTTGCGTGCCCAGATCAACCCGCACTTCTTTTTCAACAGCCTCAACTCGATCGCCCAGCTCATCCAGACCGACCCTGCGAAAGCCGAAGCCTGCGTCGAGCGCTTGGCGGATATCTTTCGCTACCTCCTGAACCGCACGCAGGCGGAGTTCGTGCCGTTGGCGGACGAGCTCAAGGTCGCCGAAGCCTACCTCGACATCGAGCGTGCCCGCTTCGGCGACGACCTCGTCGTCAAAGAAGAAATCGACGAACGCGCCCGCGCCGTGCTGATGCCGGGATTGATGTTGCAGCCGCTGGTTGAGAATGCGGTGCGCCACGGTATTTCGCGAAAGATCGGCGGCGGATCGGTGTTGATCCGCGCCGCCGTCGACGCCGGCGGCTTACAACTGACCGTCAGCGACACGGGCGTCGGCATCCGCGGGCGCGAGACCATCTTCGAGCGCGGTGTGGGCTTACGCAGCGTGCGCGATCGTTTGGTGAAGCTGTACGGGGCGGACTATGCTCCGGCCATCACGACGGCTGAGGGCAAGGGAACCACCATCATCCTGCGTATCCCGGCGGGCGCCACGGCGTAGAAAATGATGAGGGATGAGAGATGAGCGAAACGCAATTCCCCTCTTCCTTCATCCCTCATCCTTCATCGCCCATCCGATGATGCGCGTGCTGGTGGTCGACGATGAGAAGCTGGCGCGCGACCGGCTCGTGTCCTTCCTGCGCGGCATCGACGACGTCGAAGTGATCGGGCAGGCAAAGAACGGCGTCGAAGCGGTGCACGTCATCGAAGAGCAGTCGCCCGACCTGGTGTTTCTCGACGTGCAGATGCCGGGAATGGACGGCTTCGAGGTACTGAAGGCGGTGAAAGCGCCGCCGCACATCGTCTTTGCCACGGCGTTCGACGAGTACGCCATTCGTGCCTTCGACGTCTCCGCCACCGATTACTTGTTGAAACCGATCTCGCGGGCACGGCTCGAAGAAGCCGTGCGCCGCGTGCGCCAGCGCCTCGGCGGCGAGGCGCCGGCGACGCAGCTCCGCGACCTCATGCAGCGCCTCGAGGCACGCGACCGGCGCTACCTCGCGCAGGTGCCAGTACACCGCGGCCGCCAGATCCTCGTGCTACCGGTCAATCAAATCCTCTGGTTCGAGGTCGAGTACCGCCTGGTCTACGCCTACATCGACGGCGACCGTTACATGACCAACTTCACCCTCAAAGAGCTCGAAGAGCGCCTGGATCCCGAGGTGATCTTTCGAGCCCACAAGTCACGCCTGGTCAACCTCAAGCACGTGCGCGCCATCGTCCCGTGGTTCGGTGGCCGCTTCAAGCTCGTCATGCGCGATCAAAAGGGCTCCGAAGTGGAGCTCAGTCGGGCCCAGGCCCGCGAGCTGCGCGCGCGCATGCACTGGTAACGCGGCACAGAATTGGGAGAGCAACCTATGGAACGGTTCCTGAGAAGACACGTGTGCGCGGCGCTGGCGGCGATGAGTGTCGTGCTCGCCACCCACCCTGGCCGCTGTGCCGCGGCCTGCGCCGGCGACTGCAATGGCGACGGCCAGGTCACCGTCGATGAGCTCATCATCATGGTCGGCATCACGCTCGGTTCGGCACCGCTCACCAGCTGCGTCGCCGGCGACGCCGACGGCAACGGCAGCATCACGGTCGATGACATTGTCGTTGCAGTGAATCACTCCCTCGGCGTGTGCCCACCGCCGACGGCCACACCGACGCCGTCCCCGTCCCCGTCTCCGTCTCCGAACACGCCCGTGCCGACGTTGGGACCGCTGGGGACCCGCCACTTTGTGCTCAATCCGGAGCACAGCACGTTTACCGCAGTGCTCTCCGCCTCCACGTCCTTCCCCCTCGGAAATTTTCAGGGGCAGAAGAACGGCGAGACCGGACTGTTGGGTTACTTGGACTTGCGAGCCGGGCAACCCGACAATCAAGGGTTTGCCACCATCGATGTCGTTGACGCGTCCGACTATCTCTACGTCGATGCGACCGCACAAGCGCAGGTCGTGTTCTGCATCAAACCGATCGTTCCTGTGGCCAACGCCGGCCTGGTGACCTGCAAAGGCGGACTCGATTTCAGCGTCGGCTTGACGCAAAACCATCACCTCGGTCAGATCGGCGTCAACGGCTTCAGCGCCGAGCAGTGCACCAACCAAGGAGGCAACATCGAGAGTCCCAACCAGATCTGCGGCACGGGCGCGATCGGGCAGGTATGCCGCGACAGCAGCGACTGCGGCGGCGTCTGCGGCTTGAGCCCGTCGACCTGTAGCATGCCGAGCACGACACGAGGTAGCGCATGTCAGGCCGATGCCAACTGCGATACGACTGCTGGAGCGGACGACGGCGTCTGTGGTCAATCAGCGCCGCACCCCGGCGTGTGTAACGGCACCTTCCAGGTCAGCCAGCTGGGTGGCAACAGCGGTCCCGGCGCGGTGAGCATCTCGCCGGTGCCGCAGCTCGGCCTCCAGGGCCTGCCGGTGGAAATCAGCACCGAGCTGGCGCTGCCGTGTGGCGACGAAGGTCCCGGGATGTCGGCGCCAATCGCTTTCACCAGTGCCCTCTTTCGTTCGACGATCCTCAATTTCAACAACCTGACGAACGTCTGTGGCGCCGGCATCGTGGACAGCAGCTGCATCACCAACACCGATTGCGATTCGGCAGCCGGTGCCGGTGACGGAATTTGCGGTGCGATCTTCCAGTACGACACCCATGGCGAGAACTTCTCATGCGCCGACTGGACGGACAGCAATGCGCCAGGATGCCTGGTGTTTTCAGCGCCGCAGCTGGACGCCAACCCACAGACGATTGGCGCGGACTTGATCACCGCGTTCACATTTTGCGGCCGATGAAGACAGGTCCTGAGTCCTGAGTTCTGAGTGCTGAGAATAGTTTGGCTACCCTCTCGTCCCTCAGGACACAGCCCTCAGGACTTCGTAGGTAGCATCATCGCGTATTTCCGTGTAATGAACTGCGCCACGAAGGTTTTATGCCATGCAGCGTGGTCGGCAGTTGAAAAGCGCCGGGGTGCTCCTCCTGCTGATGAGTTTCAGTGCGACGGTCGCGGCCGCAGCGCCGTCTGCTGGGCTGCCGGGCGACGCCAACTGCGACCAGCAGGTGGATGCGACCGACATCAGCGCCGTGATCGGCGTCATCTTCGGCGCGCCCGTCCTATGTTCAGGCACTGACGCCAACGGCGACGGCCGCCTCACGGCTGCCGACGTCACCGCGGTCGAGCTGGCCTTCCCACCACCCGCTCCGTCACCAACTGCGACGGACACCCCGACCGGCACATCGACACCGACGTCAACCCTGTCTCCCGTGCCCAGTGAGACGCCGACGACCACCCCAACACCGACCGACACGGCAACAGCAACCGCCACGGGCACCGAAACCCCGACACCGACGATCACTCGCACCCCAACGATTACCGCGACCCCGACCCCGAGCGCGACCCCGACCCCGAGCGCAACGCCGACCCCGAGCGCAACGCCGACACCAAGCGGGACGGCGACGCGGACTCCGACGATCACTCGCACCCCGACGATTACCGCGACCCCGACCCCGAGCGCGCCCCCGACCCCGAGCGCAACGCCGACCCCGAGCGGAACGGCGACGCGGACTCCGACGATCACTCGCACCCCAACGATTACCGCGACCGCGACCCCGAGCGCGACCCCGACCCCGAGCGCAACGCCGACCCCGAGCGGGACGGCGACGCGGACTCCGACGATCACTCCAACACCGACCCTCACGCGGACACCAACCGTGACCCGAACTGCCACGCCAACGGCCAGCGGCACGTTCACCCCGACGAACACGCGTACCGCCACCCCCACGCCAACTGCGACGCTGACGCCGTCCCCCACATTGACCAGAACGTTTACCCCGACGCGCACCTCGACGCCCACGTTCACCAGCACGCCAACGCCAACGATCACCCCCACCACCACCGCGACGCGAACAGAGACCCCGACACGGACGATCACCGCGACCCAGACGATCACTGGGACCCCAACGGTGACCAGCACGCGCACCGTCACGGCGACACCAACGGCAACCCTGCCGCTCACGGCGGGGCCCATCATTACGTTCTTCGGCCTGACGACGGCCGACAATCACGTGCTGCAACCGACGACCAGCGATGCGCAGGGCAATCCGGTATATGTCAGCCCGTTCGGCGCCGGCTTCTTCATCGTGGTCGAGTCCAAGCCGGGCACCAGTCACCGCGGGCCCGGGCTGACCCTCAGCAACAGCGACCCCGGTGATCCGGGCGCGCGCCCGGATGTGCAGATCCTCGCCAACCGTGACCTCGGAAACGGGAGCGCGGTGGTGTGTGACGCCGGGCCCCCGCCCCTCCTGCTTGGCGGCGTGCCCGGCATCGACCCACCAACGTTTGATATCACCTCGCAGACCGTCGCCGACGCGCTCAACGACTTCGGCTGCCGTTTCGACAATGAAACCACGTCGCCGTGCACGTTGACACCGCGCGAGATCTACGGCTTCGTTGCCCCGGATACGGTGAACCAGGTGTGCACCGCGAGCGTCGTTGGCCACGCACTGCTCTTCCAACCGGGCGATACGCTGCTGACGGTGCAGTGGCGAGACTCGGGTGGCAACATCGGATTACCGCGGCGCCTCGTCGTCCGTGTCGAGTGAGCATGAACCACCGACATCTGGGCGGCACGCACCAGCAATAGACTGGAGTCCTGTATCAGGGGTCCGCTGAAGAATGGCAAACGGCAGGTAGCTATCCGACCATCTGTAAGCTATTTCGCGATCTGATACAGGACGCGGGCAGCCCGTCGGACTTGGAAGTGTGCCGCGACCCAACGGGGAGCGGACCATGGAAGAACGCCGGCCGCAGGCCTGGAGGCGTAACAAGGAGGACCGCAATGTCGTGGACAACCTGGATTGCAGTGGCAACCGGAATCGTCATGGTCGTCGGCAACAAGATGGAGCCGCCACCGGTTATCCTCGATTTGGGGCCCGTCGTGCCGACGCCGGCCGCCACGCCAAAGAAGGCCGAGAAGAAGCGACTGATTACCACGATCACGGTACAGAACAGCCCCACGGGCGAGTCCCTGGTCTCGTTCGAAGCCACCGACGTGGCGGACGAAGGCGAGGACAAGACCCACACGATCGCGTCGAAGAGCTATTCGTTTGGAGATCAGAAGGCTGAGCTCAAGCCACTCAGCGAAAAGATCACGGCACAGATCCGCAAGCTGGAGCAAGACATGCTCGAGTACGCCGAGCGCGCCGGCCCACCCAAAGCGCGCGCGCCCATCGGATCAGGCGGATCCGGGGGCGGATCACGTCCGGGCAAGTAGGGACCAAAGAAGACAACAGAGGACAGACAACAGACTCAGCTCAGAGTTTCCGATCTCAGAGATACCCGTAGTCTGTTATCTGTGTCTGTCGTCTCTCATTGCACCCGCTGTAACAGCGCAATGATGTCCGCACTGGTTACAGCATTGTCGGCGTTGACGTCGGCCGCAGCCGGGGCGTCGCCTTCGAAGAGCGCCGCAATCAGTGCGTCGAGGTCCGCCTGGTCGATGACGCCGTCGCCATTGACATCGCCAACCAGGGCGGTCGGCGCGACGGTTGGCGTGCGTGTCGCCGTTGCGGTGGCGGTGGCGCGCGGGGTCGGCGTAATGGTTGCCGTTCGGGTTGCCGTCGGCAACGGGGTGAGCGTGACCGTGGGCGCCGGTGTGAAGGCGGCACCCGCGTAGAAGCGGCTATAACCCAACAGGTTGCTGGCCGCGGCCAACTGCGAGTTGGGTTTGCTGTCCCAGCAGTAGGTCAGCGAGCTGACGATCACCCTGCCGTCACCGTGCCGATACTCGGCGAGAGTTGGCCCCGAACTGTTGGTGAGCAGGATCGTCGCGTCGAAGGGAAGATTGGTAACCGTCCCCAAGTCGGTGGACTGCCAGCCGGCAAAGTCATTCTCGCCTAGCAGCGCGCCGCCGTATCCCGTGCCAGTGAAGTAGGCGTGATCAGGCACCACGATCGATTCGCTGTCGTTCCCCACCCCTTCCAAGAAACCCACGCCGTCCGGCGCAACGCTATCCTGCTCACCGAACGTGCCGGCAATGTTGATCACCGCGACGCCGCCCAGGCTGACGAACTGTTCGATGAGGCCGCCCGCGGCGACCATCGTCCGTAAGTTCGCGTAGTCGTCGAGATCCAGATCCGGGGCAACGTAAATCACCTGATACTTGCTGCGCACGGTCACCGCATCTTCCACGGCCAGGTTGGCGAACGGCAGCAACGCGTTCCCGAACCCGAGGTTGAGTGACAGATCCGAGGCACAACCGAACTGATTGGTGCCTTCCGGAAAGACGAAGTCGAGACGCGGCCGTGGCGTGGCGGTCGCCGTCGGGCGTGTTCCGGTTGTCGTCGGCGTGAGGGTGGCCGTCCGGGTCGCCGTATTGGTCCCCGGCGGCGTGAACGATGGTATGACCGAGGCGGTTACGACCGCCGATGGGGTCGCGCTTGGCAGCGGTGTACCGGAGGGCGTCACCGTCCGCGTCGAGCTCGGCAGCGGCGTGGGGCTGAACGTTGACGTCGGGCTGGGTACCAGCGTGGCCGACGGGCTTGCGGTTGGGGACGCAGTAGGGAACGCGGTCACGGTTGCCGTTGCGGTGAATGTCATCGTCGGCAGACTCGTGGGCGTCGGCGTGGGCGTGAACGTCGGGGTGGGCGTGAGCGTCGGCGTGAACGTCGGTGTGAACGTCGGTGTGGGCGTGAGGGTCGGGGTGGACGTCGGGGTGGGCGTGAACGTCTGGGTTGCCGTCGTCGTCGATGTGGGCGTCACGGTGGGCGTATCCGTCACCGTTGGCGTCACCGTGGAGGTGCTCGTCGGAGTCGGGGGGACCCAGCAGACCTCGACGTACACCAGAGTCGTCAGCACGGGGTGCGTCGCGGACGGTTGCTGCGTCACCCCCGGTTGCACATCATTGAGATCCGACCACTGCCAGCTGTCTCCGGTCGATGGGTTGGTCGTCAATGCATAGATCACATCCACGTACGACGTGGAGCTGACGACACTCAGGAACGGCGCGTAGACCGTGGCGCCAATGCTCAGCACCGGCGCCACCAGGGCGGCGGGTAACTCGGAAATGCGGCTGTGGACGTGCGCCGTCACACTGACGATGGGTTCGGCGCGCTGGGGAGCCGAGATGACGTACGTATCGGTCTGTCTGCCATTTCCGGTGAAGACATAGGACAGGTCGGCGTCATCGCTGCGGACGCACTGCCAGTTATCGTCGCACCCGTGCGCGACGTTCTGCGTCATGGCCCCAGGTCCGATGGGAACGAGCGTCAAGCAATTCGGTCCCGACGGCGTCGGGAACCCAATGGGCAGCTGCGTCGGGGTGCTCGTCGGTGTGGCAAATGGCGGGGTATCCGTCGGCGTCAGCGGAATGGTTGGCGTCGCGCTGGTTGTCGGAAGCGGAGAGAGTGTCGGGGTCGCGGAGATCGTCGGCACCGCGGTGAACGTGGGTGTCGGCAGGGGCGACGATGTCGGATTGCTGATTGGTGTCGGCGTTGCCGTAAGCGCCACACAGACTCCAGAGCCGATGCATGCGGCGCGGAACACTGGCATGCAACTCAGGCCACAGCTCCCGGCAACTGGCTGCAGGCACGACGTGATCGGCACCGTACACTGACAGCAGTCGTTGGCGCCTGGTGTCTGAGTCGGCGTCGGGGTCAGCGTTGGGGTCGCTGTTGCGGTGATTGTCGGCGTCGGCGTGAACGTCACGCAATTGCGTACGCCGCAGGCGGCGTTGAAGACTGCGCTGCATCCCGAGCCGCATTGCCCTGACAGCGGCGGCGCGCACAACGGAAAGGCGACGTCCCCACACTGGCAGCAGTCGTTGGCGCCCGGTGTCTGGGTTGGCGTCGCTGTTGGCGTCGGCGTGGATGTCGGCGTCAAGGACGGCGTGCTGGTGGGGGTGCTGGTGGGGGTGCGCGTGTTGGTGGATGTCGGCGTCGGGGTCGGTGTAAACGTCAGCGTCGGCGTGTTGGTGAATGTTGGGGTCAGAGTCGCTGTAAACGTCAACGTCGGCGTGTTGGTCGGCGTCAGCGTGGGTGTGTCGCTCGGGGTGCTGGTGGGTGTCGGGGTGCTGGTACGCGTCGGCGTGTGGGTGCTCGTGTTGGTTGGCGTCAGGCTCGGGGTGCTGGTCGCTGTGCTCGTCGCAGTCGGCGTGGATGTCGCCGTGGAGGTGTCCGTCGGGGTGATAGAGGGCGTTAGGGTCATTGTCGGCGTTGTCGTCACGGTCGGCGTTAACGTCGCGCACGTCGTGCCGAGATCTTGACTGATCACGCACCCCGCGTTCAGGACCAGCACGCACACCTGCGGGCAATCGGCCGGGTCTTGCAGCTCGGCGCACGACGAAAGCCCTCCACCCTGGTCGCACTGACAGCAATCCTGCTGCGCCACGGCGGCCGTGCCGCTGAGCAGAACATACGCAGCGACAATCGTCACCAACCCGCACCAGCCGAGAGTCGTCCGCCACCACGGTTGGCGAAGCGTGAGCGTTGACTGCTGGTTAACTTTCACGGGCGTGGACCTTTGGTCCGGAGCGGTATTCGTTGACTTGAAATAGGCCCTCTGATACCTACTCGCCACCTTCAGCGCAAGCTCCGTAAATGAAAATCCCCTCAGTGAAAGGATTTCACGACGTCCTACCCGACGAGAGTGCCCGTTGGAGCTGGATTGAGCAGAACGCCCGGGAGGTGCTCGCCCGTTACGGGTTCGCCGAGATCCGTATCCCGATCGTTGAGCGCACCGAGCTGTTCAGCCGCTCGATCGGTGAGACCACCGATATCGTCGAGAAGGAGATGTACAGCTTCAGCGACCGCGATGGCTCTTCCTTGACGTTGCGGCCCGAAGGCACCGCGTCGATTGTCCGCGCCTACGTGGAGCACGCGTTGCAAACCCGCGAGCCGGTGTCGAAGCTTTTCTATCTGGGGCCGATGTTCCGGCGCGAACGTCCGCAGAAGGGGCGCCTGCGGCAGTTCTCGCAAATCGGCGCCGAGGTGATCGGCCGCGACGACGCCGCCATCGACGCCGAAGTGGTGCTCCTGTTGCACGACTTGCTGGAGGCGTTGCAGATCCGCGGCGCCAAGATCGAGCTCAACTCGCTCGGCGACGCCACCTGCCGGCCGGCGTACCGCGAATTGCTGCGGACGTTCGGCGAGGCGCACCGCGCCGAGCTGTGCGAGAACTGCGCCCGCCGCCTCGAGCGCAATCCATTGCGCTTGCTGGATTGTAAGGTGCCCGAGTGCCGCCAGGCGACCGCCGCGGCGCCGGTCATGTTGGATCACCTGTGCGGCCCCTGTCACGCGCACTTCGACGCGGTGCGCGCCGTGCTGGCGCGCGAGGCCGTGACGATCGAGCTCAACCCGCGCATGGTGCGCGGGCTCGACTATTACGTGCGCACCGCGTTCGAGGTGGTCGCCGCAGGGCTCGGCGCGCAGAACGCCGTCGGCGGCGGTGGCCGCTACGACGGGTTGGTGAAAGGGCTGGGCGGTCCGGATGCGCCGGGCATCGGCTTCGCCCTCGGCGTCGAACGCCTGGTCCTGGCGATGGAAGATCACGCCGCGGCGCGCCCGGCGGTCCCCGAGATCTTCATTGCGCCCCTCGGTGCCGCGGCCGAAGCCGAAGCCATGCACCTGGCACACCGCTGGCGCGGCGCCGGCGTCCGTGTAGAGATGACCAGCGGAGGTAGAAGCTTGAAGAGTCAGATGCGTCTGGCCGACAAAACCGGTGCGCGCTACGTCCTCATCGTGGGTGACGACGAGTTGGCCGCCCGTGCGCTCACCGTGCGCGACATGGCTGCGAAACGGGACTTCCCCCAGGCCGTGGCCCTGGCACTGTCCGGGACGGCGTTGCGCGAGACCCTGGCGCAGCTGGCGCCGCAGGGGTTGGAGCACGGCACGTGACCGTCGACAGCTTGGGAGACTGGCAACGCAGCCACTACGGCGGCGTGCTGCGCGCCGACGACGAAGGCCGCACCGTCACCGTCATGGGCTGGGTGCACACGCGGCGCGACCACGGCGGGGTGATCTTCGTCGACCTGCGCGATCGGACCGGTATCGTCCAGGTCGTGTTTCACCCGGACAACGCCGCGGCCTTCGCGGTCGCCGAGGAGCTGCGCGGTGAGTACGTGGTGGCGGTGCGCGGGCGCATCACCCACCGCACTCCGGAAACCGTCAACCCGAACCTGCCCACCGGCGCCATCGAGGTAGTGGCGGCGGAAGCCAGGCTGCTGAGCCGCGCCCGCAGTCTGCCGTTTCAGGTCGACGGCAGCGAGAACGTCGCCGAGAGCACGCGGTTGAAATACCGCTACCTCGATTTGCGTCGCCCCGAGATGCAGGAGCGCTTCCTCTTCCGCCACCGACTGGCGAAAACGGTGCGCGACTATCTCGACCAGCAAGGCTTCATCGAGATCGAGACACCGGTGCTGACCAAAAGCACGCCGGAAGGCGCGCGCGACTATCTGGTGCCGAGCCGCGTCAACCCCGGCTATTTCTATGCGCTGCCGCAGTCGCCGCAGCTCTTCAAGCAGATCCTGATGGTGGCGGGCTTCGACCGCTACTTCCAAATCGTGCGCTGCTTTCGTGACGAGGACTTGCGCGCCGACCGGCAACCGGAGTTCACACAGATCGATTTGGAGATGTCGTTCGTACGGCCGGATGATGTCATGGCGGTCACCGAAGGCATGCTGGCGGCGGCGTGCGCGTTGCGCGGCATCGAGGTTCCGCGGCCGATTCCGCGGCTCACCTACACGGAAGCCATTCGGCGCTTTGGCATCGATCGGCCGGATATGCGCTTCGAACTCGAGCTCGCAGAGGTAACCGAAACGGTTCGCAGCACGCAGTTCAAGGTGTTCCGCGACGCCGTCGAGAAGGGCGGCATCGTCAAAGTGCTGCGCATTCCCGACGGCGAGCGCCTGTCGCGCAAGGATCTCGACGGTCTACCCGAGCTGGTTGCCCCATACGGCGCCAAAGGCGTCGCCTGGGTGCGCCTCACCGAGAACGGCTGGCAATCGCCGATCGCCAAGTTCCTCACCGAGGATGAGCGCGCCGCCATCGAGCGCACCTGCGCCGCCGGGCGTGGCGACTTGCTGCTGTTCGTGGCGGCGTCGCCGAAGATCACGAACGACTCGCTGGCCAGTCTGCGGCTCAAGCTCGCCGAGCAGCTCGGCATGATTCCGAGCGATCGGTACGCCTTCGTGTGGGTCACCGACTTCCCGCTCGTCGAGTATTCGGCGGAAGACAAGCGCCACATGGCCGTTCACCATCCGTTCACCGCGCCATGCGAAGAAGACCTGGAACGCCTCGAGTCGGATCCGCTCAGCGTGCGGTCGCTGGCGTACGACGTCGTGCTCAACGGCACCGAGCTCGGCGGCGGCAGCGTGCGTATCCATCGGCCGGAGATCCAGTCGCGCGTCTTCCAGTTGCTGGGGATCGGCGAAACCGAGGCGCGCGAGAAGTTCGGGTTTCTGCTCGACGCCCTGGCCTTCGGCGCGCCGCCGCACGGTGGCATCGCCTTCGGGCTCGACCGCATCGCCATGCTGTTGAGCGGCGGCACGTCGTTGCGCGACGTCATCGCCTTCCCGAAGACCCAACGCGCCGTCTGTCTCATGACCGACGCACCCAGCCCCGTCGACAGCCGCCAGCTCCGCGAGCTCGGACTCAAGCTGAGCGACTGAGGTTCAAGAGCGGCCTTGCCCCACGAATCCTCCCCGTCGTTGAGCCGCCAGGGGTCGGTTCGAGAATGGCAGTGAGGGCTTGGGGATTTCCTTCCTCTCGGGCAAAGCGAACCTGATGGCGGCCCTTGTGTAGAGACAAGGTTTGGGGGTGAGCGCGTGGATCGGGATGCGGTAATGCGGCGCGCCCTGCGGACAAGCGTCGTCTACAATCTTGGCGGGGCATTGCTGTTCGCCTTCCCAAACTCCCTCGGCAAGCTGGCGGGACTTCCCGGTCCCGTCCCGCCGGTGTACGGCGTGCTGCTGGCACTATTCGTCGCCCTCTTCGCTGGCGCGTACGCGTGGTTGGCGCGTCAGCCGCGCATCGACCGGCCGCTGGTCGCCCTTACCGCGATTGGCAAGGCCAGCTTCTTTGTCGTCATGTGCCTTTCCTGGTTCCTGGGGGCCGCGCCTGGAATGGGCGTCCTGGCCGCAAGCGGCGATTTGATCTTCGCCATGATCTTCACGTGGTGGTTGCTCGGCGGCGGGGCGGTTGCGCCAGATCAGCCTCTCTGAACGGCAAGGCTGGACACCAGGCTGGCGTTGATCCGCTTGCGCGGTGACGCGTTGCGCCGTTTTCAGAATGAGCAGCACGCGCCATTTGCGCCGCTCACCATCTTGCCCTATATTCGCGCGCCTTCGTCGGCGATGGGCATGCCCGAGGGGCCTTGCTTCCTTCTCGAACGCGCTGAGGATGAGCAGCGGAGGGGATGAGATGATCAGTTGCAGAAGTTGGCGCTCCACCACGCGGATGGCAACCGTGGCGCTCGTGGTTGTCGGGGTTGCGGGGTGCAGCCTGTTCCAGTCGCGTCCCAAGCTCGAGGAGCCCGTCGAGCTCATTGCAGTGATGCCCATCGAGTCCCAGGACACCGGCGGCGCGCCGGTGGCCGGCGAGCCGCCGCGCATCGCACCCGGCGCCGCGCGCGTGATTACCGCGCAGATCTACGACGTGCTGTCGAGCTCGTCGGAGTGGCATTTCGTGCCCGATCTGAGCGTGGTGCAGGCGCTGAGCCAAGCGGATACCAGCGGCGACCTGTCGCTGCGCGCCCGCTGGCTGGGCCAGAAGGTCAAGGCTGACGCCGTGCTGTTCGGCACCGTGTCGCGCTATGTCGAACGCGTCGGCGCCGAGTACGGGGTGAAGCAACCGGCGGCGGTCGCCATCAAGCTGCAGCTCCTCTCGGTCAAGTCGGGCACCATCCTGTGGACCGGCTCCTTCGATCAAGAGCAGCAGCCGTTGTCTTCGAATCTCTTCAACTGGTGGCAGTTCTGGCAAGGCGGACCGAAATGGTTCACCGCGCCGGAGTTCGCCCACCTGGCCGTCCAACGACTGCTGGAGGATCTCCAGACGCGAATGGAGTCCTGAAAGAGCGCCGATCGTTGATCGCGTATGGCTGATGGTCCGAATCTCTTAAGCCATCTGCCATCTGCTATCGGCGATCAGCCATCGGCGCCTTACGTATACAATCCTCCATTCGGACTGATCACCTGCCCGGTCACGTAAGCCGCGTCATCGCTTGCCAGGAAGAGCGCCGCGCCGGCGATATCCTCGGGCGTGCCTTCGCGACCGAGCGGGACACGCATGAGCAGCATCTGCTTGGCCATCGGCGGGATGCCGGCAGTCATCGGCGTGTCGATGAGCCCCGGCGCAATGGCGTTGACGCGAATGCCGGCACCGCCGACTTCCTGCGCCACCGATTTGGTGAATCCGATGATACCCGCCTTGGCGGCGCCGTAGTGCGGCGAGCCGGCAATTCCGGCGAGGCCGGCGACCGAGGCCATGTTGATGATCGAGCCGCTGCGCTTGCCTTCCATGATGCGGAGCGCGGCGCGGGTGCAGTAGAAGTTGCCGAAGAGGTGAATCTCGACCATGCGGCGCCACTCCGCGTCGCTCAGGTCGCGGGTGATGCCCAACGATTCCCGCGGGCCCCCACTCACCATCTTCATCATCTGCTCGCGCAACCGGTCCTGTAGCGTCGGGCTGAGCTCGCCGATGCCGGCGTTGTTCACCAAGATGTCGACGCTGCCGAAGCGCGCGACCGCCTGCTGGAACAACGCATCGACTTGTGCCGAGCTTGCCACGTCCGTGGTCACCGCGAGCGCCTGGCCACCGTCCGCCGCGATCTCCTGCGCCACCGACGCCGCGTGCGCCGCATTGATCTCGCCAATGACGATGGCGGCACCTTCCGCGGCGAAACGCCGGGCGATCCCGCGCCCGATTCCCGATCCGCCACCGGTGATGACCGCTACTTTTCCGTCCAGTCGACCCATGTGTCCTCCTCAGAAAGGTGCGCTTCCTCATACCGCAAGTCGCCACCGCCGCGAAGCCGGTCGACGACCGCGTCACTCGTGGAGAACACGGTAGATGCGGATCACCGGACCGGGACGCTCGGGGCCCGGGGTGATCTCCGCGACGAGCGGCAAGTTGCGAAAGATGAATTGGTAGAATGCTGCGCCCGTCGAGCCGACCACATATGGCGGGTGCGTCGCGCGCGCATACACATTTGAGCTCAACACCAGATAGTCGATGCGCTGATCGAGATACCACGGGTAGCTGCGCAGGGCCAAGGACCACTGGTAGCTGACCTGGTAGCGATCGGTCGGCACCTGCGGCGTGTATTCCTCCCGCGCGAGGCGACTGCCGGCCGGCAGACTGGCGTCGATCCACTCGAGCGCCACGCTGCGTGTGTCGGGCTGCGCAAGCTGGCGATCGTGGTTGATGCAGGCGAGCACTCCGGGCGCCGCCAGCGCGCACATGATCCCCGCGTAGGTTGCGACACCGACCCGCCGCGGCAAGCGGCGCACGAACTGCCAGCCGATATCCGCCCCAGCCAAACACAGGAAGGGCAAGATGATCACCAGATTGCGTTGCGCACGGTATGGATACCAGGAAAGGAAGGCGAGATAGGCCAGCGGCACCAGGACAAGCACCAGGTCGACACGCCGTGGCAGCGCCCGCCCGGCCTGCGCGCACAACCGCGGCAACACGCCGCGCAGCAACATGCCGATCAGCCCGAGCGCACCCGCCAACGCCGCTGGCCGCAGGAGACCGCTGTCGGCCAGGTACGTCGTGTACCAGCACCAGTCGCTGCCCGGTACGTTGTCACCCAGATAGTTCTGGCGCTGCTGTCGCAAACCGTCCCAGAACTCGGAGTAGCCAAGCACGGCGAACGGGCAGGCGATCAAGAATCCCGCGGCAGCGGCGGCCAGGACAATGAGCGTGTGCCGCACTGCGCCACGGAACGCTCCCGACATTGCCGCTACGATGGGCACAAACAGCGCGATGCCAGCGGTATACTTCGTGCCGGCCGCCAGTCCGGCGACGCATCCCGCCGCCGCGAGTCGCCGCGAATCTCCCGTGCGCGCGGCGCCAATGCTCAGTGCCAGCGCGGCGGTCAACAACGTCGCGGCGGGCACATCGGTCGTCATGAAGTGGCCACTCTCGTTGTGTAGAGGCGCCGCCGCGAGCAGCAACGCAGCCCCCAACCCGACGGGTAGACCCGCATAGGCGCAGCCGGCGCGATAGATCCACCACACTCCAAGCACCGCACAGAGCGCGACCATCAGGCGCCCGCCGAGAACGAACGGCCATTGCGCCGGCAAGGCGTCCCAGGGGCCGATCCGGTTGAGTGCCGTGTCCGTGCTCAAGGGCGCATGGACCAGCGGCTGCACGACGGCCACCACCGCGGCTTCCAGGTAGAGCAGCAACGTTGGATACTGAAACCAATGCGGGTTGGCAGTGCGCTCGCGCACCATGTTTAGCGCCGGCTGCAGAATCAAATGTTCGTCGGGATGGTAGAGAAACGGCGCGCCCCAATTGATCGCCCAGAAGCGCAGCACCGCCGCCAGAGCGACCACAAGCACGATCAGCGGCGTTTTCGCGCCGCGCGCCGTGAGGCGGGTCACGGCCGGGGGAATAGCAGAGTAAAACGTGAAACGGAAAACGGCTGATCGCCGATGGCCAATAGTGCGACCATCAGCGATCAGCGATCGGCGATCAGCCATCAACGGGCAGCGGTCCTTGACGCCTTCTCGGCCCTGGCGTACCTAACACACCACCTTGAACGACGCCGCGTTTCTCAAAGCCTGCCGTCGCGAGCCGACCGCATATACGCCTATCTGGTTGATGCGGCAGGCAGGCCGTTACATGCCCGAGTACCGTTCGGTGCGCTCGCGTTATGGCTTCCTCGACCTGTGCAAGGATGCCGACGCGGCGGCCGAAGTCACGGTCACCGCGGTCGAGCGCCTTGGCGTCGACGCGGCGATCATCTTTGCCGACATCCTACTCATCGTCGAGCCACTGGGCGTTGGCCTGGAGTTCTCGCAGGGGGACGGACCGGTGTTGCACAATCCCGTCCGCACGCCAGCCGACATCGAACAGCTGCCCGACGTCGACGCGGCCGCGGCATTGCCGTTCGTCTACGACGCCATACGCAAAGCCCGCGCCGCACTGAAAGTCCCGTTGATCGGGTTTTCCGGAGCGCCCTTCACCCTGGCCTCGTACGTCATCGAAGGCGGCGGCTCGCGCAACTACGTGCACACCAAGACGCTGATGTACGAGGCGCCGGAAGCCTGGCATACCTTGCTGCGGCGTTTGTCCAGCGCGGTCGTCGCATACCTCAACAGGCAAATCGCCGCCGGAGCACAGGCCGTACAACTGTTCGACAGTTGGGTCGGCTGCCTTGCCCCCGACGACTACCAGCGCTTCGTGCTCCCGCATATGCGCACGCTCATCGGCGGCATTACCCCCGGCGTACCGGTGATTCATTTCGGCACCGGGACGTCCGGGCTGCTCGAGCTGATGCGCGCCGCCGGCGGCGACGTCATCGGCGTCGACTGGCGCCTCGATATCGGCCCCGCGTGGCAACGCATCGGCTACGACGTCGCCGTGCAAGGCAACCTCGATCCAGTCGTATTGTTCGCGCCGCGCGATGAGATCCGCGATCGCGCCACGCGCATTCTCGATCAGGTGCGCGGCCGCGACGGCCACATTTTCAATCTTGGTCACGGCATTCTACCGGCCACACCGGTGGACCACGTCATTGCGCTCGTCGACATGGTGCACGAGCTGAGCAGCCGGTGAGGCCGCTGGCCGGCGTCTCTATGGTCCGCTCCCCGTTGGGTCGCTGCGCGCTTCGAAGCATGACAACTGATGAGACAAAACCCCTTCACCACGAAGAACACGAAGCGCACGAAGGAGAAGGCCAAAGCGTCAGGTCATCACCCAAGAGCGGGCCTCGTACTCGATGAGGTTTGCTGGACACCGGCGAGGGCTGTTGCGCTCGCGTTCTTCGTGGTCTTCGTGTCCTTCGTGGTGAATTCCTTCTGTCAGATTGGGTTTAACATGAAGGATCTTCCGTGTACGACGCCGTCCTGCTGATCGCTTTCGGCGGCCCAACCGCCATGCGGGAGGTTTTGTCGTTTCTCGAGAACGTCGTGCGCGGGCGGCCGATACCTCCGGCGCGTCTCGAGTTGGTGGTGCACCACTACGAGTTGATCGGCGGCCGCTCACCGCTCAACGAGCTCACGTTCCGCCAGGCGCGGGGCCTCGAAGCCGCGCTGCAGGCGCAGGGACCCGCTTTGCCGGTGTACGTCGGCATGCGCAATTGGACGCCCTATCTCTACGAAACGCTGGCGCGCATGGCGACCGACGGCGTGCGCCGCGCCGTCGGCGTGATCATGTCGCCGCAGCAGAACGACGCCGGGTGGGGCCGTTACCAGCGCGACGTGGCCGGTGCCCGCGAGCAGGTAGGCGCGGCGGCACCGGAAATCGATTACGCCGATGAGTGGCATGCGCACCCGCTATTCCTCGAAGCGCTGAGCGAGCACGTCGCCGCCGCGCTGGCCCGTGTGCCCGCCGAGCGGCGCGCCGCAACGCCAATCGTTTTCACCGCCCACAGCATCCCGACGGCGATGGCGGCGGCATCGCCGTACGTCGCGCAGATCACCGAGGCGGCGCAGCGCATCGCGGCGCGGCTCGGCCATGCGCACTGGTCGATCGCCTACCAGAGCCGCAGCGGCAGTCCGCGCGAGCCCTGGCTCGAGCCGGACATCTGTGAGGTCGTGCGGGCGCTGGCAGCGGATGGCGTCCCCGACGTGGTGGTGGTGCCCATCGGCTTCGTTTGCGATCATGTCGAAGTGCTCTACGACCTCGACATCGAGGCCCGGCAAGTGGCTGAAGCGGCAGGTATCAACCTCGTGCGGGCATCGACCGTGAACGATCACCCGGCGTTCATCCGCATGCTTGCGGATGTCGTGCGGCGCGCGGCAAGCCCTCCGGTCCCCTCGCCCATTTTGGGAGAGGGTTAGGGTGAGGGCCGTCAGGGGTTTGCCTCAAGCATCCGGTCACGCATGACTTCGTCCGACATCCCTCACCCCGGCCCTCTCCCCGAATGGGAGAGGGAGCAGAGAGCCGAGGCGATTGCCGATGCCTGATCGCGCACCGCACATCGTCGTCGTCGGCGGCGGCGTCGCCGGGGTCGCGGCCGCGCACCGGCTCGTCGAGCTCGGCCGCGAGCAGCAGCGCCCGCTGCGCTTGACGCTCCTCGAGGCGGGTCGCCGACTCGGAGGTTCCATTGCCACGGAGCGCACAGACGGGTTTGTCATCGAGGCCGGTCCCGACTCGTTTATTTCCGAGAAACCATGGGCGTTGCAGCTGTGCGAACGCATCGGCTTCACGTCGCACCTGGTGCGCACGCGCGACACCGACCGGCGCACGTTCATCGTCCACAACGGCGCGCTGCACGCGTTGCCCGACGGCTTCTTGCTGCTGGCACCAACGCAGTTCTGGCCATTGTTGACGACGCGGCTGTTCTCGTGGCCGGGGAAGCTGCGGATGGGGCTCGACCTGGTACTGCCGCGCGGCCCGCAGGGCGGGGACGAGAGCCTGGCGTCGTTCGTCACGCGCCGCATGGGCCGTGAAGCGCTGGAACGCGTCGCGCAGCCGCTGGTCGGGGGCATCTATACGGCCGACCCGGCTGAGCTGAGTCTCGCCGCGACCATGCCGCGCTTTCTCGAAATGGAGCGCACATCGCGCAGTATCATCTGGGCGATGTGGTCACAAATGCGGCGTGCGCCGGCTGCCACGCGCGGCACCAGCGGTGCCCGCTGGAGCTTGTTCGTCAGCGCCGACGACGGCATGCAGAGTCTCATCGACGCATTGGCGCAACGCCTGCCCGCCGGCGCGGTACGCCTTGGCTGCGCGGTGACAGGACTAACAACCTCCCCCTGCGTCCCCCTCCTTGCCGAGGAAGGCGATAGGGGGAAGGCGAGCGAGCGGAGGTGGACGGTCACGACCACCGACGGCAGCGCGCTCGCGGCCGACGCCGTGGTGCTGGCCACGCCGGCACATCAAACCGTGCGTTTCGTGGCCGAGCTCGATGCTAATCTCGCCGGCGAGCTGCGCGGCATTCCATACGCGTCGTCGGCGACGGTGAGCCTGGCCTACCGCAATGATCAGCTGGCGCAGCCGCTGGCGGGCTTCGGCTTCGTCGTGCCGCTCGTGGAAGCGCGCGCGATCGTGGCGTGTACGTACAGCAGCGTGAAGTACCCGGGTCGCGCGCCCGACGGGCACGTGCTGCTGCGCGCCTTCGTCGGTGGCGCCATGCAGCAACAGCTCTTCGAACAGGACGACGCGACGATGGCCGCAAGCGTCCGTCGCGAGCTGCGTGAGCTCCTGGGCATCAGCAGCGAACCGGTGCTGACGCGCATCCACCGGCACCCGCAGGCGATGCCGCAATATCGCGTCGGCCACCTGGATCGCGTGCAACGCATCGACGCGGCACTCACCCAACACCCGGGCCTGGCCGTCGCCGGCAACGCCTACCGCGGCGTCGGCATCCCCGACTGCATCCACAGCGGGGAAATGGCCGCCGAGACGGTGTGGAACGGTCTGGCTTCGAGCTGAACACCAACTCCACTTTACAACATCTCCAGCTGCGCACCCTTGTCGTAGATGATGCGTCCGTCGACGACGCGCGCGAACTCTGGCAAACGATGCTCGACCGCGCGCCCCTGGCTTTGGATATGCCGTACGCTGTAGCCGCGGACGACGAGTTGGTCGGCAATCAGACGGCGGTGGCATTGCCAGTACAACGCCTCGGCGCACATGAACGCCGTCGTCCGCGCCTGTGCCGCGGCGAGCAGTTGCGCGAGGCCCTCGGCAAACTCGGCGCTCTCCGCGTGATCCGCATAGTTGCGGAAGGCCTCGACGGTCCAGGCGGTGTGCGGCGAGTCGGGTCGTGGCCGGCGGCGGCGACCGCCGAGCTTGGGAAGCCAGTCGTAGACGATGCCGCACGCGTGCAGCGCCTGCGCCAGTGGCTCGCGATTGAACTGCGGCCAGCGGCGCGACGCAGGGAACGCTCGGACGTCGGCGATGCCGCGGACGCCGTGCGAGTCGATCAGCGCCAGGAGTTCGTCGAGCGGCCGATTCGAGTGGCCGACGCTGTAGAGGATGAGCGTCACGCCTCACGATTGCAGATTGGTTTGCGGACGACCAGCGAGGGAGGACCGGCAATTACAGCAGCGTGTCGATAATCCGATTCAGCGTCGGGCTGGGGCGCATGGCCTTGGATACCTTTGCGGGGTCGGGGTGGTAGTAGCCGCCTGTGTCGACAGGCTTGGCCTGCGCCCCGAGGAGCTCGGCGTTGATCTGCACCTCGTTCTCCTGCAACTGCTTGGCCACGGTGGCGAAGCTCGCTTGAAGTTCCTTGTCCTTGGCCTGCGTGGCGAGTGCTTGGGCCCAGTACATCGCGAGGTAGAAGTGGCTGCCGCGGTTATCGATCTGGCCGACCTTGCGCGCCGGTGACTTGTTGTTGTCAAGAAACTTGGCAATCGCCTGGTCCAAGGTGTCCGCCAGCAGCGCTGCGCGCGCGTTCTCGAACGCGGCGCCGATGTGTTCGAGGCATGCCCCGAGCGCCGAGAACTCGCCGAGCGAATCCCAGCGCAGGTAACCTTCCTTCTGGAACTGCTGCACGTGCTTTGGCGCCGAGCCCCCAGCGCCGGTTTCGAACAGGCCGCCGCCGGCGAGCAGCGGCACGATCGACAGCATCTTCGCCGAGGTCCCGATCTCGAGGATCGGGAACAGGTCGGTGAGGTAATCACGCAGGGCGTTGCCGGTGACAGAGATGGTGTCGAGGCCCTTGCGGAGGCGCTCGAGCGAGTACTTCATCGCCTCGATCGGCGGCAGGATGCAAATCTCGATGCCGTTGATGTCGTGGCCTTTGAGGTAGGTATCCACTTTGGCGATCACCTGGGCATCATGTTTGCGGTTCTTGTCGAGCCAGAAGACGGCCGGGGCGCCGGTCGCGCGGGCCCGCCGGATGGCGAGCTTGACCCAGTCGCGCACCGGAATGTCCTTCGTTTGGCAGGAACGAAAGATGTCGCCGTCCTCGACTGCCTGCTCGAGCAGCGTTGTTCCCGTGGACTCGTCGACAACGCGGATCGTGCCGGCAGCCGGCGCGATGAAGGTCTTGTCGTGCGAGCCGTACTCCTCGGCCTTCTGCGCCATGAGGCCGACGTTCGGCACGCTGCCCATGGTGGCCGGGTCGAAGGCGCCGTGTGCCTTGCAGTCCTCGAACATCGCCTCGTAGGTCGTGGCGTAGCAGCGGTCGGGAATCATCGCCTTGGTTTCGTGCAGTTTGCCGTCGGGTCCCCACATCTGGCCGGATTCGCGGATCACCACCGGCATCGACGCATCGACGATGATGTCGCTCGGCACGTGCAGGTTGGTAATGCCTTTGTCGGAGTCCACCATCGCGAGTGCCGGGCGGATCGCGTAGACAGCCTCGATGTCGGTTTCGACCTCCGCCTTCTTGTCGACCGGCAGCTTTTCAAGCTTGGCGTACACGTCGCCCAGCCCGTTGTTGGGAGTGACGCCGAGCGCCTTGAACGTCTTGGCGTGCTTCTCGAAGACCGGCTGGAAGAACACGGTGACGGCGTGGCCGAAAATTATCGGGTCGGAAATCTTCATCATCGTGGCCTTCAAGTGCAACGACAGCAGCAGGCCCTTCTGCTTGGCGTCCTCGATCTGCTCCGCGAAGAACTGGCGCAGCGCTTTGACGTGCATCACGGAGGTGTCCACGATTTCGCCCGCGAGCAGGCCCATATTTTTCTTCAGGACGGTGACCGTGCCCGTGGCGTCGACGAACTCGTAGCGGACCTCCGTGGCCTTGGCGACGGTGGCGGAATTCTCGGTGCCGTAGAAGTCGCCGCTGCTCATATGCGCGACCTCCGCCTTGGAACCCTTGCTCCAGGGCCCCAGCTTGTGCGGGTGTTTCTTGGAGAAGGCTTTCACCGAGAGTGGAGAGCGGCGGTCGGAGTTGCCCTCGCGCAGTACCGGATTGACGGCGCTGCCGAGCACCTTGCCGAAGCGCCCCTGCAGCGCCTTGTCGGCGTCGTCCTGCGGGTTCTCCGGATAGTCCGGGATGCGGTAGCCGTGCGCGTGCAATTCCTTGATGGCCTCTTGCAGCTGCGGGATCGAGGCGGAGATGTTGGGCAGCTTGATGATATTGACCTCCGGCAACTGCGTCAGTTCACCGAGCTGCGTGAGGTAGTCCGGAACCCGCTGCTCCGGCGTGAGATTCTCGGGGAAGTTGGCGATGATGCGCCCAGCAAGCGAGATGTCCGGTGTCTCGACGGCCACGCCCGAGCCCTTCAGAAAGGCACGGATGATCGGCAACAGCGAATAGGTGGCGAGCAGTGGGGCTTCGTCCGTGAGTGTCCACTGAATCGTCGTAGTCTTGGTGGTCATTGCAACTCCTCCGTATGGGGATTTCGCCAACCCCGAGCTCTGTTCGAGAGGGCGCGGCCGCGATGTCGTCGCGAATTCGATATAGCCCGACACCATACGTAGTGCGAGCCGGCCACCACCTGCCGCACCACAGCAATTCGCCCGGCGGCAACATCAACTACGACAGCGGCCACGCGATCTTCGAAGCCACGCACGGCACGGCGCCGAAGTACGCCAACCTCGACCAGGTCAACCCGGGCTCGGTCATTCTCTCCGGTGTGATGATGTTCGAGCACCTGGGTTGGAACGAAGTCGCCGCGTTGATCATCAAGGGCTTGGACGGCGCCATTGGCGCGAAGACCGTGACTTACGACTTCCACCGCCAGATGGAAGGCGCGCGCCTGTTGAAGTGCTCCGAGTTCGGTCAGGCGATCATCAAGCATATGTAGGACCTGCGGCCGGCATCTTTCCTATGGCCCACTCCCCGTTGGGTCGCTCGCCGCGTGCCATCGCCAGGGTTCGACTCACGCGCGGCATGCTCCCAATCGCGAGCGACCTCTCGCTCACACGAGAAACCGCCCGGAATGTGGCGACAGCGCACGAAGTGCGCTACCTTGCCGCCGATGCCTCGTCCTGCTGAGCTCTCGGCGCGCACCCGCGCGCGCAATCTCGATACGCTGGGCCGTGACGAGTTCGACCTGCTGGTCATCGGCGGCGGCATCACCGGTGCGGGCATCGTGCGCGACGCCAGCCTGCGCGGCTTCCGCGTGGCCCTCGTTGAACGGCGCGACTTCGCGACCGGCACCAGCAGCCGCTCGTCGAAGCTGATCCATGGTGGGCTGCGCTACCTGCCACAAGGCGATGTCGGCCTGGTGATGGAAGCCGCCAACGAGCGCCGTGTCCTGCGGCGCATCGCTCCCCACCTGGCGCGACCGATTCAGATGCTGTACCCGGTCCACAGTCGCTCCGGATACGCCACCATCAGTGCGGGCCTGTGGACCTATGACCGCATGGCGCGGGTTCTCAAAGAAGAGCGCAATCAAATGCTCGGCCGTGATGAGACGCTGGCAACCGAGCCGCTCTTGCGGCCCGACAAGATCTACGGCGCCGGCTTGTACTACGAGTGCCTCACTGACGATGCACGGCTGGTCATCGAAACCATCAAGGCGGCCGCGGCGCGTGGCGCGGTGGTCGCCAACTATGCGCCGGTCACCCAGCTGCTCGCCGAAGGCGGCCTGCTGACGGGCGCGATGGTCCGCGACACCGTCACCGACACCGAGATTGCCGTGCGCGCCAAGGCCGTCGTCAACGCCGCGGGCCCCTGGGTCGACGAGGTCCGCCTGCTGCAAGGTGGCGACGAGCGTCCATGTCTGCACCTGACCAAAGGCATCCACCTCGTGCTGCCGCGTGAGCGCCTGCCGGTGTCGCGCATCGTGGTGATGAATACGCCCGACAAACGCTCCGTGTTCGTGGTGCCCCGCGGCGACGTCGTCTACCTCGGCACCACCGATACGGACTACGAAGGCCGCTACGACGATCCTGCGATCACCCTTGACGACGTGAACTATCTCCTGGCCGCGGCGAACGCCACGTTTACCGTCGAGCGACTCGGGCTTGACGACGTGGTCGGTACGTGGGCCGGGTTGCGACCCTTGCTGCACGAGGAAGGCAAGAAACCCACGGAGATTTCGCGCAAGGATGAAATGATGGTGGGGCCGACCGGGTTACTCTCGATCGCCGGCGGCAAGCTGACCACCTATCGGAAGATGGCCGAGCGTGTCGTCGACAAGGTCGTCGAGCAATTGTCGGCGCGCGGTGTCCGCACGCCGGAGCGAAAGGGAGACAGTGAGAACGAGCTGTTGAGCGGTGGCGACACCGGCGAAGACATCGACGCCTTCATCGCGCGCCTCACGCAGCGCTGGCCCCAAGTACCCACCGACATCGTCAACCGGCTGGTGTCCCTCTACGGCAGCGACGGCGAGCGTATGGTCGAAGCCATGGTCGGCGATCCATCGCTGGCGGAACGTTGCACCCCCGGCTCGCCGGTGACGCGTAGCGAGGTCGCCCACGCCCTGCGCGAGGAAATGGCGCTCACCCTGGAAGACGTTCTCGAACGCCGTGCCCGTTTGTTTCTGTGGGACGTGCATAACGGTCTGACCGTTGCCCCGCAGGTGGCGCAGTGGATGAGCGACCGTCTCGGTTGGGATGCCGCCCGCTGCACCGCGGAGGTCGAGGGCTACCGCGAGCACGTGCGCGATGCAAAAAACTTCACGACCCCCGAGAGCAGCAACCCGGAGGTGGCACATGCCTGAGTCAGCTGTCACACGCCACCGCGAGGCCCTCGTCGTCAGACTCGGCAACGAGGTGGTACGCTGGGATGAAGACAGCCTGGCGCAGCATAGTCGCGACACCTGGGTTCTCTCGGTGTTGCGCACCCTGCGCGGCACACTGACCGCGCGCCCGCTATGCATCGTCAGTCCGACCACCGTCGAAGAGGTCTCGGAAACTCTGCAGTACGCCAACCGGAACGGGCTCGCCGTGGTTCCCTTCGGCGCGGGCTCCGGTGTTTGCGGCGGCGTGCTCCCGCCCGAGGGGGCTGTCGTCATCGACTTGCGGCGCATGGGTCGCATCGTCGAGCTCAACGAGACGGCGCTTACGGTCCGCGTCCAGGCAGGAATGATGGGCAACGCCTTCGAAGCGGCGCTCAACGCCGCCGGCTACACGATGCGCAATTTTCCCCAGTCGATCGACTTGTCCACGGTGGGTGGCTGGATATCTACGCGCGCCGCCGGCCAGTTCTCGACGCGCTACGGCAGTACCGAGGACATGCTCCTGGGTCTGGAGGCGGTGTTACCGGACGGCCACGTGCTGCGCACGCGAGTGGGGCCGCGCTCGGCAACCGGACCGGACCTGCGCAACATCTTTCTCGGCGCCGAGGGCACGTTGGGTATTGTGACCGAAGCCACGATGCGTATTTGGCCACTGCCGGAGCACAGCATCGGGCAGGGGTTCGTGTTTGCCTCGATGCGCGACGGCTTGGAAGCCATCCGTCTCAGCTTGCGTGCCGGGTGGCGCCCGCCGGTGGTCCGCTTGTACGACGGCGTCGAAACCGCGCGCTTGTTTCCCGACGTGAGCAGCGGCACCAACTGCCTGCTGATTCTGCTGTCCGAAGGGCCGGCGGCGTTGGCGAGCGCGGAAGCCGCGGCGTGCGCCAGCGTCTGCGCGGCGCACGGCGGACAGGCAGTTGGCGATGCCCCGTTTCAACGCTGGATGGCCGAGCGCAATCAAGTTCCAACCTTTGAATCGTTTCTGCAACGCGGCTTGGTGTTGGACACCATCGAGGTGGCGAGTACCTGGGATCGCATCAACGACCTGTACCGCGAGGTCATCGCCGCGCTGCAGACGGTCGACGGCATTCTGGTTGCCTCCGGGCACAGCTCACATAGCTACGCGCAGGGCACGAACATTTACTTCACCTTCGTGGCGCGCCCGCGCGATGCCGCGCAGGCTGAAGCGACCTATCTCGCCTGTTGGGAGCAGGCGATGGAAGCGACGCTGCGCTGCGGCGGGACCATCGCGCATCACCATGGCATCGGCCGCCTGCGTACCCCCTGGATGGAGCGCGAGCTCGGCGGCGGTCTCGCGGTGCTCCGCGCCCTCAAACACGCGCTGGATCCCAATGGGATCATGAATCCGGGGGTGTTGATTCCGTAAGTCAACAAGCCGGAACTACACGGGAGAAGCAATGGAAAACCGGGAATGGAGAACCGGGAATTCAAAACCGGCGAATGGATCGCACGCATTGGCCCATTCTCCATTCTCAGTTTCCCGTTCCGGGTTTTCCATTCCTCTTTTCTGATTCATGCCCTACATCCTCGCCATCGATGAAGGCACCACTGGCGTCCGGGCGCTGATCTTCGACGAGCGCAGCACGGTCGTCGGCGGCGCGTATCGGGAGTTGACGCCGAGCTACCCGCACCCCGGCTGGGTGGAGCTCGACGCCGAGGGTATCTGGGAGGCCACCCGTACCGTGTGTGCCGGCGCCCTGGGTGCGGCGCGCCTGCAGGCGCGCGACGTGACCGCCATTGGTCTCTGCAATCAACGGGCAACGACGCTCGTGTGGGAGCGCGCCTCGGGGCGTGCCGTCCATCCGGCGATCGTGTGGCAGGACGTGCGGACCGCCGAGCGCATCCCCGAGCTGCTCGCCGAAGGCATTTTCACCAATGCCATGGCCTCCGCCGCCAAGCTCGAATGGGTGCTGCGCGCGGCGGAGGATGGCGAGCGACGCGCGCCGAATCGCGAGCTCTGTTTCGGCACGGTAGACAGTTGGCTGGTGTGGAAGCTCACCGGCGGAACCGTGCACGTAACCGACTACTCGAACGCTTCCTGTACGAGTCTCTACGACGCGATGCAGAACTGCTGGGATACGCATGCATTGTCGGTGCTCGGCATTCCCGCGAGCATGATGCCGGCGCTGCGTTCGTCGAGCGAAGTGTACGGGCACACCACCATCGACACGTTCGGCGCCGTGGTGCCGGTTGCCGGCATTGCCGGCGACCAGCAAGCGGCGATGTTCGGCGAGGTCGGCATCGAGCGCGGTGCCGTGAAGATCACCTACGGCACGTCGGCCATGGCGGACGTGAACACCGGCGACATGCCTGTGTTGTCGCCGCGCGGCGCCTATCCGCTGATCCTCTGGGGACTCAATGGGCAGCGCGCGTACTGCCTCGAAGGTACCGCGATCAGCGCCGGCGCGGCGGTCCAGTGGCTCCGCGATGGCCTCGGGATCTTGGAGAAGCTGGAGGATAGTTACGCGTTGGCCGCGCAGGTTGCCGATACGGCCGGCGTCTGGGCGGTGCCGGCGTTCCAGGGCCTGGGCACGCCGCACATGGATCCCAACGCGCGCGCCGTCATCGGCGGCCTGTCGCGCGCCAGCACGCGCGCGCACGTCGTGCGCGCGGTCTTGGAGGGCATCGCCTATCGCAGTCGTGAAGTGTTGGAGACGTTGCTCGAAGACTCGTCGACACCGCCACCCGCGCGCTTGCGCGTCGACGGCGGTGCAGCCGCCAACGACTTTCTCTTGCAGCATCTGGCCGACGTTCTTGGTCTGCCGGTGGAGCGGCCGCACTCGGTCCAAGCCTCGGCCCTCGGCGCCGCCTATCTGGCCGGTCTGGCCACCGGCGTCTGGTCGAACGGCGATCAACTCAAGCAGGCGTGGCGCAGCGGCGGGGTCTTCGAGCCGCGCTGGAGCGCCGACCAGCGCGACAGCAGCTTCCACGACTGGCAGAAGAGCATCGCCGCCGCACGTACACGCGTCTTTCTCTAGGACCTGCGGCCGGCGTCTTTTCTATGGCCCGCTCCCCGTTGGGTCGCTGCGACCTGCCAAGTCCGACAGGCTGCTAGCTTGAGGAATGATCTTATGGAAGCCACTCGTCAGTGTTGATGCGGACTATCTTGGTGGGCCGGCGACGGTCCTTGGGGTTTCAGGAAGCCTTCCGCAGAATCGGCACCTCTGATTGGCCCATGGTGCGCCGTGATCTTGCTTCTGGCTTCGCTCGCAACCCGGCGTATGGTCGGATTCTCGTCGGTCTGCGCGATATGCTCCAGGACGTCGACCGCCTCGGGTGCGCCGATCTCGCCAAGGGCGAAGATCGCGGTACCTTTCGTGTCCGTATCAAGATTGCGCCGGAGAAACTCCATCAACGGTTGCGCGGCGCGCAGGTCGCCGATCTTCCCGAGCGCGGCGATGATGAGCTGCTCCATGCGGGCGTTTGTCGTGCGCATAATCAGGCACTCCACCAGGGGCTCTGTACTTTCACTCGCCCGTTGGTCGCCGAGAATCTGAATCGCCTTCGCCTGCACGCGCGCGTCCGGGTCGCCGACCGCCTTGATCAGAGCCGCGGTCGCCGCGTGGTCCTTCGACATGCTGAGCGCCTTCACCGCCTCCAGGCGTTTATCCGGGTCGGCGCTTGACAATTGTTTCACGGCCTCGTCGATCGATGCGCCCTGGGCGCTGTCGTTACGGTGCTGGCGCAAGTGGTTAGGGTTCATTTGCGCCACGGCGACACTCGCGACCACAGTCAGGAGCGTCAGCGAGAGTGACAGCTGTCGTGTGAGGCTCACCGGCCACATCGCATATCGGCCTTTCCTACTCTCGATGGCGGGTCTTGGGAAGCTCCGAGACCAGCTGGAGGTTGGTCAACGGCAAGGTCGGGGCCTCGACGGGATCGGCGTGCCCGGCGCCCAGAGGCCGACAGGCCTGTGAAAAATGGGGCGGGTGATATCGCTCACCACCCGCTCCGGACACGCAGTCGCCGACACACTGGCCGCGCGCCCGCGCCGTGGCACCGCACAACACCGCGACACACCTTGCGAGCGCCGCAATCGATGGCCCGATGATACCGCCAGCTCTATGTGGGGTGGTTGGACCGACTCGCCGCAAACATTGGTACGCTCGCCCAGGGTGGTGTGTCTGTCCTTACTGACCTCAGCATTTTGGTTGACCCATGGCGCATGAGGGAGCAAGTTCTTACTCGATGAGAATGCCGCGCGAATGAAGGAATGACGAAATCATGGCACGCGGGGCTCATGAGGTATGCTTTGCTGAGACAAGAGCACTTCCGTATCGCTGCTGGCTGCGCTTTCGCAAGGAAGACTCCAAGAACGCACCACGAACCGCACGACGAGGAACGAGACGCCCCATGCACGAGGAACCGTTTGCGAACCGCTTGAGAAGGCACGACTAGAACGCCAGGCGGTGATCGCCAGAGCACAGCACCTCGATGCGCTTGCGGGCCGGGAGCCCGCGATTTGGAGCCAGGTCGAAGGCCTCATCGCCAGCAAGCAGCCGAAGAGCTACGACCACGCGGTGACCTTGCTCGTGGATCTCCGGGACCTCGCCGCGCGAAAGGGTGGAGCCGACTTTCATCGCCGTGTCGATGAGTTGCGCGCCGCACACGCCCGCAAGCCAACGCTCATCGACCGCTTACAGAAAGCCGGCTTGTGAAGTAGTCATCGGCGTATTCCACGGCACCGAGCGGATGCTCCGTGCCCGAGCGCTGCGCCGGCGGGTGCGGACAGTCATGGCGATGTGGTAAGACGGTCCCCGATTGCTCCGATTACTTTCATGCCCACACGCCGCGAAAAGAAGGCAGATCCGCTCGAGCGGGAGATCGAGGTTGCCCTCCCTCCCGGCTACTTCATCAAGTATGGCACCGGATGGGGGTTCGTCGAAGGGCTTGAGCAGGTCGAGGGAGAGGTTGCCAAGCTCGTGCGCAGCGCACCGGCACGGGCGGCCGCGCTCTACGAGACCTTCCTGGCCGGCTGTTATGCGAAGGCCGAGGAACTCGACGACTCGAGCGGCAACTTCGGCATGTTCGTCGACCGTCTCTTCTCGGGATGGGTGAAGGCGCGCCAGGCGGCCAGCGCCAATCCCGACGAGACTGCACGCCGCCTCCTGGCCTGGATGGACGACGATCCCTACGGCTTCTGCTACCAGCTCGAGCGCGATCTGGTGAAGGTGCTGGACAAACGGTCACTCGCGGCCTTCGTACGCCGACCTCATGCGCTACGCGCCGAAGGCCGAGCACGCGGCGTGGCACGACAAGGCCATGGATGCAGCGGCCGGCGCTGATCTCCACTCCCTGATTGAGCTGTGGCTTGAGACCAAGGAGATCGAGCGGCTCGTCGAGAAGCTGCGCGAGGCGCGCGACGAGGAACTCGAGGGCATCAGCCACTACGCGACCGAACCCGTCGCCAAGGAGCTTGCGAAGACCCACCCAGACGTGGCGGCAAAGGTGTGCCGTGCCCTCGGGATGCGCATCCTGTTCGGATCTTCCACCGCAAGCCCTTCAACCACCGCGGCGGTGTTGAGCTTGCCATCTTCCGAGACCAGTATCAGCGATAGCTCCACAGCAGGCACTCCGTGTTGAGTCGCAACGCTCCCGCGCGTTGCGACTCGTCGTATCGACGCGGCGCGGACTTCCGGCGAAACGCATCGCATCCGAAAGGAGCGCGGGCGTCATCTCCAAGATTTGATGTAGGGGATGTCGTCTTCGGCATGCGCCTCCCAGAGCCGATCGAGCCGCGCCGCGCGCGTCTTCGCATCGGCGGGTGCACCAGCAATGAGCGGCACGAGCACGGCAATTGCGTGGTTCACGGCAGTGCCGATCGCACCGGACGAACTGTCGACGTGTTCGAGAGCCGGCGAGACGCGCTCGAGAAAGCTCACGGCCCCATCGGCAGCGGGCACCGCGTTCTTGCGTGCGACCTTACGGATCTCCGCCACAGCCTGCTTCACGCGCTGAATAGCCGGCTGCGATTTCCACCCGAACGCGTGTCGCCGGAAGCGGACCTTGAACTCCCACTTATGCGATGTGGCTTCGTCTATCGTTCGCGGCCTCTTGGTCATCGAGTCTCGGCTCCCGTCTACGCACCCGACGCCTTTTCACGCTCGTATCCGTACAGCCAGCGCGACTCGGTCGTGCCGAGGTTGCGGACCGTATGCCGCGCGCCGGCCGGGATGAGAAGCTCCTCGCCAGCCCGCGGGCGATGGGTCACGCCTGCGATCTCGAACTCCACCTCCCCCTCGACGACAATGACGACCTCGTCCGTGTCGTGGCCGAAGTCCGCCAGACCTGGCCTGGCGGGTCGACCCAAAGGCCACACGAGAAGCCTCGCATCTGCTAGTCGGCGGCAACAAGCATTCCGGTCCACGGGCGTCGCCATGACGCGCATCATGACAAAAGCGCCGAGGTTGTAGCAACGCTACGCGACCTTGTCCCGACACAGCGGCGCGCGCCGAGCGCCTGGTGACCAGGCCGGTGCGGAGCGATGAAGCGCCTCGCCGGAATTTCCACGGGTGTAGGAAATCGGTCGGCTTTTCGAGCGCTGCAAGTGCAATCGGAAGCTCTATAAGAGGGCGGCCATGGGCATGTACGACACCATTCGGTTTTACGGTGATGCTGCACCGCGATGCGCGGCGGGGCATCGGCTTGCGGATCTGCAGACCAAGGATCTGGACTGCGCGCTGGAGGTGTACTCGATCAATGGCGATCGACTGTATCGGCCTGGAAAGGATCGCACCGAGTCCGCTCAGTTGGATGAGTGTGGTCGCCTTGTGCTGACCGAGACGCGGGTTGCAGAGGCGGCCTCCCTTTCGATCGAGCTGCGAGCGTACAGCCACTGCGCGGCGTGCCGGCCGGTGCTGTATCTCGGTGAGGGGACGCTCGGCGGCGACTACGTGCACGAGCGGCGGTCCTGGTGCGAGTGGGCCTTTGTGTTTCGGGACGGGCGCTTGGAGCGGTGCGACGCTGTGCGGGTCGAGTCACGAGCGGCGGTTGCCGACGCGTTGCGCGGCGAGGGCCGCGAAGTCCTCGACGATCACGAACGCCTTGCACGGCTGCACTTCGATCGCGCCGGCAAGCGGGGATGGACTGACTGGTGAACCGCTGGTCATTCCCGATTCATGGCGAGTAAGAGCAGCTCAGCGGCCCAACTCCTTCAAGAACATCCAGTCCTTACGCTGGATCTCTCGGCGCGCCAACTTGGGGGGCCGAACTCCAGAGCGCGGGCCGCCACGAACAGCGCGACACGAACCTCGCCGCCGTTTTTGGCGTCGCAGGTCGGGGCTCGGATGCAGAGAACTCCTTCCGAAGACGGTTAAGCCGTAGCTGAACTTCGTCCCGCTCGCGCTCGAGTTCAACCAGTCGTGCTTCTTCTCTGCTTATCGCGTCGGCAAGGGAATCCCGACAAGTAGATGACTGTTCACGTGCGGCAAATGGAGGAGCATGACGCGAGTGTTATGGGTCACTCGCGCTTACTCACTCTACCGCTTGAGTCCAATCCCGACCTGATCGAGATCCAGATCGAGTTTCAGGGTGTCGTCGCGTGTGAGCCAGGAGAGCCACGGGTTTCACCACGGCCGGTTTTGCTCGCCAACTCATACGCTGCGCCGATGGTTGCCTCTACAGCTGGACGAACCCCCCGAGCGTACGCTGCGGCGCTTTTGCGGAATTCTATGGATGCGAGGAGGGGAATTGAATCCGCCAAAAGCCGCCGAAAAACCCAGCAAAATCAAGAAGCCGGTAGCATCAAGTGGGCCCACGGGTCCACTTGATGTTACGCCAACCATTCAATTTTGTTAGGGAAAAATGCGAGGAGGGGGACTTGAACCCACAAAGGAGCCTCCCGTAACTAGCGATTTTCATTCTGAAAACCGCCAAGAAACGCCATCTACCGCCCCAAATTGCACCCCATGGGGTGTAAAATCCAAAGAGCCCAAAAAGCCAAGGAGGAAGTAGCAATGGCAAGGCGAGAAGAACGAACGATCGGTGACATTGCGCGCGAGATCCGCGACGAAGCCACGCACCAGTTGCGCGGCTTTCCGGGGATTATGTTGCTGTTGACACGGGTGCAGCGGGTGCGCTATCCCCGCCTGCGTGTGGGCCGATCTTCTTACCTATGCCGGGCTGATCTTTGCCGGCGTCAAGGGAGCTATCACCGTGGCTAGCACCGTTACCGCCGCGATGGCGTGGATCAGCAAGCAGTGGATACCCCCGAAATCAAAGTGGCGTAAGCGACTCGGCGCTATCGAGTTACCACTTGTAGCAGTGGGCGTTGTCGCGCTCTTCTTCGCGGGGTTTGAGGCTTGGCGAGCCGAGCATCAGCAAGTTGTCCATCTGACGACTGGCGGGAGGCATCTCACGGACACGCAATCGCGAGAGATCGCAGGGAGGCTACGGAAGCTCGGCAACCATTTCACAATGATCTGGCGCCGCTCAGGGCCAGAGATCGCCGACTATGCGAAAGACATCGTGGCCGTCTTTGTCGCAGCAGGGTGGGAACCCCCGGAGGTTCAGCTAGGCACCGGAAATTTGATGCCAGCGGACGGCAGCCTTCTGATCGTGGCCCAGCCACCACTAGCAACCACACTGGAAACCATTTTTTTCAATGCAGGGGTTAGCGCCGACCACATGGATATACCCTCGCCAACCTACGGCGATACAGTGGAAATCAGAATAGGATCGAAACCCCGAGATTAGCAGGCTGCTGGCCGCTGGACTCGGCGCTTCTTTTTCGGCTTCGGCGACTTGTCGGGGGGTGGCGTGCCGATCAGCTTGCGCAAGGCATCGTCGAATGACATGCCAGGCGGAAATGAGACGGGCTTTGCTTTAGGCATCGCAACTATGAGTAGGTTGCTTACCTACTCATTGCAATCTGCGGTATCTTCGCGAAAGACGGTCTCGACGTCTAGCCAATGGGAAACGATCACCGTGGCAAATGGCAATCTACCGTCAGCCTGTGCCTTCCCGTTGAGTCCCACCACGTACTTCGCAGCGACGCGAGCGGCTTCAAACAAGCTCCGCTTCGCTTCCTCGCGTGACTGCCCGCCCCCATACACACGCAACTCTGGGCACACGGCGCGATACCAACCATCTCCACAGTCTACGTGAAATGTTAGCATTGCCCGCTTCCTCCCGCGCTCACGCTCCTACCTAAAGGCAGCGCTACTGCCTTTGTCAAGAGGAGCAATGCACTTGCCAGTACCACGATCGGGCAATGATAAGCAAGGGCGACGTCGGGACTTATCAAAAATCGGTACTATTTCCACTCCTCTGGTTCGTCCTTGTAACACCCGATGATTCTCGCCATACCGCGATACTTCGCGAGAACCGCGACCGCCCCTTTAGTTTCCTCACTGCTGGATGGACCCCGGACCTCGATAAATTCCCATATTCCGCTTTCCCAGCGAGCGCGCAGATTGACGGTCGTTGGTAAGTCGGCAAGTGCCTGGCCAGCCAATGATGCAACTATCAGTGTATGCGAACCATCTTGCGGAACCACAAATTCCTTCTGGAGGAGAAAAAACCAAGTGGCGTTGTCGCTGTTATCCTCAATCCCGAGAGCGCGCACGGGAACGCCGTAGTTATTCGCGGCCCGTTCACTGCCCAATGCGACCGCATTCCGGGCTTTCGACGCAAGGAGCATGGCCTCGGAGGTTGATTGCAGTGCCTGAACGGGCAGACCTCTCAGGTTATTCCTTATCCATGTTCCGCACTGCTTCGGCCCTTGATGCATCGTGCACAGGACATCGGCTTCATTGAGTTGGCTATGCGAGGCAGCGCACCAACGCACGGAGTGCCTATATGCGCCGGTAACGTAGAGGTTGAGACTTATAATGTCGGCGTAGATTTCGGCGAAAGGAGAACCGCCGCGACCCGCATTGTTCTTGTTGTTGTTGAATACGGGAACTAGGACGGCTTCGACATCGGTCCTTTCCGCAAATATGCGCGGGAGCTTTTCCGGTGCGATGTTCGCGATTGGGACGCGGGTTGCATTTGGCAAGTAGAGGGAAAGAGCCTCTTCGCTGAATGTGAACTCAGGTCCGAGACACGCAATCTTCATAGGATTCATATTGCCCTCACTCCCGCAGCATCCCCACCACTTCGAATAGTCCCTAGCTTTATATGTAAGAGATTACGTAATGCAAACCGTCAAGGGCGGGGGAAACCCCGCCTCGTCTAATAACGTGCTAAATCGCACTGAGCATCACCACCCCTCCCAACGGCACGTGTCGCCGAGGCGCTTGCGGGTGCACGACAGGAAAGTGATGCTAGCCGCATCACGCGGCCAGGGCGGCTTGGGCGCGGCGTTCCCAGAAGTCCTCGAAGCGACCGCTGAGCTGGTTGCAGCGCAGCGCAATGATGGCGTCGGCA